>Ga0302189_10002256_pt1 | contig 15520 bp, 14 predicted proteins | sample II_Bog_E2_2_FD_194551 | JGI IMG/M metagenome (GOLD analysis project Ga0302189, IMG submission 194551) | Peat permafrost microbial communities from Stordalen Mire near Abisko, Sweden - II_Bog_E2_2 | ecosystem: Environmental > Terrestrial > Soil > Wetlands > Peat | place: Sweden: Abisko...
AATTCTGCTATATAGGACAAAGCTGCGGCCTATCTCCCCACGGCCGCATGGAAGATCCTGTACGCGCATTTAACAGAAAGTGGATGCGCGATTCTTTTCCGGAGTTCCCAATTCAAAATTGGAATGCGACTCAACGGCCGTCTAACTGCGATTGGAATTGCAGCGTTGACGGGATAAGCTAGAGCCATGCTCGACTACGAGATATCTCCGCAGGAAGCTGCGGCCCTGCTGGCTGAGGGAAGCGCCAGACTGATTGATGTTCGAGAGCCGTGGGAGATTGCTACGGCGCACATTGAGGGAAGCGTGGCGATGCCGATGGGCGATGTGCCTGCGCGTGCGCACCAGGAGCTTGATCCCGACGAACGATTGCTGGTGGTTTGCCATCATGGCGTTCGCTCAATGAACGTGGCGTTCTGGCTGCGTGGTCAGGGATTTGAGCAGGCGCAGAGCGTGCACGGAGGGATTGATGCTTGGTCGGCTGAGGTGGATCCCAGTGTTGCGCGCTATTAGCGGCCAAACGTATAGGTGACCTGAAAGAGGCCATTGTCGATGCCGGGGTTTTGTTCTGCAGTCTCGTGGTTGGAGATGTGGTGATAGCGGTATTCGGCGCGGATGGAGCGGGTTTTGGAACGGTAGAGCTCGATTCCAGCGCCAAGGTCAAAGGTGAAGTTGAAGGATCCGGCGTAATAGATGGGGATGGGATGCGTGGTGTACATGTAGCCACCGTGCCCCGTGAAGAAGGGCTGAGTCTTGAGGCGCGGCAGGAAGTTCCATTGCATGCCAACGGGAGAGATGGCTTCGCCGATGTTCCAGTTGCGTCCCACGCAGGTTATGGTGTCGGTGCCGCTGAATGTGGCGCCATTGTTCAGGGAGAAAGTGTAGGGCACCGTAGTTGGAGCGCAAGACACGATCGGCCCCTGATTATAGACATGTGTGACGACTGTTGGAGAGGTTTGATTCTCCACCACACGGCTCTGCGGATCGCTTTCAAGAGCGACAGGCAGAATTTCTCCGCTGTATTGCCAATTGACGATGCGGTCGAGAAAAATGCGGCGGTTGTAGCTGACGCCTACGTCGAACAACTTTCGTTGCTCGGCATCGCCCAACAGGATGTGGCTTGAGTCGTTGGAGTAGGCGGTAAAAATTCCGAATGTGTTGGTCCGGGCGTAGTACGGGCTCTCCGGAGGTGTCTGCGCCGTTGCGGCGGACCCCAGAAGAATTGGCATGAGAAAAATCAGGAGACAAAGAAGACGAAGATTACCAGGCAGAGTTACCGTTTCAAGGTCTTGCAAAAGAGCGGTCCTCTCTTCGTGCGGGATTTGGTTGTGTGTGAAGGCCTATACTTTTGTTTTGACTTCGGATTTCACTTTAGGGGAGCAACTGCATGTCGTCTTCGGCCGTTGAGTATGCACACCAGAATCATCCTCGTTTTCTACATGAATTGAAGGCGCTGCTGCGGATTCCTTCGGTGTCCACGCTGCCTGAGCACAAGGGCGACTGCCATTTTGCCGCGGAGGTGCTGGCGGCGGAGTTGTCGCGCATCGGCATGGAGAATGTGCGGATTATTGAGACGGGTGGGCATCCGCTGGTGTATGCGGACTGGCTTCATGCGGAGGGGAAGCCGACGGCGCTGGCCTATGGACACTATGACGTGCAGCCGCCGGATCCGCTGGACGAGTGGCTTTCACCGCCCTTTGAGCCGGAAGAACGCGATGGGAACCTGTATGCGCGGGGAGCGGTGGATGACAAGGGGCAGATGTACATGCACATCAAGGCGCTGGAATCGCTGCTGGCGACGACCGGGGCGCTTCCAGTGAATGTGCGGGTGCTGCTCGAGGGCGAAGAGGAGGTTGGCGGGGAGGGGATTGCGGCCTATGTGGCTTCGAAGCCGGCGGAGTTGAAGGCGGATTTTGCGCTGGTGTCGGATACCGAACTGTTTGCGCCTGGGCTTCCTACGCTGTGTGTCGGGCTGCGGGGAATGATCTATACGGAGCTTGAAGTGCGCGGGGCGAAGACGGATCTGCATTCGGGCATGTACGGAGGCGCGGCGCCGAACCCGTTTGTGGCGATTGCGCATATTCTGGCTGGCTTGAAGGACGAGCAGGGGCACATTCTGATCCCGGGGTTTTACGATGACGTGATTTCGCCGAGCCCGGAGGAACTGGCGGCCTGGCGCAGCCTGCCGTTTGACGAGGAGCATTACCGGGTGACGGAGGTTGGAGCACGGCAACTGACGGGCGAGCACGGTTACAGCGTGCTGGAGCGTACGTGGGCGCGTCCGACGCTGGATGTGCATGGGATTCCGGGCGGGTTTACCGGCGCGGGAGCAAAGACGGTGATTCCGGCCAAGGCTGTGGCCAAGGTGTCCATGCGGCTGGTGCCTGATATGACGCCGGCGCGGGCGTTTGCGCTCTACAAGAGCTATGTGGAGGAGATTGCGCCTGCCGGCGTGGATGTGGAGGTGCGGCTGATTCACTCCGGCGAACCGTGCCTGATCCCAGTAGACAATCCGTATATTCGCGCGGCGACCCGGGCCCTGCATGAAGTTTGGGGCAAGGAGACGGTCTTCATCCGGTCAGGCGGGTCGATTCCGATCGTGGGAGACTTTGCGCGCCACCTGGGGCTGCCCAGCGTGATGATGGGGTTTGGACTGCCGGACGACAACCTGCATGCACCCAATGAGAAGTTCAATCTGAAGAATTTTGAATTGGGGATTGAGTCCGTCATTCGATTTTTGGAGGAAGCTGGGAATTGATGGCGGAGGCTGGGGACGGACTGGCCGACTGCGTTGGCTTTGTGCTGGCCGGCGGAGAATCCCGGCGGATGGGCGAGGACAAGGCGCTGGTTCCGTTCGCAGGGCGGACGCTTTTGGAGCAGGGGGTCAGAATTCTGCGGGACGCGGGGCTCGCGGTTTGGATCGCCGGTGCTCGGTTACCGCTTGAGAGTTTTGCGCCGGTCGTGCAGGACGCCAGCCCTGGGTTAGGTCCGTTGAGTGGCATTTGCGCGGCGTTGGAGGCGACGACGGCTCGCCGGGCGGTGTTTCTGCCTGTGGATCAGCCGCTGACGCCGGCCTGCCTGATTGAATTGCTGGTGCGTCATGCGGAGATTACGGGCCGGGCGGTTACGGTTTCGTCGGTGAATGGATTTGCCCAGACATTTCCCGCCGTGGTGGACCGGAGAGCGTTGCCGGCCCTGCGTGGGGAACTGGACGTGGGGCGCGGAGGATGCTTTGCGGGGTTCCAGGCTGCTGCAGCCAGTTTGGGAGAGTCCGTCGCGGTGATTCCTGTGGAAATGGCGGTTCAGGCCGGGCAACTTGAGCATCCGAACGGTTTGTCCGCGGGGCGATGGTTCCTGAATGTGAACACGCGGTCGGAACTTGCGCAGGCGGAAGCGAGTTTGAATCGGGTAAGCTGGTTAGACAGTTATGGCCGATTCGCACGTCAATCCGGATGTCCCTGGGAAGGCAATTCCTGAGCCGCAGGAGAAGCAGCCTGCCGAGCTCTCCGATGCCCTGCTTACCGAACTAACCGCGACGCAGTCGGATTCTGAGGCCGGAAGAGATTTTCCCGAGCCGGCCGTGGGCGAGACGATGATCTCGTTCAGCCACGTTTCCATGTCATTTGGCGACCGGAAGGTTCTGGATAATGTGAGCTTCTCAGTGAATCGCGGGCAGACACTTTGCATACTGGGACGAAGCGGGGTGGGAAAATCTGTTGCGTTGCGGATCCTGATGGGGTTTCTAAAGCCGCAGGTGGGCTCGATACGGGTTGAGGGCGAGGAGATTAACGGCCTGAGCGAGGAGGGAATGCGCGCCGTCAGGAAGCGGGTGACGATGGTCTTCCAGAATGGCGCGCTTTTCGATTCGATGAGTGTGCGTGAGAACGTCGCTTTCCCATTGCGCGAGCGCGGCGGACTGGATGAGGAGCAGGTTCAGCAGATTGTGGACCGGTTGATTGGGCTGGTAGGGGCTGACGACGTTAAGGATGCGTTTCCGGCCAGCTTGTCCACGGGGCGAAAGCGGGCTGTGGCGATGGCGCGAGCGCTGGCAGCGCAGCCTGAGGTGGTGCTGTACGACGAGCCGACTACGATGGTTGATCCGATCATCGCGCGGCGCCTGGGAGACCTGATTGAGCGGTTGAAGCTGCAGCTTGGATTTACCAGTATTGTGGTAACTCACGACATGCGGTTTGCCGAGCGTTTGGCAGACCTGGTGCTGTTCCTGGACCAGGGCCGGGCGAGATTTTTTGGGACGCTCGAAGATTTTTTGGCATCACCCGACCCGCACCTGCAGCAGTTCCTGGCGCTCGATGCCTATGTATTACCTTCGGAATGAAGATGTTACCAAATCGTAATCAAGCTTCCGGACGATTTTTCTTGCAATTGAGGCCCCTTGCGGGCGATGCTTATGTTGTTGGCAGTTTCCGTATAACACTCTCAAGTTATCATTGTTCGAATTGAACGGCATGTTGAATACCCTGGACTCATTAGGTTCAGTAAAGTGGCACTCCAAGACGCAGATCTTCGTTGAAAGATGATTATCGAGCGCTCAAGTTTCAACCAGCATTCATAAGCTCGACCGAATGCATGATCTTCACCCATTTTTCGCCGTACGCGATGATGACACGCTAACTCCCTCAGTTGTCAGATGCGGCGGTATATCCAGAATGAATTTCAAGCCATTCTTCGTTACAGGAGACATGGCTTATTTCAGACAGCGGACATAAAGGCGCAATCACAGCCTGTCCGATGGTTCAGGAAGCATCCCAGGAAATGCACATTCTGTTCTCTCTGTTCCAATGAGCTTTCGTTGCTTGCATGGTTCTGTCGTAGGAGGAAGACAGTCCCTAATTTCTCCCTTTCGTTCGAACTTTGAGGTCTGCGGAACAAACTATGGCGACGTCCGAATTCTGGCAAAGAGTCTCAGCTTCCGTGTCCTCCTCCCCAGACTGGGCGGGAGTTGCAAATGTCGAGCCTCCGCGCGCAATGCGGGGCACCGCAACATTGTGGATGACGCTGGATCTGGTAACCGTTCTCGGGTCAGCGGCGCTCGCGACACTTTACGAGTTCCACACCGGACCAGTGGCCGGAGCCAAAGGATTCTGGCACGGGACACTTATTCAGGGCCGGTCGATGGGCATCTTACTGGCCTTGTTGTGCGGGTTCGCTGGAGCGCTGATCATCACCAGCCGGCGAATGCATTTGTACAACCCAACGCGGCTGACCAGTTTTCTCCATGAGCAAAGGCTTAGCGTTCAGGCCTGTTTAACGTCGGGGCTCCTGCTCACCGGCGCGCTTTATCTGCTTCACGGAAATGATATTCCGCGCAGCATTGTTTTAGTCACAGTTGGAATGGTGACGGTGACCCTCAGCCTGCGCCGGCTTGTCTATCGAATGTTCATGTACAGGCTTTTCGAGCGCGGGGTGGGGACACGAAACGTTCTGATTGTGGGTACCGGACCAGAGGCGCACGCATTGCGGCACCACCTGGAAAGCATCCGGCATCTCGGCTATACGTTCAAGGGGTTTATTGAGTTGCCCGGCGCCAAGTCCGACTTTACGGCGACGTCAGGAGAAGTGGTTGGCACGCTGGACACGCTGTTTCAGCATGCCCGCAAGCAGTTTGTGGATGAGGTATTTTTTGCCACGCCATGCGAGCGCGGGGTGGTTCAGAACACGCTTGAACAGGCCCGTATTCACGGGGTCGACCTGCGCGTGGTTCCGGATTTGTACGGCACGCTTTCATGGAACAACCATATTGAGTATGTGGGCCAGTTTCCGACGATTCCGCTGCACCGCGGATACGTGCCCGAGGTAGCCCTGGTGTTGAAGCGGGTGTTGGACATTTTGTTTTCGACCGTGTTCCTGATTCTGCTTGCTCCGGTGTTTTTGGCGATTGCGATTGCCGTGAAACTGGACTCGCACGGTCCAATTTTCTATTCTTCTGAGCGAATCGGAAAGAAGGGCCGTGTATTCCACTGCACCAAGTTCCGAACGATGGTGCGAGACGCCGAACGTCGCCGCGCGGATGTGATGCACATGAATGAGCGGGACGGAGTCTTGTTCAAGATTTCGAACGATCCACGCATCACCAAAGTGGGCAGAATTCTACGCAAGTACTCGCTGGACGAGTTACCGCAATTCTTCAATGTGCTGAAGGGCGATATGAGCGTGGTGGGACCGCGGCCGCCGATTGCGAGCGAAGTGAAGGAATACAAGCTCAGCCACCTTCGTCGGCTGGATGTGACCCCGGGCGTGACGGGCCTTTGGCAGGTGCAGGCGCGGCAGGATCCCTCGTTCGACAATTACATATCGCTGGATGTGACCTATATCGAGAACTGGAGCATGTGGCTGGACCTGAAGATTATTATGCGGACGATCGCCGTGGTGTTTGCGGGGACCGGCACTTAAACTGGTGTTCCTAAAGTTGCCTGTGAACGTCACGCAGGGATCAATGCAAAGCCTTCGACGCTGCCTAGCAAGCCGCCTCCAATCCGGTTGTTCCCGGAGCAATGGATTAGAGCTGTTCTCCAGTACTTGCAGTGTCGCCAAGTCGCTACGTGGTGGCTTTTTCTTGAGAAAAAAGCCAATTAGCGGTCACGTTTCCCTCTACACCAACTGGAGAACAGCTATACCGCTAAGCCAAGGAGATCTTTATGAGCGTGCAGCAACAAATCACGGAGTATATTGCCACTCAACCGGAACCAAAACGTAGCGAAATGCAGGAGCTACATGGCATTATTCCGGCTTTGATGTCAGCATGTAAATTGTGGTACTTGGATGGAAAAGACGAGAAAGGAAAAACCGTTTCGAACCCAAACATTGGATATGGATCCCAAACCATGAAATATGCCAATGGAAAAACAAGGGAGTTCTATCAAATCGGTCTAAGTGCGAATACAACAGGCATTTCCGTCTACATTATGGGAATAGATGACAAGAAATACCTGGCCCAGACATTTGGAAAAGAACTCGGCAAAGCAAGCGTCACAGGATATTGCATTAAATTCAAAACACTGACAGATATAAAAGTCGACGTACTTAAAGCAGCAATTCAATATGGAATTGGACAGACAAGCATGCAACATTGATTTCGACTTGAGTAAACGAACTGCCATTCCTGGCAGTAGATGTGCTTTTGCCGCTCGCAGTGCGGCCCCGATTCTATGAAATGAACTTTAGGGGCTGGATCCTATGTCCGCGATCGGCTTCCGGATTTCGGTCCTCCCGCCTGTCGGGATTTAAACTGGAACTGTGAAGATTGCACTGGCTCAGATCAATCCAACGGTTGGGGATTTCAGCGGAAATCTTGCAAAGATTATCGAGGCAAGCCATCGCGCGTCTGCAGCAGGTGCGCGGCTGACGGTTTTCTCCGAACTTGTCATCTGTGGCTATCCTCCGGCCGATTTCCTTGAAAAACCAAGCTTTCTGGCGCGTTGCCGCCAGGCCGTGGATGAGCTTGCCGCGGCAACGAGCAACCTGCCTACCGCTGTGCTGGCCGGGGTAGCGCTGGCTGCGGAAAGTGGAAGCGGCAAGCCGGCCGTGAATGCGGCCGTACTGATGGATGGCGGGCGATTGCTGCTTGAACAGCACAAGCGGTTGCTGCCGTTTTACGACATCTTCGACGAACAGCGCTATTTTGTTGCTGCGTCCAAACCACAGCAAGTGGTGGAACTGGATGGAGTGCGCCTGGCCATCACAATTTGCGAAGACGCGTGGAACGACAAGGGATTTTGGCAGCGGCGGCTTTACGAGGTGGATCCGCTGGAAGAGTTGATGCAGCAGCGGCCAGCGGTGCACATCAATTTGTCCTCGTCGCCTTTCTGGCATGGGAAGCGCGCGATTCGACGCGCCATGCTGGCGGCGATCGCCCGGCGCGATGGGATTCCGGTGCTGATTTGCAACCAGGTAGGCGGGAATGACAGTCTGATTTTTGACGGATCTTCATTCGCATTGAATGCACGCGGTGAGGTGATTGCGCAGGCAGCCTCGTTTGCTGAGGACCTGGTGGTTGTGGACCTGCTGGATGCTACTGCCGGGGCGCAGGCTATATCTGCAACCGAAGAGAGCGACACGGCAGCGGCCTATGAGGCATTAGTGTTGGGCACGCGCGATTATGTGCGCAAGTGCGGGTTCAGCAAGGTGCTGGTGGGGCTTAGCGGCGGAATTGATTCGGCCCTTGTAGCAGCCATTGCGAAGGATGCGCTGGGTGCTGAGAATGTGCTCGCAATCGGCATGCCCAGTCCTTATTCATCGCAGGGTTCGATTGACGATAGCAGGAAGTTGGCGGCTAATCTTGGGATTCGGTATGACGTTATTGGTATTGAGGGGTTGTTTGAGGAGTATACCCGGGCATTGGAGCCGCTGTTTGCGGGGTTGAAGGCGGACACTACGGAAGAGAACATTCAGTCGCGCGTACGCGGAGGGCTGTTGATGGCGCTTTCGAACAAGTTTGGGGCGCTGGTGCTGACCACGGGCAACAAGTCGGAGATGGCGGTGGGCTACTGCACACTGTATGGCGATATGGTGGGCGCACTGGCGGTGATCGGCGACCTGGTGAAGACGCGCGTGTACGCGGTTTGCCATTGGCTGAACCGCAATGGCGAGGTGATTCCGAGCGCGATTCTGGAAAAGCCGCCGTCCGCGGAACTGCGGCCGGACCAGAAGGACACAGACTCATTGCCGCCTTACGAGGTTCTGGATCCAATTCTTGAAGCTTATGTGGAGCGGTACGAAACGCCTGAGCACATTGCCGCGGCACACGGATTTCCGCTTGAACTCGTCCAACAGGTTGTACGGCTCGTGGAGCGTTCCGAGTACAAACGCCAGCAGGCTGCCCCGGTGCTGAAAGTTACTTCGAAATCCTTTGGGATGGGGCGCAGATTTCCCATCGCAGTCAAGGTGCAGGTGTAAGCTAAACTGCGGGAGTCTTCCCGCATTACAAGGAGAATCAGCTTGATCCGTTTGTCCGTCCGTTTTGCCAGTGCGGTTGCTCTGGCTGCGTTATCGATTTCATTCTACGAGGCCGCTGCGCAACAGAACGTGCCTCCGGCGCCCGCACAAACACCCGCTGAAGCGGCCCCATCGGCGCCCGCGCCTGCACCGCCGGTCTTTCCCAAGCCCGACCCGAAGAACTTTACTGCTTCGTCGCCGAGCCAGGACACCATCAATGCCTTCCTGCAGACGAGTTGGGGCTACGATGAAACGCGCATGTGGCAGGTGCAGGCGGTTCTGAAGACGCCGGTAGAAGGCATCAGCAAAGTGGTGGTGCTGGTGGGCGACAAGAGCGGCAAGCAGAAGTCGTCGGCGATCCAGTTTTTCGCTCTTCCCGATGGCAAGCACATTATTGCGGGCGAAGAGATATTGCCATTCGGCGAGCATCCCTATGCCGAAGCGAAGGCAACGCTGCAGCAGAAAGCCGACGGACCCTATCGCGGCGCTGCAACGAAGGACCTCTTGATTGTGGAGTTCGCTGATTTCCAGTGCCCGCATTGCAAGGACGCGCAGGCAAATATGGACAAGCTGGCCACGGATTTCCCCAAGGCGCGGATTGTGTTTCAGAACTATCCGCTGGAAAGGATCCATCCCCAGGCCAAGCTGGCAGCCGAATACGCCACCTGCGTGGCCAAGGCGGGCGGGAGCGATGCGTTCTTCCAGTTCGCCGGGGCAGTGTTTGAAGGGCAGGATGGTCTGGCCAGCGCGGACGGAGCCATTCTTACGCTGAATAGCGCAGTAACCAAGGCTGGGCAGGATCCGGCGAAGATTTCGGCTTGCGCATCGACTCCGCAGACCTCCGAAGCGGTGGAGTCTTCAGTCAAGCTGGCACAGGATCTGGATATTCAGCAGACGCCGACGCTGGTGGTGAACGGACGCCAGGTTCCGATTGGTGGCGCTCCTTATGACACGATCAAGCAGGTGGTTGAGTACCAGGCGAAGCTGGATGGGTTGACAAAGTAAGAACCGGAGTTTCGGCATTGCGTTCTTCCACTCTCGCGACACGAGCAAATTGGATCGCGAGGGTGGGGACGCAGGACTTCGGGAAGTTTGGCGACCAGGACTATAAATTAGAGATTTGATTTTCCAGGCGAAAAACTAGCGCGTGTAAATTAGCGCGCTCCATTTGTGGTCATTGGTTCAACGCGCATCATGGGCGAGTGGCCGGCTGATTGTGTTCCGCGCACGACGTGCGGCGTGATGACGATGACCAGCGTCGACGAGGTTTTCTGGGTATTGTTTTCGGTGACGTTGTTGAGGCCAGGGATCTCGGTCAGTCCCGGAAGTCCGCTGAGGGCGCGGGTTTGCTGCTTGTCGAGCTCGCTGATGAGGACGGCGCCTTCGCCTTCGCGCAGTGTCACGACACCGGAATAGGCTCGATTAGCGAGGATCGGATTGCCGTTGAGCGCAGACCCTGCAAGCGCATCGATTTTCAAGTCGATGGTAAGGGCAACGTCGTTGTTGCGCAGTACCTTGGGTGTCGCCTTCAGCGTAAGGCCCAGATCCTGGTATTGCACCTGGGGCACGTTGGGTACGCTGTTCAACCCGGCAAGAAGCGAAGACAGGGCACTGGAGTTTCCGGCCGAGGTGAGTCCAGGAATGTTGGGCAGGCTTGCGGAGAGACTCGAAAACGACGAAGTCTGAATGGGGTATTTGGTGCCCGAACGCACCGTGCCTGCCTCGCCATCGCTCAGGCGTAACTGCATCTGTTCCAACTCGCGCGATTCAGAGGAATTCAGATTGAGATCGGTCGTGATTGGCTTGGGAGAGATTCCAGAGAGTGTGAGGCCGCCGCCGAAGAGCGCGACTCCATTGGAGAACAGGGAGCTTGAGACCTGGCCTGAGGCCAGAAGGATGCCGAGGATCGCCAGTGTGTCGCCGGGGGCAGCGAGGCCGGAGGAGATGATCTGCTGCACGAGAGCCTGGTTGGCGTTGAGAATGGACTGCTCCTCGGCATAGACGTTGAACGCTGTGATCGACTGAGGCGGCTGGATGCCGGTATCGCGGCCGCTATTGTGCGCAAGCTGTATCAGGCGGACGTCAAGCATCACCTGGTTGTGGCCTGCGAGAAGGTCCTGAATGGTGGCGTTGAATGCGGCGAGAGTCTTCTCTGGCGCGCGAACCGTAATTGTGCCCGCTGAAGGCTCGACAGCGGCCTGCGCAGCCGTCAATTCAAATATGTTCTTGGCTACGTTTCCAACGTCGGTGAGTTCCGTTGGCTGGAGGCCGGGCAGATAGATGGTCTCAAGGGATTGCCGCATGAATTGCTGGCGGTTCTCAGGGGTATTACGGGCCACCAGGGCGCGGTGTGCGTCGATAGGAACGTAGAACGAGTTGGTCATCAGGCTCAGAACGCGCATGGCCTGCTCGAAGTTGGCATCTTCGAGGTCGAACCGGATCATGATGGGGTGGACGCTGTCGTCTATTGTGGCATCGAGCCCGTAGGCTTTAAAGACCTGCTGGATGGCCTGGCGCTGCTCGATTCGCAGGTGAAAGTCGTGCACGGCGGTGTCGGGCGCAAGGGTAACGGCTTCGCCTAATCCTGAACCCGTCTGGCCGTATATGGGCTGAGGCTCTGCGAGCGCGGCCTGATCCGCAAGTTCGTGCAGATGTTCGATTACCTGCGCGTTATCGGGATCGAGCGCGAGAGCGCGCGCCAAGGCTTGACGCTCGGCTGAGGCATCGCTGCGATTTCGATCTTTGACCGCGGATTGAAGAAGCGCTGTCACGGCATGACTACGAGCCAGTTCGCCCGCAAGAGCGTAGTTTGGATTTGAAGGATCAAGCTTGGCCGCCTGGCGATAATCCGCGAGCGCCTGCTCAAACTGTTCCTTCTCAAAGAGCTTGCTGGCTTGAAGAAACAGCTTGGCTGCGCGCCTGCGTTCCGAGCCGGACGGCGGCTTGGAAGGCGCTGCGCTTTTGTCTTGAGGGGTGGCTTCCGCGGCTGGTGGCGCCGGCTGTTGCGAGGGCAAAAGGGTTGCAGACGCAAGGATGAGTCCCGCAAGAATCGTCCATGCGGTCCAATTCTTTGGGTGAACAGAATTTCTGCAGACCTGTGCACACGGGCGGAGTTGTTTTCCAGCCGAGGCGGGTTTGAGCGCCAATCCAGGTGGCCGTGTGATCACTGCGCGTTCCGTGTGAGGGTGAGAAGGTCGGCCAGCGATGAAGCGCAGACCTCAGGCTGATACTCGAGCAATTCGTCGAAAGTGTACTTGCCGGTGGCCACGGCAATGACTGAGAGAAAATTCGCGCGTGCAGCCTCGATGTCGCGCGGCGTGTCGCCGACGACGCAGATGCTGGCTCCGCGGCCTGCAAGCTCTCTGGCCTTATCTGCTGCCGCGCCAATCAACTCGGAGCGAACAGGGAAGTGATCGCTGAAGCCGCCGAAGCGGAACCATTGCCGCAGGCCGACTTGTTCCACCTTGATCCAGCCGATCATCTCCAGATTGCCGGTAGCCACGCCCAGCAGGGCACCGCGACGCGCCAGGTAATCGAGCGTCTGTTCCACACCCGGCATGCGAATCAGGTCGAGCTCATGGCGGCGTTCAGCGACAGTATTGCGCATCGCCTCAAGAATGGCTTCCATTCGCTCTTCGAGCACATCGGGAGGGATGCCGGCCTGACGCCATGCCTCGCGGAGAATTGCGGTGTCGGTGCTGCCGTGCAGCAGGATCCCAGCCAGCGTGATTTCAAAGCCGGTTACCCGGTGGACGCTGGAGGCAAAGGAATCAAAATGCACACGGTCGCGGCTGCGCAGAAGCGTGCCGTCGATGTCGAAGAGATAAGCGTCTTGCGCATCCCAGTTAAAGCCTGGCTCGATGGCGACGCGCGCTGCAGTATTAGTTTGAGTTGTCAACATGTACCTGTTTGATGGTCAGCCCTGGCGGAAGCTCTGCCGCGCTGCGCTGAATACAGGACGTTCGCTACGCGGCGGACGCTTGAGGCCTGCGCGAACTTCAGAGAGATCAAGCCCCAGTTCGGCCATGGCGCGGCTCAGAGTATTGCGGTGCATCCCCAATTCTTCAGCCGCTTTGCACTGGTTTCCCCTGTGTGCCACAAGCACTTCGCGCAGATACTGTTTCTTAAACTCGCGCACAGCATCTTCGTAGCGCATGCCGCTTGAATGCATTTGCGTTACCAGGCTATCCAGTTCTCTTCTCACATCCACCTCTTGCCATTTCTACAGAATGATCGAGCTAATAAATTTGCAGTAAAACGCCGCATGGCCAACAACGCGCAATGGGATTAATTAATCTTCTCGCGATTAATCAAACCTTTCGTATCCTGCTCCAGAATTTTGAGGCCGTCGCGTACGCGTCGCGAGAGCTCCGCGGGGCCCGTATGGGTGCTGAGATGGGCCACCCCGAAAAACATTTGCGGCAGTCTCGCTTGCGTCAGCCAATTCGACTCAGGGAAGAATGCGACGATAGCGAGGATTCCCAAGGTTACCAGAAGAATGCCCTGAAAGAATCCAAAAACTGCACCGGCCAAACCATCGAGGCAGCCTAACCCGATGAGCTTGAATGCTTTTGCCAGGAGAGCGCCAATTATGGCAAAAATCGCGAGCACCAGGACGGCGATAAGTATGAATCCTACCGCGTCAGAGATAGCCTTGACGCGAAAGATTGGCAAGAGCAGGGCCGATACGCGACCGTAATTCCAGGATGCAACTTCCAGCCCGATGAGAAGGCCGGCGAGCCCGCAGGCAGAGCGAAAGAAGCCCTGCGCCAGTCCGCTGATCATGGACACAGCCATGACGATCACAATGACCCAGTCGATCCAAACCATGTTTACTCCGTTCAAGGTGCTACAGACTGAGATGCAGCCCGGTCAAGCGGCGAAAGGCTTCAAGATATTTGCTCTGCGTGCGCTCCGCGACATCGTCAGGCAAAGGGGGCGCGGGCGCCTGCTTGTTCCATTGGATGTCTTCCAGGTAGTCGCGTACGAACTGCTTGTCAAACGAGGGCTGCGCGCCACCGGGGTGCCAGGATGCTGCTTCCCAGAAGCGCGAGGAATCCGGCGTGAGAACCTCATCGGCAAGGATAATCCCTTCGGCGGTTCTGCCAAACTCAAATTTTGTGTCGGCAAGAATCAGGCCACAGGATTCGGCATGCTCAGCGGCGCGCGCATAGAGGGCGAGGGTAAGGCGGCGCAGTTCGGCCGCGTCTTCCGCTCCGAGCACTTTCTCGGTAGCGGCGAATGAGATGTTCTCGTCGTGTTCGCCGTCCTGACTCTTGGTGGCGGGGGTGAAGACAGGCTCGGGAAGCCGCGAACCATCGAGAAGTCCATCCGGGAGGGGAATGCTACAGACGGCGCCACTGCTTCGATATTCTTTCCAGCCGGAGCCGGCGAGGTAGCCGCGAGCGACGCACTCCACGGGAAACATTGCGGCGCGCTTGACGAGCATCGAACGGCCTTCGAGTTGATCCGCGTACGGGTGAAGTGCTTGCGGGAATTCGTCGACCTTTGCGGTGATGAGATGGTTGGGGACGATATCCGCGAGCAGATCAAACCAGAAAAGCGATATCTGGGTGAGGATTTTTCCCTTGCCGGGAATTCCGGTGGCGAGAACATGGTCAAAGGCGGAGATGCGATCGGTTGCAACGAGCAGCAGCGCGTCGTCGATCGCATAGAGATCCCGCACTTTGCCGCGGCCGAGCAGGGGTATGTCGCCCAGATTTGTAGTGAGAAGTGCTGTCACGGAGAGGCCTGCCTTGGCGGGTACTGAATCTTCGATTCTCAAGTGCGAGGCGGGGTTTGTCAATGTTCGCGACTGCCGTCAATGTGTGCAAAATTGAACAGCGCTGGCCACTGATTTCGTGAATCGAGGAGAACGATTTTGCCCTGTGGAAAAAAACAAGCACGCGTGTGACGACCGTCACGGTGCGGCTTGCTCGTATGGGAGACACTCCAGTTGTCAACATGGTTCGGAAGGCGAGCAAGAAAAGCCATCTTAGAGCCGGGCGATACGAGGCAGCCGTGGAAAGGGGAAGCCGCTGCTTGCTTCGTTTGTATAGGGATATCCAGTAGCCGTGTGCTACCGACCTCCAGCGCCGGCTACTGGTACCCGTCTAACTTGTGAAAAAGCAAGCGCCTCCGAGGAGAAGAGATCCTTCGGAGGCGATTTTTTTTGCGGGTGTTGAGTTTAAACGAGATCAAACATAAGTATTCCATTTAAAGATATTTGCAAGCATTCGCTAACAATCTACAGATAACTCCAGATACCCCCAGCAGGTATTGTGTGAATGGAAAAACGCAAAATTATGGATATAACGTTTGGACCCTAAAGGGCCCAAGGGCCGGTTTCGCAGTGGGATAACTACACGCATAAGCGCCCACCGGCTTCGAGTCCTGTGGGGATTCGTGTTTCTGGACTTACAGGCCGGCCCAGAGCACGGTGGCGCATATGTGTGTTGTCTATTCTGACGCGATTCAGCATCAACTGAGATCGCCGAAGAGCGTCCAGCGGATTTGCAGCATGGCCCGTCGCTACTGCTCGGTGTATTGGTAGTCGTTAAACACCCACACT
>Ga0302189_10002258_pt1 | contig 15516 bp, 15 predicted proteins | sample II_Bog_E2_2_FD_194551 | JGI IMG/M metagenome (GOLD analysis project Ga0302189, IMG submission 194551) | Peat permafrost microbial communities from Stordalen Mire near Abisko, Sweden - II_Bog_E2_2 | ecosystem: Environmental > Terrestrial > Soil > Wetlands > Peat | place: Sweden: Abisko...
CGCTGGGTGAACTCCGACGGCCGCTCCGTCTCCATGCACGCCGACGCATTCGCCTCCGCCGCCTACTCACAGGTCTTCAATTCGCCCGCCGAGTGGGGTAGGACCCCTCGCGGCTTTGGCCGACGCTTGGGTTCCGACTACGCCAGCGAGATCATCCAGAACTCCGTGCATGACAGCATGGCCGCCGTTGCCGGCACCGATACCCGCTACTTCGCATGCGATTGCACTGGCCTCTTTCCGCGCACCGGCCACGCCCTGAAGATGACCCTGCTCACCTACACGAGCAGCGGCCACCTGACGGTCGACATTCCCCAGCTCTCCGGCGCCTACGGCAGCTCCATGATCGAAAAGATGTGGTACCCGCCCCACTACAGCCCGCTGGTCCAGGGAGTGCAGTCCGGCCACATCGAGGTTGGCATCCTCGGCGCGGAGCACATCTTGCAGGAGTTTTCTCCGGAGCTGAAGCGCATCTTCCATCTGCGTTTCCTGATGCATTCCGCAACGCCCTGAGATCTCTCCGCGGTAGAATACTCTCAATCAAGGAGGCACTATGCGCAGGATTCTTTTCGCCGTTCTCGCCGCGCTCTTTTGCGCTGCGCTGACCGTTCCGGCTGTGGCCCAGGGAGCGCCGCCGCAGGTCAGCGCCGACCAACCCTATACCATCGAGTACTACTACAAGTGCCAGTGGGGCCATCAAAAAGAGTTCTACGATCTATTCATCAAGAACCACTACCCGCTGCTCAAGAAGATTCAGTCCACCGGCCGGATTCTCTCCATCAAGATCGAGTCGCCGGCCTACCATACTTCGGAAGAGCTTCGCTGGGACTACCGGGTCACGATCCGCTACAAGAACTCGACCGTGGCCACAACGGCAAACCCCGATGAAGAGGCCTTCATCAAGGAACTCTGGCCGGACCAGGAGACCTACAAGAGGGAAGAGCAGCGGCGATTTGAGATTCTCCTCGGGCATATTGACCTGCCGGTAACCGACGTTACGCCGCCGGAGAAGTGACAGGCAGGGAACAGGGAATAGGGAGTAGTTGCTGGAGAAAGGCGGTCAACCGCCATGCCGCGGATCAACTTATCGTTGATGTTCTTCGGCCCCTCGACACAGGTTCGCTTTGGCCGGCTCATTTGCGCTTTGTCTCTTGCCGGGTGCGGCGGATCGACGCAGCAAAGTAAAACGCCTGTGCTGTTGAGCCAGACCATTACCTTCGGCGCTATCGCCAGCCAGACGGCAGGGTCGACGCTTGCCTTGAAGGCCTCAGCCAGTTCAGGACTCCCGGCCAGCTTCGCGTCGACCACTACCGCTGTTTGCACGGTCTCCGGCTCGACGGCCACATTGATTGCCGCGGGAACCTGCACCATCCAGGCTACTCAGGCCGGCAACGGCACTTATGCGGCAGCCGCGGCGGTTTCACAGAGTTTTGCAGTCAGCGCGGAATCATTCCAATCGGTCTGCGCCACGCCCGCGCCGAGCAATCCTTCGGCCGGAGCTGGAACTTATCAGCAGATTTCCATCGATCCGGCTGTATACGGAACAGGTCCTACCACTGGCTGGACCGTCTTCGGATTCAGCCAGGAAGGCGATTTGCTCGGGCCTGGAGACCCGCAGGTCTTTCAGATGGCTCCCAATGTGGTGCCCCGCGCCTGGGCGCGTTGGGATACGGATGGCGTGCTGGCATCGCAATACAACTTCGGGTATCCCGCTCAAGCTGAGGCGGCCGGGATCGTATTCATCGGCGGGACCACGGCGACTGTTCTCTTTGCGGACGAATTCCCGACCGCCGCGCAATTCAATGCTGTGGTCTCATGCAATGCGCAGGGACAGCCCGTGCAGCGTGCTCTTCCGCTCAACTTCTTCCGCGGCAGCATGGCTTCGCCGGCGTATCGGCAATACATCATCGGCATCGGCGAGATTCAGATCGACGGAGGCGTCGACGGTGTCTTCTTCGATGAGGTCAGCGGGAGTTATCAGGGCCTCACGTATAACAACAACGAAGGTTTCGACGATGCCGACGTGGCCGACTTCGGCGGGTTTCTCTGCGCCAAGTATCCCAATCTGACGGCGGCCCAGTGGCAATCGCAGTTCGGCGTCACGGCAGCCGACAATCTGAACTGCCCGGCCTCCGCGGCGCTTCGCGGGCGCACATTCGACTACCGCGGCTATCTGGCGCGGGGCGGCTGGCAGACAAACCCGCTGACTTCATCAAACCCCCTGGCCGCGGAGTGGGGCGTCATGGGTGGGGATCCGCAGGACGGCACCTTCACAAACACCTATCTCAATCTGGTCTACTGGCAGGACATTGTTCTCACGCTGCGCAATTACGCGCGCCAGAAATACGGGAAGGAGATCTACATTACGTCCAATGGGACCTATCCCTTTGTCGATTTTCAGGCCATCGGCCTTTACGACTATAACGACAACGGCCCAGGGGGCTCCAATCAGGATTTCTGTCCGCTGACGGGCAGCGGCGACCTTGACGGCACCCAGTCGCTGATGCCTGCTTTTCTTTACATGCGGCAGCATTCCGCCATTGTCGCCGGACGCAGTGTTCTGGTCTCGGTATTCATGGATTGGCCCACGGGAAATATGTCGCGCTATCTCTCGCTGCCGGCCTCGGAGCAACAGGATTACTGGCGAATGTATGTGCCGGAGGCGTACGCCGCCGGGGTGCATTTTGCCATGCATCTGATGGATACGGTCGGCGATCCCACTGCCACGCAACTCGGCCTGATGCCATTTTTTGAGCAGACGGCCGCGTTTTATAAAATGCCGGCTCATGCCGCGCTTTACGAAAGCGCGCAGAACCTGACCGGCTCCGTAACGGTTTCGGTTCCGAACGTCGCAACCAATTTGACCCAGCTTGGGGACGGCCGCACGGTCGCACACCTGATCAATCACAATTATTCGAAGGGATTTCAGACGCGGACAGGCGTGCTGGTCACGTTTCCGGTGGCCAACGCGCCAACGACTGTCACCCTGGTCTCACCGGACGCCTCTGGAGATACATCCATTCCGTTTACTTACGCGAATGGGCAGGTGAAGGTGACAGTTCCCCAGCTTGTTGCGTATGTGGCGCTGGTTGCCCAGTAAGCGAGGCGAGTGGATTGACATGTGTGAACCAGCCAAAGTAATACGAGGTCGCAATGCCTATCTCTGAGATCGGCGGACAAGACACGAAGCAATTCATCGAGCTGGGACTTGCCTTCGCTCTCTCGGCTGCGATTGGCCTGGAGCGCGAGATTCGCCACAAGAGCGCGGGGCTCCGCACCTACACTGTGGTGGGGACAGCCGCAGCGCTTTTTCTGCTGATTTCAAAGTATGGATTCACCGACGTTCTGATCGACGGCCGCATTGTCCTTGATCCCTCGCGCGTGGCGGCGCAGGTCGTCAGCGGCATCGGTTTCATCGGCGCCGGTCTTATATTTGTGAGCCAGGATCGTGTCAGAGGACTCACCACTGCCGCTACCGTCTGGCTGGTGACAGGCATCGGGATGGCCTGTGGGGCGGGACTGCCATGGCTGGCGACTGCCTCAACCGGCGCTTACTTCATCGTGGCCTTCGTCTTTCCGCTGATCCTGCGCATCATTCCAGGGTCGAATACGACCGGGCAGTGCAACAATAAGGAGCACGATTGATTCTTCGCTGATTCGCGCGCCGCGCTCAGTCGTGCCTGTGCCGCCATTGCCGCACAAGGTCATCCGCGGCTTCGGGCCAGTTGGGAAACTCGAATTTGAATCCGGCGTCGAGCAGACGGCCTGGAACCACGCGGCGGCTCTTCAGCACCAGTTCCGATTCGGTGCGCAGGAAGAAGGCGCCGACTTCGATGGCCAGCGCCGGCGCTGGCAAGCCGTTGGGCACATTCCAGGCCTCGCGCAGCGCCGCCATGAAATCGCGATTAGGCAGCGGGTGGGGCGCGGCCAGATTTACCGGGCCTTCCATCTCCTCGTCTTCGATGAGGAATTCAACGGCGCGGGCCAGATCGGCCTCGTGAATCCAAGAGACGAACTGGCGTCCATTTCCCTGGCGGCCACCCATCCCCAGCCGGACGAGGTTGGACAGGACGCCAAAGGCGCTGCCCGGCGTGGGACTGAAAACGATGGAAGTGCGCAGGGCCACCTTGCGTGTTCGCGGCGTCTCGACCGCAAAAAACGCCGCCTCCCAATCTTTGGCTACACGGGTGGAAAAATTCCAGGCATCCGGCGCGCGCCGCCGCTTTGAGATCAGTTCGTTGCCGCCCAGTTCCCCCGTCGCTTCGTCCATCTCCCGATCGAGCGCGTGGCGATAGATCGTCGCCGTCGCGGCGTTCATCCACACTTTGGGAGGTTCGGCGAGCCCGGCAATGACCTTGCCGACAAGGCGCGTCGAATGGATGCGCGAGTCGTAAACGGCCTTGCGGTTGGCCGCGGTGAAACGGCAATTGACGCTGCGCCCGGCCAGGTTGATGCAGACATCCGCGCCTTCCAGGTACTCGGTCCACGGCCCAGTGTTCTCACCGTCCCAATGAACCGTCTGCCATTCGGCCGTGTAGGGGCCGCGGGTCAGCACGGTCACCTGATGGCCGCGCTCCTGAAAGTGCCGGGCCAGCACCTGGCCTACCAGCCCGCTGCCGCCGGGAATGACAATGCGCAAAGGGCGTGTGGTCATCGTCAAGCCTCCCCATAAATCGTCTTGAGCAGTTCTCCGGCGGGGCGATAAAGCGGCCTCAACAGCGGGAGCCCTGCCAGTTTAAGCGCAAGAAGCATCATGCCCAGTGTCTTGTCGAAGAGCAGATCGGTATGGGCCTGGAGCGGAGACCTGTCATAGACCCAGAAGAGCATCAGGCCCATCTGATAGAGCCAAAGGAGCCTTGGGAGATAAGGCTGGATAGAGGGCGGAAGTTTTACCCCGGAGTCGGTGACGGCGCGCGCAAGGAATGCAATGTCCTGGTCGCGAATCTTCGAGGTGGCGGCGCTGAACGGTGAAAGAGGGTGATCGGGATCGATATGCGAGGAAAGGGCGCCCACCAGGGAGCGGTTGGGGGCGAAGTACTCGAATTTGTGGCCGATGATGCCGCGCAGACGAGCTTCGAAGGTGCGGCTGGCGGCCAGAATCCGTTCGAGGGTCGGCGCCATCTGGTCCTGCGATTGTTCGTAAAAGGCCATGACAAGGGCATCCTTGGAGTCGAAGTAATAATACGCCGCCCCCACCGCTACACCCGCGGCGGAGGCAATCTCGCGCATGGTGGCTGCGTGAAAGCCGCGCTCGCGGAATACGCGCAACGCTGCCTCAAGGATTCGAGCCCGAGTGGCTTCCGATTTGCTGGCGACTTGGCGTGGCATGGCCATCAGGAACCTGCCAGCGTGGGGTTCACTACGGTGCGGCGGCGGAAGATTGCCAATAACAGGAGATTAAAGAGGTGGACGAAGCCGAGCAGAAGCAGAAACCCCCCAATCTGTGCAAGTTCAAAGCCCAAAACCAGCGTGAGAGTTTCGCTTGGCCATAGTTGCCAATTGACCCGAATGGAAAGCGCGAGATATCCAAAGCTCAACAGGTAGAAGCCGACATCCAGCAGGTGGGCGATGGAGCGGATCAGCACCTCCTTGTCGCCAAAGGAGTCGTGCAGGAAGATTGCGCCGGAGCGATTCAGGATGCGCGCCAGCCAGAAGATCAGCGCGGCGCAGATGCCGAGGTAGCTGATGTAGTAGGTGATCTGGTACATGATGGTCTCCTTTTTGAACTAGAACTGAACGTGTTCAAAATAAGAATACACCCGAAGTTGAACATGTCAAGAATAATTTTGAACAGGTTCACAAATAATATCTCCTGGGAAATCAAGCTCCGCCCGGATCACCCTCAAAGGCCGGGATTCGCCTGGCTCAGCGCGGCAGTCCAATCGGCCGGAGAATCGACGATTACATCCGGAGGATTGGCGGCCAGGCTTCCGGGCGCAAGGCCGAAGGTGCAACCGATACACCAGGCGCCGGCATTCCGCGCCGTCTCCACATCCACCTGGCTGTCGCCGATCATCACCGTCTCTTCGGGCTTTGCGCCGGCCTCGCTCATCAGCGCGAGTAGCCCCTCCGGATTGGGCTTCTTGGTTGCAAAACTATTGCCGCCATAAATGCTAAGGAAGTAGGGCGCAAGACCCAGGGCCGCGCAGATCTCTCGCGCCGGACGAACCGGCTTGTTCGTCAGGACGGCCATGGCTCTGCCCGGCCCGCCGGGCGCATCATGCAACTCCCGGAGCGCGGCCAGCGCCTCCAGAACCCCCTCGTAGGCATAGGTGTAGTCCAGCTTGTGCTCGCGATAGTAGTCGAGGAACCAGGGATACGCTTCAACGGGCAGATCCTCGCCCGCAACCAACCCGCCCGCAGCCGCAAAGGCCCTGCGCACCAGCATCATCGCCCCGTTCCCGATGAAGCTGGCAATGGCCTCATCGGGCAGCGGCTCGCGCCCAAATTGAACCAGAGTTGCGTTGACGCTGTTGCACAGATCCTGCGCTGAGTCGATCAGCGTGCCGTCCAGATCGAAGACCAGCAGCCTTAATTGTTCGGCGGGAAGCGGGTGAAGAACGCGAACCATGATTTCAGTGTAAAGCGAGCGGACTGCCGATTGGCTGTTGAGTCGGAACGCCGGGGAAGAGAAGAACCACGGACCCTGTCACGGCAATCACGGGCGCGTTGCCGTCTTGTAGGATCAATAAGAAAGAATTGGCGGCCCGGACAGGCGAACCACCCACCAGATAGAAGGCAGAGGGATACACGCGATGACCAGAGCACGGCTCGACGGTTTGTACCTGTTTTTGCTGGGGAGCCTGCTGTTCATCTTGGTCGGATTGGTTGTGGAGCACTTAGGCTCCGACTCAATGGGAGACTTCAAAGGGGTCTACTACGATGCGCGATGCATGCTCCAGCACCGCGACCCGTACAACGAAGCCGAGCTATTGCGCGTTTTTGAGGCGGAAAGAGGAGGCGCCCCAGGGACGCAAGGTGGGTCTCCCCTGGCTCTGTCGCTGAATGTCTACCTGCCGACCACATTTGTTTTCATCGTTCCCTTCGCGATGCTGCCATGGGGAGCTGCGCACCTGCTGTGGCTGATCCTCACGGCCGGGAGTTTCATCCTCGCCGCCTTTCTGATGTGGGATGTTGGAGCAAGCAAAGCGCCCGTGCTCTCCGGCGCGCTGCTTGCATTCCTGGCCGTTACCAGCTCGCTGCATCTGCTTTCGACTGGCAATGCGGCTGGAATCGTCGTGAGTTTTTGCGCCATCGCCACTTGGTGCTTTCTCAAGGAGCGGTTTGTTCCGGCCGGCATTCTTTGCCTGGCGGTCAGCCTCGCAATCAAGCCCCATGACGCCGGCCTGATCTGGCTCTATTTCCTGCTGGCGGGCGGGATTCGCCGCAAGCGCGCGCTGCAGACTCTGGTAGTAGCCGCCGCTTTGGGTATTCCGGCCATGCTGTGGGTTTCGCAGATCGCGCCCAACTGGATACAGGAACTGCATGCCAATCTGGCGACCATTTCGGCGCACGGAAGCATGAACGACCCTGGGCCCACCGGCACGGGCTCCCGAACCCCCGGCATGGTCATCGATCTCGCGTCAGTCCTCAGCGTCTTTCGGGACGATCCGCGCTTCTATTATCCGGTGGCCTATCTGGTCTGCGCTATACCGCTGCTGGCATGGTCGGCTCGCACGCTCAGGTCTCGCTTCTCCGAGGCCACGGGCTGGCTTGCGCTGGCGGCAATCGTGCCTCTCACCCTGATCGTGACCTATCATCGGCCTCAGGATGCGAAGCTCCTGCTGCTTACCATTCCCGCCTGCGCCATGCTATGGGCCGAGGGTGGGCTGACTGGATGGCTTGCCCTCCTGACAACTGCCACAGGGATCGCGGCAACAGGGGATATTCCGCTCTCCGTTCTCGTCACCCTCACCAAAGGCCTGCACCCGAGCATGACGAGCTTGCCAGGGCAGTTGCTGTTCATTCTGTTCCTCCGGCCGGTTCCCCTTATCCTGCTGATCATGGGCATTTTCTATCTATGGATATACGTGCGGCGCTCCTCCAACCATATCCCAGGGCCAGCCGCAATCGCGCATTCGTGAGCGGGGAGAATCCCAGGGATTCAACCCTCTTTGCGATCAGAAAGTGCGGGCGAAACCCACCCCAGGAGCTGGCAGGTCTCGCCCGGTGAAAGCAATTTCGCGCCGATCAGATAGCGGCCGCGCCACACCACTGACAACTACTGATTGCCGTCAGTGCACCCGGATATCTCCCGACCCGGTCTCGATGCGCACCGTAGGCCCGCCGCCGTTGATCTTGCCGGTCACATGGTGGTGGTCCTGCGTGCCCTGCGTCATCATCTCCCGGTCGGTGTGAACACTGCCCGAGCCGGTCGAGGCGTCCAGCGTGAACGCCGCGCCGCCTGCCCAGAATTCGACATTGCCCGAGCCGGTCTCCAGCTTCCAGTCCGAGGCCGGCGTTCCGCCCGCCTTGATGTCGCCCGAGCCCGTCCCGGCGCGCAGGCCGCCGCGCAGATCGCGCAACTCGATGTTGCCTGAGCCCGTCTGCGCTTTCACGTCGCCCTGGCCCGTCTGTTCGGCATAGATGTTGCCCGAGCCGGTGTCTACCGTGAACCCTCCATGTAGGCCGGAGGCGTGAATGTTGCCTGACCCTGTCGAAATCTTCGCGTTTTCGCCGACGCCCTCAACGGTGATATCTCCCGACCCGGAGCCAGCCTCAAGAAATGCATTTGCCGGCGCCTGTATCTCATAGTCAATGCTGATGTTGTGCAGATTCTCGTGGTGGCTTCCGATGCGGATGATGTTGCCGGTTTGCTCGATGGGAGGATGAGCCGCGATCTCCCGCACCCGGTCCTCGCTGCCGCCCCATCCGGACTTCACCTTTCCATAGACGTGAACCTGGTTGTCCGCGCCGCGGGTCAGGTGGATGTTGCCCGAGCCCGTCGAAACCGACAACTCCACGCGTCCGCTCACTGAGAGCGTACGCTCGAAGGTAGCCTCCGATGCCAGCGCGGGAACTGCCGCCAGCGCGGCTAGGGCCACCGCTGCAATCCAGAGTTTCTTCATTGTGTTCCTCGTTTCTTAGGAATAGCCTCTAGCTGCTAGCCGTTAGCCTCTAGCTAGCGCACACGTGGTTCAACGGTCGCAGGCTAAGAGCTAATAGCTAGAAGCTGGAAGCTGTTCTTACTGTTGTAGAACCACCTGATCGCCTTCTTTCAGGCCGCCGAGTATCTCGGTGACCGAGCCGTTCGACAGCCCGACCGTGACAGAGACCTTGCGCTTGCCTTCCTTCTGCGACTTGTCCGGAATCTCCACGCTCGCCTTCTTCTGGTTGTCGTAGATCACGGCGTTCTCGGGCACCGTAAGCACGCCCTTGTGCTCGTCGAGGAGGATTTCGGCGTTGGCTGTCATGTTGGCCTTCAGCTCGCCGCCTGGATTGTCGATTGAAACGCGCACCTCGAACGTGGTCACGTTGTCCTTCTCGACGCCCATCGGAGAGATTTTGGTTACCTTGCCGTTGAAGACGCGGTCCCTGAAGCTCTCCACTTTGATGCGCGCCGGTTGCGCCATGTAGACGTGCGCGATGTCGGCCTCGTCCACTTTGCCATCCACATAAACCTGGTTGATGTCACCCTCGGTCATCACCAGCGTGGCCGTCGAGCCCAGCACCAGGATGGAGCTGACCGCGTCGCCGATCTCCACGTCCCGTGAGAGAATCACTCCGTCCATCGGCGCCACAATCGTGGTATAACTCAGTTGCTCCTCAAGCTGCTTGAGGCTTGCCTGGGCCTGCATTACCTGCGCCCGCGCCTGTTTCAGGCGGGCCGTGTCCACGCCGATCTGTGCCTTTGAGCTGTCGCGCCGGGTCAGCGCGGCCAGGTAATCCTTGTCGGCGTCATCCAGCGTCTGCCGGCTCACGATGCCCAGCTTCTGCATCTCCAGGTTGCGGTCCAGCGTAGCCTTGTACATCGGCAGATCCGGAGCCGCCGCATTCACCTTATCCTGCTCGATATTGGCTTGGTAGGAGGAAACGTTGGCCTCGGCGGCGGCCAGTTGTGCCCGTTGCGCCTCCACTTGCGCCACGATCTCCTGCTGGTCCAGTTGCGCCAGTTCCTGGCCCTTGTGAACCTGATTGTTGATGTCCACATAGAGCTTTTCCACGATGCCTGAGGCCTTCGATTTCACCTCAACCTTGGTGATCGGCTGGATCTTTCCCGTGGCCACCACCGACCGCGCCACATCCCCGCGCGTAACCTTGGCTAGCTTATTGGGGTCGATGGACGATCCCCGAGCCAGCCGCACCAGCCCAATGCCCAGCGCCAAAATTACCACGGCGGCAATGGCGCCCAGCCAGATCCAAAGTTTCCTGCTCTTGCGCGATGCAGCCACCAAAGCCTCCCAGGGCATGAAAGAACGCAAATCTCCGTTGCCCCGACGGTTGCGCGGATCATGAGATAAAGTGGACCTGGCAATTCAGACGCCCCAGCACTCCACTCGTCAACCATGCCAAGCCTGCCAGAGTCCATTCGTTGCTTCTTCCTTCATACGCAACCTGCCGCCTCGCGGTTCCAGCGGCCCTGAATTCGTTCTACCTGGAACGCTTCATCTCCCGCTGAACAAATCATTTGGCGTTTCTGAAACGATCGGACGCCTGACTGCACTATATGGCGATACCCCGCCTCCTTTTGGCGCGGCATCTGGGATTCCCCTCTCAGTTCGAGATTCATCCACCTGGCAACCCCAACCCTAAGGAGAACTCTCTATGAGCCCGCAAGCAAACTCTCGCACACAACTGGCGCCCGACAAGGCGTCCCTTACAGAGTCGCAGGCATCCGTCCTGGGCTCCCTCACCGGCATCGACGCATCGAAGCTAAAAGGCCTTTCCGTAGCCGAGATTTCGTCGGAATTCCGCTGGCGGATCGACCCCAATCTTCTGTTGTTCACCCGCGTCTGCGGCCAGGTCGTCAAGCAGGACCCGGTCAGCGGCCAACAGTATCCCGTTCCCTTCGCAACCGTCTATGCGGAGGAGACCGTCTGCTCCCTCTTCGGGTACTTCCCCATCGGCCTCCCCTGGACCTGGTTCTTCCCCTTCCACTGCCTCACCGAGGTGGTTGCCCAGACCACAACCGATGCCTGCGGCAACTTCTGCATCTGGGTGCCGCGCTTCATGATCGAGTGGATTCTGCGTTTCCGCATTGAGCGCATCTGCTACCTGGAACTCTTCAACAAGCCAACCGTCGCCAGTGTCATCGCGTATCTGCAGGGCAATCCGATCGGTCCCGACCCTGGCCCCGAGGCGCGAGCGAATGTTGCGCTCAAGCCTGGTACGCCCCTCTACCAGAAGGCCGAGCAACTTCTCGGCGCGGAGGTGGTCCGGCAACTGGCCGCGCAGGGAACCGGTAAAGCCTTTGGGACTGCCAATCCAAGCCAACAGGCGCTTCTGGCGCGCCCAGCCTTCCCCACGGCCCTGGCTCCGGCATTGCCCAAAGCCTTCAGAAAGGCTCTCGGCATCCACCCCGAGGAACATCAGGCCGCCGTCAGAAGTACGCTGGCCAACAATCTCGGCCTGGAGGCGAGCCAACTCCATGGTCTCGATATGGCCAAGTACTATGGGCCTTTCCTGCGCTGCTACAACCTCATTGTGCCCGAGTGGGTGCCCATCTTTGAAGTGCCGGATATCTCCTTCCGCGTTACACAGGACGTGAATGGAACCGGAACCCAGGAGGTTATCTACTCCGGCGGTCTCTTCGATGTGCCGTGGTCCGGGAACGTCTCTAACGTCACCCTGCTCGCCTTGCCCATCGCCACTTCGACCACTACCTGCAATACCCCGGTGGTACCTTGCGGCGACGTTCCTTCGCTGGAATTCGTCGGCCTGATGCCGTTGGTCAATCCTCCTGGGCCGGCCACGCCGTACATCAATGCGGCGACTGGCTTCGCCACACGCCCCAACCCGCCCCATCCAGGCGGTACCCTGGCCGAGACCGGCGTGCCACCCTCCACCGCGCCCTATACGGGAACCCTCCAGCTTTACGGATGCACGGGCGTGGACAACGCTGCCTACTACCGTCTGCGTTTCACCTACACTGCTCCGGGAACCACAACTCCCTCGGCTCTGACGCCCTTCACGGGCCTTTCCTGGCCGCTCTATCGCGAGGTCGGGGCTACCCTTGAAAAGCAGTGGCCTGTCGCCGACTCCAACGGATGGTATCCGGTGATCAATCCGGCAGACGGCTGGTTCCCCAACAGCATGGTCCTCGAATGGGGCACCACATCCTTTGCCGACGGTCTCTACACCATCCAGCTTGAAGTCGCCGACGGCAGCAAGAACCTGTTGGCTACCTCCGCGCCGGTCGGCTTCATGATCGACAACTCAGCTCCGAAGGTCACCTACAGCGCCATTTGGAGCTTCAACCCGGATTTCTCCAGCTCCCAACCTGTCCCGACCAACGATTGCGTGGTCATCGACCGCGGAGTGACGCCTCAGGACGTGTATGTCCAGCTCACCTACTCGGTCGTCGCCAATCACATGCAGTCTGTTTCCGTGGGCAGCGGCGGCTGCGCGGGAGGCGGCACGCTTTACCCTGTTCCCACCACACCGGCGCAGGCGGCTGCCCAGTTGGCGACCGTTCAGCATTGGTATGAGGATCCGGGTGACAATACCGTCTCCAATGTGGCCACCTACAAGATCGCCGCCTCGCTTCCGCAAGGCGTCTACAGCTTCGACGTGTGGACGGCCAGCCGCGCATTCAACCCCGCCGGCAGCGACGCGGGACCGCTGGACGACTGGAATTACAGTCCAACCTACAACTGGACCAATCCGTCGTTTGCCATCGCGATTGTCAACGCTTGATCTCACTTAACCCCTGACTCGAGGCGGTCCATGGTCAATCTGCCATGGGCCGCTTCGCCTTCCCCACCCCGCAAGGAGTCTGCCCATGGACCTGGATCGCTGGTTTCGTCTTGTGCTTGTTGTGCTGGCAACCTGGCGCGTGACCCATCTGCTGGTCTTTGAAGACGGACCGGGGGACGTTGTCGCAACCCTCCGGCAACGGCTCGGCAACGGCTTCTTTGGCAAGCTGATGGACTGTTTCTACTGCATGAGCCTGTGGGTCGCGGCCCCGGCAACATTTTTGCTTACCAGAAGCTGGACCGAATGGCCTCTCTTCTGGCTGGCTCTTTCAGGCGCGGCATCTCTGCTGGAAAGACCGGCCAATCACTCCACCGAGGCGCAACAAGCCCCGCCTACCCAGGAATGAACGAAGGAGATTGACAATATGAGCTGCTGCGGCAACAAGCGTGGAGAGATTCGTCGGCAACAGACTGTTTCCATACCGCCCGCTCCAGCGCCGGTAGTGCCCAAACAGACGCTTATGCCGGTTGTATTCAAAGGATCAGGCTCCTATCTGGTGACGGGGGAGCATTCCCGTAGCGTCTACCACTTCTCTCAGAAGCAGCCGGAGCGCTGGATTGACCCGAGGGATGCGGAAGCTCTGCTCCGCACAAATCTCTTTCAGGCAAAACGCTGAGCAGGCGCTACTGCGAACAAAGCTGGTAGCCAGAAACCAAAGGCAGGTCTTCATCGCTAGTAGCTGCCTTCTCAAGATGCTATTCTCACAGCGAGATGCACGGTCTTTCGCTGCTTGAATCTGTCGCCGTGGCCATGCTCATTCTGGCCAACGCCTTTTTTGTGGCCGCCGAGTTTGCCCTGGTCTCTATCCGCGACACCCGCATCGAGCAGTTGCTCGCCGCGCAGGTGCCCGGAGCCCGCGCCGTTCGCCGTCTGCAACGGGATTTGGACGATTTTCTTCCTGCTGTCCAACTCGGCGTCACGCTTTGCTCGCTGGCTCTGGGTTGGATCGGAGAACCGCTGGCAGCCGGCCTTTTCATGGGCTGGCTCGGCGCCTTGCCAATCGCTCCGGCTCACGCCCAGATTTATGCCCACGCGGTGGCCATAGCCGCCGTAGCCCTTGGATTTGCTCTCATCACCTACTTCCAAGTGGTGGTTGGCGAACTGGTGCCCAAGTCGCTTGCTCTGCGCCGCGCCGAGGCTCTTGCCGTTGCCGTGGCCCCGCCGATGCTCATTTTCATGACCCTGGTCCGTCCGGCGGTGCGCCTTCTCAAGGGCTCGGCCGCCATCATCCTGCGCGGCTTCGATATTCCCATGACCGAGCGCGCCCAGGTCCACTCTCCTGAAGAACTCAAGCTCATTGCCACCGCCGCTCGTCGCATGGGCGTTCTGCCCCCCTTTCAGGAGACGCTCATTCACCGCGCTCTAGAGATGGATGACGTGCCCATCCGGGAAATCATGACGCCGCGCCAGAAGATCTTTTCGCTGCCCTCGACAATGTCTGTCGAAACGGCCAGCGCTCGCGTCATTGACCACATGCGCTCACGCGTCCCGGTCTACGACGAGAGTCTCGGGCCAGAGCACATTGTCGGCGTCGTTTACTCCAAAGACCTTGCGCGCCTGATGTTCTTCCGCCGGAGTGCCCCCTTGGCCGAATCAAAGTCGGGTGCCCCAGGTCCCTCGCATTTGGGGACCTGGGAAGCCGCGAACCCAAGACCAACACCCGCGCCTGTTGTCGAACTCAAGCTCTCCCAGATCATGCGCAACGTGCTCGTCGTGCCGGAGACCAAAACCGTCCTCGACCTGATTCGCGAATTCCAGCAGCGCCGCCGCCAGATGGCCATCGTCGTTGACGAGTACGGGTCCACGGTTGGCCTGGTCACCGCCGAGGACGCCATCGAGCAGTTGACCGGCGAACTGGAAGACGAGTTCGACTCGCCCGCGCTCCCGGTGCTCACAACGGCGTCAGGCGCGCTGCTGATGGACGGCGGAGTGAACCTCCGCGACCTGGAGACCCAGATGCAATGGGATCTGCCCCGCGACGGCGGCGTGGAAACCCTGGCCGGTTTCCTGCTGATGCGCCTCGGCCACATCCCCAGGGAAGGCGAATGCGTTACCCACGATGGCCGCCGCCTGACCGTCGTTGAAATGGACGCCCGCCGCATCGCGAAGATTCGGGTCGAGCCGGTCGAGGAGGCGGTGGTCAAGGTCAATTAGCAACTTTTGGCCGTGGGAGGCTATCGTATCTTTACGCCGCTGAAGCACGGCGTTGTGCCTATCGTTTGCATCAGCGAGGTGCTGGCCGAGCGCGAGGCGGGGATGACCGAGGAGGTGCTCAAGACGCAGATTACCGGCGCTCTGGCGGGCATCACTGCCGAAGCTGCCGCGCCTATCGTGATTGCCTATGAGCCGGTTTGGGCCATGGGCACCGGTAAAACCGCGACGCCGGAGATGGCTGTCGATGCGCACAAGATTATCCGCGCGGAAGTGGCGAAGCTGCTGGGCGCGGAGGTTGCGGCCGCTGTGCGCATTCTTTATGGCGGCAGCGTGAAGCCGGACAACGCCACCGCGCTGATCGGCCAGGAAGAGATTGACGGCGCGCTGGTGGGCGGTGCTAGCCTCAAGCCGGATTCTTTTACGGCGATTGTGAAGTACTGATTGCTGGTT
>Ga0302189_10002270_pt1 | contig 15469 bp, 10 predicted proteins | sample II_Bog_E2_2_FD_194551 | JGI IMG/M metagenome (GOLD analysis project Ga0302189, IMG submission 194551) | Peat permafrost microbial communities from Stordalen Mire near Abisko, Sweden - II_Bog_E2_2 | ecosystem: Environmental > Terrestrial > Soil > Wetlands > Peat | place: Sweden: Abisko...
TCGCCAAGCTAAAGATCAAGGAGATGGGCAGCCGTTATTTCTTCATCTGCATGTACGTCTGGCTCGAGAAGTCCTTTAGCCGGGGCGACTACAAGAGGCACTGAGGCACAGCCCGGCATGAAGGCTTACCTGCGAGTCGAGTCGCGGCTGGCGATCCTCGCGATCGCTGTGTTTGGCATGGCGGCCGTCCTTTTCGTGCCGCCGGCGATAACCTTCGATGGGCCGAGCCACGCGTTCAGGGCGCTCCAGGTGTCGCGCGGGGAATGGAGGGCCGAGCGGTACTCGAGCGTGGCCGTGGGAGGGATCCTTCCGAAGTCCCACGTCGATTTCGTAAACACCCTCTGGAATTCCTACTGGGTCGGCCACGATTTCGGGACCCTCGCCTCGTGGTCGAGTCTTTCCAGGAAATGCGCCCAGACCCCGGGGACGGCCCGGGTGGAGTTCACGAACACCGCCGTCTACAGCCCGGTGAATTATGCCCTGCAGGCCTTTGGGATGCGACTGGCGGCTTTGTTCACGGCGTCGCCCCTCGCGGCGCAGAGGCTCGGCTGTCTCTTTAACCTCGCCGGTTACCTTGCCGCCATAGTGGCCGCCCTGGAACTCCTCCCGCGCTACCACCGGGGATTTCTCCTCGTGGCCACGTGCCCCCTGATCGTCGTTCAGGCGGCCTCCCTGAGCGCCGACGCCGTCAATGTCTCCCTTCCCCTGCTTCTCCTTGCCTGGGCCTGGCACCTGCGCGCCGCAAGGCACCCGGCCGGCAGGCAACTCGCGGGCCTCTTCCTCCTCGGGCTCACCGTGACCCTTTTAAAGCCGACCGCGGTCGCCACCCTGGTGTGCCTCGGGTTCGTCCCCGCGTCGTGCTTCGGCTCTCGCAAAACCAAGGTCGCATGCCTCGCGGTGTTCCTCCTCTCTGCCGCGGCCCTCTGGTACGGCTGGAACCGGGCAAACCTCGACGTCAACGTGGCCGGATGGTTCGAGGCGGGCCATCCGCCCCCCTCGGTGCAGAAGGCGTGGTTCCTCGGGAACCCTCTGCGCTTCATCGCGCCCTTTCGCTATTTTCTCGTGCACGACTTGGCGGTGCAGTGGTCGCCCCTCTACGGCGACGTGGGCGGCTGGATACCTCCCGGCATCCATTCCTTCCTCGCCGGATTATCCCTCCTGTTTCTGGCCGGGATCCTGGGGTGCGGACCCGGGCGGGACACGACAGACGGGGTGTGGGCCTGCGCAAACGTGATCCAGGCCACGTTCCTTGTGACCTTCACCGGCCTCACCCTATGGCTGACATTCGGGACTCCGGGCATGGACCACATCCCGGCGTTCAGCGGCCGGTACCTCCTGGTCGCCGCAGCGTGCCTGGGAATCGCGGCTTCCGAGGTGTTTCATGGGGGCTTCCGAAGGACCCGGCAGGCCCTTTTCTGGCTCGCTCTCGGCGCCAATGGCGCCGGATTGACGGCCATTCTCGTATATATAGCGTTCCGGGGGGCCTGAGCCTGGATTTTAAACCCTTGTTTCCGCGCAATCCTTCGATTGGCTTAACCCCTCCCAACTCGATGATTTATCTATTAGGAGGCACCGGATACGTAGGCCAGGCATACCAAGCCCTGCTGTCGCGCAAAGGAATACCCTTCCGCAACTTGCGGCGTTCCGAGGTCGACTACACGAATGCCGACGTGCTGCGCCGGGCCCTGGTACAGGACCGCCCGGAATTCCTCATCAATGCCGCCGGCTACACGGGAAAGCCCAATGTCGACGCCTGCGAACTCCACAAGGCCGAATGCCTTCTCGGAAACGCCGTGCTGCCGGGGACGATCGCCCGGGCCTGCGAGGAGGCGGGTGTTGCCTGGGGTCACGTGTCCTCCGGCTGCATCTACAGCGGCGATGGCCCGAACGGCAACGGCTTCACGGAGCTCGATCCGCCGAACTTCACTTTCCGCTCAAGCCCCTGCTCCTTCTACAGCGGGACGAAGGGCTTGGGCGAGGAGGTCCTGGCCGGCCACCCGAACCTGTTTGTCTGGCGCCTCCGGATCCCCTTTGATGGGGTCGACAACCCCCGGAACTACCTGACCAAGCTCATGCGCTACCCGCGGCTTCTTGAGGCGACGAACTCGATCTCCGAACTGGACGAGTTCGTGGAGGCCACCCTCGCCTGCTGGACAAAGCGCGTCCCCTTCGGCACCTACAATGTCACGAACCCGGGGAAGGTCACGACACGCGAGGTCGTGGACTTGATCCGCCAGTCCGGCGTCTGCCTGAAGGAGTTCACGTTCTTCTCCGACGAGAGGGAATTCATGGCGTCGGCCGCGAAGACGCCCCGGTCGAACTGCGTCATGGATTCCTCGAAGCTTGCCGGCGTGGGGATCAGCCTGACGCCCGTCCGCGAGGCCATCGCGCGCGACCTGAAGGCCTGGAGGAAGGCCGCCTAAACCGGCCCGCCATGAACCTCCTTGTCACCGGCGGCTGCGGGTTTATCGGAAGCAATTTCGTCCGGCACATGCTTAGGGACGAGTCGACCCTCCCGCGCAAGGTCGTGAACCTGGACAAGCTCACCTACGCGGGCAACCCGGCCAACCTTTCGGACGTGGCCGGCGACAGCCGCTACGTCTTCGCCCACGGGGACATCGGCGACGAGTCCCTTGTCGCGGGCCTCCTCTACGAGCACGAGATCGACGCCGTCGTGAATTTTGCGGCCGAGAGCCATGTCGACCGCTCGATCGACACCCCGGAGCCCTTCATCCAGACGAACGTGGTCGGCACGCTTCGGCTCCTCCACGCGGCCAAGCGCCACTGGACCGGGCTTTCGAGCGAGGACAAGGAGTCCTTCCGCTTCCTGCATGTCTCGACGGACGAGGTGTACGGCACCCTGGGCCCCGGGGATCCCGCCTTCACCGAGAAGACGCCCTTCGCGCCCAATTCCCCGTACGCGGCCTCCAAGGCGGCAAGCGACCACCTGGTCCGCTCCTACCACCACACCTTCGGGCTTCCCACGCTCACGACCAACTGCTCGAACAACTACGGGCCCTTCCATTTCCCGGAAAAACTCTTCCCGCTGGTGATCCTGAACGCGCTCGAGGGGAAGCCGCTGCCGATCTACGGCGACGGGCTGCAGGTGCGCGACTGGCTCTACGTGGAGGACCACTGCGAGGCCATCTCGCTCGTGCTCCGGAAGGGGCGGACCGGGGAGACCTACAACGTCGGGGGCCTTAACGAGCAGTCCAACCTCCACGTCGTGCGGCTCATCTGTTCGCTCTTGGACGCGCGGGTGCCCCGGCTAGACGGCAGGTCCTACGCCGAGCAGATCAGCTTCGTCGCCGACCGGCCCGGACATGACCGCCGCTACGCGATCAACTGCTCAAAGCTCCAGCACGAGCTTGGGTGGCACCCCAAGGAGACTTTCGAGAGCGGGCTCGCGAAGACCGTGGACTGGTACATCGCCCACCGAGCGTGGTGCAATGAGATCACGAGCAAGAAATACGCCCGCGAGCGGCTCGGGAAGACTTGATGGCCCCAAACGACCCCATGAACCGAAAAGGTATCATCCTTGCAGGAGGCTCGGGAACACGGCTGTACCCGCTCACGATCGCCGTGAGCAAGCAGCTCATGCCGGTCTACGACAAGCCGATGGTGTACTACCCGCTGTCGACCCTCATGCTAGCCGGGATCCGCGAGGTGCTCGTCATCTCGACGCCCCAGGACCTTCCGCTCTTTAAGCGCCTCCTGGGCGACGGCTCGAATCTCGGCATGCGCCTGGACTACGCGGAGCAGCCCAGGCCCGAGGGCCTCGCCCAGGCGTACCTGATCGGGGCGGACTTCGTCGGCACGGCGCCCAGCACCCTCATCCTGGGCGACAATCTATTCTACGGACACGACCTCCCCAAGGCCTTCGAGGCCGCGAACAAGAGGCCCAGGGGGGCCACGATCTTCGGCTACCATGTCTCCAACCCCTCGGCCTACGGCGTCGTGGAGTTCGCAAAGGACGGCCGCGTGGTCTCGCTCGAGGAGAAGCCGGCGAAACCCAAGTCGAGCTTCGCCATCCCGGGCGTCTACTTCTACGACGGGGAGGCCGTCTCGCTTGCGCGGGGCCTGAAGCCCTCCCAGCGCGGCGAGCTTGAGATCACGGACCTTAACCGGCTCTACCTGGACGCCGGTCTCCTCCACGTGGAGGTCCTCGGGCGCGGCACCGCCTGGCTCGACACGGGGACCCACGAGTCCCTCCTGGACGCCGCCGAGTTTGTCCACGTGATCGAGAACCGGCAGGGGCTAAAGATCGCCTGCCTTGAGGAGATCGCGTGGCGCCAGGGATGGATCGACGATGCGAAGCTCGGGGCCAACATCGAGAGGCTCGGCAAGTCGAGCTACGCCCTATACCTGCGGAGGCTCCTCTCCGGAGAGTAGGAGACGTGGCACCCGTGCCCCCTCGGACCTCGTCTAGACCCTTCTTAAGCGTCGTCACGCCGCTGTACAACTGCCTGGCGCTCACGCAGGCGATGGTAGCGAGCCTCCAGGCCACGATCCCCTTCTGGGTGAGCTATGAGGTGATCCTGGTGGACGACGGCAGCACCGACGGGACGCGGGAGTGGCTGGCGGGCCTAAAGGCGCCCTTCCGCGTGGTCCTAAACGAGAGCAACGTAGGGTTCGGGGCCTCGACGAACCGGGGCGCCGCGATAGCCCGGGGAAGGGTCCTCGCCCTCCTTAACAACGATCTGGTCCTTAAGCGCGGCTGGCTCCCTCCCATGCTCTGGACGCTGCGGCTTCTCGGCTGGCGCGCGGGCCTAATCGGCAACATTCAGCTCAATGCCTCGACGCTCGAGGTCGACCATGCCGGGATCAAGGTGGACGAGGCCAAGTGCAAACCCGAGCACCTCCGGCGCCTCCCTCCCCTCGCCGTCCGCGTAGTCTTCCCCGTGAGGCCCGCCTTCGCCGTGACGGGCGCCTGCATGCTGGTCCGCAGGAGCACGTGGCGCAGGCTGGGCGGCTTCGACCCGGCCTACGTGAACGGCTGCGAGGACGTGGACCTTTGCCTCAGGGCCAGCGAGGCCGGCCTCGTGAACGCGGTCGCGCTCCCCAGCTGGGTGCTCCATCACGTGAGCGCCTCCCCGGGAAGAAAGAGCCGCGACGAGGAGAACAGCTATCGCCTCTTCCGGCGCTGGCGTTACCGCCTGGCGGCTGAGGTGTGCCGCGATTATGCCGTGGAGGGTTTCATGCGGTATCTGCCGGAGCCACGCGACTTCCCGGACAAGCTCGAGGCCCTTAAGACCGCCCTCTATCTCCTCCACCTGCGCAAGGAGCCCCCCGCTTACGCGGTCCAGGCCAAACAGCCCACAATCGAGCTTGAGCTCGCCCGGTGGCAGAAAATGTTCTCCCCTTGAATATGTCCACGCTCCCACGCTCGGCACCCTACGGTGGCGCTTTCTCCCGGCGCTTCACGAGGTACTCCGGGCTCTACTTTGACGAGTTCGCGACCAACTCCGCGTGGCTGCGCGAGACCGCGGTCATCAAGCTGCCGCCGGTGGCGGACGTGGCGACGGTCGTCCTTAAGGGCGAGTTCCGGGCCCATCCCTCGGCGCGCGGAATCGAGTCGGGATTCCCGACCCTGCAGGTCTTGGCGGACGGGAAGATCGTGGGCCAGGTCTCCATGACGGCCCCTGGCCCGTGGGAGATCTCGATCGACCTTGATCCCCAGTACGCCCAGCGGGGCTCGGAGATCACCATGAAGCTCTTCGGGACCGACGTGACGAACGCGCTTGCCTGGATCGCGCGCGTGTCCCGGTTCCCGCTCATCCAGCGCTTCCGTGCCCAGAACAAGAACCGCCAGGTGCGGCTCTTTGCCATCACCTCCGGCTCGGGCGAGGCCATCTACGATTTCTCGAAGCGGGAGAGCCCCTATTGCGCGGACTTCGGTCGCAAGCATTCCCGCACGGGAATGAACATCGTCGGGTTTTTGACCGCGGACTTGGGGATCGGCGAGTCGGCCCGCTGCATGGCGAGGGCGGCCGACGCGGCGGCGATCCCCTTGGCGCTCGTGCCCCTGAAACTCAACTGCAAGAACCGGATGGGCGACATGACCTACGCGAGCCGCCTGCAGGACACCAATCCCTACGGGGCGAATGTGATCCACATCGACCCTCCCGTCGCCCGGGACATCGACCACCACCACGGGCCCGAGTTCATGCGGGACCGGTTCAACATCGGCTACTTCGCCTGGGAACTGCCGGAGTTCCCGGATTCCTGGATGTCGTCCCTCGACCACTTTGACGAGATCTGGTGCCCGAGCGACTTTGTCCGCGAGTCGATTGCGCTGAAGGCCCCGATGCCCGTCCTCACGATGCCGCATTCGATCGGGTTCGAGCGCCCGACGGCCGACGCCGCGACCCTGCGCGCGAAGTTCGGCCTCCCGGTCGACCGCTTCCTCTTCCTCTGCCTTTTTGACCTGAACAGCTACACGGCGCGCAAGAACCCCCGGGCCGTGATCGAGGCCTTCCGCCTGTCCGGGCTCGGTGCCATGGGTGCCACGCTCGTCATCAAGGTGCACAACGCCGACTCAAACCCGTCGGATTTCGCGGCCCTAAATGAATCCATTCGCGACCTGCCGGGGACAGTCGTCCTCAATGAGACCTTCTCCCGCGCCGACGTCTATGCGCTGGAGGCGGCGTGCGACTGCTTTGTCTCCCTCCACCGCTCGGAGGGCTTCGGGCTCGCGGTCGCCGAGTGCATGTACCTGGGAAAGCCGGTCATCTCGACCGACTGGTCCGCCACCTCCGAATACCTGAACCGCGACAACGGCTACCCGGTGCGCTACGAGCTCGTGACCCTGACCGAGAACAGCGGACCCTACAGCAAGGGATCCACCTGGGCCGACCCCGACGTCGCCCACGCCGCCGAGCAGATGAAGCGGGTGATGACCGACATGCCCGAGGCCGCGCGCATGGGCGCGGCCGCCCGGGCCACGATTGAGAAGCGGTTTTCGCCCGCAGCCATCGGCTGCCGCTACCGCAAGCGGTTGGCCGCGATCGCGTATCTCTGATCTGGCGCCCCCGTCAGGCCGGCGCCGGTCTCCGCACCCGGCCCAGTGTGGCCAGGGCAAGCGCAGCAAGCAGGACCGCGAGGCCGACACCGGAGAGGACAAGCGCCACGGTCAGGCCGCGCGGCCAGTACGAGAAACTCACCCGGTAGGTCCCGGGCGCTTCCACATAGATCCCCTTGAAGGCGTGGTTCACGCGGAAATAGGGCACCCTCCTGCCGTTCACGCTCACCTGGAAATTGCCCTTCTCGTAGCTCTCCGTGAGCACGATGAAACCGGGACCGGTCGCCTCGACCGTGAAGGAGGTCGAGTTGGGGGTCAGCCTGTAGTCGCTTGCAGGGACGACCTTCCGGGCCGTCAGGTCACCCGAGACCTGGGGGGCGGGACTCAAGGTCATCCACTCGGAGTGCTCAACCGCGGCAAAAGGCCTCCCGTCACCCGAATTGAGCCAGGACAGGTACTGCGGAAGGTCCGAGTAGACGGCCACGGCATCCGTGAAGTACGCCCGGGGCCAGGCCGAGCGGCTCTCATACACGTCCATGTCGGAGGAGTGGACCAGCGCGAGCTCGCTGCCGGGCCGCGCTTCACCCATGTGGTAGCCGGCATAGAACCTGACTCCGAGTGCGTCCAGGACGGGCTTAAACTTCGCCACCTCGCCCGCCTCGACCTTGTAGCGCCAGTCCCAGAGTCGGGTAATCCCGGAGGCATCCATGAACGCGCGGTAATGGGGGTTCACGAGGGCGTCGGGCCCGCAGATTCCCTCCAGCCCGTACATGCCGGTCCATCCCGGGAACAGGTCATTGTGGAAGCCGACGACCCGCGCCGGTCGATCAAGGCGCTCGCGGATCGCCGTGACGGCGGTCGATTCGGCGTCGAAGTCCATCCGGGCGGTCGGCCGGACGACATAGGTCGAGAACCCCGGCCCGAGCTGGAGCGCCTGGCGCCAGTGGAAGGCGCCAAAGGAAAACGCCGCGCCCAGGAAAAGGGCGGCCGTCATGGCGCCCCGGCGCCGCGCGCCGTGGAGCGACCCCAAGAGGACGGCGGCGGCCGCCAGGAGACTCGCTCCGTAGCCCCAGATGAAGGGATCGAGCTGCACCAGCTTTCCCCAGGTGCTTGCGAAGTACACGCTCCGGACAATGGCCTGGGCCGTGCCCAGGTAGGCCGCGAAGATCAGGACCAAGAGCGAAAGGACGAGGAAGCTGTCCCGGCGGCCCGTGTCGGAACCCAGGCTTCCCCAGGCCTGCCTCCACCCGAACGCGGACAGGACAAAGAAGAGGACAATGAGGACGCAGGAGAAGGTGTTGTCGACGTGCAGGATGTTCCCGAGAAAAGGAACGCGCGCGACCAGGGCCGGCGGGATGATCCCGAAGACCAGGGCCAGGGCGGGCAGGGCCGTCACAAAGACCACGAGCGCCACGCGGTCGGCCACGAGCGCCCGCCAGCGCACGACGGCCCAGAGGAGCCCCAGGAGCACGAAGAGGTTGGCCGAGGGGTTCACGACCCCCGAATCGAGCTGGAAGGGCCGGTAGAACGCCTCGTCGAAGAGCCCGATCAGCATCCCCGGCTGGAGCTGGAACGCGAGCGGGGCGTTGTAGCTCGTGTACGACCCCTTGAGCGCCTGGAGAAACGTGTACCAGACCGGCGATCCGATCATCAGGAAAAGGACGCCCGCGGCGACCGCCCCCCCCATGAGGCCTAGCTTTTCCCGGACAGGCCTCGCGCACCCGAGGATGAGGCAAAGGCCCGTGAAGTTCATCGCGAGCAGGAGGATGTAGGCCTCCTTCGCGGTTCCGCTGTTCATCTCGGTCCAATTGGCCGCGATCAAGGCCGAGAGGAGAAGCGTTGCGCTGCGGACCGAACGGGCTTCGCAGACCGCGAGCCAGCAGTAGAGGATCCAGGGCGAGTAGCAGAGGCTGAAGATCGCGGGGTGGTCGATCCGGTAGACGTAGAAACCGATGAAGGAAGCGGAGACCGACACGAGGAGGGCCGTCGGCAGGTGCCGGAACGCGCGCCATGCGCAGAGGCCGATGCCGATCCCGAAGAGCCATTTGGCGAGCAGGTACTTCAGGTCCCAGGACCAGGCCGCTCCACTAAAGATAAAGGGGATGAGGTGAAGGGGGTCGCCAAAGCACGACTGGCCCTGTCCGAGGAGCGGCAGCCCGGCCGAGTCATAGCGGTTCCAGAGGGGCAGCTCCCCCTCGCCCAGGACCGCCCGGTGCTCGGTTCTCGAGAGCGGCACATGGTGCCAGAGGGCGGCGCCCACGTCGGCGGCGTGGGGATTGCCCTCCTCGCTTCCCTGGAACCCCGGGAGCCAGGGGGGTTGACCATAGAGGAGGGCGACGTTCTGGCTCGGCGACACCACGCTCTTGCCGGCAAAGATCACGGGATAATTGGCGACGAAGGTCGCGGCCAGGGATACGAGGACGAGCGACCGGGCCGGCGACCGCGACGCCCAGCGCCAGAGCGCACGGGACCGCTCATCCCCCTTCCCCCTCGCCCACCCCGTGAGCAGCAGAAGGGCCAGCATCCCGGCTAGGACAAAGGCGTATTCCCGCGCGACGGAGGGCCTCGGGATCAGGATGGGGCCCGTCTGCTTGATCCAAAGCTGCGGGTCCGTTGCCTGGGGCTCGGTCTCGACCCAGAGTTCGCTCCCCTGGACCTTCAGGGTCCTGATCTGGTTTCCCACGACGAACTGGCCCGGCTCAAAGGCAATCAGCGTCCGGCCCGCGCGATCGACGATCTTCGCCCCGCTGACCGTCATGCGGACGCTCCGGTCCAGGAGGTCAAACCGCAGCCCCTGGTACCGGCCCGAGGGCAATTCCAGCCTCAGGTGGGTCTGCTGCCCGGCGATAAGCGGCTGGAGGGCCGAGTCGGGCTCGTTCAGTCCCCGGCCCAGGTCATAATAGAGCTGCACGAGCCCCGACTGGTCCCCCTTGGCGTCGATCTCGAAGGCGTAACCGCTTGGGCGTGAGGGGGCCCAGGGCTCAAAGGGCAGGAGTGCGACGGCCGAAAAGGCCAGGCATGCAAGAACGTTCGGAAGTGTCAGGCCCAGGCGCATCGAGAGGGGGACCGCATAGGCTAGGAAGGCTGCCTGTTTTATCGAGGAATCACAACATGCCAGTTGGGGCTTCTTTAAAAAAGGGCTCAGGCCCTGCAGGGTTGCGGCTTCTCGACACAGGCGTCATGAAGGGACCCTAGCCGCGTCCCAATCCGCGTGCCGGAGCAAAGATTGGGGTTGAGGCCCTACATCTCGTGCCGATCTTGCCTTCCTGCCGTCTCGGCCGATTTTCCTCCCAGTCCCACCTTCATGCCGTCTCCTGCCCTTAAGGACACACCCGAGTCCATGCCCGCTTCCGGTTGGCGCAGGCCCGTCCGGCTTGTCCTCTTTGCGGTGGCCTATCTGGGACTGGCAGGCCTCTGCAAACTGGCCTTCCCGCCGGAGGTTCAATTTGTCAGCTTCTGGCTGCCGAGCGGCCTGTTCGTGGCGACCCTCCTGCGTTCGGAAACAAAAGAGTGGCCAGGGTACCTGCTGGCGGCGGCGCTGGCCAACATGGCCTTTGACCTGCTCGACGGGCGCCCGCTGCAGCCCGCCCTGCTGTACGCCTTTGGCAATTGCCTGGAATCGCTGACGGGGGCGTGGCTCGTCCGCCGGTACATTGCCCCAAGACCCGATTTGTCGAACCTGCGCCAGGTGGCGGGCGTTGTCGGGTTTGCCGCGGTCCTGAGCACGACCCTTAGCGCCACGATCGGTTCCACCTATGTCGTCTTGTCAGAGGCCATAGGATCCTTTGGCCCCATCTGGCTCTTCTGGTGGGGCGGCAACATGATCGGCGTGCTGCTCCTTGCGCCGATCCTCCTGGCGTGGCCGCGCGGGCCCGGACTGGGGACGGCCGGCAAACGGCTCCTCCGGACCGCCGAGATCCTCCTTTTCCTTCTGATCGTGTCCGCGGTCTGCGTCTTTGCCTTCCATTCCGCACCCAGGGCGCTCCTTCCCCTCACGTACCTGGTCATCCCGTGCGTCCTCTGGGCCGCGTTTCGCTATGGGATGTTTGCGACGGCCCTGACGAACCTACTGATTGCCGCGGTTTCGGCCTGGTATTCCACGCACGACTTTGGGGCCATCGCCGTCAAGGGCATCTCGCCCCACGCCCAGTTCGCGACGCACCAACTCTCGCTCTGCATCGTGTCCCTCACCGGACTCTTCCTGGCGGCGGCCTTGGAGGCGCAGAGGCGCACCCAAGCCACCCTCAGGGACAGCGAGGAGAAATTCTCGAAGGTGTTCCGCAAGGCGCCCGTGCTGGTTTCGATAACGGACCTTTCCACGGGAACCTTTCTGGAGGTCAACGAAGAGGGGCTGCGACTCTCGGGCTTCAAGCGCGAGGAGGTGATTGGCCACTCGGCCGTTGAACTCGGCTGGTACACGAAAGAAGAACGAGCCCTTATCCTGGGGGATATTGCCGCGCAAGGCAGGATCGAGGACCGTGAGATGCAATTCAGGGCGAAGGACGGGCGCGCCCTGTACTGCATGGTGTCCGGTGAGCTTTTGACCCTCGCCGACCGGCCCTGCATGGTCGTGACCGCGGTTGACATCACCGGCCTAAAGGCCTCCGAAAGGCAGCTCCGGAGCAGCCAGGCTGCCCTCGCTGAAAGCGAGGCGCGTTACCGGCTCCTGGTCGAGGGCTCACCCGAGGCCGTCTTTGTGCTGGTCGATGCCACCGTCCAGTATGCCAATCCGGCGGCGGTCAGGATGTTCGGGGCCGCTTCCGAGAAGGATCTCCTCGGCAGGCACGTGACGGAGCTCCACCATCCCGACTCGCACGCGACCGCAAGGGCGCTGCGCGACAACTTAAACTCGACCGGCAAGAATGGCCCCGTCGCCGAGATGCGCTACCTGAGGCTCGATGGCACCTCCTTCGAGGTGGAGTCGCAGGGGGCACGGATCATGTTCAATGGGGTTGCCGGCATCCAGGTTTCCGCCCGCGAGATCACGGAGCGCAAGGTCGCGGAGCTCGAGCGCCAGCAGTTCGAGCGCAAGCTCCAGGAGACCCAGAAGCTGGAGAGCCTCGGCGTCCTGGCCGGCGGGATCGCGCACGACTTCAATAACATCCTCACGGGCATCCTCGGGAACGCGAGCCTCGCCAACCTCGACCTTCCGGAGGATTCACCCGCGCGGGACAACATCAAGGTGATCGAGGAGGCCACCAAACGCGCTGCCGACCTGTGCCGGCAGATGCTCGCCTACTCGGGCAAGGGGCGCCTGGTGATCCAAAAGGTCTCCCTGAACCGGCTAGTGGAGGAGACCGCGCACCTCCTGAAGATCTCGGTCAGCAAGAAGGCGGAGATGCGCTTCGACCTCGATCCCTTGACGGCGCAGATCGAAGCCGACACCACCCAGGTCCGCCAGGTGATCATGAACCTGGTGATCAATGCCTCAGAGGCGATCGGCGACAGGCCCGGTGTCATCAGCCTGCGCACCGGGGTCGTCCGGCTCGACCGAAAATTCCTCCAGGAGAGCCGGGCCCAGTGGGTCGTGGACGCCCCCGAGGGGAACTACGCCTGCCTTGAAGTCTCGGACTCGGGCCACGGAATGAGCGCCGAGACCCAGGCGAAGATCTTCGATCCGTTCTTCACCACGAAGTTCACGGGGCGCGGGCTCGGGCTGGCTTCAGTGCTGGGCATCGTCCGCGGCCACCACGGCGCCCTGCTCCTTCGCTCCGTGCCGGAAGAGGGCACGACCTTCAAGGTGTTTTTCCCGTGCGTGGAAAGCCCCACGGGGACCGAGGCGTCCGGCAAGCCGGTCCCATCACCGTGGAGGGGGCAGGGCCAGGTCTTGGTCGTCGACGACGAGGAAACCGTACGCAACGCAGCCGCCAGGATCCTCCGGCGCCTGGGCTTTGAAGTGTCCACCGCGAGCGACGGGATGGAGGCCTTGAGCATCTTCCGCGCCGACCCGCACCGCTTCGACCTGGTCGTGATGGACCTCACCATGCCCAACATCGACGGCAAGCAGGCCCTCGCGGAGCTTCGGGCGCTCAGGCCCGACGTCAGGGCCGTCCTCATGAGCGGCTTCAACCAGGAGGAGGCCTATTCCGAGGCGGACGGGAGCGAGACGGTCGGGTTTATCCAGAAGCCCTTTGACTACGAGAGCCTGGAAAAGGCCGTCCGGGAGGCCCTAAGCCTCTAATGGCCCGGGGCCGACGCTTTTCCCGAGGTTCCCACGATCGGGAGCGATGCAGTTACGATGCGTGAGCCGGCAGGCAGCGCACGAGGCTAACTATGCCACGGGTCCTCCTGCAGCTAGCGACGTTCAGAGAGGGAATCCTAAACATGGGCAATGAAATCCAGAGATGCTATTCCGGTCTGGGCCAACGCCAAGACCAGTCACAGGCGACTAGCTTGGGGCGGGAATTCGTGGAGGCGTAACTGAGGATGCACAACTTATCGACATGGGCTCCCCAAAATTCGATCTGAGGTTGCACCTTAAAGGACCTTGGATCTGCGAAACCTTATCAGCACCGGTAAGCCGGGAACCCAAGGAGCCGGGCGTTAGAATCTCAGCGTTGGCTTCAAGGCACGCCGGTCAGGCCTTCGCGATGGCCTCGGCAACAAACAGGTTAAGGCTCTCGCCACGGGCCATCGCCTTTAACGCTGCCTTTTGGTGGAGTTCGGCACCCACACGAACAACGAATTTTCCACTATAAGTCTTCCCAGATGTCGACGGGGGCAGTTGTTCCTTTTTTTGGAGCAGATCAGCAACGTGCTCCTCCACGATTCCACAAAGTTCCTTGTAGACCTTTGTTTCATCCGTTCCGTGGCAGCCTCCGAAAAAGAGCCCTGGGCAGCGACCGACAAAGCAACGGTCTTCGTCGGACCATTCGACGATTTTCAAATATCGGGCCGCGGCCGCTTTGACCGGATCGTGTATAATCGATTTCTTCATGATTTCGCGTCGTTTGATGCAGCGATTGCTCGCCGCACGTCTTTTTCTTGGTAGGGGTGGGCGTCCGCGCCAGATTGACCTGAGAGTATCACGGTGACTCCCGCAACGTGTCGGAATTTTCGATGGCTACTTTTGGTTGGAACTATCTGAAAACCTGCACGCTCCAGGTCGATTACGAGTTGACGAATCTTCCGGGGCATCTGCTAGTACCATGATACTAGCTCGGCAGTTGTCAAGGCCGAGCGGCAAGCCATAGGGAAGGTGCAAGGGGCAGTCTGGGAAGGTAAAGACCCCATTCCCATTCTGAGCGAAAGGAGGCAATGTCACCCCGCAGGTAAGACATACCATCCTATGCCCATGAAACCCGTTTCCCGCTTCGCGCCCATTCTCGCCGCAGTTGCAATGCTAGCCGTTGCGTGTCCGCCTACGGCCGAGGCCGCGAAATTTCCGCCCTTAAATAACCCCGCGACTACCGAGCACCTTCCCGGGAAGCTCGTCTGGGCCGACCTGTTTACGACCAATCCCGAGGCCGCCACAACATTCTACTGTGGGCTCTTGGGTTGGACCGCGGCGCCATTGGAGCAGAAGGGAAAGGGCTATACGGTCTTTAGCAATAATGGCACACCGGTTGCGGGACTTGCGCCGCGAGCCATCACGGGCGGCAACCACCCGTCCCGCTGGATCGGCTATTATGCCGTGACGGATATTGGAGCCACTCTGAAGCTTGTGACCCAAAACGGCGGAACCGTGCGCGCCGAATCCCGCAATTTTCCAGACCGAGGCTACCAGGCGATTGTCACCGACAAGGACACGGTCCCGATCGGCCTTCTCCAATCGAGCTCGGGGGACGCCCCAGACGGCGAGACCGCGCCCGGAGATTGGAACTGGTTCGAATTGTACGCGAAGAGCCCGAAGGACACCGCGGAGTTCTATCATGCGGCAATCGGCTTCGATTCTGCTCCCGAGACAAACAGCGACAGGAAAAGTGACCTCGTCCTTTCCAGCGAGGGTCAGGCGCGCGGGGGCATCGCCCCGCTAAGCGGCGAGGATCCGAAACCCAGCTGGCTTGGCGTCATCCGCGTCGCCAACCTCGACGCGACGCTCGCCAAGGTTCCGGGCCTAGGCGGCGAGGTGCTGCTCGCCCCCCATTCGGTCGAATTCGGAAGCCGCTTTGCCATCATTCTGGACTCCACCGGAGGCACCGTCGGTCTCGTGCAATACGCTGACAACGCGAACCCCGCAAACAACCCATGAAACCTACACGGAATATCCTTCTCGCCTCTCTCGTAGTCGTCGGCCTGCAGCTCGCCGGGACAGGCTGCATAGGGGTCGTCGGAGACGGCGGCGGAGTTGCCTATGGCGACGACGGCGTGTGGTTTGGTGGCGGGGGATGGATCGATGGAGGAGGTCGTGGATCCTACGGGGATCGCGGCGGTCATTCCTACGTTCATCCTGGCAATGGAGGGGGTCGAGGCGGTGCGAGCGGCCACACTAACGGAGGTGGGAGTCAT
>Ga0302189_10002275_pt1 | contig 15446 bp, 9 predicted proteins | sample II_Bog_E2_2_FD_194551 | JGI IMG/M metagenome (GOLD analysis project Ga0302189, IMG submission 194551) | Peat permafrost microbial communities from Stordalen Mire near Abisko, Sweden - II_Bog_E2_2 | ecosystem: Environmental > Terrestrial > Soil > Wetlands > Peat | place: Sweden: Abisko, Stordalen...
CAGCCGGTGTTTGCCGCGCTGAGAGAAGCTCCACCGGCTGTGAGCACGACCACGAATCGGAGGTCTGTATGAACTGCGCCAATCATGCTGATGCGTCAGCAGTGGCCTATTGCCGCACTTGCGGAAAAGCACTGTGCGCGAACTGTACACGTCCGGTGCGGGGCGTGATCTATTGCGAGGATTGCCTGGGAGCGAAGATGGAAGGGACTGCTGGGGCCCCTGCGGCTGCCGCGGCTCCGCCTCCGACTGGTTATCAGCAATTTATGGAACAGGGCCTTGGGATGAAAGTTGCGCCCGGTCCAGTCTCGGGGCCGAACCCGACAGTGGCCGGAATTCTGGCCGGGTTCTTTCCTTTCGGCGTGGGTGCGGTGTACACGGGGCAATATGCCAAGGGTTTGGCACACCTGATCATCGTTGCTTCACTCTTTGCGGGGGCGATCGCCAGCGGCAACCGGAACAGCGACGGCCTGACTGCCATCTGCGTTCTGAGCCTGATTTTCTTTTACGTCTACCAGATTATTGACTCGGTGCGTTCGGCCAAGGCGATTCAGATGGCGCAACCGGTACCGGATCCTTTTGGCTTGGCGTCCACTTTTGGCGGCGGAGCGAAGATTGAGACGAGCAAAATTCCGATGGGCGCGATTGTGCTGATTTTGCTGGGTGTGCTCTTCCTGCTCAACACTCTGGGCTTGACGGAATATGGGCTGGATCGTTTTTGGCCGCTGATTTTGATCTTCCTCGGCGGCTGGCTGTTCGCACGTAATTGGGGAGTCCTCCCGGGAGGCTGTGCAGGTTGCCAATGTGCGCGTTGCAGAACACGACGGATCATGGGACCGGTGGTGCTTTTGACCGTCGGCGTACTGTTCCAGTTGCAGAACATGGACCTGGCGGGTCTGCACTTTCACCGCACCTGGCCAGTCATTCTGCTGGTCATTGGCGCGGTCAAATTGCTGCAGGGGAACGCATCGACGGAGGGACATGTGGCGTCGATGACGCCGGCCGCGAGTCCGTCGGGGGGCCAGATTCCTCCCGTGCCGCCGGTTCCTCCAACACCACCCGTACCACCAACCAGTGAGGTGAACCGTGGCTAGCCCAATGATGCCGCAAACTCCGACTCCGCGCGTTCCACATCGTTCGATTGCCGGGCCGGTCGTACTGATCCTGATCGGTGTCCTGTTCCTGCTGGGGACGATGGGGATCATGGATATCCATCACCTGGGATCGCTGTTCGCCCGCTTCTGGCCCGCGTTGCTCATCCTGTGGGGGGTACTCAAGCTGATCGAGTACGAGCAGGCCAAGCGCTACGGCCAGCCGGTGCGCGGCATTGGCGTTGGCGGCGTCTTTCTAATCCTGTTGCTCGTCGGATTTGGCATGACGGCCACTCAGGTGTCGCGTTTGAACTGGAAGGGCATCGGGGAGCACATCCAGCTTGGTGACGATGAAGACTTCAACGAAATTTTTGGCGGCTCCACGTTTAACTATAGCGACGAACTGAGCCAGGACATGCCGGCGGGCAGCACCCTTCACGTCAATGACGACCGGGGCACGGTCACCGTCAATGTATCCGACACAAAGACGATCAAGGTTTCGGTGCGCAAGAAAGTCCGCGCCGAAAAACAAGAAGACGCGGACAACTATAACCGCAGCACCAAACCGCAGCTCACCGTGACCGACCGGGTCGTCACGCTGAATGCCAATACGCAGGGCGCGGGCGACAAGGGCGTGACCGCCGACATGGATATTTTTGTGCCGGCCAATACCGCTCTCGTCATCACTTCCAGCCGCGGCGACGTGACGGTGGCGGGCATGGCCGCGAATGTCGAGGTCAATCACCATCGCGGCGAAGTCAGCGTCAACGATCAGACGGGAAACATTGTCCTGAACTTGGACGGCAGTGCCGCACGCCTCACGCACGTAAAAGGCGATGCGAGCATCTCAGGCAAGGCCAACGAAGTGGACGTGGAGGACGTGGACGGCACGTTGCATCTGAATGGCGAGTTTCAGGAAAGCGTGCGGCTGGTGCGAATCAGCAAGACGGTAACCTTTCATTCTTCGCGCACCGACATGGAGTTTTCGCGGCTGGATGGGCGGCTCGATCTCGATTCCAGCGACCTGCGCGCCGACTCGCTCGTCGGGCCAATGCGGCTGACGACGCGCTCGAAAGACGTTTCGCTGGAAGGTTTGACGGGCGATTTGCGGCTGGAAGACTCGAACGGCACGGTCGAGGTTGGACTGCGCAAGCCGGGGAATATTCAGATCGATAACCGCAAGGGCGACGTGCAGGTTTCGATTCCTCCGAATACGGCGGTGAAGGTGGAAGCGCGCACGCGGGAAGGTGAAATCGAAAGCGACTTCGACGAGATCAAAGTGGAGAATCACGATCGAGAGTCGAACGCCAGCGGCTCGATTGGAAGCAATGGCCCGAAGCTGGTGATGAATTGCGAAAAGGGCGGGATTGAGATTCGCAAAGGGACGGTTGCGGCCGTTGCCCCTCCAGCGCCGCCGACTCCGCCCATGACGGCGCCCAACACGGGCAAGCCGGCGAAGGCTTTGCCGGCTCCGAGGGCGAAGCCGGTGGAGAGCGAGAACTAGGGAGGGCAGCTGTCGGTTCGCACAATCAGGCGTGTGCGCTCGCCGACTTTGCCAACAGTTCCACGGCGGGGATGGACCGGGCCGTGGTGAAAGTAGTCTCTGGCGGCAGCGTGCCGGTGGTAATCGATTTCACCATCAACTCCATCGCCAAGTCCGCATTCGGCGGAATGAAAATCGTCGCGGTGAGCAAGTCGCGCCGCACCCAATCCTGTCCAGTCTTGGGCAGCCCATCGCACCCGAGAAACGGCATCCTCTGCAGCTGGTCGCGCATTTCGGGGAGTTCATCGAAGGCCCTGCGCGCCCCAATCGCCATGGAGTCGTCCTGGGCGCAGACGGCTTCAATCCGCGACTGGCGCGAAGTGGAAAGCTGGAGCCACGAGGCGACCGTCTTGTGGGCGCTCGATTCGGTCCAATGGGCCTTCAGGACGCGCAGTTGCACGGCCTCGGGTTTGGTTTTGAGCACGCCAGCGTAGCGTTGTTGGGCGGCCAAACTTTCGGAGGGGCCCTGGATGTAGAGAACGTTTCCGCCCGCGGGGAGCAAAGCGCTCAGTTGCTGTCCCTGGATGCGGCCGATGTCTTCGTGGTTCGACGTGGTGGAAAATACAGGGACCGAAAAAAGGCGGCGCAACTCGGCAATATAGTTGGCGTCGTGGTTCAACAGCGCCACTCCAATGCCGGCAGCGGCGGCGGCGTGCGCCACATGAGGATGGGCGCTCGAACCGGCAGGTTCGAACAGGATCGCGTCGGGCAACGGAACGGTTCTCGACTGGATGCTCGACAGCAGTTGCTGACTCTGCACGATGCCCTCGTTGTTGGCATAGACGATCTCGAGATCAACGCCCAGTTTCTGGGCCGCGTGCCGGGCAGCCGAGGTCTGCTCGATCTGGTAGTCGTTGTCGTCGTTGGTCAGCGAGAGCAGGAAGCGCAGCTTTTTCATGCCAGTGGATTCTCCTGACACAACCAGTTTACTCGCATTTCTCGCTAATCAGCCCCATGGAGCGGGGCGACCTATTCATCCCGCACGATCCGTCCCACCCCGGTTATAATCTCCTCCTCCATGAACCTGACTCCTGGCACCAAACTCGGGCCTTACGAAATTGTCTCCCTTCTCGGCGCGGGCGGGATGGGCGAGGTGTATCGTGCGCGCGATTCTCGCCTGCGACGCGACGTGGCGATCAAGGTTTTGCCGCAGGCGCTATCGCTGGACGCCGACCGCATGCGCCGCTTTGAGCAGGAGGCGCTGGCCACCGCTGCCCTGAATCATCCCAACATTTTGGCTGTGTTCGACATTGGCACGAGCGAGGGTTCGCCTTACGTCGTCTCCGAACTGCTGGAGGGCGAGACGCTGCGCGAGCGTCTGCGTAGCGGAGCCATTGCCACCCGCAAGACGCTGGACTACGCCATGCAAATCGCGCATGGACTGGCAGCGGCGCACGAAAAAGGAATCATTCATCGCGATCTCAAGCCGGAGAATCTGTTCATCACCAAAGACGGGCGGGTTAAGATCCTCGACTTCGGCCTCGCGAAACTCACTCAGGTTGACCCGAGCGCAAATAATTCCATGGCCACCGTGACCCACGGCGCGACCGAGGCCGGCGTGGTGCTGGGCACGGCGGGATACATGTCTCCCGAGCAGGTGCGGGGCATGGCGCTCGATCCGCGGTCCGATATCTTCAGCTTTGGGGCGATTCTCTACGAAATGCTGTCGGGCAAGCGGGCGTTCCACGGCGATACTGCCGCGGATACGATGAGTTCGATTTTGAAGGAAGAGCCGGCGGAGTTGAGCGAGACCAATCGCAATGTTTCTCCGGCGCTGGAACGCATCGTGCACCACTGCCTGGAGAAGAATCCCGAGTCGCGCTTTCATTCCGCCAGCGACATTGCGTTCGATCTCGAACATCTTTCGGGGCTTTCCGGCGCCACGGCAAGAGTAGCGACGGCGGGCAGTGGCGCGAGCGCTGCGCTCGGTCAGCCGCGCGGCAGGCTGCTGGCCGGGATCGCGGCTGGTCTCGCACTCGCGGGTCTGGTATACGGCCTTGGCTGGTGGACCGGCAAGGGCAGCGCGAGCGGCTCTCCAGTCGAGTATCAGCAGATTACGTTTCGCACCGGGTCGATCGGCAACGCCCGGTTCACGCCAGACGGCAGCATCGTTTACAGCGCCTCCTGGGAGGGCGGTGACAACCAACTGTATATGTCGCGCACGGACGATCCGGGGTCGCGCGAATTGGGGATCAAGGATGCCGAGCTGCTTTCGATCTCCAAGAGCGGAGAAATGGCGATCCGCCTCAACACAGTCGGTCACGGCGGCTATGCACGCAGCGGAACGCTGGCGCGGGTTCCGCTGAGTGGAGGAACGCCGCGCGAAGTGCTGGACAATGTGCAGGACGCAGACTGGTCCGCGAACGGCGACAGCATGGCGGTGGTCCGTTACGTGCCGGAAAACAATCATTGGCGTCTGGAGTATCCCGCGGGCAAGGTGCTCATCGACAGCATCAACTGGATGAGTCACCCCAAAATTTCGCCGGATGGCAAGTGGATCGCCTTCGCCGACCATGAAAACACTGGTGGCGACGACGAAGGCTCCGCGGCAGTGATTGGCGCGGATGGCAAAGAACCGGAGAAGAAACTTTCCTCCGGCTGGAACTCATTGCAGGGGATTCTCTGGTCCCCGGCAGGCGATGAAGTTTGGTTTACGTCCACCAACAACGGCTCTGCCGAGAACCCGCGCGCCGTGACCCTCTCGGGCAAGCTGCGCACGATGACGAACGTGCCCGGGGGCATGTGGCTGGAAGACTTGCGCAATGGCACGGTGCTAACGGTGACCAATCACGTGCGCCATGGGATCCGCGGCATGGCGCCGGGTGGGAAAGAAGAGCAGGAACTGGGGTGGTTCGGATGGGCGCAGTTGCGCGACATCACCCGCGACGGCCACAAGATCCTATTCGAAGAAGAAGGCGACGGCGGGGGACCGAACTATACCGTGTTTCTGCGCGATACGGATGGCTCGCCTCCGGCACGCATTGGCGATGGCGTAGCGGGAGCGATCTCGCCCGATGGAAAGTGGGTGATCACAAGACCGGCGAAGGGCGGGCAACTCAACCTGGTGCCGACGGGAGCGGGCGAATCGAGAGTGCTCACCCATGATGCTGTCAGCTATGGCGGAGTTAAGTTCTTTCCCGATGGTAAGCGGTTGCTCGCCACCGGGATTGAAGCCGGGCACGGTTTGCGCGATTATCTGATTGATCTGAGCAGCGGGGATTCCAAGCCCATCACTCCCGAGGGCATCGTCGGCATCAGCCTCTCGCCGGACGGCCGGAGCATCGCGGTGCGTGGACCCGATGGAAAACGAGGAATTTGGCCGCTGGAAGGCGGCGAGTTTCGTCCCATTCCGGGGCTCGACTCGGGCTACGGCATCATGGGCTGGACGCCGGACGGGGGATCGTTATATGTCGCTCCCATCCGCAGGGGAACGCTAGCCGCGAAATCCGTGAAGGTCTCTCTGGCAAATGTACAGACCGGCAAGATGGAGCCGTGGAAAGCCTTCGGGGAAGCGACGGGCGAGGGAGTCTCCTTTATTAGCCCGCCAGTCCTGTCGAGCGATGGGAGCGCTTACGCTTATCTCTACGGACGGGTGCTGTCGGAGGCGTATGTGGTGAAGGGGTTGAAGTAGGACTGAAGCTCTCTCAGTTCGCGATCTGCCGGGCGAATGCGAATCGGGCAAATCCAAGACCAAAAAAAGGGCAGTGAGAAGCGCAGTTTGCGCCTCCCACTGCTGGGGTAGAGTTGCTATGCTGCCTTGCTGCGCTGGGACAAAATCCAGCGAAGTCTTACCGGTGATGTCCGCCACCACCGCCGTGGCCGCCACCATGTCCGCCGCCACCGCCATGCGATCCGCCGCCGTGCGACGAACCTCCGCCATGCGATGAGCCGCTACTATGTGACGAACCTCCGCCGTGAAACCATCCGCCACCATGACTACTGGGAGCGGAGTGACCGCCACCGTAGGATGGGCGCCCGCCGCCGTAAGTGCCGCCGCCATACGAGCGCGGCGTGGCGATGGGCTGCCTCATGTTGAGCGGCGGGCGAGAGCCGCCGTAGCCCCGGCCTTCTGAAGCCGAACTGCGGGACGAACCGTAGGAACCGCGGTTTTCCGCGCCGCCTCTTTCTGCGCTGCCCATGGACGATGACGCCCGGCCGGCCGATTCACTGGCCCTGCCGGACTCGCCCCGTCCTGGCTCGGAAGATGAACGCGGCGTCATCGGCGAAAATTTCTGCCAGCCGCCGCTGCTGCTACCGCCTCCACGCGAGCCAGCCGAATTGCCGCTTCTCGCAGTTTCGTGGCTGCTTCCAATCGAGCGCTCATTCGCCGATCTTTCATTGGACGATCTTTCGCCCGACGATCTTTCGTTCGACGATCGGGTATTCGCCGATCCGCTATTCAACGACCTGCCGTTCGACGCCGTTGCCGTCGCGCCACGGGCCGAGAAGAAGTGCTGATTCTGCGACGCGTTTCGCGTGGTTGACGACGCCGCCGCGCGTCCGCTGGCCGAGTAGCTCTCGCGGCTTGGCGTCACTCCCAGCCTGCCGTTGGCGAAATGCGCATTCTGCATCTCCGAGTGACTCACAGCGCGAACCGTTCCGTGGCCGGTGCCAAAATCGTGTCCTGAGACCGACGTCGCCCCGCGGAAGTTCGCATTGTGCATCGCCAGGTTCACGTTCGAGAACCTCGATCCCGCACGCAACGGAGCAAATCCGCCGCGATTCTCGCCGAGGCGGCCGAAGCCATAGCCGCCCCACCGTCCCCACCAGGGATGGAAAAAGTCGCCGGGCCCGAGCGGCAGCCAGCCGATTCCACCCCAGCCGCCAAATCCGAATCCGCCAAAGCCAAAGAACGAAACGTACGCGGGCGCCCAGATTGGACGATAGAACGGATATCCATACGCCGGACCCGGCCACCAGCCCCAGCCGCCGTCAACCTGCATCCAGCGACCATAGTGATACGGAGCCCAGCCCCAATCGTCATACGAAACCCAGGTCCATCCCCAATACGGCTCATAGACCCAGCGGCCATTGCGATACGGAGCCCAGCCGGGCGCAACGTTCGGACGCCACACCTGACCGTAATCCGGAACTTCGGACCAGGTGCCGTGGCCATCCATATTCTCGGTTCCGACGTAGTAGTCGTTGGTGTGCTTTCGCGCTTCCGAGTTGCGGATCATGGTGTCGCGATCGGTGTTCCACTGATCCCAATCGTCGCGGGCCGGCGCTTCGCCGATTTTGTATTGCGCGTCGGCGCCTGTGCCCTGAATGGTGATGAACTGTCCCTGCCCCACGCGCGTGCCGCCCTGCGGAGTCGTCACTTCAACTTCGCCTTTACGAACGAGAACTTCGGTGTGGTCGTCGGCGGTGACTAGAATCCGGAAACTCGATTCGCGCCGCTCGGTGCGAATGGCTACGTTGGGCGTATCGATTTCGGCATCGGCATCGCTGGCCTTGTAGACGGTGTAGTTCGCCATGCCGTGTCCAAGTTGAATCTGGATTTGCGAGCGCGTGAGCTGGGTAATGTTGGCTTGCGAATGCTCGGCGAGCCGGAGCGTGTTGGCGTAATCGATCTCAAGCTCGGTGCGAGCCTTGTCGCCGGTAGAAACACGATCGCCAGCCAGCACGGGGGCATTCAACGCAGCCGCCGACCAATCCTTGGAGTCGCCACGCTGCGTCGAGACGTCGCCATGAATCAGACTGATGCGCGCGACGCCGTTAGTTTCCGCCGGAGCCGGCGTGTTGTAAGTCGGCGTGCTGGCGCTGGGAGTGCTGGAGTTTGGTTCGTTCGAGTTTGGACCGTTGGAGCCGGGGTCCATCGGGCCTTGGCTCATCGAAGGCTGATCGGCTGAACTGCCGTCTGATGGATTGCCGTTGGCTGCCGCCCTTCGATCGGCCGCATCTTGGTCCGCATTCTGATCCGCCGAATCCTGGTCTGCGGCTCCCTGGTCGTTCGGACCCTGCATTTGGATGTTCGGCGACGGCTTCGAATACTGATCCGGCGCTTGGGCGTTCTGGGCAATGACGTTCTGAGCGATGACAGCGCCTGGAATCGCCATCGTCAATCCTAGAAGTGCTGCGATGAATTTGAATTTCATACGTGTCTCCGATGTTGCGAGTGACAATGCTATGCATGCAACAATGCATGTCGGGTGCCAATTTTTGGCAACAGGGAGGAATTCCAATAATTAGCTTACTTTTCAGTTAGTTGAGAGTGGAACCACAAGCTATGTGCATTAGCGTTTTGCGGGGTCCTGGTGGCCGGGTTCAGCCAGGTTGGTGGTTTTCGGCCAGTGGTTGTCAGGAGGCGTGAAGGGAAAACGGCGCGGATCTCGTTCTATCTAATGAGGCTTGAGCTTGCTTTCCAAGTCTATGGCCATTTCTAAGAGACGTCATCGGCACCGCGGCAGCCAGCTTCAATTGCTGCTGGTCGCGGTCTTTTTGATCCCCGTGTTTGCCACTCTCGTGGCGCTGGTGGCCCTCATCGTGCACCATTAGGCCGCGCTGCAACGCGAGGGCCCGTCGATGGAAATCTCGACGCTGCATCTTTTCCGGAGGGACGTTCGCGTTTTTTTGGGTGCGGGCGCTGGGTACGGAGTTTTCTCACTCCCCTTCGTTGTCGTCAATCCCGATCTTCGATAAGCGATAGCGCAGCGCATTGCGCGACAAACCCAGCAGTCGCGCCGCCTGCGACTTGTTGCCCCCGGCGCGCTTCAGAGCTTCGCGGATCATTTCATCTTCCCACTGGTCGAGCGTCATACCGTCGGGAAGAAAGCGATCGCGATCCGATGCGGCGCCGCTGCGATTGCGCGGCGAGTCGAGTTGGATGTCGCCGGCTTCCAGTTGCGTGCCCGGGGCGAGCGCGCAAGCGCGTTCGATTACGTTCTGCAATTCGCGCACATTGCCTGGCCAATAGTGACCGGCTAGAAGCTGCATGGCGGCGGGCGAAATGCCGACGATTTTCTCTTCCCTGCCGGAATCTTTGGCGAAGCGCGCGAGAAACAGGTTCGCGAGTCCGGGAATGTCTTCTTTGTGCTCGCGCAGCGGAGGAATGTCAATCGGGACGACATTCAGCCGGTAATAAAGATCCTCGCGAAAAGTTCCGTCTTCGAGCGCGGCGCGCAGGTCGCGATTGGTGGCGGCGATAAGACGCACGTCGACTTTAATGGTGCGCGTACCGCCCAGCCGCTCGAACTCGCGCTCCTGCAGAACGCGCAGCAGTTTGACTTGAATGGCAGCCGGCACGTCTCCGATTTCATCGAGAAAAAGCGTGCCCTTGTCGGCTAATTCGAATTTGCCGGGTTTGCTGTTGGCCGCGCCGGTGAAAGCTCCCTTTTCGTAGCCAAACAGTTCGCTCTCCAACAGATTTTCGGGAATGGCGGTGCTGTTGATCTTGACGAAAGGGCCGGACGCGCGCCGCGACTTTTCGTGAATGGCGCGCGCAATCAGGTCTTTGCCGACTCCGCTTTCGCCGCCCAAAAGAACGGTCGAGCTGGTGGGCGCGACGCGTTCTACAGTAGCAAGCACTTCCTGCATCTTGGGACTGATGGCGACGATGTTGGGATGGCTGTATTTCTGTCCCAGGGCTTCGCGGAGCGAGCGATTTTCTTCGCGCAGACGGGAGTTGTCCAGCTCCTTGTGCACCACCATCCGCATTTCGGCGAGGGAAAACGGTTTGAGGACGTAGTCGCTGGCGCCGGCTTTCATCGCCTCGACCGCGGTCTCCACCGAGCCGAACGCGGTCATGACGACGATGGGCAACGCGGCATTCTGGCGTTTCGCGGTTTGCAGAAATTCAAGCCCGTTCATGCCGGGAAGTTTAAGGTCAGTGAGAACGAGGTGGACTGGCTCGGAAGCGAGCAGCTTCAATCCAGTTTCGGCGTCGCCGGCAGAGAGCGTCTTGAACCCATCGTCGCCCAGGTTTAGCTCGAGCAGGCGGCGCATCTTGGCTTCGTCTTCGATGATGAGAATGGTTGGCATCGGTCGCTAGTCGGTGGTCGTTGGTCGTTCCCTATTCGCGATTTGCTGTTCGGCTTCCTCCAGCGGAAAGAAGATTGTGAATACCGCTCCACCTGCTGGCGCATTGTCTACATGAATCGACCCGTGATGACCGTCCACGATCTTCGAAACGATGGAGAGACCAAGGCCCACTCCCGTTTTTTTCGTGGTCACAAACGGATTGAAGATTTCCTCGCGCAATTCTTCGGGAACGCCAGGACCGGTGTCGGACAAGCGCAACTCTACTCCTTCTCGATCTTCCTGGATGACGGGCTGAACCTCGACTCGCAACGTGCCACCGGCTTCCATGGCTTCATAGGCATTTTGCACCAGATTGAGGAAGGCTTGCTCGCACAGGCTCTCATCGAGCGGAACGAATGGAAGATTGCTCGCGTATTCGCGCTCCACGCGCACCGGCTGTTTGCCGGTAAAACGCGCGGCAACAACTTGCAGCACGCGATCAAGCAACGCAGTCAGGTCGGCGGGATTCGGCTGCGCATGCAACGGGCGGGCGAAGTCGAGAAACTCGGTCACGAGGGCGCTAAGCCGGTTGACCTCGGTCGAAATGTATCCGGCTAACTCGCGAGCGAGTTCGTCGGACGCTTGCAATTTCTGGGTCAACATTTCAGCCGAGCCTTTGATCACTCCGAGAGGATTGCGAATTTCGTGTGCTAATCCAGCCGAGAGCTGGCCGAGTGCGGCGAGCCGCTCGGAACGCCGCGCTTCGGCTTGTGCGTGTTCAAGGCGGCGATTGGTTTCGGCTAGGCGTTCAGCGAGGTCGCGATACAACTGTGTTTGATGCTGGCTTTGTTGAGCAAAGCGGTTCACGACCATCGCCGCGAGAAAGAAAAACAGGATGCGCAGCGCCAGGTAGCCCAACGCGTCGGGAGTAATTTCGTAATCCTGCATCGCGGGGTCGATGAAGAGATACGAGCAGTAGGCAGCGGAAGCAACCGTCGTCCAGAACAGCGTCAGCAAAGGCCGGCAATAGAGCGCCGCCGTCACCACCGGTAAGTAATAAATCGGGTAGTAGCTGCTGTTGATGCCGACTTCATCGCCGGTGTGCGCGATCAGCAGGGTCGCAAGCAAAATCTTGAGCAGGATCACGTAGGAGATTCCGCGCGTGGGCAGACGAGAAATCAGCCGCGACTCCAGCAGTTGCAAGATTCCGATGGCGAGGAGAATTAATTGCTTATGCCATTCGAGTTGTGGAGGCAGCACGGCGAGTCCGGCGAGGAAGATGAGCCAAATCGCCAGCCAAGCGGCATCGAGGCGGTTAAACCGCCGCGAGTCGGGATCGAAGATGGGAAGCGCCGGTGCCACGCAGCTTCCATCCAACCGCAGAAAGGCCTCCGGCGTCAATTCGGATTGAGTTGGTCGAGCCTGCCTGCGGCTCTAGCGATCCGCGAAATATCCGTCCCTAGTCTGCACCGTCAGTTCTTTGTCCTTGTTTTTCACGGTCAACTGAACGTGGTGATAGCCGGAGGCCGAACTGTCTTTGTCGGGCGTGTAGCCCATGTTGTACTGCGTTCGCAGTTCTTCGACGAGCGAGTCGTAAACCTCGCCGACACTTTGCTTCTTGGATGTTTCAAAAAAGCGTCCACCAGTTTCCTTGGAAATCCGCTGGAGGTTTACCTTGCCATCGGCGCGCGGTTCTTCTTTCGGACGCTGCCCTCCGCGATTACCCCGGCCGCCACCGCCGGAACCCGGCCATCCACCGCCACCCCCGGGCCATCCGCCACCACCACCGCCGCCGGGATAGCCTCCGCCCCCTTGTCTCTGTCCGGCGCCCTGCTGGTCGCGATCATTGTGGCGAGGTTCGGCGAAATAGATCGTGTACACGGCGGTGTCGGCACGCTGCGCGGCCTCGATCGCGCCGTCCAAGTACGTCTTGCTGCCGCGGTCGACGCCGTCCGAGAGAATGATGAGAGCCTTTCGCCCCGGCTGCTTTTTCAGCAATTCGTTCGACGCCAGGAAAACCGCGTCATACAGCTGCGTGCCATGCTGCGAATCTGATTTGGAGGGCGAATTGGCAGGATCGTTGGGATCGTTCGCGCGCTCGCGATCCGACGGCGTCTTGAGCAAATCGAGCGCCTTTTGCAACTTCTCTTTCGATGACGTCAGATCCTGCAGCAGTTCCACTTCATGATCGAAGTGGATCAGGAATGCTTTGTCTTTTGCCTGCACCAGCATCTGCTCCAGGAAGCTGCGGCTGGCGTTCCGCTCCGCGTCGAGCACTTTGTCCTGGCTGCTGCTGGTCTCGACAAGCAGGCCGAGAGTGAGCGGGAGATCGGCATTGGACGCAAAGGACCGGATCGTCTGCGGCCGCCCGTCTTCCTGCAGCGTGAAGTCATCCTTGGTGAGGTCGCGGACGATTTTGCCTTTCTTGTCGCGCACGGTGACGGGAAGCGTGACGACTTTGACCTCGGCGGCTGCGGTGGCAGCCGCATCCTGCGCCAGCATCGAAGGGGCGACTGCGACAAAACCAATCAGCGCGAAGATCAAGGCAGGGACGAGGGACTTTAACAACGGTGCAGGGCCTCCTTGGCCGGTTCTCTCAGGGAAATCTTAACAGCCCGCGGTTCAACACTTGTGGGTCCTGTAGCACTGGATGCGCGGCGATAGAGTTGCAGTTGCCAACAGCCCTGTAAAAGCAGCGCCAATGATCGGTCAGTGCTGGGTAAAACTTCGTAAAGGCCAAACCGTGGCGTGTTTGGCAATGCTAGAGTTAGAGAATGCGAAGTTTTTGGCAGAGGCGGCGACGGGTGCATTGTCTAACCACATGCCTGCTGGCCACGGGGATCGCTCTAACGCTGGCCGGGCCCGGCTCTGTTCTCGCGCAGAACAAGCCCGCCGACAATACGGGGGGGGCGCAAGTCACCAAGGCCGTGGGCGTCATCAAGGGCGTGCAAGCCGATTCGATCACGATGGCGGCGGAATCGGGTGGAGAAATCACGGCGCAATTGCTCGCCTCGACGAAGATTTTGCACGTGCCTCCGGGAGAAAAAGACCTAAAGAACGCGACTGTCTTGCAGGCGCAAGACCTGCATCCCGGCGATCGCGTGCTGGTTCGCGGGCAGGCATCGGCGGATGGGCACACGATTGCCGCGCTGGCGGTGATTGTGATGACGCAGGCCGATTTGTCGGCGAAGCAGCAGCACGACCGCGAGGATTGGCAGAAGCGGGGAGTGGGCGGGTTGGTCACGAAAGTGGACGCGGCCGCGGCCAGCATCACAATTTCATCGGGCGGAATGGGCGCGAGCCACAGCGTCGTCATCCATATCGCAAAAAACACGATTCTGCGCCGCTACGCGCCTGACTCCGTGAAGTTCGACGACGCGAAACCCGCGCCGGCCGTCGAATTCATGACGCAAATCAAAGCGGGGGATCAGCTTCGCGCGCGTGGAACTCGCAACGCCGATGGCAGCGAATTAGCGGCCGAGGAGATTGTCGCGGGCGCATTTCGCAATATTGCGGGAAGTATCAAGTCAATCGATACCGCGGCAAATACAATGACCGTACAGGATGCGATCAGCAAGAGCGCCGTGGTCGTAAAAGTGTCACCCGACTCGCAAATGAAAAAGTTGCCGGCGGAGATGGCGCAGCGAATCGCCATGCGACTGAAAAGCACGGCTAGCGGCGCGAGCGGGGATCAACCGGGCGGCAGCGAAAAAGGCCAAGGTCCGGGCAACGCGCAGGGTTCTGCGCCGGGCGTGCGGCCAGGAGCAGAATCGCCAGCCGGGCACGGGACGGGCGGAAATGGCCCACCCGATTTTCAGCGCATGTTGAGCCGCTTGCCGAACAGCACGCTGGCGGATTTGCAGAAGGGCGACGCCGTGATGATCGTGTCCACCGACGGCACCGATTCCGGTGCGGTAACCGCGATCACGCTGCTGGCGGGCGTCGAAGCCATCCTGACGGCCGCTCCCAACCGAAGCGCATCGTCATTGCTTTCGCCGTGGTCGCTGAACGCGCAGGGTGGGGAAGGCGAAGGCTCGCAGTAGGGGTCAATTTCGAATGCATTCGATCTGCCTGGAAAGAACAGGGTGCGTGTTGAAGATATCCTTATTGATTCGCACGAATTTGATGGTGGCGATTCTGATCGTGGCGACGGTCGGCGGATTGGTCACGCCTGTCGCGGCGCAAATGACAGCGCAGCCACCCACCCCACCCGCCGCCCCTGGAACCTTGCGCGGGCAAGTAACCGACCCTTCGGGCGCGGTCGTCGCAAATGCCACGGTTGCGATTCTGGTGTCCGGCGGGCCAACGCATTCGGCCACCACCGGCAAAACCGGCAACTACGAAATTGGAAACCTTGCGCCCGGCAAGTACACGGTCACGGCAAATGCCCAGGGGTTTTCCATTTTTGTGCAGGACGACGTGGAAGTCGCCGCAGGCCAATCCGCGCAATTCAACATCGCGCTCGAAATCAACGTGAAGCAGGAAAAGGTCAATGTCGAGGGAGAGACGCCGACGCTCGACGTGAACCCCGCGAATAATGCCAGCGCAATCGTGCTCAGCGGCAAAGATCTGGATGCGCTTCCCGACGATCCCGATGAATTACTGGCCGACCTGCAAGCGCTGGCCGGACCTTCGGCCGGGCCCGATGGCGGGCAGCTTTACATCGATGGATTTACCGCCGGACAACTTCCGCCGAAGTCGTCAATTCGCGAGATTCGCATCAATCAAAATCCGTTTTCGGCCGAATACGATAGGCTGGGCTACGGACGCATCGAAATTTTCACCAAACCCGGGACGGACAAATACCACGGACAGTTCTCCGTCGTGGGAAACGACTCGGGCCTGAACACGCGCAA
>Ga0302189_10002276_pt1 | contig 15446 bp, 17 predicted proteins | sample II_Bog_E2_2_FD_194551 | JGI IMG/M metagenome (GOLD analysis project Ga0302189, IMG submission 194551) | Peat permafrost microbial communities from Stordalen Mire near Abisko, Sweden - II_Bog_E2_2 | ecosystem: Environmental > Terrestrial > Soil > Wetlands > Peat | place: Sweden: Abisko...
GGCCTGCTCGACCCGCCGGTGGTAGTCCTCCCGCGAGATGCGGGCGACGCAGGGGGCGGAGCAGTTCTTGATCACATGATCAAGGCAGTGTTTGAAATCCCGCTCCCCAGGTTCCAAGGGTCGGCAGGTGCGGAGCCCAAACTCCTTTTTGATCGCCTGCAGGGAACTGCGTACAGCCCCGGCATTGGCAAAGGGGCCGAAGTACCGGGCTCCATCCTCGCGGCGGAGTCGGGTCAGTTCAAAGCGCGGCAGGGGATCACTCATTTGGACCCGCACGAGTAGGAAGCGCTTGTCGTCGCGGAAACTGATGTTGTATTTGGGACGCCATTCTTTGATGAGCTTCCCCTCGAAGAGGACGGCTTCTGCGTCACTTTTTACCAGATGCCATTCATAGTCGGAGGCACTGTCGATGAGGGCGCGGGTTTTGAGATCAACCCGATTGCGGCTGGAGGGAGTAAAATAGTTGGCGAGCCGGCGACGGAGATCACGGGCCTTGCCGACATAGATGATCTTGGCGAAACGGTCGCGAATCAGATAAACGCCCGGCTTGTGGGGCACATCCTGCAGTTTTTTCTGGAGGGCGATGGCCTTTGAAATGGGGGTTGATTCCGGCATGTGGTGAAACTGGGACTATAACACAGAAATTCCTGATGAGGTCAGAGATCAGAAGTCGGAAGTCCAATGCAAATCAATGGCCAGACAGACAGATTAAGAAAAGACTGAACGCTGTAAATGACATGGATCTACGCCGCTGACTTCCGTTCTCTGACCTCTGACTTCTGGACTCCCATCCTTGACCTTGGGAAAGGGTTCCGATTTCCTCATAAACAGACTGCTGAATGCCAACTCTGATTTCTCTAACCTAACAGCCTACAGTCTAAACCGCTAATAGCCTTCTTTTCTATGATTTCCATCACCATTCCGATCTACAATGAGCACGGTGCCATTGAGGCGCTCTTTGCAAAGATCAAGGAGGTGATGGATCGCATGGGCTCTCCCTATGAAGTGATTTTTGTGAATGACGGAAGCACCGACGGGAGTGCCGCCCTGCTCAATCAGATCGCGTCACAGAACCCCGAGATCAAGGTGATTCATTTTAGGCGGAATTTTGGCCAGACGGCCGCCATGATGGCCGGATTCGACCATGCCTCCGGAGACGTGATCATCCCGATGGATGGGGATTATCAGAATGACCCGGAGGATATTCCCAAGATGCTGGCGAAGCTGGATGAGGGATTCGATGTGATCTCGGGCTGGAGGCGTGACCGTCAGGATAATGCCATCCAGCGGAATTTCCCCAGCATGTTGGCCAATCGCCTGATCTCAGCCATCTCGGGAGTGCGCTTGCATGATTTCGGCTGCTCGCTCAAGGCCTACCGCCGCGAGGTGATCGAGGGGGTCCGGCTTTACGGGGAGATGCACCGCTTCCTGCCGATCTATACCCGGTGGCACGGTGCCCGGATTACCGAGATACCGGTGAATCATTTCCCCCGGCGCACGGGCAAGTCCAAGTACGGCCTGGAGCGTGTCATTAAGGTCATCCTCGATCTCATGGTGGTCAAATTCCTCGACCGCCATCAGCAAAAGCCGATGTATGTCTTCGGCATGTGCGGGGTGCTGAGTCTCGCCGCTTCCTTAGCTTTCGGTCTCTGGGCACTTGCCCTCCTGTTCTTTGCCCACAAGCCGCTGATCACCACTCCGGTTCCTTCTTTCTGTCTCCTTACCTTCATGACAGGCGTGCTGTGCATTCTCATGGGACTGCTCGCCGAAATGATCACCCGCACGTTCTTTGAGTCGCAGGGGAAATCCATTTATCTGGTGAAGGAGACCAGAAACTTTACGAAACCATAATGTGTGGCATCGCGGGATTTGTCGCTCCCCGTGATCAGGGAAGCCGGGAAGTTCTGGAGAGGATGACCCGTGCGCTGGCGCACCGCGGGCCCGATGCCGAAGGTTACCAAATCGATGCGGAGCAGGGTGTTCATCTTGGACATCGCAGGCTCTCCATTGTCGATCTCTCAGGTGGTGCCCAGCCGATGTCCTCGCAGGATGGGGAGCTCACCATTGTCTTCAACGGGGAGATTTACAATCACGCAGAACTGCGTGCCGAACTACAGGCCAAGGGACATTCTTTTCAGACCGACCACTCTGACACCGAGGTGTTGCTGGAAGGGTATCGGGCCTGGGGGGAGGGGATGCTGGATCGCTTGAACGGCATGTTCGCCTTCGCTCTCTATGACATCCGCCGTAGCCAGCTTTTTCTGGCACGCGACCGCTTTGGAAAAAAGCCCCTCTATTGGTTCCAGAGGGAAGGGATCTTCGCCTTTGCCTCAGAACTCACAGCGCTCCTGCACCATCCGGCAGCGCCAAGAAATGAGTCCACCCTGGCGCTCAAAAAATACTTCGCTTACGGCTACATCCCAGCACCACTTTCGGCCATCGATGGCATCTTCAAGTTGCCAGGTGGTTGGTGCGGCACCCTCGACATTGCCACAGGCAGGTGGTTACCGAAAAAATGGTGGGAGTTCCGATTAGAGCCATCCCCACTTGAGGTCACGCCTGCCCGGTGTGCTGCCTGGGCCGAGGAACTGCTCTCCGTGCTCGATGGTGCGGTGAAGCGACGCCTGATGGCCGATGTGCCACTCGGAGTCTTCCTGAGTGGCGGCATTGATTCCTCCGCGGTAGCGGCACTGGCGGCTCGGCATCTCCCGGCAGGGAGGCTGCGGACCTTCAGTATCGGCTTCACCGATCCGAGCTTTGACGAATCCACTTATGCCCGTGAAGCTGCCGCCTTCATCGGGTGTGATCATCAGTTGGAAATTCTCGATCTGGAACGGGCCCGTGATCTTCTTCCCGGACTTCTGGCCCGACTCGATGAACCGCTGGGGGATGCCTCCATCCTGCCGACCTGGCTGCTCTCAGGGTTTACGCGACGGCACGTGACGGTGGCTCTCGGCGGCGACGGAGGAGATGAACTCTTTGCCGGGTACGATCCTTTTCAGGCACTGCAAAAAGCCGATCTTTACAGCCGACTGGTGCCGCGATCCCTCCATCCCGCAATCAGGTTGCTGGCCTCGCGGCTCCCGGTGTCGCACGCGAACATCAGTCTCGATTTCAAGATCAAGCGCACCCTGCGTGGCCTTTCCTACCGCGACGAGCTTCGCCTTCCCGTCTGGATGGGGGCCTTGGAGCCAAGCGAGATCGACCGTTACTTCGGCGATCACACTTCCGAGGAGGAACTCTACAGCGAGGCAATCGAGGCTTGGGAAGCCGCCGGAGAGCAGGCCCATTCCGTGGATCGCGCCTTGCAGTTCTTCACCCGCCTCTATCTTCAGGACGGGATCATGGCGAAGGTGGATCGGGCCAGTATGCTCCACTCGCTGGAGGCCCGTTCCCCGTTTCTTGATCTGGAAGTGATCGATTTCGCCCGACGCCTCCCCCGCGCGGTGAAGTTGCGCGAGGGGACGACGAAGTGGATTCTCAAGAAGGCTCTGGAGCCGGTGCTGCCCGCCTCGATTCTCCATCGGAAGAAAAAGGGGTTCGGCACCCCCATCGGCCCCTGGCTGCGCGAAGGAGCTATTACGCCTGAGATTCCGTCTGATCCCGCAGGCAGTATCGTTCGCAAGGCCCTTCAGTCTCACCGCTCAGGCCATAGTGACGAACGCCTCTTTCTCTGGTGTCAGCATGTGTTGGAGAGTTGGAGGAAAGCGCGGGAGGGTATTTCTTGAAGATCCTGATCCTCAACTACGAGCATCCCCCCATCGGAGGCGGTGGTGGACGGCTGGCTGCCCGCGTTGGAGCGGGGCTTGTTGCCCGGGGTCATCAAGTGCGGGTACTGACAGCGGGGATGCCTCATCTCCCAAAGGAATCGGTGGAAGAGGGGATGGAAGTGCGACGATTGCGCGCCTTCCGCAGGCGTGAAGATACGTGCAGTGTGCCTGAAATGGCGGCCTGGGTGCTGGCGGCCATTCCTGCTGCGATTGGGGAAATCCGCCGATGGAAGCCCGATGTCATCCACGCTCACTTTGCAGTGCCGACCGGAGCTGTAGCCTGGGTGGCGCATCAGTTGACAGGGGTGCCCTATGTCCTGACAGCCCATCTCGGCGATGTGCCGGGAGGGGTGCCCGAACAGACGGGGGATCTTTTCCGATGGGTGCAGCCCTTCACCGTTCCAATTTGGAAGGCAGCCGCTTCAATCACCGCTGTGAGCAGCTTTGTGGCGGGACTGGCGCGGAAGGCTTATGGGATCACACCTGAAATTATTCTCAATGGCTTGGTGCTCCCTCCTCCACCCTCACTAGAACTCCATCAACCGACCCGTCTGCTCATCGTGGGACGGATGAGTGTGCAGAAGAATCCCCTCATGGCCGTGAGAGCGCTGGCGTTGCTGAAGGAACTTCCCTGGCTCTGCACCATCATCGGTGATGGTCCACTGCTTAACGAAGCTCGTTCTGAAGCCATGGCGCTAAGGATTTCGGATCGGATGGAGTTCCGAGGATGGACTTCTGCCACTGAGGTCAGTGATGCCATGAGGGTTTCGGATATTCTCCTAATACCCTCTTTATCGGAGGGATTGCCCATGGTTGCCATTGAGGCCCTTACCCATGGGTTGGCCATCGTTGGCAGCCGCATTGGTGGTCTTGCCGATGTGGCTTTTGAAACCGGAGAAATCCGAAACGCCCGCCTGTTCGATCTCTCCGATGGTCCTGCCGGACTGGCCGAGGCACTGAGGTTACTACTGCTTGATCCCCATGCCCTGCTGGCCGCCCGGAAAGCCTCGCTAGAACTGGCCTCTAGGTTTGATCTGGAGCACACCCTGGACAATTACGAGCGAGTGTTGGAGCATGCTAAGAAATGATGTGGCCACAAGAGGCACAAGTAAGCACAAGGAGATGAAGAGTAAGTTGTTCTTTGTAGGTGGCTTCGGAGAAGATGCGAACACCTTCTTTTCCCAGAATCTCATGAGAATATGTTGCCATAAGAAAGGACTCTGGGTCATTCTCTGAAAAAGATCAGAAAGACTCTCTTCTTGTGTCCCCTTGTGCCTCTTGTGGCTATGACTCTTTTGATGATGTTCTCAAGAAGGCCTGCCGATGAGTGACCAAAACCAAACGTTGCGTCTGATCCTGACCACCTTTGCTGATGAGTCGGAAGCTACGCCTTTGATCCGGACGTTGCTCGAAGAGCAGCTGATTGCCTGCGGAACACTGCTTCCGGGAGCCCGATCGTTTTATCCCTGGAAGGGGGTTGTGGAGGAGGCGTCGGAAGTCGTGGTGCTTTTCAAAACGGATGAGGAGAATACCCCCCGTTGCCTAGAGCGTCTTGCCGAACTGCATCCCTACGAAGTCCCCGAAATTATCGAGCTTAACCCGCTGAGCGTTTCGGCCCCTTACTCCGCCTGGATAAAGGAAACTTTGAGGAAAAATTGACAGTTCCATGGTTGATTATCCATAGAACAGGGTTGATTAAACCCTGCATACAGATTTACGATGAACTTCATGAAGGAGTTGATCTTCGAGGTATCGCAGGAGGCAGATGGAGGATATGTAGCCGAATGTCTGACGGAGCCCATCGTGACCCAAGGGGACGATTGGGCTGCTCTTCGAACCGCCGTTGATGAGGCGGTGAGAGGTTATTTTTTCGATGCACCTTCCAGTGCCCCCAATCAAATCAGGCTGCATCTTGTCAGGGACGAGAGTTTCGCGTTCGCCTAATCGGCGATCCCTGCCCTGATGAAGCTGCCGAGGGATCTGGCCGGAACAGTTCTGGCAAAGCATCTGTGCAAAGAATGGGGTTATTCAGTGGTGCATCAAGTTGGCAGTCACATCATTTTGCAAACGGAAGATCCTAGTCATCAACGCCTGCCTGTTCCAGCTCACGAATTTTTGCGAATAGGTACGCTGAACTCCATTCTCAGGCTGGTCGCCACACACAAAGGGGTTGGTAAAGAAGATATTCTGGAAAATCTCTAGCCTACTCCTGTTCCAAATTCTGAAACGTGATTGGCCTGTAAATCGGCTCTGATTTTTAAGAGAGTCTTTGAGTCGGAAAGGCGAAGCAGATACAACGGAAAGTTGTCGCCCATGTCAGCATCTACCAGTCCCACCATTCTTGACCGCATTCTTGCCGATGTGCAGGAGGAAGTTGCCTCCGCGAAACTCCGCCGCACCGAGGCTGATGTGAGGGGAATGATCGCCGATGCCCCGCCGGTGCGTTCCCTCACAAAGGCGTTGGGAGGCGACTTCGGGTTGATCGCCGAAATCAAGGCCACCTCCCCTAGCGTCGGGCTCATGCGTGCTGAAAATGTGGCGGAGGCTCCCATTGCCTACGAGGAGAGTCCTGTTGTCCGCGCTCTCTCCATTCTGACCAATGAGCGGCATTTTGGTGGAAGTCCGGAATTTCTGCGCTCGGTTCGCTTTCATGTCTCCAAGCCTGTCTTGAGAAAGGATTTCATCATCAGTGAATATCAGATTCGGGAGGCGCGCGCCTTTGGAGCTGATGCCATCCTGCTGATGGCGAGTGTACTCGATGCGGCACGACTCAAGGGATATCACGAACTGGTGCAGGAACTTGGGATGGAAGCCCTCTTTGAAGTTCATGACGCTGTGGAGATCGCCGCGCTCCCAGAGAGCGCCCGGATCGTCGGTATTAACAGCCGCAAATTTAAAGCTCAGGAAGGGTTTGCGGGGGCGACCGGCTCGTCGCAAAAGGATTTCAGCATTAATCTTGAGGTTTTTGGCCTTGTTTCGCAATTGCCTGAAGGGACACTCCGCATTGCTGAGAGTGGGCTCAATGCGAGCAATATCACGACGGTTCGGGAGCATTTTAACGCCGCTCTTGTCGGCACGTCGCTGCTTCGCGATCCAAGGGGAATTCGTGCCGCCGTTTCCGACTTTGAAGAGGCTCTTTTTCCTCGATAAGAAGCCTTCCTCTTCTTCTGAAAATATCGCGCAGAGACGCTGAGGCGCAGAGATAAAATGAACGAAAATCAAATTGGGACCACTCTACTCGAGGCGGCTATCCAGATTCATCGAGAGCTTGGGCCGGGACTGTTGGAAACAGTCTATGAAGCGGTTTTAGCGAGGGAATTGTCTCAACGCGGATTTGCAGTCGAAAGACAGGTGCCTGTACCAATCATCTATAAAGGAATTCAATTTGAAGAGGGGTTTCGGGCGGACATTATCGTCAATCACAAGGTGCTCTTAGAACTCAAATCAGTGGAGCGAGTCGTTCCAGCTCACAAGAAACAGGTGCAGACATATCTCCGTTTGACGAGATTGAAGCTGGGGTATCTCCTCAATTTTGGAGAAGGTGTTCTCAAGTCAGGCATCACCCGCTGCGTGAATGGACTGGAAGAATAATTCTCTGCGCCTCAGCGTCTCTGCGGGAGTATTACTTCATGAACAATAAAGGATTCTTTACACAAGTAGCCGCATTCATCTTATGAACGCCGATTTTTCCATTGATCCCGAGGCGCCTGATACCCCCTTTGATGTCTCGCTAAGACCGCCGCTGTTTGAGGAGTTCTGTGGTCAAGAGCGTACCATCGAACGCCTGCAACTTCTCGTGGAGGCCGCCCGGCAGCGTGATGAACCGTTGCAGCATATTCTGCTCAGCGGCCCACCGGGACTCGGCAAGACGACACTCGCCTACATTCTTGGCAACGCCATGGAGGCCGAGGTTCGCACAACCAGCGGTCCCACCATCGAGAAGGCGGGGGATCTCGCCGGACTCCTCACGACGATGCCTAGAGGAGGCGTGCTCTTCATCGACGAGATTCACCGACTGCAGCCTGCCATCGAGGAATACCTCTATCCGGCCATGGAAGATTTCCGTGTCGATATCATGATCGACCAGGGGCCGAATGCCCGCAGTGTCCGGCTCAATCTCGCGCGGTTCACGCTGATTGGTGCAACGACGAGGGCAGGAATGATCAGTTCCCCGTTGCGTTCACGCTTCGGCATGAACTGCCGTCTCGATTACTATGAGTCGCGGGAATTGGCAAAAATCGTCCTGCGTACCGGGGGATTGCTCGGTGTGGAGATCGATGAGGAGGGTGCACACGAAGTAGCCCGACGTTCTCGCGGAACACCCCGCATCGCCAACAACCTCCTGCGCTGGGTGCGTGACTTTGCCCAGGTGCGGGCGAAGGGAGTGATCAACAAGGAGACCGCTTCGAAGGCTCTTACCATGCTTGATATCGACGAGGAGGGATTTGACGAGATGGATAAACGGATCATTGAGGCGATCATTCACAAATTCGGTGGTGGCCCGGTCGGTGTGAATTCTCTCGCCGTCGCGGTCGGTGAAGAGGCTGGAACGCTGGAGGATGTCCACGAGCCGTATTTGATTATGCAGGGGTATCTTTCCAGAACCCCGCAGGGACGGGTTGCCATGCCAAAGGCCTATCAGAAGATCGGTCTCCCCACGCCCCGCAGTCGTGCCTCCGAGACTCAGCCTGATTTGCTGGCGTAGGAAGCGGAAAAACCTGAAAGCTGAAACTTGAAACCTGAAAGAAAAACTGATTTCCGTTCTCTGACTTCTGGCCTCATTCCTTCAAGTCTCAGGTTTCAGCTTTCATCCTTTTCCCCATGAATCATCTCGCTTCCTGCACCTCTCCCTATCTGCTCCAGCACAAGGAGAATCCCGTGGCGTGGTATCCGTGGGGCGAAGAGGCCTTTGCGTTGGCGCAGCGGGAGCAGAAGCCGATCTTTCTCTCGATCGGTTACTCAACCTGTCACTGGTGTCATGTGATGGCGCATGAGTCGTTTGAAAATGTCGGGATCGCGGCATTGATGAACGAGCACTTTGTCTGCGTGAAGGTGGATCGCGAGGAGCGCCCCGATGTGGATCGGCTCTACATGGCGTATGTGCAGGCTATGAGCGGAAGCGGAGGGTGGCCGATGAGTGTCTGGCTCACACCGGAATTGAAACCGTTTTTCGGCGGCACCTATTTTCCTCCGGAAGATCGGCATGGGCGCGCGGGATTCCCTTCGATCCTCACACAAATTGCCCAAGTCTGGCAGGAGAGCCGCGAGGCGGTGGAAAAGGAAGCCGCCCGTTCAGTTGCTGCACTTCAGGAAAGCGTGAGGAGTGGTGGAGGGGAGAAGGGTGATCCTGCCGGGGCTTTAGTGAGAGCCTCGGAGTATTTCCAGCGCACCTATGACGAGCAATGGGGGGGATTTGGATCTGCACCGAAGTTTCCACGCCCTTCCGTCCTCTATTTTCTGTTGCGCCAGGCGGTTGCCGGTTCCACGGAGGATCCTCAACTGCTTTCCCTTGTCTTGGGAACGCTCGACAGAATGGCAGCCGGAGGGATTCATGACCATCTCGGAGGAGGATTTCACCGCTACTCCGTGGATCGATTTTGGCATGTGCCGCATTTCGAAAAGATGCTCTACGATCAGGCCCAGCTTGCCGTGGCTTATCTGGAGGCGTGGCAGATCACCGGACGTGACGACTATGCCGAGACAGTCCGCGACATTCTCGGCTATGTGAGCCGCGAGATGACGGCTCCGGAAGGAGGATTTTACTCCGCAGAGGATGCCGACAGCTTACTCCGGCATGGTGCTTCCGAGCATGCCGAGGGAGCCTTCTTTGTCTGGACCCGTGAGGAAATAGAATCTGCCTTGGAGGAGGGAGCTGCCGCACTCTTCTGTGAACACTACGGAGTTCGGGCTCCTGGGAATGTCGATCCTGCAAGCGATCCTCATGGTGAACTGACTGGGAAAAATGTATTGATGCAGCAACGGACTGTCGGCGGTACGGCGGCACATCTTGGGATTCCTCTGGAGGCTGTGGCGGAGTCGCTTGCCGCATCGAGAAAGATACTTTTTGAGACGCGGTCGAAACGTCCGCGTCCGCATCTCGATGACAAAATTCTCTGCGCTTGGAATGGTCTGATGATCTCGGCCTTTGCCAAGGCCGGGGCGATCTTGGGAAACACAGAATTCCTTAATATTGCCGAAAAGGACGCGCATTTCATCCGACTGCATCTGAGCGATCCTTACTCTGGGGAACTTCGAAGAAGCTGGCGGGAAGGGAAAACTCTGGAGAAGGCCTTTGCGGAGGATTATGCCTTTCTGATTCAGGGACTGCTCGATCTGTACGAGGCCACTTGCGGGACATTAAATTCGTTGGGGTGGCTCCAATGGGCTGTGAAGTTGCAGTCCATCATGGATCGACTGTTCTGGGACGAATCGGGAGGAGGGTACTTCAGCAGTGCTGCGGGAGATCCTCATTTGCTCGTGCGTCTCAAGGAAGATTATGACGGTGCGGAACCTTCCGCGAATTCCGTGGCCGCTTTGAATCTTCTCCGTCTTTCACGCATGCTGGGTGATGGTGAGGCCGTGAAGAAAGCGGAGCGAATCTTCTCGCTCTCTGGTCGCACCCTGGAGGGGATGCCTGCCGCCGTTCCGCAGCTTCTCGTGGCGCTCGCTTATAGTCTCTCAGCGGGGAGACAGATCGTGGTGGCTGGCACGCCGGGAGCACCCGACACCGAGGCTCTTCTTGCCGCCGCCCGTAAAGGATTCCATCCCGATCAGGTGCTGCTTTTGGCGGATGGTGGAGAAGGACAGCGCTGGATTTCCGAACAGAACCCCATCTTTGCCGACATGAAGCCGGTTCATGGCAAGGCGGCACTCTATCGCTGCGAGAACTTCACCTGCTCTGCTCCTGTAACGGAGTTGGATTTCGAGTGATGAAGGATGTTACGAATTTGCGATGAATTGGATGTATGGATCTTGTTCCACGGTTGTCGCGTTGCTTTACGCCATTTTTGTATTCAAGGCGTTTTTTGATGACTGGAGTGATTTTTTCTACTCCCTTAGGCTGAGTTTAACGCCGGATCTCATCAATCTGTTCAGAGGCGAATATCAAGACGGTCAATGGGCAGATTTAAAAATGTGGGTTTACCTGTTCACGACTGGAGGTTGTGGTTTTGGGACATATCATCTCCTGCTTAAATATTTTCATTAATCGATTTCCCATTTGATCAAACTTCTCTGAGAAGCGAGATTGATAGTCCATGTTTTCCAAGCTTTCCGATCAGCTTCAGCAGACCTTTAAAAATCTAAGAGGTCACGGGCGTCTCTCTGAATCGAATATCTCCGATGCACTGCGCGAGGTGCGCCTGGCATTGCTCGATGCCGATGTTCATTTCAGCGTCGCCAAGGAATTTATCGCCAAGGTCAAGGATCGGGCCATGGGGGAAGAAGTGCTCAAGAGCGTTACTCCCGGCCAGCAGATCGTCAAAATTTTCCATGACGAGCTGACCGCCTTACTTGGAGGCGACAACGCCCCGCTCAATTTTGGAAAACCGACCCGCATCCTGATTGTCGGTCTCAATGGTGCCGGCAAAACGACTTCCTCGGCCAAGCTGGCCCGACTGCTCAAGAATCCCGGCCTCTTCAGCACCATGCAGGGGGAGACAGCCCGCTCCCCGCTCCTGATTGCTCTCGATCTGGTGCGTCCCGCCGCCATCGATCAACTGGTCACTCTTGGCCAGCAAGTGGAGGTTCCGGTCTTTCGTCCTGATGCCTCGGAAAAGGATGTCCTCGCCGCGGCCCGACGTGCCCTTGCCTGGTGCGAGACCCAGGGCGGCAATGTGGAAATCTATGACACGGCAGGCAGACGTGAAATCGATGATTCTCTGGTTGAGGAACTGATCCAACTCAAGGAATTGATCCGTCCCCAGGAGATCCTGCTTGTTTGCGATGCCGCAACCGGCCAGCAAGCGGTGAGTGTTGCTGAGAAATTTCACGCCGCCCTTGGTCTCACCGGATTGATCCTGACCAAGCTCGACGGTGATGCCCGCGGTGGCGCTGCCCTTTCGCTGAGGTCGGTGACCGGGCAGCCCATCAAATTTGCCGGTGTCGGTGAGAAGGTGGAGCAATTCGAGCCCTTCCATCCTGAACGTCTGGCGGGACGAATTCTTGGCATGGGCGATATTGTCAGTTTCGTCGAAAAGGCTGCAGAGATTGTCGAAGTGGAAGAAATGACCCGTTTGGAAGCCCGGATGAAGAGTGCTTCCTTTGATCTGGAAGACTTCCTGGCCCAGCTTCGGATGATCAAACGGATGGGGCCCTTGGAAAATTTGCTTGGCATGCTTCCCGGGGCGGCTAATCTCCCTAGTCCTTCAGTAAACGGAAAAGAACTGCAGCGAGTCGAGGCGATCATTCTCTCTATGACGCCCGGCGAACGGAAGCGCCCCGAGATTCTCAACGCGCGCCGTCGCCAGCGCATCGCCCGCGGCAGCGGCAATTCCGTCACTGAGGTAAACAATCTCCTGTTGCGTTTCGGCCAGATGAAAAAACTCGCCAAGAACACGGGAAAAATGAAAAAAATGATGGCCCAAATGTCCCGTTCCGCTTCCGGCGGAGCCCGGGGCCTGGCTCCGAACCTAAACTTACCGACCCGACTCCCATGGCAGTAGCAATCCGACTCCGACGCGAAGGCGCACGCAACCATCCTTTCTACCGTATTGCGGTGGCTGATCAGCGCAGTCCTCGTGACGGCAAGTTCATCGAACTGATCGGTCATTACGATCCGAAGCAGGCCGGTGACAACTACAAGATCAACCTCTCCCGTGCCGAGTATTGGCTCAGTGTTGGGGCCCGTCCTTCGCAGACGGTGCAGAGCTTCATCACCAAGGCCCGCAAGGCCGGTAGTGCTGAATCGCCTGCGGTTGCCTGATTGATAGCTTATGGACGAGTTTCTGCGCTATGTTGTGCAGCAACTCGTCGAACACCCCGATGAGGCAGTTTTGGCCCATCGGGAGGAAGCGGGAAAGATTTTTTATTCCCTCTCTTTGAGGAAAAGTGATGTTGGCCGCCTCATTGGCAAGGGAGGCAGTACGATCAATGCCGTGCGTGAGCTGCTAAATGCCGCAGGTGAGAAGCAGGGCAAAAAGGTCTCCTTGGAGATTTTGGATTAGAGAATCCGCTATCTTACCATCGTTTTTCAGAGGGAAGACTTGGTGTCCTCGTTGGATCGCAAAGGAAGAATTCCCATTTTTCGAGCTTCTGCCAGATCGATGATTTGATAACTCAGATCGTCGCTGTCAAACTTCTTGGCATCTTTATTCAGTCGTTTCGTGCCTACGGCAATCGCCCCTTCAAACGATTTCCATGCCTCCTTCCGAAGTTTGGAAGCCAGTTTGTCAAAGGAGGGAACTGCCTTAGGATCCACCGTTTCCAGACTCTCTTCCCCCATCATGGTGGTTTCGATCCCGATCCGGGTATCCTTGTTGAGGTCTACAGCCAAGAACATATGTTCCGGAACCAGCACAAGACTCACGGTGAGACCAATCTTCCGAAGCAGGGCAGCGAGTAGAACCGAGCCATCGACACAGTTGGCCTGAGCCGCTTTGACTGATTCATCAAAGAGTCGGACATGCTGACTATAGACACCGTCGCTCTCGGCTGCCGTGGTGGTGATGTCGCTGTATCTCATTCCGTGGCGTTGCATCACATTCCAGATGGAAAAGATCTGGAGGAGAACATCGTCGTCACCATTGGCCTGATACCCGTCGAATGAGGAGACAATTCCCGTATCAAGTGCTTCCTTTAGTAACTGATCCACCAAGGGATGATCTTCATTCACATAGGCAGCAAAGAGCCAACTGTAGTCGGATTGGTCATCTTTGGATTCCTTCACGCCGAAGAGGCAATCGTTTACCGTTCGAACGGTCACGGTATCAGTTTTTTCTCCCTGACTCTCTCCATTGACAAGGAGCTCCATCGTGACATCCAGAGGTTCTGACTGCTGGACGGTCGTCAGATGACCGTACTTATAGGAAACCTTGGGGTGAACCACGAGATCATCGGTGGAATCTTTTTTTACCACACCGTCGAAGCGACTTTCTTTCATGAATTTGTTGGCCTTGATAACCAGCGCAAACTGGTCTCCTTTTTTAAGCCCCGAGATCGAAGCGCCGACAATTCCCTCTGGATCGCCATAGTGATGATGTCCCCAGGAAGGGAAAATGTTTTCGGAAGGATCAACCCTCGCTGTCCCGACCACCAGTGAAGGGAAGAGATTATCCTTAGGGTAAACTTCCGGTTCCCAGTCGATCTCTGCCGCCGAGAGCAAGGAAGCCGCTCCCAGAATTCCAAGCAGGATCGAAAACGCCCTGAAAGACATGCTTTGTGAGGAATTAAGCCGGGAGGCTAAACAATGAAAGTGAGAGAATGACAACGATTGGAACGAGTGTAAGTCGATTACGTTGGATATTCATATCCGGCTTCATTGCCTGAGTGGGCTAATGGGTGTCAAAATTATTTTCATAAATAATTCTCAAGAGTCCTTTATCTCATCAATTCACTGCGGAATGTTCATTGACTATTTTTAATACATATCATCATATCTGCATATGATGATAAAAAATATACAGATTCTGGGGCTAGGGATTTTCTTTTGCACGGCTTCATCGCAAGTGTTTGCGCAGGATTCCTATGCGGATTCTGTTGTGAGCTACACACCCGGAACGGGTATCAGCTCGTCGTACACCAATTCCAATGCGGCGCTCGGAGCTCCATCTCTTACTGCTTCGCTTACCGCGCCAGCCTTTGGGAATACCAACATTGTTGGCGTGGGGCTTGGAGGCGAGCTGACGCTGGCCTTCAACTTGCCACTCATTAATGATCCTGCGGACCATGCCAGCGGAATGGATTTCACCATCTTTGGAAATCAGTTTTTCACACTTAGCGGAACGAATATTTCTGGCATATACGATCATCCCGGATTGACGGTTTGGGTGAGCCAGGATGACACGAATTTTTATCAACTCGTTGCCCCGGACGGATTGCCGCATGGGGCGGATGACCTGTATCCCACCCAAGGAAGTGGAAATCCCCTCCTCCCGGTGAGTTCGTCACTCTCGCTGACAAATTTTGTGGGTCAGACATCAGCACAGGCACTTGCTTTGTATAATGGTTCGGCGGGTGGTGCCTCCTACTCCATCTCTTGGGCTCAGGATTCTCTGAGTAATGCGGTCGATCTTTCCTCCATCTCCTACATCATGATCAAAGGAACCTCGGGGTATGGATATGTCGATGGAATCTCCCGAGTGGAGTCCGTCCCCGAGCCATCTGCTATCGTCCTGTTCTTTTTGGGTTTGGGTGCTTTGCTGCTTTATCGAGGGTGCCGGATCTGCCGATGGGCATATTGGAAGAAAGAGTTGTAGGGAGGTTCGGTCAATTTTTCAGACTTTAATTGGTTGACTTTCAATGAGACATATCATCATATGTGAATATGATGAATTTAAAAATACCTTTCGTTCTCACCGTTGTGCTAGCATTTTGTGCATTGGGCACGACAAAGGCTCAGTTGACCACAGGTGTTCCTGTTGTTGTCGATGTGGGAAATACCAATAGTCCTTATGTTTCCTATCTGGTTATCGACGATCAGAGTCTGGGAAACTCGGCAATCGAATATGCGTGGTACTA
>Ga0302189_10002277_pt1 | contig 15446 bp, 13 predicted proteins | sample II_Bog_E2_2_FD_194551 | JGI IMG/M metagenome (GOLD analysis project Ga0302189, IMG submission 194551) | Peat permafrost microbial communities from Stordalen Mire near Abisko, Sweden - II_Bog_E2_2 | ecosystem: Environmental > Terrestrial > Soil > Wetlands > Peat | place: Sweden: Abisko...
CAGGACTAACCCAGGGCAATCTCTCCGCCCATCTCTCCAAACTTGAGGAGGCCGGCTACGTAGCCATTGAGAAAACCTTTCGAGGAAAATACCCGCTGACCATCTGCCGCCTGACAGAACGCGGCACCGAGGTGCTCAACAACTACCGCAAAGTAATCAGAGCCGCGCTTTGACCCCCTCAGGCCCCAATCTGACCAACACAAATCGGGTGCCCCAGGTCTCGATTCTGAGACCTGGGAAAGCTAGAAGCTAGTGGCTAGAAGCTGAAAGCCCTTAAACTGGCACTGTTCCTTTGAATCCGGAGCCGCTCATGCCCGAACTCGACCATTCAGCCCGCCCCCCAATTCAAATCGCTCTTACCACCGCCGCCACTGCTGAAGAAGCAACCCGACTGGCCCGCACGCTGGTCGAAGAACGCCTCGCCGCCTGCGCCACAATCGTCCCCGCCGTCCAGTCCATCTACCGCTGGCAGGGCCAAATCGAATCCGCAACCGAAACCCTGCTCCTGCTCAAAACCGGCCCCGATCAAATTGAAGCCCTCGAAGCTCGACTCCACCAGTTGCACAGCTATCAAACGCCGGAGTTCCTCGTTCTCCCGGTCGATGCCGCCAGCCAGCCCTACCTTGACTGGCTACAGGCGTCTCTTCGCCGCGCCTGATTTCAAAGCCACGCACCATGCCGTCTGGTATTCTGGCCTGAAGCGGTCTCCCAATTTCGCAGGGCCGGGCGGAGCATCGGCAGGGCTGCGTCCTTTGGAGCATCGCGCAAAGTTCCCATGCGCTGGTTAATGATTGCCCTTCTCGTCTCGCTCGGGGCCATGTTGTTTGTGGCCGCTGGCGTGGCGCGTCACATCTGGCTCCGGCGCTCGGCCCTGCAACACAAGCCCCGCGGAAGCGCCGGTCGCGTTCCCGGCCACGCCGACGACCAGGCCGAGGAACCCGACCTCGACCGCGAACCTTGAAGGAGATGCAATGAGCAACGAACTCTCTGCGCAGTTAGCCCCAGTAGCCGTTTCCGCAACACGCCGATCCGAATGGCTGCAATCGGCGGGAATCGTCCTTGCCGGCAGCGCTTTCGTCGCCCTCTGCGCCAATCGTTCGCTGCCCCTCTACTTCACCCCCGTGCCGCTCACCCTGCAACCGTTCGCCGTCCTGCTGCTGGGTCTCACTCTCACTCCGCGCCTGGCCGCCGCCACTCTCGCGGCATACCTTGTGGAAGGCGCATTCGGGCTGCCCGTGTTTGCCCCAACTCAGCAACTCACTTTCGGGCTGGCGCATCTGTTCGGCCCCACCGGCGGCTACCTGCTTGCCTATCCCTTGGCCGCCCCGCTCATCTCGTCCATTTGGCGTTCCACCCGTCGCGGCTTCGCCTCGGCCGCATGGAGCGCCGCTGCCGGCAACTTCGTCATTCTCTCCTGCGGCGCTGTCTGGCTCGCCGCCCTCACGCACGCCTCTGTTCAGTCGATTCTAGATTTCTCTGTGCTGCCGTTCTTGCCCGGAGACGCCCTAAAAATTGCAGCGGCCGCCGCTATCGCAGCCGGTTACCAGCGGCTGCGCCGATCTGCCGCATAGCCCCATCGGAACAACGCCAAAACGCGTCTAAGCCTAAAACAATATTGGCGCTCTTCCTGAAAGGACCGTTCCACTGTGAGTACTCAGCAACCCCGACTCGCCAGTTCCGCCGCTCCGCTCGATATCTCCATCGCACATAGCCCAGACTCCGACGACGCCTTTATGTTCTATGGCCTGGCCACCAATAAGGTCCGCGTCCCCGGCTATCGCTTTACCCACACTCTCTGCGATATCGAGACCCTCAACCAGCGCGCCCAGAACGAAGCCTTTTACGACGTCACCGCCATCAGCTTTCACGCCTACCCCTATCTCCAGCAGAACTACGCGCTCATGGGCTGCGGCGGCAGCGTGGGAGAGGGCTACGGACCCATGGTCGTCTCCAGCCGCCCCATTGCGCCGGCCGATCTGGGTCGTCTCAAAATTGCCATTCCCGGCACCCTTACTACCGCCTATCTCGCCCTCAAAATCTTCAATCCGGCCCTCCAGACGGTCACCGTTCCCTTCGATCGCATCATTCCCGAGATTCTGGCCGGCAACTTCGACGCCGGCCTCATCATCCACGAGGGCCAACTCACATACTCCTCCAGCGGCCTCTACAAAGTCCTCGATCTCGGCGTCTGGTGGCGCGAAACCACTGGCCTCGTCCTGCCTCTGGGCGGCAACGCCATCCGCCGCTCGCTGGGCCCCAAATCCATGCGTATCATCACCAAGGCCGTCCACGACAGCATTCAGCACGCCCTCGACCACCGCGAAGCCGCCCTCGAATACGCCATGCAATTCGCCCGCGATCTCGATGCCCGCCTCGCCAGTCGCTTCGTCAGCATGTACGTCAACGACCGCACCCTCGACTACGGCCCCGACGGCCGCCAGGCCATCCGCACGCTCCTCGATCTGGGCCACGAGCGCGGCATCATCCCTATCGCACCGCAGGTCGACTTTGTCGACTAGAGATCTCCCCGCCCGCCATCGAATGCTGGGTGCCCCAGGTTGCGAGTGCGCCCCAAGTGACATAAAACGAGCACTTTGAAAATCACGCTTGAGTATTTGTGCTAGTTTTGTGCTACCTCTGTAAATGGCAACCCCGTTTAACATGAAGTAATTGCTAAGTAGGCGACGGCACTCGGAACAACTCGCAAGCCGCTGGTGTCTAAGCAATAAGACGGTGGATCGTGAACAATTTGCGATGACGAGAATGCAAGCGGCGAAGCTAGGGCGATTGGGATTAGTCATCACATTAAGCTTGTCCTTCGCATATGGTCTTCTTCTGCTTTTGGTGCACTGCCGGGAATCTGTCGTCCGCTCGCGCTCTGAAGCGATGTACGCAGAGTTTCTGAAGCTGCGTCTTGGAGAGACGACGAAGGCGGATATCGAAGTTTTGCGCGGGCGGTTTACAAGTTCTCTGACTGAGAATGTGGACTGCGGGGTTGCTGAGTGCGATTACACAATAGGCAATGTGTGGGGCTACTCCCGATGGTTCCTATTGACCCGGATCGCCCACGATCACATGCCCTCCTCACAGCTCATGCTCAAAACTAATGGGAATCTGTTATCGAGCGCGTCGTTTTATGTTGGGGTGGTTGTACCAAAGGGATACGGCACACGCGAAGAGCGAAAATTATTATTGAGTGTCCCAGGCTACATCCCATACTCCTCGGGTGCTTACCAACTATTCGGCCGTGCATCGCTGGTCAGCGCCCTCCCGGAACTGTCTCGTGATAAGCGACTGACCGAGAAACCGGACTATCGAGTCTGGGGTCCATCGGGTTGCATGAACTGCGTGGCGATTTATGTTAGTGCACTCCCGGATTTGCCGAAAGAAAAACGGACACAGGTTTTCGACGTCAACTTTAACTGCATGACTCAATGGTCCATATGCACAGACAAAGAGGACATCATGCCAACAGCAGGACAAGAAAAGGTCAAAGAGAGTGCGTCCGCAGACTAAAGGAACGAGGAAGTACAGAAGGACGGCTGGAGGGACCGAATGGCGTGCAAACTGAGAAACCAGCCGAAAGCGCAGTCCGAGGACTTTGTGCTAATTTGTGCTAGTGCCTTGGTCATTGTGGCGATCTTGGAGCTCTAGGACATTGTAGAATCTATAACTTACATGTTATCAACGCATCCCATTGTCGGTGCCCCAGGTCTAGATTCTGAGACTTGGGGGTGGATACCGACCTTCGAAGTCACGCCGTCAAGCCCCGTCGCGTACACTTCACCCGCGCGAACAAAACTCAACGATGCGGTCTGCTCCCGACCCTCCGTCGCTCCACAGCCATTGCTCCTCGGCAATCACGGGCGTACAAGGGCCATAAGTGCACAGTCGAATCACGCGCCGCGCCGCTTCCCGTCGCAGCAGGTCCAGAACCGCGCGCAGCATCCCCCCGACAAAGGGTGTGTAGAGATAAAACACCGTTCCGAGGGACAAATCCGCCTCCCGCACATCCTGCCGCATGAACGAAGCGTCGCCCAGGTTCAACGCTGCGGCGCTCCTCCGCGCACAGTCCACGTAGCCCGCATCCGCCTCAATGCCAACACACCGCGCCCGAGTGCAAATTGCCGTAAGCAACGTAACGTGCCCCAGCCCGGAACCAAGATCCATCACCACGTCTCGTTCGCTCAGCGTCCCTCGTCCAAGCCAATCGAACAGGCGCCGCGCCGGAGTAGGCTGGTACGCCACCATCTCAGCTTCCAATGCGACTCCCCCCGAGGCCGGTTCAATCAGGTTCAACACCCTGCCCAATAAATCATCCAGGTAGTCATATCCTTCCGGCTTTCTCAAGCCGGCGGACCCGCGACCGTGGCCTTGGTCCACTGCAAACCGCAGCAAGGCATCCCGTCCCGCACCGCGCTGAATCTCGCCGCGGATAGCCTGGTAGAGCGCGCAATTCGCGGCCTCCAGCCTGTGGGTTATCGCCCTCGCCCGGCGACGGATTTCCGTCTCCAGGCCCGCAGCTGCAACGCCCGCCAACTCGCCATCCGGAAAATGCGCATCCAGCCAGTCGAGCGCCTCAATGCGGTCGCGCAGCCGGTCGGGCTCATACAGCCTGCCATCGCGTTCCAGCTCCCTCAGCACGTTCTCGCGCTCATCTACCATCAGTCGCGCCCTGTTTCGAGTCAAAGGGAAGGATGCGCATCTCCGACTGGAACTTGTGGTAGTTGTCAAAAATCACATCGTTGATGGACGTAACCTTGAACTGGTCCTTGCCGCCCATGTTCGTTCCCCAATCAGGCTCTGTCTCAACATAGATCCCCATTCCGGGCGTGAACAGCGCCATGGCCGTCGAAATCGCGATGCTCTTGATGGGGCAGATGTATGTTTTGCCGCCAATCTCCACAGCGCCATACTCCACCACCACATCCGCCCGATACATCGGGACATCGGTCTTCAGGTCGGTCTTCACCACCAGCCGCAGAACATCGCCCGTCTCGGGATTCACAGCGATCTCCCCGTGATACTGCGGCACCGTTTCATACTGGCGCATCAAGTGGTCGCTCGACAGAAAGCAGCAGTAACGCACCGTATAGTTCGACCGCTCCTCCGGAACCGCATAGCGAAACACGGCAACCGGCCCTGACGGCCCCTGCTCCCAGTGCCCCCAGCCCACCTTGCCGTTCAAAATATCGGCCATCACAATTTCGAGCAGCGGCCCAAAGACGCCCCACTCAATCAGCCCGGTGCTCGAGGAGACATAATGCCCTGGAGCGGGCCGACCCACTGGCTCCTCCACCTCGCGCCCGTTGCGGTATTGGACCGCCATGCTGGTTCTGTCCAGCAGATTCTGGTAGCTCACCGACAGCGGTTCCGGGCTCATGTGGCCGAACATCAGATCCTCAAAGCGCGCTCTCGTGCGTGTGGCTATAAAGTCAGGCATCCTGGTCACAGTAGCCTGCACAAAATCCGCCGCACGCGACAGGATTCGCCCCTGCGTGGCGGCGTCGGGAGCGGGAAGCGCCAGCTCATCAGCCTTCGGCACATCGAGAAAAGCCGAGGCATCCGCCAGAGCCAACAAGGCCCGCTTCGGGCGAATCCCGAGAAGTTGCGACTCCATCCGGTCCAGCCGGGGCGTCGTCAGCCGCTCGGTGAGCTGCATCTCCTCAAGCTGGTTGTTAATGTCCTTGTCCGACTTGCTTTGCGCCGCAGCCACAAGCTGCTCCAACTGCGCCACGGTGACAGGGGCGGCCGCGAAACAAGGCGCGGCCCCGAGTGCGAACAGAAGTAAGAATGCGGACCTTTGCATTGAGAGCCATCTTCCGAGTCAGCGGGAATGAGTTCGCCCGGGGACGCCAAACTAAAGTAAAGAACGCACCACTCTAGTTCAGGCCGAACCCCGTGTCAATCAGCGGGTTCCTATGCCAAGTCTTCGCCGACTCAGTACCTTAGACACCCATCCACTGCTCCATGGTTATTGCTATCTTCCAATTATCCTCCCTTGTTCCCTAAGGAATTTCTAACCACCGCCGATGAACCCACCATTGAGGATTTCACCCATGAACGACATCGGCCCCACCGCATTCCTGCTCGCTTCCCCCGATCCCGCCGTGCTCTCCGCCATCGAACCGGTGCTGCTGGCCGCTGGCGCAAAGGTTGAAATCGCTCTTACCGCCGACGCCGCAATGGCATGCATCACCGCGCCCAATCCACCCACCGTGGCTCTGATCGACGTCAACCTCTACAGCACAGATTCCAAGAAGGTTACTGGCTTGGAGATCGGCCAGTTTCTCGCCTCCGTTCGCGCCGATGGTACCGCTGCCTGTCTCCCTATTGTTCTCGTCTCCGACACTTTCACGCAGGAATTGAACGACCGGGTGGCCGAGGGCGTCCTCTCCGACATCCTTCCGCGCTCCGCTGACCCGCTCTACTGGCGGCTGCGGCTCGATATGGTATTGCGCAGCATGCAAAAGACCAGCGAACTGGAGGCTCTTCGCGAATCCGCGATGCTGAACGCGCAGTTGGACCGTCTTACCGGCCTCTACAACCGCGAAACCCTCCTCGCCATCCTGTTTCGCGAGACCGACCGTGTGCAACGGATGAAGTCCTCGCTGTGCATGATCCTCTTCGATATAGACGACTTCGGCCACTGGAACTCGCGGCTCGGCGAGCAGGCCTGCGACGATCTGCTCCGCCAGGTCTCCGGCCGCGCATCGCGCCTGCTGCGCAGCTACGACGTGCTGGGCCGCGCCGGCAAGGACGAGTTCCTGATGGCGCTGCCCGGCTGCACGCCGGTAAATGCCCTCATGCTGGCCGAGCGCCTCCGGCTGGAAGTCTTCGCCACGCCCTACCGCGTGGCCGGCGATTCCATCCGGCTTTCGGCCTGCTTTGGCCTGGCCACCAGCCTGGGCCGCTCCCCGGTAGTGGTGCTGCGCGAAGCCGAGCAGGCTCTACAGTCGGCCAAAGCCGCCGGACCCGAAACCATCCAGTACTTTGCCGACTCCCAGTTCTCCCAGGCAGCGCCGGTAACCTATCTCTCTCCCTCCACCGGCGACGAACTCCTGGCCTGGTAGCCGGAAAAGCGTTGCCGCGAGTGCGGTCATATGCGCACGCTGGGATGGCAAAATCACACTTTTGCATACGCGTATACGCGGAGGCAAACGCGTGACAAATAGTGCATTTTGACGCATTTTAAGCCGGTTTTAGTGCGAAAAACGCGCAAATAAGGGCGTTTTCAAGCACATAATTGCACGTGTAAGCGTTTACAAAATGGAGGAAACGATATCAACGATATCAGTGCTAGCATTATCGCGGTTCAATGGCCAGGAGGCGATAATCACGACTTGCAACACAGACGGAAAGTGTCAAGCGCCCTGTTCCCTAGCGGGCTGTGGAAAACTCGAGATTTCGGGTGAAACCGTTGAAAGACGTCCCTCAGGGGCTAAAGCCCACGTTGATTCTATTGCCTTTGCGGCACGACTGAAGTCGTGCCCTTTCAAAGCAATGAGTTTTTCCGCAGCCTGTGAAGCCCATGATGATTCGATTGGCCTCATGCCGGGAATAAATCCCCGGCCTATCGTCCGGGCGAGGTTTTCCGCAGCGTCCCGGTCCCTGCTTCCGTCACTCTTCCCGCATCAGGATCGTGGGGTTTACCGCAAGCGCCCGTTGCGCAGGAATCCACGCCGCCGCCAGCCCCAGCGCCAGCATCGTCAAAACCACCCCGCCCAGCACCACCGGATCCCTGGGCGCAGCCTGGTAAACGATGTAAGACAGCACCTTGGACGCCAGAATGCCCAGCACAATCCCAGCAACCGAGCCCACTGACAGCACCACGAACGCCCGTCCCAGCGCCGACCGCAGCACCTGTATGCGCCTCGCGCCCAGTGCGATGCGAATCCCGATCTCCCGCAGCCGCTTGCTTACGGTATACGACGACATGCCGAAGATTCCCGTCACCGCCAGCATTGCGCCCAGCATTCCCAGCACCCCAAGCGCCACCGTGGCCACGCGCGCGGCAAACAGCGCCGAGCTCAACTCCTGGTTCCACGTCCTCACCGTAAAAGGCAACCCCGCATCCAGCCCATGCAGCCGCTGTTGGAGCGCGTTCGAAATCTCCTGCGGATCGCGGTTCGACCGTACCGCGAGCCACGTGCCGCTCTCCTGATGCTGCAGAAACGAAAAGAACATGGCAGGCTGCAGATCCTCTGTGAGCGTGCGATACCTGCCGTCCTCCACTACTCCCACGACTTCCGCGCGGTTTCCGCCCCAAAACTTGAAATGTCCGCCCACCGCTTTGTCGACAGATCCAAAAACCTTCATCGCAAACTGCCGATTGACCAGCGCCACCGTGGGCGCCTTTTTGTCGTCGTTCAGCGTCAGGTTTCTTCCCGCCAATAGCTTGGTGCCAGCAGCCTGAAGGTAGCCCGGTGAGATGTTGTAGTTCATGGCGTCCGCAGCCTCTTTAGTAGGCCGGAAATCGGTGGTGCTGTCGGCGAATACATACGAGTCGCTGCCGCCCAGGCTCAGCGGCAGGTTGTCGTTATAGCCCGCCGCCGTTACGCCGGGAATAGCTGCCGAGGCATCCAGCATGCGCTGCTGCATCTGCGGCATCCGGTCGCCGGTGTAGCCCGCCATTTGCAGGTCGCTGTTCACCAGTATCACGTTTTGCGGCTCAAAACCGAAGTTGCTTTGCATCGATCGCACGAGGCCGCGGACAGCCACCAGCGAAGATGTCACGAGCACGGCGCAAATCGCGATCTGCACCACCAGCAGGAAATCCCGAACCGTGAGCCGCCGCAGACCGCTGACGTTTGCCGCACCTGTGCGAATCACCTGCCACGGATCGGAACGAAGCACCTGCCGCGCCGGCACGATGCCGAACAGCAGGCCGCTGGCCACCGACAAGGCCAGCGCCACAGCAAACGTGCCCGCATCCGGATTCACCGGCACATTGATGGGAACGTCGGGAATCGGCTGCCAGGCACTCAGCACATGCAGGATGCCCACGCCCCCGGCAAGTCCCAGCGCTCCTCCCAGCAGCGAAACCAACACCGCCTCGGTGAGCATCTGGCGGAGGATCGCCCCGCGCCGCGATCCCAGCGCCAGCCGCAGTGCCGTTTCCTTCGCGCGATCCGCCGTTCGCGCCGCAAACAGGCTTCCCAGGTTGGCGCATGCAGCCAGCAGAATAAGCCCCGCCAGCGTCATCAGTCCCGCCATGAACGCCCGCGCCGGTCCGCCGAGCATGTCACCCACCAGCCCTGGGCGAGCCAATGTGAACTTCACGCCCTCGTCGTCTCCCGGATAGGTCTTCGCCAGCCATGCGGCAATTCCATTCAGATCCTGTGCCGCCTGCACCGGCGTCACACCCGGCTTCAGCCGTCCTACTACCCACCCGGAGTGATTGCCGCGATATTTCAGCGAGTCATCGCCCTCGATGGTGGGCAGCTCCACCATTGGAATCCACATCGCCGGCGCAAAGAAAAGCTCCGTACCCCGAAACGCCGCCGGCGCCACTCCAATGATCGTGAAGAGGTGCTTGTTGATCTTGACCGTCCGCCCCACTACGCCCGCATCGTCGTGAAAATGCCCGTGCCAGTATGCATAGCTCAGCACCACATACGGGGCGCTGCCCTCACCGTGCTCATCCGCGGCATGATAAAACCGTCCCAGATAGGGCTGAATCCCCAGTGCGTCAAAGTAGTTCCCACTCGCAGCGTAGGGCCATGCGGTCGACGGACTTCCGTCGCTATCCACCCCCACCGCGCCAACGATGTTGAAGAGCACAAGGCTATCAAAGGTCCGGTTCCGGTCGCGCAGATCGAGATAATCAGGATACGACTGCGACGGAAACTGGAAGCGCTGCACCATGTAGAGATTCTGTGCATGCGGCACATTGACGGGCCGCAGCACCAGCGCGTTCAGCACGCTGAAGACCACGGCATTCGCCCCAATCCCCAAGGCCAATGTCAGGATCGCCGTCGTCGCGAATCCCGGGGACTTCTTTAATTGCCGCACGGCAATTCTCAGATTGTTTGTCATGAGTTGGCTGCTCCTTCAGGCCAATACGGCTGCGCGTTGCGCATGGTTCCAACTGAATTGCAGGCGCCGCTCGAAATTCCGGCTTCCGTTAGCGGCGCGCGCGAGTCGGATGATTCAAAGGTGTTGGCAACGGCAACCCACGATGGCGTCTGTCCATGTCGGGTGATTCGGCGTATTCTGGTGTTCATTTCCTAGCGGGGTACGTTTACGCGATGACTGATCAAGCCCTTCCAAGACTGACGTTGGGTATCAATACTCTGTTTGTTGCGGCTGGATGGATGGCGCTTGCGGTGACCTCTTCCTTTGCGCAAGCAGGCGCGGCGGCTACACCGGCTACGTCCGCGACTGCGGATGCCCCGTATGTGGCTACGATGACGTTCGATGTGGCGTCGGTGCGGCAGAACAAGGACATTGATATCAGCGCCGGCTTCACGATTACTCCGGGGCTTTTTGTGCCGCATACGACAGCGTTTCATGCGTCCAACTCCATGATCGAGAACTTGATAAGCATGGCATATGGGGTGTGGGATTATCAGATTGTGAACGCACCGAAGTGGCCATACCCGACATTTTTTATGATTGAGGCAAAAAGCGATAGCCAGGCGGATGCGAAGCTGGCGGCGCTGACCAACAAGCAGCAATGGGCGGAACAGCAGCATATGGTGCTGGCGCTGCTGGAAGACCGGTTCAAGCTGAAGACGCACTGGGAGACGAGAGAAGGCGACGCCTACAACCTGGTTGTGGCCAAGGGCGGGCCAAAGATGGGCGCGGCAGGCTCGATTCCTCCTTCGGCGGAGGAGAAGAAGAGGTTTGGGGACCATCCCGTACCAGCATTCGACCAATTGGGTTGCGATGAGCATGGATGCACCTATTTTGCGCATGGTTGCTCGATGGGTCTGTTGGTGAGTATGCTCACGGTGCAATTTGGGCGGCCGGTGTTCGACAAGACGGGGTTGACGGCCAAGTACGATTTTGTTCTGAAGGCCAATGGTCGGTCATACCGGGACCGGGCGCCCGACGATATGGACCCCACGCCTCCAATGGATCGGGCATTGCAGGAGGAGCTTGGGTTAAAGGTTGAGCCAGCGAAGGGACCGGTGAAGGTGCTGGTGATCGACCACATCGAAAAGCCGTCGGAGAACTAGAGGCGGTCGAGTCGCAGGCGGCCCATTTGCCCACTCCGCGGTCCCCAAACGCGAGGGACCGGGGGCACCCTCATCTTGATTTGGGACGATCGCCGAGACCGGGGCCACCCGCCGGTCGCTCAGGATGACAGTTCATTTGTCTGACGAGCTCGAGATTCGGCCCGCTAAAAGTTGTTCCAAAGCGACTGGTTATACACCTCGTGGTGATATTGCACCTCAGACCCCTTGACATAGGTTCCCAACAGGCGCGGGGAACGGTCGGCGGCGGCCTGCTTCAGGTCGGCGAAACGGCCCTGCACGTCGGCGCCCAGAATCTCCGTGATCCAGGGTGAGGACTTGAAGTCCTCGATGGCGTGCTGGATATTGTCCGGCAGGTAGCGATGGGCCTGGCGCAGGTTGTCGATCTCGGCGGTTTCGCCGTCGATGCCGGCCTTGAAGAGCGTGTAGAGAGTGAGATACGGGTTAGCGTCCGGCGCAACCGAGCGCACCTCAACCCGCATCGAGCGCTTGTTGCCGAGAGGCACGCGGATCATGGAGCCGCGATCGGTGGACGAGGCCTTGATCTGGTTGGGCGCTTCAAAATGCGGATCGAGCCGACGATAGGAATTCACGCTGGGATTGAGGATGAGGCAGAAATCGAGAGCGTAGGTCAAAATGCGATCGATAAATTCCCAGCCGAATGAGGAGAGCTTTTCGAGACCGTTCTCATCCCAGAACAGGTTGGTTTTGCCCTGCGAAATGGACATGTTGGTGTGCATGCCGCTGCCGTTGACGCCAACCACCGGCTTGGGCAGGTAACAGGCGGTGCAGCCCATGCTGTTGGCTACCTGGCGGGTAAGCAGCTTGTAAAGCTGAATCTGGTCGGCGGCGGCCACCACCTCGCCATAGCCGTAGTTAATCTCGTACTGACTTGGCGCAACTTCGGGATGATCCTTCTCGTTCTGGAAGCCCATGGCGCGCTGCACTTCGGCCGATCGGTCGATGAACTGGCGCAAAGGATCGAGGGGGAGAGCGCGATAGTAGCCGCCGGTATTGACGAACTCGAACTTGCCTGTCTCGGGGTACTTCTGCTCCGCGTCGACGCCGGCGAACAGGAAGCCCTCGATTTCGTTGGCGGCGTTCAGGGTGTAGCCCTTTTCCTGGTACAGCTTTTCGGAGTATTGCTTGAGCACGCCTCGCAGGTCGCCAAGGAATGGCAGGCCGTCCCTATCGAGAATTGTCCCGAAGACCAGCACCTTGCCGGCGCCGAACACGTCCGCGGGAATCCAGTAGAAGGAGCTCCAGTCGATCCCCAGGCGCAGGTCGCTCTCCTTCTGCTCGGTAAACCCGCGGATCGACGAGCCGTCGAAGGTCATGTTCTCCCACGAGCCGAGCAGGAATTTCTTATCGTAGTCGAGCAGGTGCTGGCGGCCTTCCAGATCGGAGAACATCACAATCACGGACTTGATGCGCTTTTCGCCGGTGAGATACTCGATCCTTTTTTCGCGGATTTCGTCGGCAGAAACACGGTTCACGCGATCCGCCTTGGCGGCCAGGTTCAGTTCTTCGAGCTCTTCATAGGACAAAGCCAGAAAATTGCGGTACTCAGACGACATGGATCTCCTTTGGGAGGGAAAGCGTGGGGTGGTCAGCTGACTCGAACCACGAAGTGAAAAGTGCGGAAGGCCTCAATTGAAACGGGGCGTGAAGAAGTGGATAGCAAAGTATGCTTCTCACTTCCCCACAACCCCGAGTGCTGCGAGATATTTGCCAACTCAGTTGTGCGACGCGTACTTTCCAACCGGTAATAAAGTTGGATTACGGCTTGGGGACGGTGTTGATGGTCTTCAGGACGCGCGAGACGATCTGGTAAGGATCGGCTTCGGAGTTGGGACGGCGGTCTTCCAGATAGCCCTTGTAGCCATTCTTGATGAAGTTTACGGGCAGGCGGATGGAGGCGCCGCGATCGGAAAGTCCGTAGCTGAACTTGTCGATGGCTTGCGTCTCGTGAAGGCCGGTCAAGCGAAGGTGGTTGTCTGGTCCATACACCGCGATGTGCTCGGGGATGTGTTCGGCGAATGCCTTCATCAGGGCCTCCAGATACTCCTTGCCACCCACTTCGCGAAGGTACTTGGTGGAGAAGTTGCAATGCATGCCGGAGCCGTTCCAATCACCCTTGAGCGGCTTGCAGTGCAACACAACGTCCACTCCGTATTTCTCGCAGAGCCGGATCAGCAGATAGCGAGCCATCCAAACGTCGTCGGCTGCTTTGGCTGAGCCCTTGGCGAAGATCTGGAACTCCCACTGGCCCTTGGCAACCTCGGCGTTGATGCCTTCATGATTGATGCCTGCGGCCAGACAGTATTCCCAGTGTGTGTCGACGATCTCACGGGCAATGCTTCCCATGTATTTGTAGCCAACACCGCAATAGTACGGGCCCTGGGGAACAAGCGGGAATCCGCCTTGCGGCCAGCCAAGAGGAACGCCATCCTTATAGAGGAAGTACTCCTGCTCCAGGCCAACCCACAAGTCAGGATCGTTTTCGATGGTAGCGCGATAGTTGGTGGAGTGCGGGGTGCCATCGGGGTGCATGACTTCGCTGAGAACGAGGAAGGCGTTCTCGCGGGTTGGATCGGGATAAGAGGCTACAGGCTTTAGCACGCAGTCGGACTTGCTGCCTTCGGCCTGATTGGTGGAACTGCCGTCAAAACCCCAAAGCGGCAAATCTTCGAGGGTGGGTGGGGTCTCAAATGCCTTGAGCAGACTTTTGCCGCGCAGCCCAGGAACGGGTTTGTAGCCGTCGAGCCAGATGTATTCGAGCTTGTACTTTGTGGTCATGGATCTCCTTTTGGCGAGAAAACGTGGTGGTGAGTATTCAACAGAATGCTAGGGCTTGGGGCATAAAGAAATCATTAAGATTCTGAATACGGCCGGCGGGAAAAATGCCGTCACCTGCGATGGGCAACGATAACCATGAGAAGCAAGATGGCGACCGGAATGAGCGCCAGGCCGAAATAATAGAATATCTTGCGCCAACGGAGGGATTTTCGTTTTTGCCAGTCGCGCAGCTCTGGGCGGTCTTCGACGCTCACCTGGTCCAGGTGAGCCAGATCCCAGGCGAAGTCGTGCGCCTTGGCGTACCGGTTTCGTGGATCCCGTTCCAAAGCGCGGTACAGAACCTCCTGCAACTGGGGGGTGACTGAAGGATCGGCGACGCGGGGCGGGATGGGGTGGTTGAGCAGGCGCTCGTTCATGTTTTCAAGCGGCGACGAGCCGCGAAAGGGCAGCTTGCCGGCGAGCATTTCGTAGAGAATTACGCCCATAGTATAGATGTCGGAGCGGCCATCGCCGCGCCTGCCTTTCACCTGCTCGGGAGAGATGTAGTCCGGGGTGCCCAGCGCGGCGGTGAAGTTGGCATAAGTGAGGCGGCGCGCTGAGGCGTCGCCGGCAATGCCGAAGTCGATCAGCTTGATGTTGTCCTGATCATCGACCATGATGTTTTCCGGTTTCAGATCGCGGTGAACAACGCCGTTGGCGTGGACGTACTCCAAAGCCTCAAGGACGCCAATGGCGATGCGGATGGAGCGGTCGTGGGGGATTCTGTCCTGGGCCAGGATATTGCGCAGCAGTTGCCCGTCGCACCACTCCATCACCATGTAAACGCGGGAGTGTTTCTCGCCGCCGTAGACGCGCATCACCTTTGGATGGTTCAGCCGCTCCCCGATTCCAGACTCGCGCTTGAAACGATCGAAGAGGATGGGATCGGCTTCGAGGTCGGGATGGGGAATTTTGAGGGCGACGACGCGGTTGTCGCGCAGGTCGGTAGCGCGATAGATCGAGGCCATCCCGCTGCGAGCAACCGGCGCGTCAATACGGTAAGAGTCGATTTGCGAGCCTGTTTGCAAGCCGTCGTAAAAGCCCATCGCGCGGGGAACTCCATCCGGGGGTCTGTTTCAACTCTAGCGGGAATTGGCGCCTGGTAAATAAGGGTTTTGTAAGGCTCGGCGAGATTTCGGATGGGGGGACCGATCAGACGAATAGCCAATGGTTGCCGAAGGTGAGACCCCGTATGGATCTCAGGAGAGCGGTCGTAATCCTGCTGTCGCCAACTCGATGAGTTACTTCCGGATAGGCGTTATGTGCAATTAGCGATTCTATGTGCGCAGGTTGGCACCAGAACTGTGCTTAACTACTGGAGGCACGAGGAGAACTCCAGCAATGCGTCCTGCAAGCCCGAAATACGAGACAGAACGTATCCAGCGGTTTCGAGCGATGAAACTCAGC
>Ga0302189_10002288_pt1 | contig 15407 bp, 13 predicted proteins | sample II_Bog_E2_2_FD_194551 | JGI IMG/M metagenome (GOLD analysis project Ga0302189, IMG submission 194551) | Peat permafrost microbial communities from Stordalen Mire near Abisko, Sweden - II_Bog_E2_2 | ecosystem: Environmental > Terrestrial > Soil > Wetlands > Peat | place: Sweden: Abisko...
CGATGGGCCTTGGGCCATCGGTCGATTTTTGCGGTTATTGGCAGCGGGCGGCAGCCGCCTAGATCACCCGCCAAGCCACGCTGCCCGCCGTTTCGACGCGTTCGATCGTATCGGTCGCCCGGTTCAACGAACCGAGCCCGGTTTTGTGAATCAATTCGCGTGTGCGAGCATCGTCGTCCGGCAATTTCTTCGCCGCCATCACGCCTTCGACGATCTCGCGCGTCGTCATCGGTCCCGCTGCGTCACGCAAGACGTCATGGATGCGCCGACGACATTCGCCTGGACGAAACCAGTCGTTGCGCCTGCGCGGTGGTGTTCGTTGGAATGTTCCGGCCTCGACGTTCGGATCGAACAGCCGCATGGTCGCTTCGAGATGCGCCAGATCGGCGCGATGCTGATCCACTTGTCGCTCAAGACGTTCGATCACGTCCGCGACTTCCAATCGCTTATCTCGCAAGGTCGAGATAATCAGCGCGCTCATTGCGGTTCCCCTGGTCGAATAATGCCGAGCGAGGAACATAGCGGCTCATTGCCCGCGCCAGGAGTGGTAGCCGGTGGCGCTTGCTACAGAAGACCGAGAATGTGTTTGCCCGATAATGTGAGATCCGCCTCAAAGCGATACACGATGGGCGCGCCGGTTTTCACCTCATAGCTGACGATTTCCTCAGGCGTGAGCTCTTCGATGTGCTTAATCAGCGCTCGTAAGGAATTGCCGTGGGCGCATACCAGCGCAGTTTGCCCCAACCGCAACAGCGGCGCGATGCGCTCATGGTAGTAAGGCATCACCCGCCCTGCGGTCATCTGCAAACTTTCGCCACTCGGCGGCGCAATGTCGTAGCTGCGCCGCCATTGGTGCACCAGCTCGCCGCCAAATCGTATCGCGGCCTCGTCCTTGCGCATTCCTTGCAGGTCACCGTAATAGCGTTCGTTCAGCATTTCCGAGACATATATCTTCAACTCCGTCGTCTCACTCGGCATTGCAACGAAGTGTTCGTACCAGCCTCGTTTCGGCCCCTCGTGGACGCGCACATATTGACTAAAGTGTCGGTTGCGCTTGAGAACCTCGTAGGCCGTGTCCTGGGCACGCAGGAGCGCGGAGGTGAACACGACATCCAGGCGTTCCTCGCGCAGCAGCGCAGCAGCCCGCTCGGCCTCCGCGATGCCCTCCTTGCTTAGTGAAACGTCCACCCAGCCCGTGAAGCGGTTCTGGCGGTTCCAGACTGATTCGCCATGACGAAGCAAGATCAGCGTGGCCATGGTCAATCCTCGTTTTTCCAAAACGGCGACCAATCGCATTCGAGGCGCTCCTTGAGCGCAAGCGCGCCGGCGACGAAGTCCTCCTGGACCTCCTCGCCGACCAGCAGCGAGTGATCCACCGCCCCGCTTACTGCGTGCGAAGCCGGATGCCACTCCGGCCAATTGGCTGGAGTCGTCGCATAGTCGAACACCGCCTCGATCGGGTGTGAAATGTTGGTCCCCACAACAATCCGGGTCATGGCTGGCCTGCACAGGCGTTATCAGGCCGAACGCGGCGGCACCTCTGCGGGCTGGGTTCGCTCCTTGAAGGCTGTCTTGATTTGCTGCCGCAACTCTGGCGTATCCTCGTGGACCCGCACCGCGCGCTGGACCGCGGCTTCCAAGAGTTCCTCCTCCGAGTCGGCCGAGATCGCGACCGACCATTTCGTCTTCCGCGGGATCTCACGGCAATCGATGAATTTTCGCCCCATGACACGTCTCCTTATGGCTTTGTTGCAAGGTTGAGATAGGCGGCTAGAGCCCGTAAGCCGCCCGAGGTATTATATCCCAAGTGTTTGAAGCGATCCGTCGCTATCTGCGGGGAAAAGCTAATCGCCGCCGTGGCGGCGTGAAAACCAGCTAAAATCGCGCCGGACGGGTCGGCAAGACCCGCCTCAGCGCCGCGCCGGGGCGCTCAGGCGAGGCCGAGAGCGCGTTTTGGCCTCAAATGTCAAACGCCAGCCGAAAGCCTCGGAAACGAGCCGCGAGCTTCAACTCACCGGCGTTTTCACACATGGAGTAATCGGCGCGGCATCGTTTCCGTCCGAGGCGTATACCGGACAAGTGTCTGGCTTTGTAGCTCGAACCCCGGAGAACAGTCATGGAGCAATATGTTGCATTGGACGTCTCGCTTCAGAAGATCGCCGTTTGTGTTTTGAATGCGTCAGGTCGTGTTGTCGTCGAAGCTGAAGTGGCATCCGAGCCTGGAGTTTTGATCGCTTTCATTCGAACCAAAGCGCCTCATGTGGTCAGGATCGGGCTGGAAAGCGGGCCGACATCACCGTGGTTGTGGCATTCTTTAAAGTCCGCTGGATTGCCGGTGGTGTGCATGGACGCGCGCCATGCACACGCTGTTCTGTCAGTCCGTCCAACCAAATCTGACCGCAGCGATGCGCGCGGGTTAGGCGATGCCGCGAAATAATTGAATCGATTTGGCCTGGGGGATTCCTTGAGACTGTGGTCTGATTTATCACGGTGGCATGATTGATGAAACAGCGATTCGGCAACGGTATGAGGCTCTGCGTGCTGGACTCGACGAACACGGGCGTCGCCTGTTTGCGGCGGCGGAGGCGCGTGCGGCCGGGTTTGGCGGCGTAACCGCTGTTGCGCGGGCGACCGGAATAGCGCGCAGCACCATCGATCGCGGGCTGCGCGATCTGGCGGCGTCCGTCGTCGCGCAAAACATTCGACGCGCCGGCGGCGGACGGCTGCCGCTGACGCGCAAGGATCCGACGCTGCTGGAAGACCTGCGGAGTTTGCTCGAGCCGGCGACGCTCGGCGATCCGATGCGACCGCTGCTGTGGGTGTCGAAAAGCCACGCCAAGCTCGGCGCGGCGTTGCGCGACATGGGGCATCGTGTTTCAGCGAGCCGGATTCCTCAACTGCTCGAACGCCTCGGCTACCGCCGTCAGGTCAATCGCAAGAGCAAGGAAGGCGGACGCCATCCCGATCGCGACGCGCAGTTCGAGCACATCAACGCGCAAGTCGAAGCGCATCAGGCTGCCGGCCAGCCGGTGATCTCGGTCGACACCAAGAAGAAAGAACTGATCGGCGAATACAAGAACGCCGGCAGCGATTATCGGCCGCAAGGCGCTCCAATCGACGTCAATGTGCATGACTTCGTCGACAAGGAACTCGGCAAGGCCATTCCCTATGGCGTCTACGATGTCGGCGCGAACGCCGGGTGTGTCAGCGTCGGCGTCGATCACGACACCGCCGAATTTGCGGTCAACGCCATTCGTCGCTGGCTCGCGGCGATGGGGCGCGAGAGATACCCGACATGCGATCGGCTCATGATCACGGCGGACGGCGGCGGCTCCAACGGTTCGCGCGTGCGCCCGTGGAAAATCGAACTGCAAAAGCTCGCCGACGAAACCGGGCTGACCATCGGCGTTTGCCATTATCCGCCCGGCACGTCGAAATGGAACAAGATCGAGCATCGCCTGTTCTGTCACATCACGCAGAACTGGCGTGGGCGGCCGCTGACCAGCCGAACGGCGATCGTCGAATTGATCGCGGCGACGACGACGAAAACCTGCCTCACCGTGCGCTGCGAACTCGACGAAAACACCTACGCCAAAGGCGTGAAAGTCAGCGACGCGGAAATGGCCGCCCTCAACATCAGCGGCGACGCATTCCATCCAGAATGGAATTACACCATCGCACCGCGTCCGATGCCAGCCTCAACGTGAAGCAGTTATTTCGCGGCGTTGCCTTAGTTCGTTTTTGAATTTGATCTCGGCGCACATGAAAGCAGTCGACGTTTCGCACGATCTGTTCTTCGAACGCATAAGCCCGATCGGCGAGCCGTTACGAGCGTTGCCGCTGACGGCCTCCGAGAGGATGAGCCTGAGTAGTTTCCGACGCTTTTCGCAGGAACAATGCCGGCTATTGTCGCATTAGCTGGGCGAGACGCTGGGGCTCGCGGGCTTGTGTCTGACCCATAGCGCGTAAGGCACGAATCCTTGCCCGGCGCTGCGCCGTCATGAAGGAGGATCAAATGGAAAAAGATGACACAGTCGTCGCCGTTTTCGGCGATCACCAGTCGGCGGAAACCGCTGTTAAGAAGTTGGCCGACGCGGGCATTGATATCAAGCACCTCAGCGTGGTTGGCAAGGGCTATCACATCGACGAAAAGGTCGTGGGCTTTTACAACACGGGGGATCGCGTCAAATTTTGGGGCAAGGCCGGCGCTTTTTGGGGTGGCCTGTGGGGCTGGCTTGGTGGGTTGTTTCTGACCGTGCCCGTCGTTGGCCACGTCATCGTGATCGGATACCTTGCCGCTATAGCCGTTTCCGCGATCGAGGGCGCAATCGTGGTGGGTGGCCTAAGCGCGCTGGGCGCGGCCCTTTACAGCATCGGTATCCCGAAAGACAGCGTGATCGCATACGAGGCAGCCTTGAAGAGCGACAGCTTTCTCGTCATGGCGCACGGGCCAACTGAAGAGGTGACGCGCGCCAGAACGGTCCTCAAGGCCTTCAGTCCATCACGTCTTGATCTGCATGAAGGCACAAAAACGGCCGCCGCCGGCGATCATCCCGTCCATGCGGGGAGCTGAATGGATGCCCAGGACGGTCTCTCCGGCGGGAAGGCCACCCGACGCCAAAGCGACCGTCATAAGAAAGTTCATCTAGGAAGAGCGTGGGAGGTCTTGCGCGACATAATTGTTGGCGAGACCGGCGCTTCATTGGAGCCAGGAGCGTCGACACGAGCGGCGAATTTGCTGATCGTGTCGTGCCATTTCTTTCGGAGGATATCGCATCATTCTCGCACAACAGACATTTATCGGCTTTCTCATCTGAGAGAGTGACCCGATTCGATAAGGATCCGCGACAATGAATCCCATCACTGCATTTCTTACCATCGTCTTCGGCGCCATAGGGGTAGGATTGAGTGCAATGGGCCGGCTTAACTGGGATATCCCATTCTACTGGGGCATCCCTTTTATATTCGCCGCGGTCATTACCCCCTTTGCGCTGAAGATGGCGAACACATGGGAGAAGTTCGTCATCCTGCGTGCGGGCAAATTGCATGGCGTTAAAGGTCCAGGACTCTTCCTAATCATTCCGGTTATCGACAACGTTGTGGCGATGATCGATGAACGCATTCAGACAACGGCGTTCAGCGCCGAGCAGGCGCTGACCAAAGACACCGTCCCGGTGAATGTGGACGCGATTATTTTTTGGTTCGTCCACGACGCGCAAAAGGCGGCTTTAAACATTACGAACTATCGCGAAGCTATCGATCGAGTCGCGCAGACATCGCTTCGTGAAATGATTGGGTCATCGATGCTGTCGGCGCTGTTATCGGAACGGAATGCCGCCGACGAACTATTGCGCGGCGAAATCGGCCGTAAAACCGCCGACTGGGGCATCTCGGTGAAGTCAGTCGAAATCCGCGACGTGGCAATCCCTGTTGCATTGCAGGACGCCATGTCTCGGCAAGCGCAGGCTGAACGGGAGAAACAGGCTCGTGTGATTCTTGGATCCGCGGAGGCCGCAATAGCGGGAAAGTTTGTCGAGGCGGCCATGATCTATGCGGATCATCCGGCAGCTCTGCAGTTGCGCGCGATGAATATAATCTATGAGACGACCAAGGAACGCGGAGCCACGATCCTGATGCCGACATCGATGGTTGATAGCATGAATCCCGTGGTGGCGCTCGCCTTGGCCGGGCAAATTACTGGACCACAAAAAGTGGACGGGCCACTGCCGCTCAATAACCCGCCAACAACCGCGCTCAGCGACGAGGCCGTTCAGTAAGACGTGGGTCGGCCGTGCGGCATACTCCCGGCGGCGCGATCCGCGTCGCCTTGCCGGAAAGGCTGGCATCGCGAACAAGACAGGATATATCGGCCCAAGCCGCCCTTGGGAGATCAAGATGAGAGGACCTCAAGATGGCAAATCAGTTAATGTCAAAGCCCGCATCGGCGCCAAGCCGGTTTAGCGAGGAGTTGCTCACTTTTACGAACCCTTCCTCAGCGTCTTCGGCTAACTTTGTGACAGCTTGGCCGGAATACATGGTCGATGCGTTCCAGCGCAACATTCTTTTTCTCGACCTGCTGCGGCAGCGTGGCAACGAAGAGATCGAGATCACGTCACGGCCGATGGCGACGGTGCTACGCTTCGACTATGAAGCGCTGATGAGTGGGCTTTCGCTGCCTCGGCCGATCAACTATGCGCTCTATCGCATCATGCCGCTGCCAGGTGTCGCGATCGACCCGCGCAAGCGGCCGGTGGTGGTGGTCGACCCACGGGCTGGCCAAGGACCTGGCATCGGTGGGTTCAAGACAGAAAGCGAAATCGGCGACGCTCTAAATGCGGGCCATCCGGTTTACTTCATCGGCTTCGGGGCGACGCCGGCGCCCGGCCAGCAATTCCTGGACGTCGTCGAGGGGCAGGTGAAGTTTTTCGAACGGGTGGTTGAGCTCCATCCGGATGCGCCGCGACCCTTCGCCATCGGCAATTGCCAGGCGGGCTACCAGACGCTGATGGTCGCGATGCTGCGCCCCGACTTGTTCGGGCCTTGTTTGGTCGTCGGCTCGCCGATGTCCTACTGGCAGGGCGTGCACGGGAAGAACCCGATGCGGTATACGGGCGGTCTTCTCGGCGGCAGCTGGCTCACCGCCATGACAAGCGACCTCGGCAATGGAACGTTCGACGGAACCTGGCTGGTCTTGAATTTCGACAGCCTGGGTCCGGCAAATTGGCTATGGGGCAAGCAGTACCAAGTCTATACAGAAATCGACACTGGTGGGGAGCGTTATCTCGGGTTCGAAAAGTGGTGGGGCGATTTCATTCAGCTGAACGGCGACGAGCTGCAGTTCCTGGTGGACAATCTCTTCATCGGCGACAAGCTGACCCGCAACCAGTTGCAGTCGCATGATGGCGTGACCTTCGACGTTCGCAACATCACATCGCCAATTATCGTGTTCACCTCGACCGGCGACAATATCAGTCCGCCGCCGCAGACGCTTGGCTGGATTTTGGATCTATATCGGGACGTCGAGGACATACGCGCGACGGATCGGACGATCGTATACTGCCTAAATCACAAAGGCGGCCATCTCGCGCTCTTCGTCTCCACCAAGGTGGGCGCCAAGCAGGACGAGGAGTTCGTGCAGCTGATGGACGTCATCGACTGCCTGGCGCCGGGTCTCTATGAGATGGTCATTTCGCCCCGGCCGACTGACGTTCCCCGGGACGGCTTCGTCACCGGCGACTGGACAGCCCGCTTCGAGGCCCGCTCGCTCGATGACATTCGCGCGCTCGGGCGCAACAGCCCCGACGACGACCGCGCCTTTGCCGCCGTGGCCCGGCTGTCAGAACTGAACCTCTCAACTTACCGGACCTTTCTGCAACCCTTGGTTCGCGCTCTAGCCAATCAGCCGGCGGCCGACTTGGCCCAAGCCCTGAACCCACTTAGGCTCAGCTACACGATGTTCGCGGACAGCAACCCATGGATAAATGGCGCAAAGAAACTGGCGGCCAACGTGGCGGCGACCCGTAAGCCGGCGGCGGCTGATAACCCGTTCCTCAAGCTACAGAGCCAGGTGTCGGACCAGATCACAGCCGCTCTGGACGCCTATCGCGTGGCTCGTGACCAATGGGCCGAGCAGATGTTCTTCGGCTTCTATGGCTCGCCGTTCGTGCAGGCGCTCCTCGGCCTCAGCGCTGGCATCGAGGTGCGGCCGTTCCCCGGAGCTTCACCAGAAAAGCTGGCGGCGCGACGGGCTCGGGCGGACGCGTACGCGGCGAAGCTTCAGACCGGCGGATTTGACGAAGCGCTGACCAGAGCGGTGCTTTATGTCATCGCAGCCGACCGGACGCTCGACCAGCGATGCGCACTCGCTTTGAACGTCGCGCGCCAGCAGCTCATGCATCTCTCGCTCGCCGAGTTCAAGGTGGTTGTGCGGGACCAGGCGTTCCTGCTCCAGCTTGAACGTGAGCGCGCGATGGAGGCGCTGGCGTCTCTTGTGCCGGACGCGGAAGCGCGGATGGAACTGCTGAAGCAGGTGCACGCGATCATCGATACGGGCGCTCCCCCCAGCGCCGCCGAGCACGACCGCCTGACTCGACTGTCGCGGTTGCTCGCGACTCCGATTGACAGACCGGCGCGTCGTGCAACCCTCGTGAGCCAGTGATCGGAGAGACGGGTCGCCCGTCTTCTCTTGTCTTGGGGCCTGTCTTGCGTGTCGCGGCCTCACGCAATGTGACGCCCAGGAGTTGCAACAATGCAAACCATTGTGAATAAAACGTTTGAAGAGCTTGCTCTCGGCGATGCCGCGTCGGTTCAGCGCACATTGCAGGCTGGAGACGTGCGGGCCTGGGCCGCCGCTTTCGGCGACGTGGACATGCTCGCCGGCCCAGGCGAGAGCCAGGGGGCAGCCGGCATCGTCACAGCGATCCTGATCGCGCTGGTCAGCTCAGCCCTCCCAGGCCCCGGGACTTTGATCCGCGCAACCTCGGTGTGGATCAAGGGTAAACTGCCGATCGATGAAGCGATGACGACGCGGCTCGTCGTCCGGGAGAAACAGTCCGATCAAGGCATCGTCGTGTTGGACGGCGAGTGCACCGACCCGGCGGGTCAGGTCGTGGCGACAGCGATGCTGGAAGTGCTGGCGCCAACAACACGGCAGCAGCGACAAGTGGCGGAGCATCGGCTCGATGGGCTGATCGAGCGCTGTCGCGACCTCAAGCCGATGCTGACTGGCGTCGTGCATCCTTGCAGCGCCGAGGCGCTTGCCGGAGCGGTGGAGGGCGCCGAGGCCGGGCTGATTCTGCCCGTGCTTTTCGGCCCCGAGGCCGAGATCCGGCGGATTGCCGATACCGCGCGCTTGGACATCGCTAAGTTCCGGATCGTGGCCACGGACGGCCCCGAGGAATCCGCTCTCAAGGCCGCCATGGCCGCGGGCGCTGGCGAGGTTGCGGCGTTGATGAAGGGCAGCTTGCACACCGACGTGCTGTTACACGCGGTTTTGCAGAAGGAAGCGAAACTTCGCACTGGGCGGCTGATCAGCCACTGCACAATGGTGTCGGCGCCGACCTATGCGCGCCGCTTCGTCATCAGCGATGTAGCTCTGAATATCGCGCCGGACACGGACCAGAAGCGCGACATTTGTCAAAATGCGATTGGCTTCGCGCGGGCGCTCGGCGTCGACTTGCCAAAGGTGGCGGTGCTGGCCGCGGTGGAGCTGGTGCGGACAAAAATGCCCGCCTCACTCGATGGCGCCATATTAGCGAAAATGGCGGATCGTGGCCAGATCGTCGGCGGCATAGTAGACGGGCCGCTCGACCTCGACGCTGCGGTGGACGCCAACGCCGCGCGGATTAAGCATATCTCATCGCCCGTCGCGGGCCTCGCCGATGTTCTCATCGTGCCGAACATCGAGGCCGGCAACATGGTCTACAAGAACCTCGCGTTCATGGCCGATGCGCAGACCGCGGGCCTCGTCGTCGGCGCGCGGGCGCCGGTGATCCTGACCAGCCGCGCCGACACCGCCGCCGCGCGCCGCTTCTCGGCCGCCGCCGCCGTGCTCTATGCCGATGCGCTGGCGCGCGATCCAACCATCCTGCAGCCCGAAACCGCGGAGTGATCGCCATGAGCGACGCCATCATCGTCGTCAACGCGGGCTCCACCAGCCTTAAGTTCGGCGCTTATGCGGTAGACGACGCCGCCGGGTCGCTACCCCTGCTGTGCCGAGGCCGGATCGACAGCATGCAGGGCGACCCGCATTTCGTCGTCCAAAACGCGGCCGGCAAGCCGCTGGACACGCATGAATGGGGCGAGGGCCACGCGATCGACCACGGCACAGCGCTGCGCTTCGTCATCGCCTGGCTGGAAGCCAACCTTGGTGACAGGAAGGTGATAGCCGCCGGTCACCGTATCGTGCTCGGCGGCGCCCGCTTCGAGGCGCCGGTGCGGATCGCCAGCGATGTGCTGGACTATCTCGACTCGCTTGTGGTCATGGAACCGTCGCACCAGCCCTACAACGTGCTCGGAGCCCGTGCGCTGGCCGAGGCCTTCCCAGGTCTGCCCCAGGTCGCCTGTTTCGACACCTCGTTTCATCGAACAATGCCGGAAGTGGCGCAAAATTATGCATTGCCCAAGGACGTGCGCGACACTGGGGTGCGCCATTGGGGCTACCACGGCATTTCCTATGACTACATAAGTCGGCAGGTTCCTAAATTCGCGCCGCAAGCGCGGCGGGTGATCGCCGCGCATCTCGGCGGCGGCGCCAGCATGTGCGCCATGCTGGACGGGCGCAGCGTCGAAACCTCCATGGGCTTCGCCGGCGCCTCGGGCTTGCCAATGGCGACGCGCTCGGGCGACGTGCCGCTGGGAGCGCTGTTTTACCTGCTGCGGCGCAAGCTGTTTGACGACACGTCGCTGGAGAAGATGCTGTACGAGCGCGCGGGTTTGCTCGGCCTGTCCGGCGTCAGCGGCGATATGCGGGTTTTGCAGGAGAGCACGGATCCGCTGGCGGTCGCGGCGATGGAGTATTTCATATACGCGATGACGAAATACGCCGGCGCTTATGCAGCCGTGCTCGGCGGACTGGACGCCTTCGTGTTCACCGCCGGCATTGGCGAGCACTCCGCCCCCGTCCGCGCGGCGCTGTGCGCCAAGCTGGCGTGGCTCGGCGTGAAGTTGGACGAGCGCGCGAACACTTCCGGCGGCCCATGCATTTCCGCAGCGGACAGCGGCGTGTCGGTCTGGGTCATCCCTACGAACGAAGAACTGATGATCGCGCAGCACACGCTGGCGCTCCTCAGCTCTTAGAGGGAGAGAATAATGTTCATGTTCATCGAGGGCCTGCCGTCGGACGTGCTCGCGATTGAAGCCAGTGGCAAAGTAACGCACAACGATTATCGTAACACGCTTATCCCGAAGGCCGAAGCAATGATCGCTCGGGGCCCGATCAAGATGCTTTATGTCATCGGGAAGGATTTCACAGGTTTTGAACTCGAGGCGCTGTCGGATGACGCCGTGTTCGGGCTCAAGCACTGGCACGATTTTAGTCATATCGCCGTGGTTACGGATCATGGATTGCTGAACGCGTTGGTCAACATGTTTAAGCCTTTCTTTCACGGGGAAGTCCGGCTGTTCAGACTCGCCGAATTGCCTGCCGCGAAAGACTGGATCACGAAGGCGCCGGAAGGGGCATGACCATGACGACAAATATCCCAGGGAGCACGAAAATTGAGGGTGCAGCGGAGAAAAAAGAAGCACCCACTATGGTGCCGAATGACGCCCCTTCCCAGGCTGCCGACTCCAAGCCGGGATCGAAGCCCGATCCAACCCAAGCTTTGAAATCCCTTTCCATGCCTGACCTGCAGGCAAAACTAGGATCGTCACCGGATGGCCTGACTCAAGCTGAGGCTCAGAAGCGGCTGACCCAATACGGCCCCAACCAAATCGAAGAGAAGAAAACCAATGAGGTCCTGAAATTCCTCACTTATTTCTGGGGTCCCATTCCATGGATGATCGAAGTGGCCGTGATCCTGTCGGCGATAGACCGGCATTGGCCGGACTTCGGGATCATCCTGCTTTTGCTTCTGACCAACGCCGTGGTCGGCTTCTGGGAAGAACACCAGGCGGGCAACGCCATTGCCGCCCTAAAGGCCACACTGGCGATCAAGGCCCGGGTGAAACGCGACGGGAAGTGGATCAACCCGGCGGCGCGTGAATTGGTCCCGGGCGACGTTATTCGCGTGCGGCTGGGCGACATTGTGCCAGCGGATGCGCGCCTGCTGGACGGCGACCCGGTCGAGGTGGATCAGTCGGCCCTGACGGGAGAATCGCTTCCCGCCACCCGCAAATCCGGTGAAGCAATATTTTCCGGATCGATCATTCGCCAGGGTGAAATCGCCGCCATGGTCTATGCCACCGGCGCCAACACCTATTTTGGCAAAACGGCGGAGTTGGTGCAGGGCGCGAAAACCGTCAGCCATTTTCAACGCGCCGTTCTCCAGATCGGTAATTATCTGATCATCCTCGCGGCTGTTCTGGTAGCGACAATCATCGCCGTCGCAATTTATCGGGGCGATCCGATACTCTCGACCTTGCAGTTCGCCTTGGTATTGACTGTAGCGGCGATTCCTGTGGCCATGCCGACGGTGCTCTCGGTCACGATGGCCGTTGGCGCGCGCCTGCTTGCACAAAAGAAGGCGATCGTGACCCGATTGGTTGCGATCGAGGAATTGGCGGGCGTGGACATACTTTGCGCCGATAAAACGGGCACGCTTACCCAGAACAAGCTGACCCTGGGCGATCCGTTCAGCGTCACCCATGCTCCCGCCGAGCAAGTGATCCTCGCCGCGTCCCTGGCGTCGCGTTCCGATAACAACGACACGATCGACCTCGCCGTTCTCGGCGGTCTAAAAAATGATCAGGCGCTGAAAGACTACAAGGTAGGCCATTTTCAACCTTTCGATCCGGTGCGCAAACGCACCGAGGCCGCCGTGACGAGCCCCGGCGGACAGGCCTTCAAGGTGACGAAGGGCGCGCCGCAGGTGATTCTGGCGCTGTCGGCCAATGGCCCACAGGTGAAGGCCGTCGTCGATAAGGCGGTAGACGAATTCGCGGCGCGCGGATTTCGTTCTTTGGGGGTCGCGCTGGCCGAAGGAGACGGCCCATGGCAGTTTCTCGGCGTTTTGCCTCTGTTCGATCCACCGCGCGACGACGCCAAGGCAACCATCGCGACCGCGCAACAGATGGGCGTGAAAGTGAAGATGGTGACGGGCGATGCGCTGGCCATCGCTCAGGAAACCGCCAAGAAACTGGGGATGGGCACGAATATCCTCGATGCCGGTAGTCTCGGTGACGAAAAGCAACAAGCGACGACGGCGGTAGCAGAGGCTATCGAGAAGGCCGACGGATTTGCCCAAGTCTTCCCCGAACACAAGTTCCATATCGTCGATGACCTGCAGAAACGCGGCCACATCGTCGGCATGACCGGTGACGGGGTGAACGACGCTCCCGCATTGAAGAAGGCCGACTGCGGCATCGCGGTTTCGGGCGCGACCGACGCGGCGCGCGCGGCGGCGGCGATCGTGCTGATGACTCCCGGCCTGTCGGTGATCATCGACGCGATCAAGGAAAGCCGGAAGATTTTCCAGCGGATGAACAGCTACGCGATCTACCGTATCGCCGAGACGCTGCGTGTGCTGCTGTTCATGACGCTCGCGATCCTGGTCTTTAATTTTTATCCTTTGACGGCGGTGATGATCGTGATGCTGGCGTTACTCAATGACGGAGCCATCCTGTCGATCGCCTATGACAACGTTCACTATAAGGACAAGCCAGAAGCGTGGAACATGCGGCTTGTGCTGGGGATCTCCACGGTGCTGGGCGTCATTGGCGTCGCGGCCGCGTTTGGTCTGTTTTATCTCGGTGAACGCGTATTTCATCTCGACCGCGCGGTGATCCAAACATTCATGTATCTGAAGCTCTCAGTCGCGGGACATTTGACGATTTTCCTAACCCGCACACGCGGCCCCTTCTGGTCTATACGTCCCGCCCGGATTTTGCTGATCGCCGTTTTCGGCACGCAAGCGGCAGCGACATTGATCGCCGTGTATGGACTGTTCATGACCCCTCTTGGCTGGGGTTGGGCGCTATTCGTATGGGGCTATGCTTTGGCGTGGTTTCTCGTGAACGATCGGGTGAAACTGCTCGCTTATCGGATTTTCGATCCAGTCAAGATTGGTCCTGTGAAGACCCGCGCCGTTAGCGCACCTGCGATAGCTGAGCAGGCGACTGCAGGTTGGCTCTCTACCCATTGGCGAATACCAGCCGCCGCCGTCGCCCTCGCCGTTCTGGCTTTCGGCGGTGGGGGTGGCTGGCTCTATTGGTCAACGCATCGAACCACCGCCGTTCACTACGTGAGTCAGAAGATCGAACGCGGCTCAATCGTCCGCGCTGTGGCCGCAAGCGGAGTCGTCGTTCCCACGGCGACTACTTCGATCGACGCTCGGGTGTCTGGCGTGATCCAGGCGCTCTATTGCGCCACAGACACTAAAGTGAAAGCGGGCCAGTTGTGCGCGAAAATCGACCCGCGCCCTTATCAAACTTTGGTGGATCAGGACAACGCCGATCTGGCGGCGGCCGAGGCTCGCCTCCAAAAGGATAATGCCGATCTCGCTCGCTCTAAAGCAACCTTCGAGCACTATGAAGCCCGGGAAGGACGTCGAGTCATTTCCCAAAAAACGCTCGACAAGTTGCGCAAGGCCTATGAGCAAACGCAAACGCGGACGAAGATCGAAGAGGCGAGCGTCGCGCAACTCCAGGCGGCCCTTCATGCCGCCCAAACCAACCTCGAATATACCGATATCAGTTCACCGATTGACGGAACAGTGGTCTCGCGCAATGTGGAAATGGCTCAGGTGATCGTCGCGGGCAAAGAGACGCCGCTTTTCGTCGTCGCGGAAGATCTCACCGCCATGCAGGTCAACGGCAACGTCAGCGAGAATGACGTGAGGGCGATCAATCTCGGCGACAAGGCCTCGTTCACAGTCGAGGCAATCCCTAACCACCTCTTCGCGGGGGCGATAACGCAACTTGGCCGATCGTCGCGAACGCTTGAGCACGCCCCGACTTATGATGTCGTCATCTCCGCGCCCAATCCTGAACTATTGCTCAAGCCTGGCATGACGGCCACGATCAAAATCGTGGTCGACAGACGCGACGATGTCCTTCGTGCGCCGGATCAAGCGCTGCGCTATTCGCCTGCTGGCCACGCGGCTCCGAGCAGCAGCTCCGGCGCTGGGACGCCGCTCGATGGCTGGCCGCGGGTCTGGATCCTGCGCGAGGGAAGGCCGACAGCGGTCCCGGTTCAACTCGGTCTCGATGACGGCGCTTACACGGAAATTGTCAAAGGCGACCTGAAGCCAGGTGATGAGTTGATCATCAGCGAAAACGGCGACCGAGTAACCCAATGAGCCATTGAGGCGGCAAGGCCGCGAGGGGCTCGGGGCTGGCCCACGTATACCGGCGGATTTAAAAAGATGGACCCTCAATGAATTGACGCCAACCAAGCGCCCAGCATCGCCGAAAGGATGAAAATGAAAATCAGCTCAAAGGACTTCCGCGTAAAGGAAGGTGACGATGTCGATCTTGGGAAGTGGCCCACGATAGTGGAGCCGGTCTATAAGTCTAAGGACCAATATCAAAAGCTTCTGGAAGAGCACGTTGCGCAACTGAGTTCGCTGCAACAACTTCATTACGCATCCAACCGCTACGCCGTCCTGTTGATCTTTCAGGCGATGGATGCGGCCGGAAAAGATGGCGCCATCAGGCACGTGATGTCCGGCGTCAATCCGCAAGGCTGCCAAGTCTTCAGTTTCAAACATCCAAGTCCCGCCGAACTGCAACACGACTTTCTTTGGCGC
>Ga0302189_10002301_pt1 | contig 15358 bp, 17 predicted proteins | sample II_Bog_E2_2_FD_194551 | JGI IMG/M metagenome (GOLD analysis project Ga0302189, IMG submission 194551) | Peat permafrost microbial communities from Stordalen Mire near Abisko, Sweden - II_Bog_E2_2 | ecosystem: Environmental > Terrestrial > Soil > Wetlands > Peat | place: Sweden: Abisko...
GTGGTGCCCCATCTGCTGCGCCCGCTGCTGGGGCGTCGCCCCGGCGCCCTGCTGCCCGGCGCGGCGCTGGGCGGAGCGGCGCTGCTGGTCGTGGCGGACATGCTGGTGCGGCTGGCGCCCTTCGCCCTGCCCATTTCGGCGCCCGTGCCGGTGGGCGTGCTGACCGCGCTGCTCGGCGCGCCGTTCCTCGTGGTGATTCTGCGCAAGGCCGGACCGTGGGACCCATGATTGCGCTGCGCCGGGCAAGCATCGGGCTGGGCGGCCGCACCGTGCTGCGCGATGTGGATTTCGCCGCCGGCCCTGGTGAGCTGGTCGCGCTGTGCGGGCCGAACGGCGCCGGCAAGACCACGCTGCTGCGTGCCCTCGCCGGGCTGCTGGCCGACCTGCCCCGGCCGGACCCGCGCCGCGTCGCCTACCTGCCGCAGGGCGCGCGCTGCGCCTGGGGGCTGACGGTCCGGGAAGTCGCGGCGCTCGGCCGCATCCCGCATCGCGATGCTGCCGTTGCGCCGGTAACCTCTGCTTTGACAGCCTGCGGCATTCTGCCCTTGAGCGAGGCCCGGATCGACCGCATCTCCGGCGGGGAGGCCCGCCGCGCCATGCTGGCGCGCGCCTTCGCGACGGAGCCCGAGGTGTTTCTGCTGGACGAGCCCACCGCTGATCTGGACCCCGCCGCCGCCCATGCGATCCTGCGCCTGTTGCGCGCCACCGCGGATGCCGGGCGCACGATCGTGGTGGTGCTGCACGCGGTCGAGATGGCGATTGCCTACGCGCACCGGGTCGTGGTCGTGCAGGCGGGCCGCATCGCCGCCGACCTGCCGGCGGACCAGGCGCTGCCGGCGGCCGCTTCCGCGTTCGGGCTGCGCGTCGGGGTGGACCTGTCGCCCCGGCTGCTGCCGCCGGCATGATCCGCCTGTCGGTCGTTTCCGCGCCCCGCGACCGGCCGATGCGCCGCGGCGCCTCGGTTTCATTCGGCGCGCATGCGGTTTTGCTTGGCTTGATCGTCGTTTGGACGTTGCGCGGCTGGGCGCCGGTCGTGGAGGCGCCCGATACGCCAGCCACTGTGGAACTGGTCATGGTGGAGACCAAGGGTGCCGGCGAGAGCACGGCGCCGGTCGTGCCCCCGGCACAGGCGAAGACGGCGCAGCAGCCAACGCAAGCAGCGCCGCCGGGCACGCCGGAAACCACGCCCCCGCCGCCGCAGCCCGCCAAGCCGTCGCCGCCGACCGCCGAGGGACCGCCCGACCTGGCGCCCCCGACCTCGCCGGCCCCACCCGCGGGCACGCCGGCAGCGGCACCGGAGTCACGTCTGGCGATGTCCCTGTCGCCCCCGGCGGTTCGCCCCGGTCCGGAAATCCAGTTCGGCGGCGCCGATTTCGAGACCAATGCCATCGCCTCCGGAGAGCGCGTCATCCCGGCCAGGCCCGACGCCCACTGGCACAACAAGGAGCCGGTTTACCCGATGGTTGCCGCCGAGCGCGGCGAGCATGGCGCCGTGGTGCTGCTGGTCCACATCTCACCGGCCGGGCTGACAGCCGGCGTCGATGTTCTCCAGAGCTCCGGCCACGCGTCACTTGATCACGCGGCGATTGATGCGGTGTGGACCTGGCGGTTCATGCCGGCGGTGAAGGACGGGCAGCCGATTTGGGCCGAGATGCCCTGGCGTGTGGTCTTCGATCTTCGGTGAGGAACGAGCGTAATGGTGCGGATCAATACAGTGGTGACACGGGGTGGCGACGGCGGCGAGACCTCGCTCGGCGATGGGACGCGCCTGGCCAAGGACGCCCCCCGCATCGAGGCGATCGGGGCGGTGGACGAGGCCAATGCGGCGATCGGCCTGCTGCGCCTGCAGACGCCCGCGGACGCCGAGACCGACGCAATGCTGGCGCGCGTGCAAAACGACCTGTTCGACGCCGGCGCCGATCTCTGCGTGCCGGGCGGGGGCGAGCGGCTGCGGTTGACCGATACGCCGGTGGGGCGGCTGGAGGCGGAGGCAGCCGCGATGAATGCCGCACTGCCGCCGCTGTCGAGCTTCGTGCTTCCCGGCGGGACGCCCGGCGCCGCGCACGCGCATCTGGCGAGGACGGCCGTGCGCAGGGCGGAGCGGCGCGTTGTGCGGTTGTCTTCGGCGGAAGCGGTGAACCCGGTGCTGCTGCGATATTTGAACCGGCTGTCGGACCATTTGTTCGTGCTGGCCCGGCTGCTGAACGATCATGGCGCCCGGGACGTCCTATGGGTCCCCGGCGCCAACCGGTAATGACGCCGTCCGCCGCACTGTCCCGTCGGTCCGGTCCGGTCCGGTTCGGTCGAGCGCGCGCTCGCCGAGGCTACAGCAGCATACCTGCGCCCGCGGCAACCAGCAGCACATTCACGGCAACAGCGAAGTGCCGGTCGGTCATTCTGCGGAAAAACCAAAGGCCGAGCATGGTGCCCAACAGCGCCGCCGGCACGTAACCGATAATGCTGGGGCCGAGCGACGACGGACTATTGCGCGCCATCGGCGTCATCGCGAGCGCCGCAATGGTCAGAATCTGCATGACGAGGATAAAGGGCTGGTAGACGCCGCGCTGACGGGACTTGTTCCAGCCCTTAAGACCGCACCAGATTGTTACGAACGCTCCGGGGAAGGCGGCCAGGCCGCCCGTGATCCCGCCAACAGCCCCGACGGCAATATTCCAGCCCCCGGCATCCGCCCGTAGCCGCAACGGCGGGTGGAGCGCCATGAACCCGCCGTAAGCGATCAGAAGCGCGCCGAACACCGACCCATACGCCCCCTTAGGAAGGTTCAGCAGCGCGCAGATCCCGATCGGCAACCCGATCACACCGCCGACGACGAACTGCAGAAGCGAACGCCAGTCGATCTCGTTTCGCAAGGCCAGCACACTCAGGCTCTGAATCGCGACGCTGCAAACCAGCATGATTTCGACGGCCGTAACGGGCGTGTTCAGCGTGCGAAACAGAACTGCTCCACACAGGGCCGAAAATGCAAAGCCGGCGACCGACGAACAAGTGGCGGCCGCAAAGACGACGAGCAGCGACACGAGCGATATGTCGGCTGCATGTAACCGCGAAAGCAATGCGTCATACCCCACCAGTGCGAGACCACCGGCAAAAATCAGAAGAGTGCCGATGATTGCGTCGGGGAACGCCCAGGACCTGGCAACCGGCGAGCCGAGTGCAGTGCGGTGACGCACGGCGCGCGGCACGAGCGCCGCTAATCGGCGCATGGCGGCCGACTGTTGCGCCGGGTGAACCCGCCGAGCGCCGGCCTGGATGTAACTTCGTAAAAGATAGCGCCAGAGGTGACTGAAGGCTCTTTGTCCATAATGTTGCAATCCTGGAAGCTCTCCCAGTGAACCGGCGAGTTCTTGTTATGATTGGGACGCCCGTTGGCGGATGGGCAGCGGCCCAAACGCTGCACGGAGCTTGCGGAGAATGACATGCCCGAGGTGCATTGCTCTCAATGAATTTACGCACGACCGTTGGGGCACGGCCGTGGGGGAAAGCCTTGTGCGTGGGGCTGCTCTGCCGTTGCGTCCAGAGGGGGCCGATTCCTCAATGGCGCTCGGTGGCCCGCATTACCCGGGTCGATGTCACGGTCCCGTCGTGTGGTGCGGTCTGTTCGCAAGTCGCGCTGCTTGCTCTTCCAGCCTATCAATTGCACGTCATCCGTCCTGGCTACCCGGCTCGCGTCTCGGTGGTCGGCCGGCAGCGTCACCGAAAGGGTAACTCGCCAGCCTTGAGTAACGCCGCTTTCCGGATTCGTTTATGCGTATTGGCCGGCACTCAGGACTTATTGCTTACGGTTAACTACTTTATTGCGGTTAACTCTTCAGGCACACGCATACGATCTCATGGTGATGCAGGTCGCCAACATGCCGCTCGGGATCAACAATATTCCCGGTCCTACACGCGTGCGAGGCCGCAATTCCGACAACCGGTTGATCCGGACCAGGCTCGGCTGGAGTCCCAGCCTGCCAGTGGCAGCCGGGATCGCCGACACCTGTCGCTGGATCGAACAGCAGGTGCGACGCAACCAATCGGTCAACGCCTGATCTGACGGAAACTCAGGTCGTGGACATCGCTGTTGTCGGCCTTGGCAAGTTGGGCTCGCCGCTCGCTGCCGTGCTCGCCAGCAAGGGCCACACCGTCATCGGCGTCGATGCGACACGATCGTTACTGATTACGACGCATGATCCCTTGCTTGCGCTGATTGGCGACAGGCGGATCGCGTTGCATAATGGCCGGAGCGCCGCGCCGATCGTGACCAGCGAGGCGGAGACACGCAACCTCCGCCAACCTGGAGCGCGTGGACCCGCGACACTCCGGGCGCGCGAGCTCGTCAGGGGGCACGACTGGATGACCGAATGGACTTCCTCCCAGGCTGCGCCGTTTTGGAATAATGGAGACGGTGCATAAATAGGTGCGCGCGATCATGACGCATAAGGCCGGTCCCAGGGAGCGCCTGGGGCTGATTTTGCAGCGCCGGTCTTGTCTTGCGCTCGATGCTCCGGCGCCGGCGGGAGATGCGTTGGCGCTGATTTTCGAGGCGGCGACGCGGGTCCCGGATCACCTGCGGCTGCGCCCGTACGCGTTCATCGTTGCGACGGGCGAGGGTCTCGATCGCCTCGGAGCGCTGATGCAACAAGCGGCGATCGCCAGCGGAAAGCCAGACGCCGTGGTCGAGCGCGCGAGGCGTATGCCGCATCGGGCACCGATGGTAGTGGTTGTCGTTGCTACGCCCAGGCCGCATGACGTCGTGCCGGTGTTCGATCAGCAGCTTGCCGCCGGATGTGCGGTGATGGCGATGCAGATGGCCGCTCAGGCACTGGGGTTCGGCGGCGTCTGGCGATCTGGCTGGCTGATGTACGATCGCGGGTTGCACGCGGCGCTTGGCTTGAACGACCAGGATCAGATCGTCGGCTTTCTGTATCTTGGCACGCCGCGGCTGCCGGCGCCGCCAATCCCGAAGGGTCCCGATCTCGGGGAGATTGTCCGCTGGCTATAGGCAGAGCCGGGTGAGGCGGCTCTGGGCATGCCATGTCCTGCCAGAACAGCTTCTTCAGAAGCTGCCACTGGGACCTTCCGTCGGGCTCCAACGTTCCAGCCCGATCCAGCCAGGTACTGGCTTCGCGCCGAGCTGGCTGGTTGTCTCAGCGCACCCCCGACCGCCGCCCCGCGGCCAACAGCCCGAGAACGCCAGCGCCGAGCAGACCCAACGTCCCCAGCTCGGGCACGGGCGCCAACGTCAATGCACTGGTCTGCGTCCGGCAGCTAACCGACGCGACGTCGCACGAACGGCCGTCGCCGAACGTGTAGGTGAACATGAGACTGAACGGCTTCGCCTCATTCGGCGCAAAGCTGCCGAGGTCGACGAAGGGCAGCGCGGCGTCCGGCGCAAGCGTTTCCGGCGGTAGGCCGGTGAAGCCCACGTTCGCCGAGTCGGAACTTGGGCCGAACGCGCTGGTTCCCGTTCCATCCGCAACTTCACCCGCAAGCATAGTTCCGTTCGGGGTGCCGTTGATCATGATGTCGACCGTGACCAGCAGGCTGGTCCCGAGTCCGGGCGTCGTTCAGCAGCTTTCGCTCCTGTCCCCCCGCTTCTGATATCCGCCCACACCTACGGTTCCGCCCGCGCCTCAATGCAGTCGGCAAGCGTGTGCGCATCGAGGCTCTGCAAGAAGCTGCGGCGTGCGCCGCCGAGCATGCCCTTCAGGCGGCAGCGTGGCGTCAACGCGCACGTCCCGCCATCCCTCCGGAAGCAGTCCACCAGCGCCTGATCCGCCTCCAGGTGCCGGACCACCGCGCCGACGCGGATCTGGTCGGGCGGCAAGGCGAGCTGCACCCCGCCGCCCTTGCCGCGCACAGTGCGAACCAGCCCATGCGCGACCAGGTCCTGCACCACCTTGTGCAGGTGGTTGCGCGACAGCCCGCCAAGCTCGCGCGCCAGGGTCTCGACGCTGACATGGATGTCCGGCGGCTCCGCGGCGAGGTAGATCAGGACGCGCAGGGAGAAGTCGGTGGAGGCGAGCAGGCGCATGGGGCGGACCTAAATCCGGTATTGTTTTACCACAATCTGGCGGTTAATTGGGTTCTTAGATACCACTTCAAAGCCCGCACGACCAGATCACCCCGCCGGGGCCCAAGGAGCGGCGAGCAAGTGACCATTGTTCGCGCGGTCGCATGCATCAACTGTGGCTGTTCGGGGCGGGTGCCCTGTGTTGACGCAGATCAAGGCAACCGGAGACGCCACCCAGTTAGGTTCCCGCACAAAGCGGAGAAGTTCACGATGGACGATCGAGCCCTGCAGCGCGGGGTTGAGCAGGAATTGGAATGGGCACGCCACGTGGATGCCGATGACATTCGGGTCTCGGTGGACGACGGCGTCGTGAAACTGAGCGGCAGCGTTGGCAGAGAGGCGGAAAAGAAGGCCGCCGAGCGCGCGATCTGGCACATCAAGGGGGTCAGGGCTCTGGTGCTGGAGCTGTTGATCCGGGACGGCAACGATGCCTGGCACTCGGACGAGTCGATCGCGCACGGCGTGGTTGCCGCGCTGGGCGAGCGCTGCACGCCCGTCGGCCAGATCAGGGTCAAGGTGGATTCCGGGGTGGTTTCGCTCGCCGGCATGGTGGAAGGGCCGCCCCAGTCGGCGGAGGCCGAGCACCTGGTGCGCACCGTACCCGGCGTGCTGGGCGTAGAGAACCGGCTGAGCCTGCGTCCGGCGCCCGGTTCGCCGAACATCGAAGACCGCACATCGGCGGCGGCATAACGGATGGCCATGTCGCCCCGTGTCGTCACGCTGACGCTTAATCCCTGCCTCGACCTGGCGGCCGAGGCGGAACATGTCTGGCCGACCCACAAGGTTCGCACCGACCACGAACACACCGATCCCGGGGGTGGTGGCGTCAATGTCTCGCGCGTCGTGCATGTGCTGGGCGGCAGGACGCTGGCCATTATGCTGACCGGCGGTGCGCCGGGCCGCGTGCTGAACGAACTGCTGGACGACGCCGGTGTGACGCACCGCATCATACCGATCGCCGGTCGCACGCGCATCAGCCTGAACGTGCTGGACCGCTCCAGCGGGCTTGAATACCGCTTCGTGCCTGAAGGGCCGACGGTCAGCGAGGCCGAGTGGCAGTTGGTGTTGGCTGTGGTGTCCGATATGGACGCCGACTGGCTGATCGCGAGCGGCAGCTTGCCGAACGGCCTGCCGGTGGATGCCTACGCGCAGATCGCGGATATCGTGGCTCGGCGCGGCCAGCGATTCGTGCTGGATACCCACGGCAAACCGCTGCGCGCGGCCCTGCATCACGGCATCACCCTGCTGAAGCCAAGCCTCGGCGAGCTGGAGGGTCTGCTCGGGCGGAAGCTGCCCGACCCGCGCATGCAGGAGGCGGAGGCGATGTCGCTGGTGCGCGACGGCGCGGCTGAAATGGTGGCGGTGTCGCTCGGCGAGGACGGTGCGCTGCTGGCGACCAGGGATGGCGTGCTGCGCATGGCGTCGCCGCCGATCCGGGTGCAGACCTCGGTGGGGGCGGGGGACAGCTTCCTGGGCGCGATGACCTTGGCAATGGCGCAGGGACGATCGGCGGAGGAAGCGCTGCGCTGGGGCATGGCCGCCGGCGCAGCGGCAATCGTTTGCGGCGGCACCGCACGGCTGACGCGGGCCGAGGTCGATGCGCGTTACGCCGCCCTGGCCAGCGAGCACTGCGTCACGCATGTATATCGTGACCCGGAGGCCGTGCTGGCGGCGATGGGCTGATCTTCGCGGATCGCCGGCAGATACGCGACGCGGATCGGCACTTCGGGAGTTCGAAAGGCGTTCTCCAAGCGGGAGCGGCTGCGCGCGGTCCGAAATGCGCTGGTTGGTCGCATCACCCCGGCACCGTGATAGCCGACACCAATCTGCCTTGATTGGGTTCCTGTTTGTGGCGTCGATGGCAACGAATGCCAACTGCGCCGAGGCTTGCGGAGGCGCTCAGCCCGTGAGCTAATCCAACGCAGCCGCAGCCGCAGCCGCAGCCGCAGCCGCAGCCGCAGCGTCAGAGTGCCTATAAACCGCGGCTATGCATGGTGAAACATGCCGCCCCGTTCGTCCATGCAAAGAGTGCCGCTCGTCACCCTGGTCGGGTTCGGCGTGGCGCTCGCCCCGGGGCTGGAACTGCTGTTTCTCATCTGGACCAATGTCGGCGCTGACGGCACTTCGCTGGTGTCGCGCAAACTCCCGGTCGTCGATTTCGCCAATCTCTGGAGCGGAGGCTACCTGGCACGCCACGCCGACCTTGCGACCCTGTTCGACGCCGACGCTTACCGCGCCTGGCTGCGCGCGGAGTTTTCGCCCCGCTACGAGGACAGCGAGTGGAGCTACCCGCCAGCGACGCTGCTGCTCGGCCTGCCGCTTTCGTTCCTCGGCATCCTACCGGCCTATCTGGTCTGGATCGTGACGACGGCGGGCGCCCTGTTCGTCACCTTGCGCCAGGCGGGCTCGCTCGGTCCGTGGCGATTGCGGTGATGCTCAGCCCGGCGATGCTGCAGAACGTCATATTCGGTCAGAACGGCGCGCTCAGCGCGGCTCTGCTGTGGGGCGCCCTGCTGTTCGCGCCCGCCAGACCCGTGGCCGCGGGTATTGGTGCCGGCCTGCTCCTGCTCAAGCCCCATATGGACATCATCCTGCCGGTTGTGTTCCTGGCCCGCCGGTCCTGGCGCGCAGTTGCCGTCGCGATTGCCGTCGCCGCCGTGCTGGGCCTGCTGACGGCCGCCACCTTCGGTGCTGAGTCATGGATTTTGTTCTGGACACGCACCCGTCCGTTGATGGTCTCGGTGATGGAGCGGCCGTGGCCAAACGGATACCTGGTGAACGGGGTGACGGTCTTCGCCGCCGCACGTTCGTTCGGGCTGGCGCTGCCGGCGGCCTACGCGCTGCAAAGCCTCTCGACCTTGTGCGCCATCGCCGCCGTGATCCGGGCGTGGTCGAACCCGGCGTTCAGCCCGCCGCTGCTTGCCGCCTTCACAGTGCCGCTGGCGCTTCTTGCCACGCCTTATGCCTACACCTACGACCTCGTTGCCCTGGCCGTCGCGACCGCCATCGTCATGGCGAGGCAGGGTTGGCGTTTAGGACCCCTTACGATGCTGTCCTGGGGTTGGCCCGGCCTATCGTCGTTGTTCGCTGCACGAGGACTGCTGCTTACGCCATTGGTTCTCGTCGGATTCGCAGCGGTCGCGTGGCGCGAGTTACAGCGGGAACTTGACCGGCCGGGGCCGACCGGCACGTTTATTTCGGCTTGAGATGTCCGACCTCAGCGCGCCAGAAAGTCAGCCACGTCCGGGTTCTGTGTCAGCGCTTCCAGGTCTTGTTCTGTCGGAAGCTGCGGCTTGTCACGCAGGCGATTCACCATGCAAAGGAATCCGAACGTTTCGCCCTCGGTCGCGCGAAACTGGTGCCAGGTCCAGGCGGGGATCGTGACCAGGCCGTAAGGCTGTACCGGCCGCACCGTCTCGCCAATCAGGCAGTGGCCGCGGCCACGGAGGATCATCACGGCGTGCATGTGTTCGTGCCGCTCCAGTGTGGAGTGGCCGCCGGCCTCCATCTCGAAATAGCGGAGCTCGCAGCCGAGCGCCGGCTCGTCGAACAGCGCCTGGCGGGAGATCGCCTTGAACGGTGCGGCACCCTCGTCCTTGTAAGGGCGGTGCTCGACCTCGTCCCACCGGAAGTCGCGGAAGCCGCGCACCAGAGGCTTCGTCTCGGTGTCCATTATGGGCCTCCGTCGCGGCGGGCGCCGCCACATTCTCCAGGATACGGCGTCCTGCGCGTCCCGTATCGGCGTGAACCCGATCGTCGGGTCAGACCAACATCGGGAAGCTATGCCTGGCCACGGCCTGGGTGAAAGCGGCGGTCTCTTCCGCCAGCCGTTCGTGCGCCAGCAGCAGGTCGCCGCCGATCAGCAACATCGTGTCCGGACCATAGAAATCAAGCAACTCGGGCACGCGGGAGAGCAGCATGCCGCCGGCGGGCGTCGGGACGGCCGGCTTGAGCCGCGGGTTCGGCGCCCGCGCCCGCTCGGCGATGGCGCGGGAGGTCTGCGGCGCATAGCCGAAGCGTCCGCCGTAGTTAACGAAGATGACTGCATCGGCTCCCCACAGGCGATACAGCGTGCCGAACAGCAGTGCCGGCGCGATGCGGCCGCCGCCCATGGTCGGATGTCCGAAGAAGGCGAAGTCCGGATTGTCGCGCACCAGGGCCTGCAGGTTCGCCGGCCCGATCAGCATCGGCGCGACCATTGCGGTATCCAGCCCCGCGTCCCGGGCGATGTGAAGCTGTTCGCGCATGGTGTCGAGACTGCCCGACAGGTTCGGCACGTAGCGCGTCGCGCTGCCGCGGATGGCGGCGGCGCATAACGGCACGCGCTCGGCGAACGGGGCGTAGGCCTGATCGACCAGGCTATGATCGTCTTTCACGAAGTCCACGCCGCCGGCGGCGAAGCGAGCCACCAGGTCGGCCAGCCGCGCGGGCGCGAGCCCCTGCGGCTTGATCGCCGAGCAGGTCAGCGCGCGGTCTTCCGCTCCCACACGGCGGCGGAGCCCGGCCAGGCCGTGGCCCGGTCCGCCGAGCGCCGTCTCCAGCTCCGGCGTCAGCACCATGTCCTGCAGGGTGATGTCGTCGTGCAGTGAGGTGTTGCCGAGGGCCATGTTCAGGAACTGGCCCGCGTCGCCCCCCACGGTTTCGGCGGCCAGCGCGATGCGGGCCTCGAACACGCCGCCGCCGAGGTCGGTGATCTCGGCCACCTGTCCGACGATGTCGGCAAGGATGCGCGGGTCATCGATCGCGGCGATCGGGCACTCGACGCTCTGCTCGACCGCGATCCCGCGGGCGCGGGCCTCGACGACGGCGGCATCGCAACGGATATGGAAGATCGACTGGAAGCGTGACGTCACCGTGCTAGCCTCGCCCGGGTCAGGAGGAACCATGGCGTGACCTACAAGTCTTTCGACCTCACGGGCAAGTCAGTGCTGGTCACCGGGGCGAGCCGGGGCATTGGCGCGGCGGCGGCGCTTGCGCTCGGCAGGGCCGGTGCCGGGGTGATGCTGATGGCGCGGGATGGCCGGCTGGCGGCCAGGGTTGCCGGCGAGATCGTCAGCGCGGGCGGCACGGCTGATGCGGTCGCCTGTGATGTGACTGATTATGCGGCGTTCGAGCGTGTGGTTGCGGCGACGAAGCGGCGGTTTGGCCGGCTCGATGCGCTGGTCAACAATGCCGGTGTGATCGAGCCGATCGGCATGATGGCCGACACGGACCCGGCGGTGTGGGCGCGGAGCATCGAAACCAACCTGGTTGGGGCGTATTTCGCGGTCCGGGCGGTGCTGCCGGAGATGATTGCGGCCGGTGGCGGGACGATCGTCAACGTCTCGTCCGGCGCCGGGGGCCGTCCGCTGGCCGGCTGGGGCGCGTATTGTGCCGGGAAGGCTGGGTTGCAGATGCTGACCCGCTCGGTTGCGCTGGAGTACGGCAACAAGGGAGTCGGTGTGTTCGGCTTCCAGCCCGGCCCGACGGACACCGACATGCACGTGGCGATTCGCGCGTCCGGGTTGAACCCGATCAGCAAGATCCCACGTGAGCAGCTCACGCCGGTCGCGCATGCCGCAGTCGCGATCGTCTACCTGTGCACGCCGGCGGCCGATGACCTGACCGGCCAGGAAGTCAGCCTGCGGGACGAAGCATTCCGATCCCGCCTCGGCCTATAAGTCGGGGGTTCCAAGGGCCGTCGGCCCTTGGCGGGGTGCAGGGGCAGCGCCCCTGCCGGGGGTCTGGGGGCGGAGCCCCCAGCGCTCCTTCACCGCATCGGCGGCAACAACGCAGCAGCATACGCAGCCGGGTCGTCGATCAGGGTTCGCGCGGTATCAAAGTCCAGGTCGCGCCCCTCCGAAGCCGGACAAGGACTGCGCAAGGCGACGATCTCGGCCGGCGAAAGCGGCATGCGGGCGGTACGGTGTGCAGCGATCGCGGCGGCCATCGGCTGCGTGCCCTCGGCCAGCGCGCCAAGTTGGCGCTGCAGCGCGTCCTGACCGCGGCTCGTGCATACCTGCGGCAGCACGCCCAGGCCCTGGATCGGCCAGCCACGCGGCGCCAGCACGCGGCTCCAGGTGAGAAACAACTCGCCCCCGTCCGGCAGCGGGTCGATCACCTGGACCAGACCCTTGCCCAGCGTGCTGCTGCCCACGACCACCCCGCGCCCGCGGTCGGCCAGCGCGGCGGCCAGAATTTCGGCGGCGCTGGCGGAACGGCCGTCCACCAGCACCACGACCGGGACGTCCGGCGCCAGGGGATCATTGCCGGAGCGCCAGATTCGCGACGCCTCCTTGTCGCGCCCGACGGTGAAGGCGACGATGCCGGCGGGCAGCAAGGCGTCCGAAGCCGCCACGGCCTGACGCAGCAAGCCGCCGCGATTGCCGCGCAGGTCGATGACGATGCCATCGGGCGGGCGGGTCGCTGCCACGCCTTGCCCGATGGCGCGGCCGATATGAATATCAGTTGTCTGGTTGAAGCTTACGACATCGAGGACGAGAATACCGCCGACCCGTGCGGGGTACACGGTTTCCGGCGGCACTACCTCGCGCTGCAGCCTTGCGGTGCGGGTTCGACCGCCGCGGCCTCGCCAGACGATCACCACGTCGGTGTCGGCGGGACCGGCGATCCAGCCGGCGACGACGTCCTCGGTGTGGCGGCGGACCGGCCGGCCATCCACGGCTATGATGACGTCGCCGTGGCGAATGCCAGCCACCGCCGCCGGGCCGTCCTGGATCGCTTCCTGCACGACGATGGCCGTTCCCCGGCGGGCAAGCGTGAGCCCTGCGCCCGCCTCGCCATGGCGCCGCTCAATGTCCTCGCCGGCATCATCTGGCGGGACATAGCGCGAATAGGCATCGAGATGGTTGAACAGCTCGTCGAAGAAGCTCTGCACCACGCCCCGCGTGCCGGCGTTTCGTACCGGTGCCGAGCCGAGCGCCGCAGCGTCGGACAGGCCGGCGGCAATCGCGGCCCAGGTGGTTGGATCTTCGTTGTCCGGAATGGCCAGGTCGGCGAGAACGCGGTCCGGCTGGGTCAGCAGCAGCCGTCCGTTTCGTTGCTCCGTGTTCAGCATCGGATCGAGTGCGGTCAGGCCGCGCAGGCCCCACAGCGTCATCTGCGACACCGGCACCGGCTCCAGCGTGCGCGGGACCATGAACGCGAGCGCGGCGGCGTAGACCTTGGCGGTCATGCCGGGATCGAAACCGGGCGAGGGTTCGGCACGCGCGGCGCCGGCAAGCAAAAGCAACAACAAGGCGCCGAGACGCATCACCGGCCGCGGGACCGTTTCCCCGATTTGCCGGACGCAGGGCCTTGCAGGATGTGGAACACCAGCCCGCCGGTGACCGGACTTGCCTCGGCAAGCCGCACCTCGACGGCCTGCGCCAGGCGGAAGCTGATGCGCGTCCGACGGCCGTTCAACGACTGCTCCCCTTCGTCGTGCTGCCAATAATCGTCCGGCAGGGAGGACACCGGCACGAGCCCGCTCGCGCCATTTTCCGCAAGTGTCACGAACAGGCCGAACCGCGTAACCCCCGAAATTCGCGCTGCGAAATTAGCACCGACTTTGTCCGCCATGTAGGCAGCAAGGTAACGGTCGATTGCGTCGCGCTCGGCAAGCTGGGCGCGGCGTTCGGTGGCGGTGATCTGCTCGGCGGTGTCGGGGAACTGCGCCGCGGCGTCTTCGGTGAGGCCATCCGTGCCGAGCCGCAACCCGCGGATCAGCGCACGGTGCACCAACAGGTCCGCGTAGCGCCGGATCGGGCTGGTGAAATGCGCGTAACGCGTCAGCGCGAGGCCGAAATGACCGATGTTGTCGGGGTTGTAGGCGGCCTGCGACTGGCTGCGCAGCACCACCTCGTTGACCAGCAGCGCGGCGTCGGTGCCGGCGACCGTGCGCAGCACGCGGTCGAGATCGCGCGGATGGATCGCGTTGCCCGGCGGCAGCGACACGCCAAGCGTCGTGAGAAAAGCCCGCAGCGCCAGAAGCTTTTCGTCCGAGGGCGGCGCATGGACACGATACATGCAGGGCTGCGCACGGCGTTCCAGTTCCTCGGCGGCGGCGACGTTGGCCAGCACCATGAACTCCTCGATCAGCCGGTGACTGTCGAGGCGGGGGCGCGGCGCGACCTCCACGACGCGGCCCTGGCCGTCGAGCACGACCTTGCGTTCGGGCAGGTCGAGGTCGAGCGTGCCGCGCTCCGTGCGGGCGGCCAGCAGCGCGCGGAAGGCGGCGTAGAGGTGGGATATCGGCAGCCCGAGACCGTCGCCTTCATCCCGGGCGCGCTGCACCTGCTCGTAGGTGAGCCGGGCGGCGCTGCGCATCAGCCCGCGGCCGAAACTGTGCGCGGTCTTCCGTCCGTCGGCGCTGACGCGCATCTCCACGAACAGGCAGCCGCGATCCTCGTTCGGACGCAGGCTGCACCAGCCGTTGGACAGCGTCTCGGGCAGCATCGGCACGACGCGGTCGGGGAAATAAACCGAGTTGCCGCGGATGCACGCCGCATGGTCGAGCGCCCCGCCGGAGCGGACATAGTGGGCGACGTCGGCGATGGCGACGACCAGGCGGAACCCGTCGCCGTCGGGCTCGGCGAACACCGCGTCGTCGAAGTCGCGCGCGTCCTCGCCGTCGATCGTGACCAGTGGCAGCGATCGCAGGTCGGTGCGCTTGCCGAGCGCCACGCCCCGCCCGCCGGCGGCTTCGGCGAGCGCGGCCTCGGGGAACGCCTGCGGGATATCGTGCGTGTGGATGGCGATCAGGCTGACCGAACGTGCGTCGCCCAAGTTGCCGAGCCGCTCGATGACGCGGGCGGGCTTCAGGCCGAGGCGGTGGTGGTGAGGCAGGGGCTCGGCGAGCACGATTTCGCCCGCCTCGGCGCCGCAATCGTCGCCTGGCGCAACGGTCCATTCAGCCTTGGACCGCCGGTCGGTGGGCTCGATGCGCGCGGCAGCCCGCTGGGCCGGGCGCCCGGTGGCGCCGCCGGGACGGAACACGCCCAGGATGCGCCCGGGGGCCTCGGTCAGCCGCTTGAGGGTGCGGCCTTCATAGCGGCCGGGGCCGATCGGCCTGAGACGGGCGAGCACGCGTTCGCCGGGCGCCAGCGCCGGGCGGCCGGCCTGCTCGGCTGCCATCAGGATCAGCGGCGGCGGGCCGTTCGCGCTCTCCCAGCCGACCGGCCGGGCGACGGCGTCGCCGTCGCGGTCGGTGCCGGTAACCTGCACGACCGCGGTCTCCGGCAGGCGGGACCCGTCGCGCGGCTGCGGCCTCGGGCTTCCGGAATCAGGTCCCGAATCAGGTGA
>Ga0302189_10002304_pt1 | contig 15353 bp, 11 predicted proteins | sample II_Bog_E2_2_FD_194551 | JGI IMG/M metagenome (GOLD analysis project Ga0302189, IMG submission 194551) | Peat permafrost microbial communities from Stordalen Mire near Abisko, Sweden - II_Bog_E2_2 | ecosystem: Environmental > Terrestrial > Soil > Wetlands > Peat | place: Sweden: Abisko...
CGCCCGACCAGATCCGAGGATGACGTGCTGCTACCGACCTCGAACTCGCTTGTCTTTTCTCCTTTGAGATCGTAGACCTCATAACCGTCGCGATCGACGAGAACTGTCCCCGTTGTGCCCATGATGGTTGAGCCTCGATCGCGGCCGTAATATTCCATACCCTGGCAACTCTTCCCTTCCCACGAAATCACGGCGTCGTCGTATTCGAAGCTGGTGACAAGCGTGTCGTAAAACTGCCAGTCGTCTTTGAATTGATAGCGGCCTCCCGAAGAAGTCACGCGTTTGGGATAGTCGACTCCCAGGGCCCAGCGGCAGACGTCGACTTCGTGGGTTCCATTATTCAGCGTTTCTCCAGTGCCGTAAATCTTGAACCAGTGCCAATTGTAGGGATGGACGTTGTCTTTGTACGGGCGACGAGGCGCCGGGCCTTGCCAAAGATCCCAATCAAGTTGCGCAGGCACAGCCGCCACTTTGCCCGTGCCGATCGACTTCCTGGTATTTACGTACCAGGATTTGGCGAAATAGGGACGGCCAATCAATCCCTGATGAATTTTTTGCACGATCTCGATGGTGTGCGGCGAAGAGCGCTGCTGCGTGCCCATCTGCACCAGCCTTCCGTATTTCTGCTGCGCCTGCACGAGCATTGCGCCTTCAGCAGGATTGTGGCTACAGGGCTTTTCTACGTACACGTGCTTGCCGGCCTGTAAGGCGGCGATCGCCATGGGAGCGTGCCAGTGGTCGGGAGTTGCAATCGTAATGGCGTCCACATCTTTTTGCTCGAGAATCTTGCGAAAGTCTTTCTCGGCCGCGGGCGCCTCACCCATTGTTTTCTGGGTAGCGCCGGCAAATTTCGCGAGGATCTGGCTGTCGACGTCGCAGACGTGAGAGATACGGGCGGCGCTGCGATTCGCCTGCAGGGAGGCGAGATGAGCGTAGGCGCGGCTGTTGAGTCCGATGACACCGAAGTTTACGCGATCGTTAGAGCCCATGATTTGGGCGTAACTCTTCGCTGTAGTTCCCACAGCGAGGCCGGCGGCACCGACAGCGAGTGCATCGAGAAAATCGCGGCGTGTGATCATCGTTTCCTCCTATTAATTTCAAGGGTCTTTGTGCACGTTCTCAGACCCTCGTGATGCGGTCAGCAGTTGATACCTGCTTTCGTCAGCGTCTTCTTCAGACCTTCCATGCTGACGCGGGTGGAGGCTTCCGGCGTGCCCGCTCCTCTCCAGTGCGTTTCGAGGCTCAGACCGTGGCGAAAACCGTCTCGTTGGAAAGCCTGGAATTGACCGACCCAGTCCACGATGCCACTGCCGACGGGCGCCCAGTCGTATTTGTGGTCGGGCGTACGCACCACATCTTTGCAGTGGCAATGTCCGATCCGGTCTTTGGGCAACAGATCGTAGCCGTTGGGATAGGGAGTACTGCCCACGGCAGCGGCGTTGCCCGGATCCCAATTCAGCATGAAATTCTGATTGGGAATCGCCTGTAAGATCGCGGCAGACTCCGCCCCCGTTGCCGTGTTGCAGGACATTTCATTTTCGAGAAGCAGAATGAGATCTTGTTTGGCGCACCGCTCCACAGCCTGCCGAAGCTTCGCATTGATCGCGGCGCGGTACGGTTTCGGGTCGTCCAAACGCCAGAAATCGAAGCAGCGGATACGATCGGTGTTGAAGGATTGGCAGAGCGAGATGCAGTGATCCAGGAGTTTGTCCTGAGCGGCAGCATCAAAGTCGGCATGAAACTGGTCGCGCGTTTCACTTTGCGGCGAACGCGGGGCTCCCGGCCAGTCGGTCTTGAATAGTGGGCTCGCAATGTCGGTCACTCGCAGTTTGTGTTCTTGCAGAATCTTGCGTGCGTCTTCGATCTGTTTCGGGCTGAGCTCCGTCACGTTTTTATCCCACATCGAGCGGAGTTCAATCCAGTGCAGGCCGAAATCGATGGAGACGATTCGGCATGCTTTTTCGAAGTCCTGCGTGATCTCGTCGTTGATGACCGACAACCGAAAGGGACAGGCCGCGGAGGCAAACGATGCGGATGTCGAAGATGAGATCGACGATGAACCAGCCTGTTCGGCGAGTGACGGGACAGCTGCGCCCAGTCCGGCCAATCCGAGTCCCGCGAGAACCTTGCGCCGTGTAAATTGCATAGAGTGTAACTCCCACCGCCGACACGACTTTTTTTCAGCTCGACGGTTATTTTAGGCTGACTTGAGTTTCGGTGCGCGGCGTTACTGGTTCACACCGCTGGCTAGAAATCCTCCATCGACAACTAAAGTCTGCCCTGTAACAAAGGAAGCGGCATCGGACGCGAGATACACGGCGGTCCCGACAAGTTCTTCATTTTTGCCGAAGCGGCCCATGGGAGTGCGCATGAGGAGCTCATGTCCCCGCGGCGTGTTGTCGAGGAGATTCGCGTTCATGTCGGTATGAAAAACACCGGGCGCGATCGCGTTGACCGTAACGCCCTTCTTCGACCACTCCACCGCCAGCGAGCGCGTGAGCGAGACCAGCGCCGATTTACTGGCGGCATACGCGGCGACTTCACTGAGCGCGACGAAGCTATTAAGCGAAGCAATGTTGATGATGCGTCCTTGGCCGCGCCGCAACATGTCGGCTCCGAAGATCTGGCAAGCGCGAAGCGCCCCGGTGAGATTCGTATCGAGAATCTCATTCCATTCTTCCTCTGGCATTGTGAGCGTGGGAGTGCGCTTGATCTTTCCGGCGCAGTTGATCAGGATATCGACTCTACCGAAAGCGTTCAGCGATGCGGCTGCCAATGCTTCAAGCGACGTACGATTGCGGACGTCGGAGCAGAGGCGCAGCGTACGGCGTCCGCGCCGTTCGATCTCCGCGGCGGTTTCGTCAACCTGTTCCTGGCGGCGCGCGGAGGCGATGACATCCGCTCCCGCATCGGCGAGCCCCAGACTGAGGACACGCCCAATTCCGGAAGTGCCTCCGATGACGACGGCAGTTTTGTCTTCGAGGTTGAAAATGTTTTTTGTCATAGATTTTTCGAAGTCTGCTTACTTGAATCGGATTATTGTGCCTCGCTCTCGTGAAATTCGGATCCGAAAAAAACGGGAACGATGTGGCGGACGTACAGATTCTCCGTGACGTTCCGGGCAATCACCGCTTCATGAAGGTCCAGCAGATCGAGATAGCGACGACCCATCTTGGCGGCAATCTTGAATCCAACATGCAACAGCTGCCGAAAACTTCGGTTGTAGGCTGGCGATTCTGGCACGTGACGCAGGGCAGACGTGTATTGATCGGAGGACCAGTGGCGAACTTCGTCCGACGATGGGAGTTGCGACCGGTTGATATCGAGCACGGTCGCATACGGCGCACACAATTCATCGAGGTGGCCGAGGGCTTCCGAATAAATCTCTTTGGCCAGCGCTAAACCGTCGCCGCCCGCTTCCGCAAGACCCGTCAACTCTTCCAGCCATGTAGTTCCGGCGGTCTTAAGGTGCACGCCGGCGTTAAAGCGTTTCATCGTGGCGTGAATGGCAGGATAGATGGAAAACTTGTCGCTTCCGGAATGAATGCTCAGCTTGAGATTCTCAGGTAAGCCGTATTGCCGGACAGCGTGGGCAATCGCGGCTACGTCGAGCGCCATCTCTTTCTCGAACTGGACGACGTTGCCCACGTAGTCCACTCCTTTATTGAAGCGGCCGCTGAATTTGGGAGCGATCGTCTGAATGGGAATCTCTTCGTCGGCGATCGCCGCCAGGATGATCAGCAACTCCGCCGGAGTTTGCGGGCGGTCGGTCTCGTCCATCGAAATCTCAGGGATGAAATTGCCGGCGCCAATTGCTTGCCGGATGCGGCGGTAGACTTCTCCAGATGCTTGAACGGCAGCAAGAAACTTCTCAGATGTCCGAGCCAGAAGCGCGGGTGTGATCTCGATGGCCTCGTCCACTCCTTCGAACTGGATGCGGCCTGACAATTCGGGGTGTCGATTCACGAAGCGTTCAACCTCGCCGGACTTCGAGGGTTGTCCGATGAAATCGGCTACGTCGATGGTGTAGAAATCGCAAGACTCCAGAAATCGATCGACCGTCGCCAGGGTGATGTGGTCAGCATCGCAAAAGTAAGGCTTCTCCCAATGCAACGCCTGCACGGCGGCCGCGGCGGCATGTCGCACCGAAGACGGCTCGGAGCCAATGATGGTGTGCTCTCGATTCGACTTGTTCCAGACCGGAGTTACTTCAACGCCCTGCCGCAGCCCCTGGATGCAGGCCTGCAGTTGCGCTTTGCCTTGGTGCGCTAACCGATCTCCTATGCCAATGGAATATTTGCTCAACTTCAAACTGCCATTTCCATCTTTCATCATGCTGCGAATTCTGCTTTCTTGAGGCCGGGGGCCAAGCCATACAAAATTACCAGAGCCAGCAGATAGGAGGTCGCAGCGATGCCGAAGAGGGTGGTGTAACTGTGAGTTAATTGCAGGATGTGGCCGGCGAAAAATGCAAAGAGGGCACCGCCAATCGAGCCTGCCATCCCGCCGATGCCGACTACCGATCCCACCGCGGTGCGCGGAAACATATCCGACGATGTGGTGAAAAGATTGGCAGACCACCCTTGGTGTGCTCCGGCAGCGAGGCTGATCAGGGCGATGGCCGCCCACTCTGACTTGACGGTTGTAGCCAGGCTGATGGGAACCACGAGAAACGCACAAAAGAGCATCGCTGCCAACCTTGCGTAGTTGGGCGAAAGTCCGAAGCGGCGAAAAGGCGCGGGCAGCCAGCCTCCGCCGACGCTGCCGATCGCAGAAACGTTATACACGATGATCAGCGGCAGACCGAGGTGCGAGAGATTGAGATTGAACTTCGCGCTGAAGTACGAGGGCAACCAGAAAAGATAGAACCACCAGATCGGATCCGTGAGAAATTTCGCAATCGAAAATCCCCAAGTCTGGCGGCAGCGAAGCAGCCGGTGCCAAGGCAGTGCAGGCCCCATTTCCGCGGCCGCTTCCTGATAAATATGTTGCAGTTCGACGGTGGTGAGCGAGGGGTGGTCCGTGGGCTTGCGGAAATTGCGGTACCACCACAGAATCCAGAGCGCGCTGAACAATCCAGTGGTCAGGAAAGCGATGTGCCAGCCAAAGCGCATCGTCACCCACGGCACGAGCAGCGGAGCGAGGATCGCGCCCACGTTCGCTCCCGAGTTGAAGATTCCCGTCGCCAGCGAGCGCTCGTTCTGCGGAAACCACTCGGCAACGGTTTTAATGGCGGCGGGAAAATTGCCGGACTCTCCGAGTCCGAGACAGAAGCGCGCAATCCCAAACTCGACGGCGCTGCTCGCAAGGGCGTGGCCCATCGCGGAAAGACTCCAGACAGCCATTACCAACATGTAGCCGATGCGAGTCCCCAGTTTGTCGATCAGTCGTCCAGCGGCGAGCAATCCGATGGCGTAGGCAATCTGAAATGCATCGACGATGTAGCCGTAACTTATTTCCGTCAGGCCGATGCTGTGTTCAAGAGTCGGCTTGAGGATGGCAATGACTTGGCGATCCATGTAATTGATCGACGTGGCTGCGAAGAGCATGGCGCAAACCGTCCAGCGGACGCGCCCGAGCCTGAGAGGACCTGTGACTGAGGTCTCTGCGGGAGATTCGCCGCTTTTCTTCAGGAAGCCCGATGCCGAAGGATTCGCCATGATGCAGAATCGCTGTTGTTCCCAACCTCAACTTTCACTTCTATAGTCGATACGCCTTTTTGACCAATCCATAGGCGAGATCTTGTGCCACGTCCAAAGCTTCGTCTTCGTCCAAACGATGCTCGGCGACCAACTTTCCCAGGAAGGAGCAATCCATGCGCCTGGCCGTATCGTGACGGGCTGGAATCGAGAGCAAGGCTCGCGTATCGTCGTTGAACCCCACCGTATTGTAAAAGCCGGCCGTCTCGGTTACCTGCTCGCGATATCGCATCATGCCTTCTGGGCTATCGTGAAACCACCACGGCGGCCCAAGCCGCAGGCACGGATAGTGTCCGGCCAAAGGAGCGAGTTCCCGGCTATACGCAGATTCATCAAGCGTAAAAAGAATGATGGTGAGGTGGGGCTCATTGCCGAATTCGTCGAGCAACGGACGAAGCGCCTCCACATAACTTGTCGGAGTGGGAATATCTGCGCCGATGTCGCGTCCATATTGTTCGTAGAGTTTGCGGTTGTGATTCCGCGCGCTGCCGGGATGAATTTGCATGACCAGACCATCGTCGAGGCTCATGCGTGCCATCTCTGTGAGCATTTGGGCGCGAAACAATTCCCGTTGTTCCGGGTCGGACCGACCCTGGAGCACGCATCGAAAAAGCTCAGCCGCGTTGATTGCAGATAGATTCGCGGTGCGTACGGTGGGATGACCATGGTCGGTTGCGGTGCATCCCAACTCGCGGAAACGGATGCGCTCCTTCCGGAGTGCGCTCAGATAGCCAGGCCAAGTCGATGTATCTTCGGAGGTCTTCTCTGCTAGCGTAGCGACATTTTCAGAAAATTCCGCGAAGTCCGGATCGACGACCGGGTCGGGGCGGAAGGTCGGCACAATTCGTGCCTTCCAACCGGATTCTCGAATGGCTTTGTGATCGCTGAGAGAATCAAGCGGAGAGTCAGTCGTCGCCAGCACTTCCAGATTGAAACGCTCAAAAAGAGCGCGGGGCAGGAACTCGGGCGTTTGTAGTTTTTCCGAGACGGTATCGAAGTAGAGGTCGGCATTCTTCGCAGACAAGCGCTCTTCCATCCCGAAGAGTTCCTGAAAGGCAAAGTCAAGCCAGAGGCGTGTAGGCGTCCCGCGAAAGAGATAGTAATGGCTGGCGAAGATGCGCCAGACTTTTCGGGCATCTTCCATGGGACTGTGCCCGATCTCGAGATCCTCGAACGAAACGCCTTGGCTGTAGAGCATCCGAAAGATGTAGTGATCCGGTTGCACGAAAAGTTGCGCGGGGCCGGGGAACGGCTCATTTCTTGCAAACCATGAAGCCTGCGTATGGCCGTGGGGACTCACGATGGGCAACGCTCGCACCTGGTCATAAAGTGTTCTCGCGATTTGTCGGGTGGCAGGATCGGCAGGAAATAGACGGTCTGGGTGAATCAGCATGGCTCCGAATCAACCTTCGCTTCGCGGCGTGTCGCCACCAGAATACACGGGACTGTCGGTTGGCCCGACTGCATTTTCCCCGGCCGGTCGAAACCGGATTTCCTCGCTATACCAACATGAGGAATGCGGCATCTAAAGCGAAGTTCCAGATGGTATCTAATTTTTCGAGGAGGAAATTATGGCGCATTACGGACGTTTAGGAAGTTACGAGTTGGGTGAAACGGCGGAGGATATCCGCGGCACCAGCCTGTATGGGCGGGATGACGACAAGTTGGGCAAGATCAATGATGTCATTTTCGATCATTCGACGGGAGATATCAGCTACGTGGTCGTCGACACCGGTGGCTGGCTCAAAACAAAAGACTTTATCGTTCCGGCCGCGAGACTGCGGGCTTCTGAGAAACACGAGCACGACTTTGCTTCGGATTTGACGAAAGAGCAGGTCGAGAGTTTTCCTCCCTACAACGAAAAAGATGTCGAATCGCAAGATAAGTGGGCAGACTACGAGGGCCGCTATCGCTCAAAGTGGGATATGAGTCCGGTGATGCATCGCGAAGGGACAGACCGCAACATCACGCCGACGACGCAACAACTAGAGGGCAATCGATCTTCGGAAGCAGCGGCCGGCGAAGCGTTAACAGCGGGTCTACGACCGAGCCTGGTAACTGACGATCGTGAACTCGACGAGGCGTCGGTCAGGGCGGCGAGCGTAGAGACAGAAAGGATCGTTCCCGCTGGCCAGGATTCGGTGCTGATCAGCAGCAACGCTGCCGGAATCGGTCCTCGATACGACACCTTCCAAGCCCGCTTGCGAGAACGCCGCAGAGAAGCAGCGATCGCATGCAGCACTTGCTCCATCGGCTCAGAGAGCGGACGAGATGACCTGAAGGAGGCGGTTTAGATCTGCGCCCAACCCGTTCTGCGCGTTCCCACGGGAATGTTTGCGGGCGGGTTGGGCGGTTTTCGCGGTGAATTGTGAAGGCCCGGCCCCATGGGCCTCCATGATCGGAACCCCACACCGTTACTAGCTGCTAGAGCGGCGAGAGTTCGTCTTCACTCTCGACTTTCTTTCCCTGAGTCATTCGCTTCTCCAGAAAAGTGCGTGCCAAGTCTCTTCCTCCCATGCCGAAGGCAATCGCCAAGCCCAGCATCAACGCGCCGAAGGCGATTCCGAAGGCTACCAGCATGGTTTCCTGTGCCAAGCCCAGTTCTTCGAAGACGATCGACAATACAAAAACGATAATGATGGTGCGAACCGCCATACTCAAGAGACGCGGGGACGGCACACTCCCATTAACCGCGGCCAACAACGTCGCGCGAGAAAAAAAGCTCGCGGCCAGCAGTCCAAAGAACAAGATGAACAGGGCGACAAAAAGACGCGGCAGGAAGAAAAAGAAGCGGGCGACTTGCTCTTGCAATCCGAAGATGCCGAGCACGTCCACTCCCAGAAGAATGAACCCCAGCCACGCTACCCAGAACACAAACCGGCTCAGGACTTCGGTGGGCGAAGGCAGGGCGGCTTTGTTGAGCAATTGCGACGCTCCGGCATTCTCGGAAAGCTTGTCGAATCGCACCAGACGCAGAATGCTGCGCACCACCACTTTGACAACGTAGGCAATGGCCCATCCCGCGAGCGCGATGATCAGCATCACGATCAGACGAGGGAGAAAGTGTGCGAAATCCCGGGCAATGTCATGCATTGCCTGACTCAATTCGCTGACAATCATTTCCTGCATAGTTGCCTCACTCTCTAAACATTCCACAACTGCTGGAGATAGGGTTTTAAGCGTTCAAAATCGACGCACAAACTTTCGACATTGCTCTCGACCTCGTCCGCCGAAGAATTGCGATTTTCCGTTAAGAAGGTACACGCCCTTCCACGAAAAAGTGGCGCCATCGCCTGAATGATGTGGTCGCGGTTAATGACAGACTTGCGATATGACGCGGCGAACTCGTAGACCGTCTTTACCCACAATTCGGCGGGATACGCGAAATCTTCTTCTTCCATGCCCGCAATGCGTTGCAGTTCCGCAAGAGTCGCGGGAGAAAGAATGGATTCAAATACCGACTCCAGCTCGTTTACGCCGGTGGCAAACATTTCGCGCAGACGTTTGCGGTTGATGCGCAACGGTCCCAGACAAACCTCGTGTTCGCTGCCGATCGTCGTTACCGGCTGGGAACCGGTCACCGCACTCCAGAAAGGCAAGTCGGGATCAAGTGCGGTAAAGAGAGAGCCTACGGTTTCGCGAAGGGCTGGCACGAGGTCGCTGGCCCGGCGCTCGACATGGATTTTTTCGCCGAGATACGATTGGCAGATACGAAATTTTGCCGTAATCGCTGCGAGGATGAAGCGCAGCTCGGCACCCGCTCCATCATCCCATGAATTCTGGGACAGGAATTGACTGCCGAGACGACCCGAAAAGGAAAATTCCGTCGCATACGCCTCGCGGATTTTCAGGCCATAGAGTGCGCGAACCATCGGATACAACAAATTCGTAATCAGTAACCCGTCGAATTTGTGCCGGCAATAGGTTGGAGTCACGAGATCGATTCCATCGTGATAAATCGGACGCAGAAGGGTGGCGATCCACTCCGGTTGAATGTTCGTGGAGTCCGGTGAAAGGAGCACGCAGGCTCGTGCGCGAAGCAGTTCCGCAGCTGCGAGAACTGTGCGGAAAGCGCCTTTTGCGGGGCTGGCCTCACACTGCGTGCTGATGGAGTGCAGCGTTCGCAGAGCGTGTAGATTGCTTGCGGGCCGCATGTCGTCGATCGAAATACTGGTAACCAGTTCGGGAGTGTTATCGCGCGATCCCGCGTCTACATTGAGGATCACGGCCCGCTCGCGCGGGAAAGCTCCCACAAGGCCGCTTTGAATCGTTTGCACGATGGATCCGACGGTTTTGGCGTTATTGTGCGTGGGCAAGCCCACGAGGATGTCGACCTCGCCAACATTGATCAGCTGGCGGAGAAAATCATCGGTAAGAAAGCTCTCCTCGGCCAAATTCATCTCCATTCGAAAGATGGTTGCAGGGGCGTTGGATATTTTGCGTTATGCGGGATCATTGCCGACATACCGACTCTCAGATTCGCCGCAACCGGAACCAGTAGAACTGGTAGGCTCCGAGCGTCAACAGATAGGGAAGGTCACCCACTCGCGGAAACATGTTTTTCCCAAACATCTCAATCGGAATAGTTCCCTTGTGGGCGCGCAGATCCAGTTCGACGGCTTGCGCGCTGCTCGACAAGTTGTTCACCACCAAGACCGCTTCGTTGCCCAGACGCCGGACGTAGGCAAGAATGCGATGATTGACCGGCCGCAAGAATTCGATCGATCCTCTCCCAAACACAGCCGTCGACCCACGCACAGCTATGATGCGCTTCATCCAGTTCAAGAGCGAGTGCTCGCTGGCCTCTTGTGCGAGCACGTTCACGGCTGGATATCCGTACACGGGATCCTGGATCAGTGGCGCGTAAAGACGCTCCTGTGGTGCGGTGGAAAAACCTGCGTTGGCGCCGCCATCCCACTGCATCGGAGTTCTTACACCATTGCGATCACCTAAGTTGATATTGTCGCCCATGCCGATCTCGTCCCCGTAATAGATGATCGGAGTGCCGGGCAGGGACATCAGCATTCCGTTCATCAGTTCGATACGCCGGCGGTCGTTCGCGAGCAGTGGGGCAAGCCTCCGGCGAATGCCCAGATTGAGGCGCATCATTTTGCTTTCGGCATAGGTGTCGTACATGTAGTCGCGCTCCAGGTCCGTCACCATTTCTAAAGTCAGTTCGTCATGGTTGCGAAGAAAGAGGGACCACTGGCAGGAGGGCGGAATTACCGGCGTTTGCTGCAGAATTTCAGTAATGGGCTTGCGGTCTTCCAGCTTCAGCGCCATAAACATTCGCGGCATCAAGGGGAAATGGAACGCCATGTGAAATTCGTCGCCGTCGCCGAAGTAGGGACGCAGGTCGGCGGGCCATTGATTCGCTTCTGCGAGAAGCATGCGCCCGGGAAAGTTTTCGTCCATCTTGCGGCGCAGCTCTTTCAAGACTACGTGCGTCTCCGGCAGGTTTTCGCAATTCGTGCCTTCCCGTTCGACGAGATAAGGGATCGCGTCCAGACGGAAAGCGTCGACTCCCATTTCGAGCCAGAACTTCATCACGTTCCACATCTCTTCCCGAACCGCGGGATTGTCGTAGTTGAGATCGGGCTGATGACTGAAGAAACGGTGCCAGTAAAAAGCTTTCGAAACGGGATCCCAAGCCCAGTTCGAAGTCTCAGTATCAAGGAAGATAATGCGCGCGCCTTTGTAAGGAGTATCAGTGTCGCTCCAGACATACCAATTGCGCCGCGGATTATCCCGCGAACTGCGCGACTCTTGAAACCAGGGATGCTGATCGGAGGTGTGATTCGATACCAGTTCGATGATGATGCGTATGCCGCGATCATGGGCAGATAACAGCAACTTGCGAAAGTCGTCGAGCGTTCCGTAACTGGGATGGACGGAGTGGTAATCAGAGATGTCGTATCCATCGTCGCGAAGTGGCGATGGGAAAAACGGCATCAGCCAGATGGCATTGACGCCTAATTCCTGTATGTAGTCGAGTTTCTGTTCCAGGCCCTGAAAATCACCGATGCCATCGCCATTGCTGTCCTGGAAAGTGCGGACGTGGACCTGGTAGATAACGGCATCCTTGTACCAGAGCGGGTCGTTGTTTAGCGACGAAACGTTGAGTGGCAACACTGTCTCCCGCAGCAAGTTCGATACCTCCACCCGGGGGGAGGCAGATGGCAAGTTTAAATGATGAGCGTAGAAGATGAATCTACAGTGTTATCGCAGGTGAGGATCCGGCGATTTGTGAGCCCCCGGAGTGGAGGGAACTACCATTCGCAACGATTTTGGGAAGAGGCTGGGCTCCGTCTTACGCGCCCGCGCCTTTAGCCTGCCCCTCTACAACTTTGGCGAAAGCCTCGACGACGCCGGGGTGGAACCGCTGACCCGCGTCCATTCGAATCTTTTCCTCCGCTTCGTGGGGCGACAAGGCTTTGCCCTGGGCTCCGCTGACTAACCTCTGATATGCGTCGGCCACCGCTAAAATGTGCGCCTCGATCGGAACATTGACCGATCGCGCTCCTTGCTCCGCCACAATCTGTTGCGCCACAATAATCGGAATCACCCGCCGCAGAGTGTTCCCCGCCGCTTGCGTCCGCGCATCCGACTTGCGTCCTTTGCGGAAGCTCGCCACCACTTCCTCGCGGCTCATATTCGCAGCTTTATAGAGGATGTCGTTCGAAATGCCGAGCTTACTAAGATCCCGCAACAGAACGGCCGAACGTAACAGTTCGATTCGGTCCGACCCGAGCCCCATCAACTCCCCCATCCGAATCGAGGCCTGCACCACGCGCTGGTTTTCGCCCATACCAATTTTCTCCGATGCCATGAAGTGCTGCAGAACCAGCAGCAGTCCGCTGAAGCTGTCGCGGATATCATCCGTCATCGTCTCTTTACGCTCGTACAGTGTGCCCATCGCGTAGCCCACCACCGCCAGGCTTCCCGCCCATATAGCGAAGTTGAACAACCGCTCCCCGGGCAAACTCAAAATGCGATGCGTTGGAATCAAGTTGTTCAGGAAGTCCATCAGGACGACTAGAAATACGCAGGCAAATGCCGTGAGCGTAGCGTGACGCCGTCCGAAGTAATACGCCGAATACAAAGTCGGAAGAAAGTAAAAACACAGCACCATCGGAAGCGACTGCGCGAAGAACTGCATGGTCGCCGCAATCAAGAGTAGCGACCCCAACAAAATACTTTCTTTAGCTAATTTGCTCATGGTAATTGTTACTTCTTCTGGCCAGTTCACTCCGCCTGCAAACTCTTTCTATGGCCTCAAACTCTCTCTAAACAAAATCTCTCTCATGCCATGTTGGGGCAATGGCATCCCCTCGGAAAGTTACGCCAGTAATACGCTTTCTCTCGGGATACAACTGAAGCTGAGCCTGCTTACTTCCCACCGAGCAAGAACCGGACTTCTTCCTGCGCTTCGGGAAGGTCGGAAGATTGGCGCGACAAGCGTTCGTAAATCGCCTTCGCTTCGTCGGCGTGTCCCTGCTTTGCCAACGCGTGCGCCAAGAGCAGGTTCGTGACGTCGCTCGACTGCCTCGATAGAGCAAGCGAATACTCGCGGATCGCCTCTGTGAAGTCGCCACTGTCTTGAGCGAGCAGGCCCAGTCCGATTAATGCCCTGGAGCGCGTACCGTCCGCCTGCAGAGCCGTCTCGAAGCATTCCTTCGCTTTCGCCGGTTGGCCCATCTGGCGATAGACAAAACCCAAACTGCCATAGCCCGTCGCGCGCATACCTGCGTCCCCCGCGTGGCTGGCCACCACCTGATATCGCTCCAGCGCTGCAGCCAGATTCCCGCGCCGGTCTTCGTACGCGCCCAGATTCAGGTTCGCGGTCAAACCTTCGGGACGGATGGCCAGCGCCCCGTGAAAGTGGCTGGCAGCCTCGTCATTTCTACCCTCGCTCATCAGTAACTCGCCCAGGTTGACCTCAGCGACGTAGTTTTCGGAGGTCACCGCGAGCGTGCGGCGCCAGATCGACTCCGTGTCGTGCCAGTAGCCAATTTGCCTCCGGGTGACGGCTCCCAGCGCCAGAACACACAAAACCGCCGGAATGGCGACCCACGCTGGCGTTATTCGATAAGCCTTAACCCAATCAGCCACCAACCAGGTGAACATGAGAAACAAGCCGATGAAAGAGATATAGGCATAGCGGTCGGCCAAAGCCTGATTCCCCACCTGCACCAGCCCAATCATTGGAACCAAACTGCCTAGAAACCAGAACCATCCGACTACCAGATACTTCTGGTCGCGAGCGCGCAAAGCGAACGCCGTGATCAACGCCAACACAATCAAAGCTGCCCCCACCTGCCACGAGGGATAGAACCGCGTGGGGTGCGGATACATTGGACATAGTTTAGAGGGCCAGAAGGCTTTTCCTATATAACGCAAGTACGAGATCACCGCCGTCTCGAAACGCAAGCCCAAGCTGTACTGCGACAGTTTCTGGATCGCGCCTCCGGCCTTCTGCGCCTTCATGGTCACGACTGCGCTCGCCGCCGACAGCAGGAACAACGGGATTTTTTCAAGTATCAGCCATGTGGCCGACGACCGAGATCCCGGTTCAACTGTCGCAAGTGGTTCGGCCGCATGACCAAAGCGAATGCGGTGCAGGGGCCAGTAGTCCCAGAGCAACAAGAGAAACGGAAAGGTGATGACTTGCGGCTTGCTGAGCAATGCCAAAGTAAAGCAACCCGCGACAGCAGCATACCGGCTAAGGCCGGGCTTACGCGCGTATGCTCCATAGGCATACATGGCGAGCAGGAAAAAAACAGTGCTTAATACGTTCTTCCGTTCAGCTGCCCACGCTACCGACTCGACGTTGATGGGATGTACCGCGAAAAGAGCCGCAACCATCAGGCTCCGCCAGCGAAAGCCGGTGGCACTTTGCAGCAACAGAAAGAGCAGAATCGCGTTGATGGCGTGCAATAAGACGTTGACGTAATGGGAGCCAGCCGGGTTCAAGCCGAAAAGTTGGCAGTCCAGAGCGTGCGAAAGCCAGGTGAGCGGATGCCAGTTCGCCTGCTGGTAGGTGGTGAACGCCCATTTCACCGTGTTCCACGTAAGCCCAGCCCTCACATCAGGATTGTCTGTGATGTACCCGTCATCATCGAATCGTATAAACCGGTTATGCGTGACGGGGTTGTAGAACACAAGAACAACGATGGTCAAAAGCAGAGACAGCAGCACAGTGCGTTGCCGCGGCGACTGAAATAGCGCAGAAGGAGTCGAGCCTCGAGTTTCCTCGATAGGTTTCGGCGCGGCCGCAACTCCGTAAGACAAACCCATACGTGCCATTATTCTGACCCACGCCGGTGGATTCGCGGGAAGGAACCGGGCGGCGTCAGTTCCCTTGGTAACCGCTCGACTCACTGTTCAACGATCACTGTTCAACGACAATCGTTCAACGACACTGCGCGACTTTCTAGCTGCGCGCTCTGCCACTGCGCTAGAATGGAGCGCTCCGGAACGTCTATGTCAAATCTCTCGCTCGGTTCTTCCCACCCGATTGATCGCGACATTGCTCGCGCTTCCACCCTTCCCGCTACCCTCTATTTTAGTCCGCAGACTTTCGAGCAAGAGAAGACAAAGCTATTTGCTGCGACCTGGCAGGTTGTCGGTCATGTCCGCCAAGTTGAACAGCCG
>Ga0302189_10002305_pt1 | contig 15352 bp, 18 predicted proteins | sample II_Bog_E2_2_FD_194551 | JGI IMG/M metagenome (GOLD analysis project Ga0302189, IMG submission 194551) | Peat permafrost microbial communities from Stordalen Mire near Abisko, Sweden - II_Bog_E2_2 | ecosystem: Environmental > Terrestrial > Soil > Wetlands > Peat | place: Sweden: Abisko...
GGAAGATGGTTCTAAGCTGCTAATCTGTAGTGACTTATCTCAATAGGTAGCAGCTCGCAAGGACACTACCCACATGGCTGTTAACCGAAGGGTTGTAGGTTCGAGTCCTACCTGAGGAGCCAATTAGAATCTTAGACTTACGGCCCCTCTTCACTCCCCGATGAACCTCAGAAATGACCGATTGTGGGGACTTTTGTGGGGACACTCCCCCAAAACCCTGTGTAATTGTGGGTAGTTCCGAGTAATTGCCCTTTGAATTCATGGCGGCGTTTGAGGTCCCAACCTGAGCTGGCGCATTGCTGCGCCGCGTCGCCTTGGCCCCGGCTACAACCACTGTGGGGGATTTTGTGGGGACCCCATCGGCAGCCTTCTCTTTCCCATCGGCGGCTTCCGCAATAGCCGGTTTCTTGACGATCGCCTCCAGAGCGTTTCTCTTCGCCTGCATACGAATGTGGCTGTAATGTTTGAGCATCTGTTTCGAGACGTGGCCGGCGATGTCCATGATGGTCTGGTCGCCCGCGCCGCTTTCAGCCAAATCGGTGATTAGGGTATGTCGGTTGTCGTGCCAGCGCCCTTCGACCTTGGCATTTTTGCGGACGTTGTTCCAAGCAGTCTTGAGGGTGGTCACGGGCCGGGTCGGATCGCTTGGGGTCGGCTTCCCGAAGGGAAACAGATACCACTGAGGCTGCGGTTTCCCGAATTTCTCTCGATACCACTCGGCATACTCCGTCATGCACTCGGCCAAGGTCGTGTTGAGAGGGATCGTCCGCCCTTCGCCAGCTTCGGTCTTGCTCTTGCCGACGGTCAGATATCCCTTCGTGAGATCCATCTGCGCCCAGGTCAAATTTTTCAATTCGGCGTCTCTGATCCCGGCGTTGAGGGCGAGCATGATGGCGGGAAAGATGTGGGGAGAGCGTGCCTTCTTCGCTTCGGCCAGCATCCGTTCCTTTTCCTCCACCGTATAGGCTTTCGCAATCGACCTGCCAGCCTTGAGTTTGAGCATCTTGCGCTTGCGAAGTCTTATCCGCAGGAGGTCCCCTGGATCTCCCATCAGGCGAAGCAGGAATCCGATCTCCTCATTGACACTTTTTGGGGCCGCGGCTTCCTTGAGACGTTGATTCTGGTAAAGCGTAACCGTCGCTTCATTGCAGTCGACGAACATGCGGCTGCCGAGAATCCGGCAGACATGATTCACAGCATATTCAGCAAAAACGGCGGATTGCGGATGCCGCAATTTATAGGCGGTCAGATACTCGTCGGCCAAGTCAGCGACCCACGACGACTCCGTTTGCGCTGAGCCCCATCAGGTGTGGGGGTAGTTGCATGAACGGGTAGAAGAACTGCGCTTCGATTGCGGATTTCGGATCGTTTCCCGGGCCCCATTGCCGGATGTGCCCTACCACTCCCACGATTTCGGCTTCCACATTGAACCCGGCGATATGAATGCGCTGGCCAATCGGGTCCTTATCGGGAAAGTATCTGTGCGCAAACTCTTCATCGATATCGATCACGATGGGAGCATTTTCATCGTCCCGCTCGCTCACAAAGCGACCGCGCTTGAGGGTAATGCCCATGGCTCGTTGGAAGCCTGCTCAACCAGATAGAACATAGACTGCGGCATGTCATTATTGCTTGCCGGCTTGCTCTGGCCCTTGATCCGGAAAGGAAGCTCGGAGTCATGAATCATGGGGCGCGATCCCAGCGTGGCTGAAACGGCGTCAACGCCAGGAATCGCTCGCATGCTCGCGTCAAAATGCCGCAGCTGCTGCCTGGTCTCGGCCTCGGTAGTCTTTGCATTCGATGGCAGCGAGAGTGAAAAGGTAATGACATGGTCCGGAGTATAGCCGGGATTCACTTTCCAGAGCGCTGCAAGCGAGCGGAGCATGAGTCCGGCGCCGGCCAGGCATCCGAACGCGTGAAATGGTCACTGGAGTCGCCTGCGCGAAGCTTGCCCCGATAGCGTCTCGACTTTATCCGATTACCGCAGAGCTTCATATCACACCAACGCCGCCCTTTGTTCTTGCTACCGTCAAGGAACAACCAGCGACATTCCAGATTTGAACAAGCGCGTAGTTGGTCGATTTTCTCGGAGGTAAGCAGTTCCAGAGCTGTCGACACTAATCTTCTGAACGGCGCGTCCGGCGCGTTCACTCGATCTCCGCCTGTCTTCCATTGCATACGGCCGTCACCCCATTGAAGTCTCTCCGATCTCCGGACTGTCCGCGCAAAGGCGGACAAAGCTCTCACACCTTCAATGGGAGGAGCCTGCCCATCGGTAATGGCATAACAAATCGATGCCAGACACTCTCGGAGTTCCTTTGTGGATGACACGCTCCTTCGCTTCTTGACAAGTGTGCTTGTTGCGAACTCTCCAACCTCCGCGGGCATGATGAGACCACACTGCTCCGTGAAGCGGAGGAGATCTTCGTAGCTGTTCAGCAGTTCCTCTGATCCGAAAGGCCGGAATCTCCAGTCCAGAGTATTCACGAGATCCAGGGCAGGATGACCAGCCACAAGCTGGAAGCGGACTGAATCGAGCTTCTTCGGAATCTGCATGACCTTAATCTTAGCCCAGGCGCTCTTGCTCCGTCACTGGTAAAGTAAGTTATGCTGGTGACGGAGGTTTAACCACTTGTCAGCCAATCCGTCGCTCTCACCGATGCTTCCGCAACCCTCTGCTCGTTTGGTATTCCGGAGCTGGTCCGAGGGCGATTCCGCCCTCGCTGAATCCTTATGGTGCGACTTAGAAGTAACTCGCTTCTTCGGCGGTCCTGTGAGCCGGGAACAGGTGCATGACCGGCTTAAAATTGAATGTGAACGTAACCGCAGTCTCGGCATGCAGTACTGGCCAATCTTCCTACGTGAGACGGGCGACTTTGCGGGGTGTGCCGGTCTACGGCCATGGTCGATGGATTCTCAGACAATTGAGGTCGGCGTCAATCTCATGCGATCCGCTTGGGGTCTCCGCCTGGGTGAGGAGGCCTTACTCGCTGTACTTGCCCATGGGTTCAATACGCTGGACCTGTCGGTGATTGTCGCCGGACATGGGGTCGCACACGAGAACTCGCGAAAGCTGCTGGAGCGGGTGGGATTTAGGTATACACACAACATCCTCTGGGGCCCGAAGGAGATCGAGGTGTGCATGTGGGCGATCACTGCCCATGGCTGGCAAGGCAAGAATCCGTCTTCATAAACGCTAGATTCCTATCGGGACTGCCCCGGCGCGACAGGAGGTCTGTCCCAGAATCTTTTGCCGGGGCAGTTTCGATAGGGCCGTTTGAAGTGAGTCGCTGGCGCGACGGACGCGGTGATCTACCTATGGGAATTCAATAGGCGGCAGATGGGTTGGGGTGTGTCGGAAGGCCGGGGAGTGAAGGCTAGGGGGGAACGTAGAGTCCGGTTCCGTGGCTAAATGCAGATCCGTTTTGTGTTTTCGGAGAGGTGTCGTTGCGGTCGCCATCGGAGTTCGAGCGCACTTCGGCGTTGCGTGCCGACGCACGGCGTGTGGAAGGATAGATAGCGGATATGCGAGCGTTGAGACGCTCAAGAGGTGTCATCGCTGCACCTCCTTGGCTCGAACGGGGTCGGGCTTGGACGGAAATACAACTGGCTGCGGGTGAGCCGTTCGACGACCAGCATGATGCCGGAGCAGGCTGGACAGCGCAAGCTGGGTGGCTGGGGCGGATCGGCGCATGCCGCGATGCCGAGCGTGGCCGGTCTTGTCGCCTCCATCGATCCCCTGCTTTTGCGTACTTTGATCGACCGTGCGCTGCCTCAACGCAATCTGCGATGGGCGTTGGAGTTGGCTGGAGCGATACGTCTGTGCTACTTCGGACGTTCAGCGCTCAGCGCAATGGCGTCGCTAGAAGACTTCTCCATTGCCCAGCATTGTGTGCGCGAACCTCGAGTTGCGCTCCTCGATCAGGTGAACAAGCATTCGGCTGACTATCACGAGCAGACTCCTACCAGTGGGGCCTGGCCCGCGATAACGCAATGCTGGCCACATAGCAGACCCAAGAAATGCTGACGCCTTTGAGAGGCCAACTGAAAAAATAGACCTTGCAGAGCACAACCAAACCACAAAGCATTGCCAGCCCGACAATGAGCAGAAACGGTGACCGAAACAGCAGTTGGCCGTGAGCTAATGCGAGGTATCCGTAAATTAGGCCGAACAGGATGAGCCCCATACTGTGGCTGGCATTGAAGCCCATCCAACACCGCCACATGGTTGTCTCGTTCGTCAGCATAGGTGGACTCTGGCTCATGCTGCTTTGCAGTGCAGGGTTACGGGGCGTGAGGCTTGGACCCCAGAACGTGGAGGAAAGGTGGAGGGCTCCAAGCGTAAGAACAATGCTCGCACTAAAAACCATTAGGATTCTTGCGGCCAAGATGCTCTCCTTATTTTGTGGGCCTGGCGGTCGTGCCGCTCCTTTCTTTACTGCACTGTTGCGTTCACTTCGGTGACATGGTCAAAAGACTGACGAACACGTCTGTGTTATGCGCGAAACGAAGGCCGTAATAGCCATTTGTCGACTTCAGCTTGCCGGAGCCTATGAGGGTGGCTTTGTCGTAGCTTGCAACATCCGAGCCATTGATGGAGCACACCACTTTATCCCCTCTTACCGAGAGCGAGATGTTCTGAGTCACCGGTTGGCCGCGCCCGGCTGCTTTATGAATCGCGGCGTTGCTCCCGCTCAGCATTCTGAACGGCTCTGGTCCAAATCCGCGCACGATAAACGTTCCGTTTCCAGATGCAGCGCAGTAAAGCTCAGTCTGGCTGGGAGTACCCATGTCGTTCCCACCGATAAACACTCCGTAGGGATGGGGGTGAGAGTTGAGATTCATGTATTTCGGCTCGGTGAATGTCGCTTTGACTGTGAAGTCCCCTGATGCGATCGCATCGGTCTTCCAGTAACTGGTGGCGGGGCCGGTTGTGGCATGAAGGGCCTGTCCTTCTTCGACAAGCCGAGCGTCATCGAGGGTCATACTTGCCTTCTCTTCAGCAGCATCGACTCTTCCGTTCCAACTGGGAATCTTGATACCACCATCTGTCACCGCACGGGAGCCTTCTATGGTGAGGCTGCCGGGACCACCGCCAAACCTCATTATTGCGAGGAACAGCGCGACGAGTAAGGCGACAAGGACAATTGCCGAGCCGATTAAGACCCTGGATTTCCTCTTCATTGTGGGACCTCAAAGTGAATTTGGTGTTGTGACCGATTCATGGGGTTCCTTAGTCAAGTTCAAGAATCACGAAGATGCTGTGACTTGTCATGGGATGGTGGCGAAGGTTTCATGGAGCGTTGCTGTGGAATCGCCGCCGACCCATACGTCGAACTGGGACACGTCGTTGACCCACGATTTAGTCGCGGCGCTCCAATACGCGCGATCTTCTTTGCCGAGCGAGAATTGAACTGTCTTTCTCTCATGTGGAGAGAGCGGCACCCTGCGGAATCCCTTTAATTCTCGGACGGGACGTGAACTCGTTCCAAATCGCTGGTGCGTGTATACCTGCACAACCTGATCGGCCGGCACATCGCTCGTGTTTTCGACATCCACGGACACCTCGAGGCTTTCGTCTACCTTCAGCTCCGGCTTGCTCAAACGCAGATTGGAGAAGCTGAAAGTTGCGTAACTCAGGCCGAAACCGAACGGATAAAGCGGCGTGCTTTCTTCTTCCCAATAGCGCCTGTTTTGAGTCTGAGGCGCATGTGTGGTGTTATGGGCATAGAAGATTGGTACCTGCCCGACATCGCGAGGCCAAGTAAAGGGCAGCTTTCCACCAGGAACCGCTTTTCCATAAAGCAAGTTCACGATTGCATTGCCACCTTGGGACCCCGGATACCAGGCCTCAAGTATGGCGGGAACATGCTCTGCAGCCCAACTGATATTCAAGGGTCTTCCATTCACCAATACCAATATGACCGGTTTTCCAGCTGCAACAACAGCCTCAAGCAATTGCTGTTGTTTTCCTGGTAACTCCAGCGAAGATCTGGAGGCACTCTCGCCGCTCATGTTCTGGGCCTCACCCAAAACCATGACTGAAATGTCGGAGCGTTGTGCGATTTGGACAGCCTTAGCGAACTCCTCGGCAGCTTTGCCCTCCGACCATGCGGCTTGCTTCGTGAACATCGAATCTCCATCGAACGGAGACGGGAACTTGCGGGCAATCTGCACGCCCGGTGCATATTCAACGCGAGTTTCGGTGCCGGCCTGGCGCTCAAGCGCTTGAAGTACCGTTACGGTTTCGCCGGCATCGTTGGCGGATACCCAAGAACCGATTGTGTCCTTGTTGGAGTCAGCGAGAGGACCCAACACCGCGATGGATTTGTAGCGCGCAGCCTGCAGTGGCAAGAGCCCGCCTTGATTCCGAAGAAGCACAGCGGATCGTTCCGCACTATGCATTGCTTCGGCTCTGTGATCGGGATCGTTCAGGACATCTTTGGCCTGCGCCTCGTCCACATAGGGATGCTCGAAGAGGCCAAGCCTGATTTTCGTTTCGAGAATCGGGCGAACTGCGTCGTCGAGCTGCCTGATTGTGATTCGGCCAGCCTTCAGAGAATCCGGCAGAGTCGTTCCGTAATCGGTCCTTCCAAGCCCCATCTCCATGTTTACTCCCGCGCTGAGCGCTCGAAGTGCGGCATCCTGAGGGTCTTTTGCGAATCCGTGGGTCGTCAAGCTATGCACGGCCATGGCATCGCTAACGACGAATCCTTTGAAATGCCATTGATCACGCAGTACATCCTGCAAAAGCCACCGATTTCCTGCCGCAGGAATCCCATTCAAATCCATGTAGGCGCTCATCACGGTTCCCACGCCCGCGTCCACGGCGCTCTTGAAGGGAGGGAGGTACACATTCCATAGCTGGTCGTCGGAAATATCGGCGGCATCGTAATCGCGGCCACCCTCTGCCGCGCCGTAACCGGCAAAATGCTTAGCGCAGGCGACGATGTGGTTTGGCGCTCCCAGGTACGGGCCTTGAAAGCCCCGGACTTGGGCCCTCGCCATTGCCGAACCGAGATAGGGATCTTCGCCTGCTCCCTCGATGATTCTGCCCCACCGGGGATCGCGCGCGATGTCGAGCATCGGGCCAAAGGTCCAATGAATCCCGGCGGCTCGCGCCTCTTGGGCGGCGACGGACTGGGCCTTCTCGACCATGGATGGATCCCAGGAGGCTGCCATTCCAATAGGGACCGGGAACAATGTCCTAAAGCCGTGAATGACGTCGTGACCAAACAGAAGTGGAATATGCAAGCGCGATCCGTCTACGGCAGCATGTTGAAGCCGATTGATCTGCGCGGGGTCTGTCATGTAGAGCACGGATCCGAGCTGCCCTGCCCGAATCCGCTCTTCGGCGCTCTGGCCAGAACCGAAGACGAAGATCTGACTCATTTGGCCAATCTTCTCGTCAGTCGTCATCTGTTTCAGCAGACGATTCGCACGTTGCAAAACAACAGAATCGCTTGGCGGAGTCAAATCGATGGGCGCCTTGGGGCTCTGAGCCTCAACCCAAACTGGAAAAACGCAGACGCTGACTGTCAGCGCCAGCAATAGAGAGCAGGAAAAATCCCAGATGCGCTTCATTCGGTCGACCTCGGACAGTCTCTGTTTCGCCATTTCACTGGGGTGGCGGTGAATCGGACTCCCAGGTCTCAAACAGAGACCTGGAATTACCTGCTTAAAGTTCAGGAGGATGTCATTGGAAATACACGATCTTGATTTCGATCTTCGTTTCAGGCTGATTCACGGAGAATGTCGCCGATTCAGGAGTGGGCGGACCTTGCATCGTATCGGGGTTGTTTGAAAATCCGCATCCCTTCAGCGGAATCCCCGACGCGTTGAATTCCATCTTTCCCGTCAAGTTATCGTCGTGTATTGCGACCGCGGCGTAGACTCCCTGCGGCAGATCTGTGAACGTGGCCGTGGCGCTCAGAGTCTTCGGATCGATATCGAGTCTTTTTGACTCGACAACGCCGGTTGGGTCCAGTGGAAAGCCCTTCCCATCGCGGAAAAGATCGATGCTGACCTTACCTTTCGCATTCTCAAATCCTGTCAGGTGAATGGTCAGTGTGGACTTGGCGGGTGCCGGCACAGACGCCGTTGCAGGTGCAGGCGAAGCGGGTGCCTGAGCCTGCAGGGAAGCAATGGAGAGTGCCAGCGTGGCACCGCAAACAACTGCGTAGGCGGTAATTCTCTTGAAGTTCAGACCGGTGATTGTCATTTCAAGTTTCCTCTTTTCTTTCAACGCTGATTTTTTGAAGTGGTGTTCAGAATCTGTTAGCGCGGCCCTTGCAGACTTGTCTGCCAGTTCGCGCGGGGCTATTCCGGCGTGTTCTCCGGGTTCATCGGCGTTCACTTCCTGGGGCCAATGCGATCCTTGCAACCCCTGGCATGGGTAGCGCGATTTCAACGAAAGCTTGTCCTGACGCAGACGCAACGATCGGCTCTGGCCACTCGGCGGAGGATAGGCCGTCGTTTTGATGAAGCGACTGAGTTGATTCGGATTCGGCCATACGGGCGAACCCATGGCCAACCACGCACCCCGCACGTTCGAGTGATCGTTGTCGATTCGCTCGATTTTTGCGGAATAGGTCTTGCCGGAGTCAAGCCCTTCCAAGTTCAGAAACACTCTCCTGGCTAACTCTGGAACGCCGTTGGAGAGGCTCTGGGAGGGGACAAGGGACGCAACCAGAATCGAGATATCTTCCCCATTGCGGGTTGCAATAACGTTCACCAGTGCGCTCGCCGGTCCGGCTCCGACTGGGGCGACTTTCAAGCGAGTGCCCTGCATTTCATTCAGGAGATAAAACGCCCAGTACGACGGCTTGCGAATCTGATCGAAGCCGAGAAGGCCGTAACCCCCGTGGAAGAAACGGTTGGGTGCACCGGACTCTTCAAAGTAGTCCGTTCCGGCAAAATGGAACATCATTTCAAGTGAGTCGGATGAACTCATTACACTGCCAACGGACCACGCTGCGCCATAAGGGCCATCGTTCACTTCGGAGTCACTGGCTGCAGACGCGCCCCATTCGGTGAAGATGACAGCGGTCTTTTCGAGCCCATATCGCTTGAGAACAGGGCGCCAATCAGCCGGAGAAGACCAATACACATGCATGTCAAAAAAGTCGAGGGGCGCGCTTGCACCTCCGGTAGCAAAGTTTTCGCTGGTGACATGCTTGAGAAACGGCTCGACGGTGGCTGAAAATTCGCCAACGGGACCTCCAACACGAAAGGCCGGATCAACACTCTTCACGGCTGTCGCGGCGTAGTCGTAGAGGCGGAAATATTCCTCAGGGCTTCCCTTCCAGAATTTCTTCAACCAAAGAATCCTTAAGTCCGGCTCATTCCACACTTCGAAATACCATTGGCGCACCTGTTTGTTGCCATAGCGCTCTGCCAGGTGTGCCACAAACTGTCGAACAAATTCTCCCCAGGCTTTGTAGTCCCTGGGGGGCGAGATGATGCCGGAATAAGACATGATGGTCTGTTTTGGATTTGCAGCGAGACACGCCGGCATGAAGCTCAACTCGACAAAAGGCATCATGCCATCGGCGACTATCTTGTCGTAGATGGCGTCAGCACGCGAGAAGTCGTAGGTTCCATCGTGTCTGCAGACGACTCCCTCACTAAGAATTCCGTGGGCTCGTATATACCTCATCCCAAGGCTGTCATGAAGGTATTTGTTCGCTGCACGATATTGCGTGCCGGCATTCTTGATCTGTGGGCTCGCATCCCCTTTGAAGAGGTAGCCAAGGTGATCTGCGCCAACTCCAATGCTCCAGTTGTTGCGCAGGGGTGGTCCTGAGAGGTCGGCAGAATTGATCTGAAACGCTACCAGGCCCGGATCCGACTCATTCGATTCGCCGGCTGCCGGAGCAGAGAACTCGCCCGGATGGCTTCCGTCCTGCGCTCGGACTTTGTAGTAGTACCTAACCCCTGGCTTTACTGTACCGTCGGCGAAACTAGACTGCGGAACTGCCAAAAGAAAATCTGGCGGGAGAATGGATTCAAAGAATCGGCGCAGAACGGGTGCCAATACATACTGGGCCAGCTGCCCATAGTGACCGTTGCGGGAGTCCGCACGGAATACTTCATAACTCGTTGCTCCATCCACCGGCTTCCAGTGAAGTTCAACGAGATGACGACTTGAGACCGTCTGTAGTTCTCCTGGTCGCTCGACACGGTGAGAGATCGGCTGACTGCTTTGTGCGAATTGCATAAGCAGCACAACTTCGACCGCAAGCACCAACATGATACCGCCTGCGGTCCATAGAACGATGCGCACAACTCTCCGCAGCAAAGATGAATGTTTCATCTGAACTCGCATCGGAATGGAGCCGGTTAGGATCTTGGATTCGCTCGTCATTGTGGACCCTCAAAGTGAATCTCATGTTGTGACTGTCGGTTACGATCCGGCTCTTGAAATGCTTGTGGGGAGAGCTCTGAGGGCTTCCGGAAGCAGGGCCGAACGTCCGAAGAGTGTCGGCGTCTTCGCCACCAGAAACGAGCAACGCCATCGCGGTGTTTACCCAATCTTTCGTTCGTCTTCATTGCAGCTGAACGGACTCTTCGTCTGGCTGCAGTCGTACCAGCGACTTCGAGTCGTTCCATAATTTCAGCGCTCGTTGTTCGTCATAGGACAATTTGGAGGATCGCGTGTCACTGAGTGTGTTGTTATTCGACTGAAAATACTTGCCAGACGCGTTGCTGTAGGCGGGATCGGCAGCGACCTTAGCAAGGGATGCACCAGAGAAGCTGAGGGAGCCCTGAGTTATACCAACTCGTTTCGCGAGCCACTTCATGAAGGAAGTTTTCGCGAGCCACTGCACAGGCTTCGGCATCGTCCGGATCAGCCCCGTCTGCGGCACGGACCCGGGGTCGAAGGCAATCGATGTGATTGAGCTTCCGGCCCGCCGTAACCGGCGGTGCAGTTCATAGGCATAAAGGATCGTGCAGAGCTTCGACGTCGCGTAGCGCTTGCCCGCGGAGAGAGGTCTCTTGCCGTTTTTTCCATCATTAGCAAGAGCAATCGCGTCGGGCTCAGCCACAATTCCGACCATCTTTCCATCCGCCGTGTCGGGGTCATGCGTTCCGCTGGCGGTGAACACGATCCGTCCACCGACTTCCAATTGCTCAATGAGCAGCTCGATCAACAGGAAATGTCCAAGGCAATTGGTCGCGAACGTTGCCTCATAGCCGTCCTTGCTATAGGAAAGCGGCCCGGCGAAGTATCCGCCTGCGTTACAAAGGAGTGCCTGAAATGAAACGACTTCGCCCCTGTCGAGCATCGCACGAAACTTTGTTGCCGCATCTCTGACAGAGCTCAGCGAGGAGGTGTCGAGCTCAAGTATGCTGACCCTTATACCGTAGTCCGTCCGAAGCTGTTGCGCGGTGGCATTGATCTTTTCCATACTCCGTCCCGCGAGAACTAAGTCGTAACGCGAGCTTGACGCGAGCTGTTTGGCGCATTCAAAGCCGATTCCCGCGTGACCGCCTGTGATGAGTGCCGTTGGCATGATTACCTTCGTTTGAGCGACTCTGAGACTGATTGTCCTGCTGATAACCAAAGTTTTACCACCGGATTCGCGCGAGTGCGGAGTAGCGCCTTTGAACGCGAAGCGCGGACGCCGAGCGGGTAATCAGCGAGAATCTTGCTCCCCGCTCACGCCGATCCTTCGCGAAGGCCGACGCTTGGCAGTTTGTGGTTCAGACCGCAACCGCGGCGCATAGGAATCCGCGCTTAGCGCTGAATCTTCGCGTTTGACTGGTTTTCCGTTGGAAACCAATCCTTGGCGGTATTCTTGACGGAAGCTGGTGCTGCATCGCACAAGGGATGCGGCTTTCACGGTTTCCATTTTCTTGTGTTCGGGGAGCCGAGTCATCCATGCTCACTGGATCGTTCATGATTAGCCTTTACCTAGCCGCGAGTCTCATCGGATTCTCAACGGGGGCGGTGATCAGCGCTCTACTTCTGGCGCTCACCGCGCGTGCCACCAGACTGCCGGGCGCAAGCGCAGCCAATATTCTGTTCGCGACTTGCTGCCTAGTTTGGAATCTGAGCGGTCTCGCGCATTCCCTCGCTCTCGCATGCGGCGCGCCCGAACAGGGACGAACAGAGCTGATCATCCTGGCTTGTCAATACACTGCAGCCGCGGCATGGCCCATCAGCGTATTAAGCCTATGGAGCCCGCTCGCAACCCTGCGTTGGCAAAGAATCGGCTGCCGGTCGTTGCAGGCGCTCGCGGCCATCACCTGTACGCTGATCGTTATACCGCTCTGGCACGGCGTCTTAACCGGGGCGACCTCGTCGCTGCTTTTCCTCATGAAATCGACCCCCTACAACGGAGCCATTCTGCTCACGTTGGGAATCGCACTATTCCGGGGACGGCTGACATCGCAGGCGATGAGGCTTCCTGTTCTGGCGATGCTCCTGGGCGCTTTCGGCGCTACAACGGCAGTCATTATCCTGCAAGTGTTGCCGTTCGAACCTGTTGTTGTCGGCCTTCTCCGCGCCGTCAGCGAACAGATTACACTTCTCATCGTTCTAGGCGCGTTCTTCTTGTTCGCCCGATTCCGCTTTTCCGATTTGTTTATCCGCCATAGCCTCAGGGTGGTGTTAGCGGCGCTCACGGCAGTAGCCGTCACGCTGTCCTATTACACCCTCTCGCTCTTCCGATTCGACGGCCGCTTGGCATATCCGGCGGCCGCCCGGGTCTGTCTCGATACCCTGACCGCGGTTCCTATATTGGTTCTGTTCGCGTTCGTTGACCGACATATCGGCGAATACGTGAACCGTTGGATATTCCGCGCGCCGGACTACCGCGCCCTGCTGCGGGAGTTATCGGAAAAACTGGCGCGCCTTCGGTCCGAAACAGAGATCGCCGACGCCGTCGAGACAACCGCCCGTCAATCGCTTGAGCTGAGAACTGTCCAGCTGGTTACGCTCGAGAGTTTTTCCAAGACGAGCCTGTCCACATCGAATCGTCCGCATTCGCATCAGCGGGAGCCGGATTTGTTGAACGCGCTGAACGACGGCGAACCGGTAGAACTCGATTGCCAGCACCCGAAGTACGCGGGACAATTCCAAGACGAAGTCGAACTGCTTGTTCCGGTTCGATCGGAGGGCCGGGTCACCCAGATGCTCGCCATCTCACCCGGTCCTGCGCGCCGCGGCCTGGTGACGCACGAAGTGAATTATTTGCGCGGCGTTGCGGCGCAGTTTGGTCATCGGCTCGACGCGCTGCACATGGAAGAGCGGCTGATTTCGGTCCAGAGCCGCGAAGCGGTGCTTCTGCAGCAGGTGACCGAGGCGGAGTTGCGCGCTCTGCGCGCTCAGGTAAACCCGCATTTCCTCTTCAATTCGCTCAACAGCATCGCAAACCTCATCGTGACCGATCCCAAGCGAGCCGAGACCATGACGCTGCGGCTCGCCAGAGTTTTCCGCCACGTACTGGCCAACTCTGCGCGCCCCCTCATTGCGCTGCACGAAGAGATCGAGTTCCTGGAAACCTATCTGCAGATTGAAGAAGCCCGGTTCGGTAGCCGGCTGCAAGTCAAGATCGCCGTCGACCCTGCGGTCGCTATGGAGCAGATTCCTTCGCTGATCCTTCAGCCCATTGTGGAAAATGCGCTGAAGCATGGCCTGGGACCGAAACCCGGTCCAGGCCACTTATGGATTACCGCCGAGGCTGACGGAGATCAGGTACGTCTGCAAGTGGACGATGACGGCGTCGGTCCCGCAATCGGTGTCTTGACAGTCAACGGCAGCAATGGACGATCAAACAGAGTCGGGCTCGAGAATGTTGCGCAGCGCCTCAATGCGCTCTATCAGGACCACGGTCGGATGACAATTGAAGTGCGGCAGGCGGGTGGAACGCGCGTCACAATTTTGTTGCCACGCGAGAGGGGAGCCGCGGCGTGATGCGGTGCCTGGTCATTGACGATGAGGCGGATGCTCGCGCGCGGCTGATCCGGTTGCTTGGCGCTCATCCCGAAGTCGACGTAATCGGCGAGGCTCAGGATGGTCTCGAGGCGATTGAGAAGATCGAAGAGCTCCGGCCTGACCTTTTGTTTCTCGACATAGAAATGCCCGGGCTCAAAGGTTTCGAGGTACTGCGGTCGATTCCGTCCGCCATCGAGATCCCGCTCGTCATCTTCACCACGGGATACGACCAGCACGCGCTCGCGGCCTTTGATGCCAACGCGCTGGCCTATCTCCTCAAGCCCATCGAACCGGAGCGGTTGTCGTTTGCGATAGAACGATCGAGCAAACTTTGTTCTCTTTCCGCGGAAAAAGATAGGGAGCGCGAGAACATTCTGCGCGCGACAGGTGAGGCGCCGAAGACGCTCCGCAAAATCGTCTGCCGGAAAAACGGACGCGCCCTGCTTGTGCCTTCGGAACAAATCTTGTGGTTCGAGGTGCAGGATGGCATCGTGCATGCGAATACAGCGAAAGATTCGTTCTGGGTGAACTACCAGCTGGCCGAACTTGAAGCCGCCTTGCCGCCGGAGGAGTTCTTCCGCGCGCGCCGCGAGGTGCTAGTCAATATGTCGCGGATCAAAGAGATTAAGCCCTACTTCAAGAGCAGCTTTCTGTTGGTTATGTCCGACGCTGCGTCCACTGAGATCGCCGTGAGCGAACGGCAGGCGCGGCCGCTGCGCCTGCGTCTTCCCGGGCTCTAGAACAATAGTACTCCGAGCACTTTCACCGTAGCTTTCAGAAAATCGCTGGGGACAACTCCATCGAACTACTTCAGAGACTCTGACGAGACCTTCGCGCGGGCAAGTTGTCCGTGATGGAAAGATAGCGGCACAACGGAAGAGCACGAACAGTAAGGGCTAGACTACGTGATCTTTGCCCGATGCAAGGCCGTTGGTTCTGTGCGATCTGCGCTCATCGATACTGACGGGGCCAGCACCAAACTGAGAGATCAAGAGCGCCGCGCCCAGCGTGGAAAGATTCTTTAGGAACAAGACCCGCTCTACGAAAACCGTATTGGGATCACTCATGTTCCAGAATGTATGCATCCATAAGGTGACGGGTACAAGAAATGCAACCAGCGCCCATGCCCCCCATCGCGCTTTGTAGCCAATAGCAACGCTGAGGCCTCCCGCTAGAGCCAAGACACCCGATAACGGCACCAGAAGGCCGGCAAGAGGCACACTTTGTTTGGCGGCATCTTGGACGGCTTCATGGGTTAAGTGGTAAGGAAAAGCCACAATGAAATTGAAGACGAGTAGCAGCCTTCCAAGGGGAAACAGGAACTTCATCAAGAGCTCCTTTGGTGCAATCGCTGCTAGTGATATGAGACTCACTAGTTGTTATTCCTGTATCATTATCAAGAGGTGCTGT
>Ga0302189_10002313_pt1 | contig 15326 bp, 13 predicted proteins | sample II_Bog_E2_2_FD_194551 | JGI IMG/M metagenome (GOLD analysis project Ga0302189, IMG submission 194551) | Peat permafrost microbial communities from Stordalen Mire near Abisko, Sweden - II_Bog_E2_2 | ecosystem: Environmental > Terrestrial > Soil > Wetlands > Peat | place: Sweden: Abisko...
AATCTTCGCCGCTGAAAGCGATTTCCCCCTCGGGAAAGGTGAATCCGGGCAGGAACGCTCCGACGGAGAGTGCCTCTGCTACAGGAAAGCCGTTGTTCAACGCGAAGAGCCCGAATAGCGATGGCGCGCTGGGATCCGAGGTCGCAAAGTCCAGATCGACTGAATTCAACGTCTGGCTGAAAATCACGTCGAGAAACTGATTGCTTTGTTCCGCGGGTCCCGGATCTCCGAGCACATTACCGGTCAGAGTGTCGAAGATGCTTGGGAATACAACGAAGCCGCCGGGATCGGCGTCGCTTGAGAAAGTTGCCGAGAGGCCGCCCACAGTGTCAGTGAACGTTGTAGACGTTCCAGGGGCGTCGCTGTCGAAGTTGAACACGGTAGATGCACTTGAAGGAACGCAAAGGCACGCGGAGGCCAGTGCGAAGGTCAGCAGTTTGAGCTTTGTGGGGATCACGTTTTGAACTCCTCTGCACTGTTAAGCGACACCGAAGAGGAAATCCCCTCATCGAATGTCATTTTTTCGAGCGCGCCCTGCATAGCCTCTTGGTTTTGGCAGCGGTGACTCATCCAACTCGCGCCTGAGAAGTGCCGATCCGCATCTCCCAGCTAATGGGAAATCAAACATCCAATTAGGCTTAATGAGATTCAGAGGCAATCTGCGCTATAATTCCGCTTAACCGGCAGCAGGATGCTGCTTCCTCATTCCCCATCTCTACCCGCGCAGGAAATGCACTCCCTGGAAGCCCCGGCTCCAAGGGCAGGACGAACGCCACTCATTACCAGGGTCGGACAGGCCGGACAGGAGTTGGCAGCATGGAGATTTCTCCGAGTAGCTCCCCAATGACCCAGTTGCTCAGGCAGTGGAGCGGCGGCGACAAGTCTGCCCTAGACAAGCTCACGCCGGTGGTCTACGACCAACTCCACAGGCTGGCTTCCAGATGTTTGCGCTCTGAGCGGCCCAACCATTCCCTTTGCGCCACCGCCCTAATTCACGAAGCTTACCTGCGGCTGATCGATGCCGATGTGGCCTGGCAGGATCGAATCCACTTCTTTGCAGTTTCTGCTCGTCTGATGCGCCGCATTCTGGTGGACCATGCCAAGAAGAACGGGCGAGAGAAGAGAGGTGGGGGCGCAGAGGTGATTCCGCTCGACGAGGCAATCGTCGTCGGCCCTGACTCGACTGCCGGCCTGCTGGAACTGGATACCGCTTTGGAACGCCTTGCCACACAGGACCACCGCAAGAGCGAAATTGTGGAACTGCTCTGTTTCGGCGGGCTGACCTATGACGAGACCGCTGCCGCGTTGAAGATTTCGCCGGCAACGGTACATCGCGAAATCAAGCTCGCCAAGGCCTGGCTGCATCGCGAACTTATACGAGGCGCCGCATAACGGGGAAGATATGCTCCACTCGCCGCAACGCTGGAAGCAGATCGAGAATCTCTTTCACGAAAGTCTGGCTGTGCCCGCGGAGTCGCGCGCAGGCTTTCTGGTTGAGCGCTGCGCCGGCGATGCCGAGTTGCGAGCCGAAATTGAGACGCTGCTCGAATTCGAGGGAGTGCCGATGGATCTCATCGAGCAGCCGGTCATCAACGCGGCTCATGACTTTGCCACCGCATCGGCAGGCCAGCGAATCTCACCCGGCGATGTAATAGGTCATTACAAAATTCTGTCCTTCATTGGCGCGGGCGGCATGGGCCAGGTCTACCTTGCGCAGGATGCGATGCTTGACCGGATGGTCGCGCTCAAGGTTCTTGCTCCGGCGCTGGCGAACGATGATCGCGGATTGCGGCGTTTCGAAAAGGAGGCCCGCGCCGCCTCGGCCCTCAACCATCCAAATATTCTGACCATCTATGAATTCGGCCAAGTCAATAGGCTTCATTTTATCGCTTCGGAGTATGTCGATGGGCCCACGCTGCGCCAAATGCTGGCGGGCCACGGCCTGTCTCTAGAAACTGCAATCGACATCGCCCTGCAGATCGCCAGGGCGCTCGAGGCCGCTCATGCCTCGGGGATTGTCCATCGCGATATCAAGCCGGAAAACATCATGGTCCGCGGCGACCGCCTGGTAAAGGTCCTCGATTTCGGCATCGTCAAGCTCATTGAATCGCAATCGCAGCAACCCGGCAATCCAGCAGCGCTCGCGGCATCCGTCTCCATCAGTCAGGTAGGTCTGGTCATCGGCTCGGCCAGATACATGTCTCCTGAGCAGGCTCGCGGGCTTGAGGTCGACCCGAGAAGCGACATCTTCAGCCTTGGGGCGGTTCTCTACGAGATGATCGCCGGCAAGGCCGCATTCGATGGCGCAACCATCAGTGATGTTATTGCCGAGATCCTCAAAGGAACTCCCGAGAGTCTCAGCGAAATCGCCCCAGACACACCTGCTGAAGTTCAGGAGATCATTGGCAAGGCGATGAGCAAAGATCGCGAGTCCCGCTATCAGACCGTGAAGGAGATGCTCGGCGATTTGCAACTTGCATCGAGCGCCAATTCGCCCCAGGCCGGACACTCCAGCGCCACGGGGGACGGTAACATGCGGCCGCGGTTGGCAACACGGCCTACGGCCCGAAACGCCGGGACTCCACTGGCCGCCAACGCCAAGCCCGGCCCGTCTGGGGTCCGTTTTGGCTGGTTGAGCACGAAAGCAAGGTTGTTCGCTATTTCGGTTGCGCTTGCCGTGCTCGCGATCGCATGGGTAGTTCTGTTTCTGCGGTCCAGAAACCCTGCTCCGCCAGGCGCGCAGGCGCATTCACACACGCTGGCCATTCTGCCATTCCGCAATCTGCGCCAGGATCCGTCGCTCGACTATCTCGGATTTTCGCTTTCTGACGCGGTAATTACCAAGCTCGGCTCCGTCGGCTCGCTCACCGTGCGGCCGTCCTCCTCAATTGAACGTTACCGGAATCAAGACGGCGACCCCAGGAAGGTTGGCGATGAACTCGACGCCGACACGGTGCTTACCGGCGCCTTCATTCGAGACGGCGACGACCTGAGAATCACCACGCAGTTGATCGACGTGAAGCCAAACAGGATCCTGTGGCGGGACTCGATCGACGTCAAGTTCGATAAGCTGCTGACGGTTCAGGACCGCGTCTCACAAGAGATCGTAAAAGGGCTGAAGCTGAATCTCACGCCTGCCGAAGTCGAGACGCTTTCTCCAGAGAAGCCGGTCGATCAGGAGGCCTATGAAGACTATTTGCGCGGCATCGACCTCTATTCCATGAATGATTTTGGCGCAGCCATTGCGATGCTCGAGAAATCCGCTTCAATCGATCCGAATTATGCTTTAACGTGGGCGCATCTCGGCAAGGCGTATACAACCAGCGCGACCCTGCGCATGGGTGGGCGTGAGGAATACGACAAGGCGCAAGCCGCGTACCTCAAGGCAATTGCCCTCAACCCCAAGTTGCCCGAGCCGCGCATTTACATGGCGAACATGCTCACGGATACTGGCAGGGTTGAGCAGGCAGTGCCGCTGCTGCGTACGGCCCTGGAAACCAGCCCCAACAACGCCGAGTTGCACTGGGAACTCGGCTATGCGTACCGCTTCGCAGGCATGTTACCGGAATCCGTTGCCGAATGCGAGAAGGCTCGGCAGATTGATCCGGATGTCAAGATTAACAGCTCTGCGATGAACAGCTATCTCTATCTGGGCGAGTACGACAAGTTTTTGAAGAGCTTGCCTGAGAACGACTCAGCTTTCATTCTGTTTTATCGCGGCTTCGGCGAATACTACTTGCACCACACAGACCAGGCGGTCCGCGACTTCGACCGCGCGTACGCGATGGAGCCTTCCCTGCTTCCCGCCAGAGTTGGGAAGGCGCTGAGCGACCTGAGTGCAGGACGGAAGGCTGATGCCAACGAACTGCTGCATCGAACCTGGGACGAAATGGAAGATCGAGGGGTCAGCGACGCCGAGAGCATGTACAAGGTAGCGCAGGCGTTTGCCGTGGCGGGCGACAAACAAGCTGCGCTCCATAGCCTGAGCCACGCCATCGACGGCGGGTTCTTCTGCTACTCGTGCTTTGCCACAGATCCACTCCTTTCCAGCCTCCGGAGTGAACCGGAGTTTCAAAGGCTGAAGGACATAGCCCGGCATCGACAGGATGAATTCAAGTCCCGGTTCTTTTGAGCAAAGTCATGCCCAAGGATGACATCATCGCCAACGGAAACGCAGCGAATCATAAGACCCATGATCTGCAGCACTTGAGTTTTCTCAAGTGCTGCAGTCATTACACTACCTTGGCGGAAACGAACGACCCAAGGGAGTTGCAACGACTAATGGATGCGGGTTGCAGAACCACCGTTCTCATTCTCCTGTGATTGCTCCACCCGTGTCAGCAGAGAACTTGAGGCCTAATCAAAACTCGGTCAACTTGCCAGTTTGATTTTGGCTGGCGTTCGGAGGTACGCATCCATATGGAGGTCGGGAGAATCGGAGGCGCAGCCTGAGTGCAGTTGGCCCTTGCTCCTCGCGAGGGAGAGTCGAGGCCGTGAGCCGATTGCGCCTGGCCCATCGGGCAAGATGCGGGCCAAGTCCATGAGGTGGTGCGGGAAAACCTCGAAAGCGACCCAACCCGCCGTCACTCAAACTCCTGAAATGCTCGTCGAGAATTGGTCAAACGCACCTTGACTAATTTGCGCTCCAATCGGTCAAACGCACAACGACACAACCGGATCGGTTATTGGTCAAACGCACATTGACGGATTGGGACCGATGACTGGTCAAACGCCGCGCAACTTTGCCAAAGATGCTTATCTGCTCCACACAGAGGCCAGGATTGGCACGAGACTCTGCTCAAGCGCAGATGCGGCGTGATTTCATTTCTAAAGCTACAATGAATTGTGCGAAAAACCATTGTTGCCGTGATCTTAATCGCTGTGTTTTTGCCGATTGCCATTTTATTTGTGCGGTCGGCAACGCCCCTGGTTGACATGCCAGTTCCAACCCCGGTCCTCGGACAAGCCACGCCAGTTACGGTCCACGTGCAAGACCCGCATGGCGTCCTCAGGGCCACAGCATTTGTTGAGCAGAATGGCGCCCAATTTCCAGTGTGGGAACTCGCTCAACCTTCGCGCGCGACCGACAGCACCTGGAGCTTCGTGGTTGGTGTCAAGTCCACGCCGCAACTTCGAGATGGCAAGGCAACATTGATCGTTGAGGCAACCTCGAACGACTTGCGCCGCAAGACAACTCGTTTTGAGCGCGATGTCACGGTGGTGACGCAACTTCCAACTGTGAGTGTCGATTCGGAACAGCACTACCTGTATCTCGGCATGGCCGACTTGGCAACCTTCAGTGTTTCCGGCAGTTGGACCGAAGCAGGTGTGCGAGTCGGCGATCAGACATTTCGGTCCTGGCCTATGCCGGGCGGCAAACCCGGAATGTTTTCGCTCTTTGCCTTTGCGTGGAATATGCCCGCTGACACGATTCCGCAGGTCTTCGCCGGCAGTGGTGCAGGGAGCGATGTGACCAGCCCGATTGCGTTCCAGTTCCCAAAGAAGGAGCAGCCGAAGTATACCGTTCACGACTTGCAGGTGAGCGATTCCTTCATGCAGAAGGTGGTCAACGAGCTTGATCCAAATGGCTCTGGCGATCCCGTCACGCGTTTCGTCAAGATCAATAACGACATGCGCCGCGCCAATAATAAAACTCTCTCCGATCTTAGGCTGAAGACCGCTGACAGGTTCTTGTTTTCGCAAGTGTTCGCGCGGCAGTCTCATTCGCAGGCTGAAGCAACGTTTGCCGACGTGCGGAACTATATGTATCACGAAAAAAAGATCGATCAGCAGGTCCACCTCGGATACGATCTCGCGGTCACGCAGCACGTAGGCGTGGAAGCGTCCAACGACGGCCGGATTGTCTACGCCGCACCGCTCGGCATCTACGGCAATTGCATCGTCGTCGATCATGGCTACGGGCTGCAAACTATCTACGGGCATCTCAGCCATATCGATGTGCATGAAGGCGACATGGTCAAGCGGGGCCAGGTCATGGGCCAGAGCGGCATGACCGGAATGGCAGGAGGCGATCACATTCACTTCGCCATGCAGCTCGACGGTGTGCAGATCGACCCGAAGGAATGGTGGGATAGTCACTGGATTCAGGACCACGTAGCTCGACGTGTAGACTTGCCAGGATTCAAGGAGTGAAGGTGACTAAACTGGCCGGTCGAACCGCATAGTCCAGGTTGAACGAGTGACGGGGCCTGAGCGGATCACCGGCAATCCAGAGATTGCCATGAAATGCTACCAAATTCAGTTTTTCGGGAGATTCCCAAGAACTCAAGACTGGAAACCCTTGGAACAGGTGGCAGGAAGGACTGGATTCAACAGGCACCGGGGGTCGAAGAGTCCTGCGAGAGATCTGCAGGTCTTCTGAAATCTGATCCAGGTGGAGGGTCACCGGCGCGCGGAGAAGGGCGCCAGATGCGTCCTGCGAGTGCGGATGGTAGATTTCAAGATAGGTGAAGACCAGCGAGGCCGTCACTGATCGGAGTACTGCCTTCAGGTTCGGATAGTAGGGCATGCGACCCGTTGTTTTTAGGATCACGAGTGGCGCGAACCAACCTGCACGGCCAAAATCTGACCGGCTTGCTCATTTCCTAAGCTCGAAAAGAGTAGCACGCACGAATTTGGCGGTACCGTGTAGAAGCGGGGTAAGGCCACCACCCCAGTCGCTGCTCATGAGCTAAGCAATCTCTGCCCGAAATTACCTCGCGTCGGTGAGTACGCGAAGGCAAAAAACCCCCGCGAAGCTACCAAAACCCCAATGCTCCGCCTTGACAGAGACGAACCATAGGCCTCTCTCCGAATCCCCCCTTCTTTCCCCGTTCGAACCGAGCAAATCTGGCCAGCATTCCCGCGCCGACTGGCTCAAGATGAATTGCATAAAGGCTTCCCGAATCCGCACTGATAGCAGTTTCGGGGAAGATGGTTCCCGTAACTAGCGCACTCAAGTCGACGCAACAAACATACCGGGGCCCCGGCGACAGGTCGTCGTCGCTGGAGTGAAGAGAGCGACGCCCTCGAACGAGACTAATCAAGATAGATAGTCCTGTTTTTGCTTTAGCGAAAGCAGGTGTCCAGGAGGATCACAAAATGGGATCTCTTACGAGTGTCATCCGAGCCGCCCGCAAGGTGGGCTTCTTCAGTCTACTGCTGGGGTCAACATTGACGCTGGGAACAGTCCCTGGATTCGCTATCGGCCCAAACTCCGAGACGATTCAGGCCACCTCCACACACGCTGGCAAATCGGCCACCCTGACCTTGGTCGTTTACAACTATTCCACCCCGTTGAACCTGCAGATTCTTTCACAGGCATTTCAGGAAAACCAGGATCGAGGGTTGGCCATTGCGCTTTCCAAAACCAAAGCGGTCGGTCATTGCTCGATCGCAGGCAGTATCAGCTATGACGTAGCCTTCATTCAAATGGTTTCCACGCCAACTGGACGGAAGATCACGTTTATCGCCAGCCGTCCGCATCCTCCCGAAGAAGCTGACCCGCTTGCGTCCTCCGGGGCCTTTGACCTGGCATATGGCCAATTCGACCTGAATGACACCGACCCGGCTAAGAGTACAGGGTTCCTCTATCCGGCAAGCAAGCTCCTGATCGATCCGCAGGGAGAGTTCCATTATGATTTGGCCGGCGCCCCCTGGCCGCTGATCAACGTCCTCGATTCCAACGATCTCCCAGCCGAGACCATAGCGCTGAGCCCCACAAAATAATCTCCAACAGATCTCTCCAGTTGCGCACTCCAATCCGGCTATCATCCTACGCATAACAGTAGCAAATCGAAGAGTCCGGATACTGCATGTTGAAGGCATGAGGACAACGTGGACCATCCCTGACGATCATGACATTACTGTGACTTCAGAAACCTGGATTTCGCCTGAATTGAAGATCATTGTTCGCTAGATCACGAACGACCATCCAATGATCAGGTTGCTGAAAGCTGGCAGGAATTGCTCATCCGGGCGTGCGCAGCGAGCCTCCTGCACGGAGCCATAATTCTAAGACTGGTCATTTTTCGCGTTTTGCGTAGCGCGCCTTTTGTCAAACCCACCCGCGATGTAGAACGGAGGTGCGATTTTGACCAACTCAGAGGACATCGCGTGTATAGGATTGGTTTTACATTGGCGGTCGCGTCCCTTACGGAGTGACTGCACACGGTATCCCGATCGGGCCTTTGCAGTTTGACCGATTGGAAGCTGCCCCGGTAGCCTGATGTACATCCCGAACTCAGGGGAATATTGGCAACGCTACCGAGAGGTTCTGATGGCGGATCAAACGACCACGCTGATACGTCGAGAAGAAGTTGCGGAAGGTACCTGCCACGGTTGAGAAAAGATCGGCGACATCCTCCCGGAACCAGCACCAAGTCGCCTAGCGCTCGGAGAGAGAGCAAGACGGCACACAGATTAGCCTCATTGAATGAGCAAATCGCAACGCGGTGGATACCTTCTCCATCCGCTCACTCCGACGCATCTAAGACACAAAAATCCCAGGCCGGCCTTGGCGGGGCGACCTGGGATTTCTTGCTAACGCAAGGTTGCGGCAGATTATTGATCGTGGGAGGCGTGGCGCACTGAAACAATCGTTCCGTCCTGCCTCGCCATTACGTAATTCCCATCGATCTGGCGCCACTCATGTCCCGCTGGCGGACGGCGAAGGTGATTCTGCCGATAATCTACCTTATCGCCTCTGTTCCAGTCTTCCTGCGGTACCTTTGAGCCCGCCTTCCATTCGTTGTGCTGCTTGTAAGTGTGGTTGTCGCGGTGATCCTGGTCCTGATGATCCTGGGCCAGGGCGGGCATGCCGGCCAGAGCCACAGCCAGGATCGTGAGTGCAAATGCTGCTCGTATCGTTTTCATGAATACTCCGGTGGAATTGGATTCCGCCTTGGGGGGAATCGTTGTGTGGACGACATTGGTAGGGTCTTTCACGCCATTGCTGCTTCAGCAAACTGACATCAGGTTTACGCGGTCTACTGAATGCAGGCTGCTCAATACCGCACAGTTTATGGTGGCTCCAATTCTTCGAGTGCTGGCCGATTTACTGGCAACGCTGAGAAATATGCTACAAAACGGGATTGTCTCCCAATTGGCGGCGATCCACTCAGAATCCGGTCCAGCACGCCTTTGATTGCTTCATAGCGAGCCGCCTTCGAGAAATACAATGCATGTAGAACTGACAGGAACGTGCATAGTGCGACATTTCTTGCAGAGTTTGTTTGCCCCCCAGAGTTCAGCCGGACGCCGTCGAGAGGTCGTTGGCGTGATCAATGCGCGCCGTCGCGAGTTTCGCCAGCAATCCGACGATGAGTTGGAGGCGACAGGGAAACAAGCTCGAATCCTGACGGAAACCGTCGCCGTCGCCGCTGTGGCTGCGGAACGATTGCTGGGATTGGATATGTTCGACGTTCAGCTTCAGGGCTCGCTTGCACTTTCCGATGGAAAGATTGCAGAGATGCAGACGGGCGAAGGAAAGACACTGGCCGCGGTTCCGGCAATTGTCTGGTATGCGAAGGCGGGCAAGGGCGTCCATGTAATGACCGTGAATGACTATCTGGCCCGGCGAGATGCCAAATGGGTGGGACCGATCTATGAATTCTTCGGCCTATCAGTGGGCTGCATTCAGCAGAGCATGAGCAGCGAGGAGCGGAAGAAGGCCTATCTCTGCGATATCACCTACGCCATGGCGAACGAGGTCGGCTTCGATTACTTGCGCGATCAGATTGCTCTTTATTCGCGGGACCAGGTTCATCGCCCATTTGCCGCGGCAGTTATCGATGAGGCAGACTCGATTCTGATCGACGAGGCTCGAATTCCGCTGGTTCTTGCCGGCGGTCAGTCGGCCGACTCGGCGGTTGTGTACCGGGTCGATCAGCTGACGCGCCACTTCAGGCGCGGCGTCCACTATGTGCTCGATCAATATGGCCGCAGCGCGTCTCTGACGGATGCCGGGATTCAGGCAGTGGAGAGGGCTTTCGGATGCAGAAATCTCTTTGCTGAAGGGAATCTGCGGCTGTTTACGGCCGTTCAGGATTCGCTCCATGCCCATAGCTTGCTGCGGCGAGACGTGGACTATCTTGTGAAGAACGGCGCCATCGAATCCGTGGACGAGTTCAAAGGGCGCATCGTGCCAGACAGGCGCTGGCCCGCCGGTCTGCAAAGCGCCGTTGAGGCCAAGGAGGGAGTCGTGGCCAAGCCGCAGGGCAGGATTCTCGGTTCCATCACCATCCAGAATCTGATTGCACTCTACCCGCAAGTCTGCGGCATGACGGGTACAGCCGCGATCCAGGCCGAAGAGTTTCGTTCCATTTATGGGATCGACGTCGAAGTTATCGCGACCAATCGTCCGGTAATCCGCAACGACCTACCAGACCGGGTCTTCCAGACGAAGAACGAGAAGGAGCAAGCAGCTCTTGCCGAAATCCTTCGCATCCACCAGTCCGGCCGGCCGGTGCTAATCGGGACGGCAAGCGTGGAAGAGTCCGAGCGGCTCAGCGCCGGCATGGGCGGCATACCTCACCAAGTCTTGAATGCCCGCAATGAAGAAGAAGAGGCCGGGATCATCACCCGGGCCGGTGAGCCGGGCGCGCTAACGGTCTCCACGAATATGGCCGGTCGCGGGGTGGATATTCGTCTCGGGGCAGGCGTGGCGGCCCTGGGAGGCTTGCACGTATTGGGCCTCAACCGGCACGAGAGCCGTCGCATCGACTACCAACTGCGGGGTCGCTCGGGACGGCAGGGCGATCCGGGAAGTTCGCAGTTTTTCGTTTCGCTCCAGGACGAACTGCTGATCAAGTACGGCGTCGATCAGCTCAATACGCCCGATGCTCCAGCGCACATCCAGCGGCTCATCGAAGACCAGAATCTCCAAATCCGGCAGTTTCTTCGCAAGTATGAAGGTGTGGTCGAGGGGCAGCGGCAGGCGGTGCAGCAGCGTCGCCAGGCCATTCTCACCGGCGACATCGCCTGTACGTCGGAACTAGAGAGACTGGTTTCGCTGGCTACAATCGACGATCTTTGGTCAGAGCACCTAGCCGGGGTCGCCGGACTGCGTGAAGCGACGCAATGGGTCTCGTGGGCCAACCACGATCCGCTGCATGAATACCTCAAGGACATCGACAATATGTTTGAGGCCATGCAGGCGGTGATTGCCGATGAAATCCCGAAACGCCTGGCGCAGGCCGAGGCATCTGGACTGAATCCATCCCAGCGCGGCGCAACTTGGACATATCTGACCACCGACATGCCGTTCGGAAGCATCGAAGAGCGGATCGTCAGCGGTCTGAGGCGGCTGATCGGAAAAACATGACGGCTACTAGCCAAATCTTTGGACCCATTTGGTGCCAGCCTCGTTAGGATTACTTCCGGATTGCCGATAAATCGCTCAGAACTCAAGAAAGGAAACCGATCACGGAGCCATGGTTGACACGATGCTCGGAATCGCCACTTCTATGAACGCTGGAACATTTACTTTTAGCCAGGTGTCTAATCAAGCATGACCACCCATCGTTACCGGACGAGAATATCGGCTCTCTTTGTGGCCGCCCTCCTATTCCTCAGCATCGGATGGCTTGCAATGGAGGCACGCCAGCGGCTATTTCGCGCACGAGCGGAGGCTCTGCTGGCCGACATCAAATCTCTGGAGTTGAACCGAAGTTCATGGTCCGATACACAGAGGCTAATGACTCGTTGGGGCAAATGTGGGGGGTCGTATGGAAACTGCGACCCAGAGAATTGCAGTTACAGTATCAGGATTTACCACCTCCCGTTGGTCCACCCGTCATTTGTCTTTGAAGAAGGCCCGCACATCGGCGCGAGAATATTGGAATTGGCCGGCCTGCGAAGCGCCGTAGTGACCGCAGGATTTCATGTCGTCCACGGCGTCGTGACAGACAAGGGATTCGGAGTGGAAGTGGCACTGCCAGTCAACCAATGGATCAATCCAGGAGGTAGTTTTTGGGTAAAAGATGAAGTCGGGAGTTCTTACTGGCCAAGCCTCGATGTTGCCTTCTTGGAAGGCGCCAAACTGGGTCAATCAAACCCGTTTACCATCGCCAAGCACCCAAATCGTGGTTTTGTCCAACGACGAATTCGTCTCGAAGCGAGCTTCACCCCAGAGGAATCTCAAGAGGAGCAGGCCGCGCTTACAGACTTCCACTTTGACTGCATAACACGTTGGACCCCATGCACGAGCCGCAGGGAGCTCCTACCTAGAGCGGAGGAGGAATTCGAGGCGGAAGGGCGAGAATAGCGTTTTTATCGGTGCAGGGTTCTTGGCCCCAAGGTCGCTGTTCCGAGCGGTTGACCGGCGATTCGTCTCTTACTACTTGTGCGCTACCACGCCGCACGCGCGTTGGGTGTTCAGTGCGCCCCGATAGTGCTTGTGGCACCATTTCACCGCACAGGACGGCAAAATTGGCTCCCCCAAGAATCTCGCGACCAATGCACGCGGCAGAACAATGATCGAAACAACTGCTTTATATTCTGGTTGTTGTGGGGTTCTCCGGGATCACTCCGGAAAGTCGTCCTTGCGACTGGGATCCGAAGACCTCGGCTGGTGAAGCAGTCGCAGTCGTCGCAATGGGCTTTATCGGGACCAACGTGATCAAGGCCCGGCAACTTCCGGATACAGGTGATACTTACCCGATGCAGCATTGAACCGATATCAAAATACCGTCGGATAGAACTCTGCAGGCTATCACTGACCGCTCATTCAGTTTAAGGACCTACATCGTTGGAAGATGATTTCCGCATGGCTTTGTCAATGGGGCAAGCTGCGAGTTCCTCACTGAGAGCACACTTTCAAGTGTTGCGAGAACGCGTTTGTTAGCTTCTTCGTCTTTAACGGTGAGCCTGAGCGCTCGTAGCCCTACTTCGCATCCCATCGAAGATGCGTCGCGAAGGAAAATGCCTCGTCTCCTGGCTTCGCTCAGCAACGTGGCCGCAGGTGGTTGATCCGGCTCAAGGTGAAACATCACAAAATTTGCTCGCCCGGCCACTATCTCGTGGATACCTATGCTTCGAAGCCCTTCAGTCAACTGCTGACGGAGTTTGCGTGTTTCCCGGTAACGGTCCTGATAGTACGCGCTGTCGCCAAGCGCCTTGACCGCGGCAACCTGCGCAGGAAGGCTTACTGCCCATGGCGGAGTGATCGGCACCAGGTCAGAGAGTTGTCGGAGAGACCCACAGAGATAAGCGACCCGCATGCCACTCAAAGCATAGACCTTCGACATCGTTTTGCAGACGATGACATTCTCACTTGCTGCGGCGAAGCGCTCGAGGGACTCGTCTGGGCCGACATATTCTATGTACGCCTCATCGACCCAGACCCTGGTGCTTCCGGAGACGCAGGAAAGGACCTCTTTCAGCTTGTGGCCAGCGATGTGTTGTCCAGTGGGGTTGTTCGGATTGACGAGAACGATCAGGTCGTAGCCCAGCGCGGCCCGCGCCCGGAGTTCTTCAAGGTCTACGACATACCTGTCTCGCCTCGGCAGGACCATTCTGTCGACCTGGCAGCCAATCACCTTTTCGAGGACATGGACATATTCCCCGTACATAGGGTCCAGCACAAGCACTCGGGAGTTTCGGTTCAGCCATTGCCGAAACGCAAGGTAGATCAAATCGGATGAGCCAGCTCCGGGCAATATGTTCTCCTCGCTCACTCCCCGGTGCTGCGCGATGGCCCTCCTCAACCCTTCGCATTGAGTCGGAGGCGATGTTCTCATCAGCCATGGCAAGTGCTCACGCAGCGCATTCAGCGCAGTTGGAGAAGGCGGAAACCATGCATCGAGTACATCGGCGTTCACGATCGAGTCTCTGCGCTCCAATGTCTCGAAGTCTGTGCCAATGGCATCGAAGAACGCACCACCATGAAAGCAGCATGGTGGTTTGGAGAAAGGAAACGGAAGACCCCATTCTAATTCCTTCTCCAGTTTCTGATAAAAGGAGCGGCGGCGCTCAACAGTTGCGCGCAGTTGTTGAATCGAAGCGCAGAGGAGCTCAAAGGTCACAGCCCCAGCTTTGATCCGACAGCCCAAAGGTTTGAACCCATGCTTCAGATAGATGCTCAGCACTTCGATACGCCCCATCGCGACGAGATGCGTGCCGCTTCTCTCTTCCGCCCATCGCCCGGCCGCATACATCAAAGCTGCAGCTAGCCTGGTGCCACGGTGCGGTCGCGCGACGGTGAGGATTCGCATTTCGTACAAACCCTCGTCAAACGAAAGATCTACGTTCTCTCGCGCCAAATACTTGTCAATCGAGTACCTGCCGAAGCCCGGAGGAGTGATGCTGACAAAGCCCACCAACTGGCCGTCAACCTTCGCCACGATGTACTCGTTAAATGCATCAAGCGAATCGGTCAGCATGCGGTTGTGTGTCGTCGAGTGCTGGTGCAATTCCTCCGCATAGACCTCGTGCCGCAATGCATAGATGGAGTCTCGATCGGAATCACAAGCGATGGAGATCCGGGTTTGTGGAAAAAGCTGACTCGACATGCCTTCTTACCTCACACTCTTACTGTTGTGGTTTGCTTCGTGTCGGTCTTCGCAGGGTCGTCTGAGCACGTCTCAATTCCTCGAGTGAAGTAGCGTACGAGGGTGATTATAAGGGCGATTCAGATCACAGGTTGAACGGCCACGACCGGGCTGAGGATTTCGGAGTGTTTGGGCCTGCAGTGGGGGGACGTTGATTTCACGGCACAGGTGATTGCGCAACGAGCCATAATTTCTATTTCTTCGTAACTTTGCACACAAATCGGGGTCTCATGGATGAATGTAACGCTTATAGTCCCCCTGAGCGGAGGAAGAAGAGAGAACGTCATGCCATTTTTTTACCGCCGAAATCTGTTGTTGATTCTACTTGTCTTCGTTTTGTCGCTCACCGGGTGCATTGGCGGCATTGGCTCTGACTCACAATACAAGTTTTCAACCAGTGTTACCGTCATCGCTCCCGCCACCAGCGTCACGGAAGGCCAGACGGTAACCTTGGAGGCTGAGGTCGCCGGGGGGGCTAACGAGAGCGGAACGGTGACCTTCTATAACGGATCGACCGCAATCGGGACTGCGCAGGTCTCCAGCTCTTTTTTCTTTAATTCCCTGAATGGAGGCGCGCAGCTTTCGACTACGTTCTCTTCCAGCGGTGTGCAGAGCATTACCGCGAAATACAGCGGGGACGAGTTCAATTCATCAAGTACATCCCAACAGGCCACGTTGATCGGCGTGTACAGCAATCAATTGGCAGCCACTTCGGTGACTCTTCAGGCCTCCACTACCACGCCGCAATACCAAACCAATGTGACATTAACCGCCACG
>Ga0302189_10002316_pt1 | contig 15313 bp, 10 predicted proteins | sample II_Bog_E2_2_FD_194551 | JGI IMG/M metagenome (GOLD analysis project Ga0302189, IMG submission 194551) | Peat permafrost microbial communities from Stordalen Mire near Abisko, Sweden - II_Bog_E2_2 | ecosystem: Environmental > Terrestrial > Soil > Wetlands > Peat | place: Sweden: Abisko...
CATCACCGCCATCCAGGCCAGCGTAACCGGCCTGCCAACCAATGGGGAGACGCTCTACGCTCGCCTGTACTCGTTGATTAATGGAGCGTGGCAGTACCACGACTACACCTACACGGCAGCCGCGACCCCGGCGGTACTGACCAATCCCACACCCGGCAGCACGCTGACATCGAGTAGCGCAACCTTCCAGTGGACGACCGGCACGGGCGTTACGCAATACGTGCTGGGGATAGGCAGCACGGGAGTTGGATCGTACGACTTGTTCAACTCCACCCCCATCACAGCTACACAGGCCAGCGTAACCGGTCTGCCAACAAATGGAGAGACGCTCTACGCTCGCCTCTACTCCCTGATTAATGGAGCGTGGCAGTACCACGACTACACCTACACCGCAGCCGCGACGCCAGCGGTACTGACCTCTCCCACGCCCGGCAGCACGCTGACATCGAGCAGTGCCACCTTCCAGTGGACGGCCGGCTCGGGTGTTACGCAGTATGTGCTCGGGATCGGCAGCACAGGAGTGGGATCGTATAACCTGTACAACTCCACCCCAATTACTGCCACCCAGGCCAGCGTAACCGGTCTGCCAACCAACGGGGAGACGCTTTACGTTCGCATTTACTCCCTGATCAACGGAGCCTGGCAGTTCCACGACTACACCTACACGGCGCAGTAGGCCGGGTGCCCCATCCATCCCGGTAACAGGGAACTGTGCCCCATTCATCACGACTGTATCGTGATGAGTGGGATCGCCGGATGCGCCGGGTGCCCCATCCATTCCGCGCATTTTGCGGAATGGGTGGGAACCAATCCGCCCCTGTGAGCCCGCGCCCCACTGCAGGTGGTCCCCCGGAGGTGGAAAACGAGAATAGCCCAGGGTGCAGTCCGCCGAGGCGAACGAAACCCTGGGACTCAAAACCAATAAGAGAAGGTCGGCGCCCCGAAGGGCAGCCACGATTCTCCGCCGCCCCCACTGCGTCTCCGATTTTCCGCGCCCCGGAATGCGTCTCAATGCGCAGCAACCACGCCGAAATCCGCGCGAAATGTGTCGAAAACACGTCGCAAAATGGCTGTTTTGCTTACGAATGGACCCTTTCAAATAGGACATTTCGCATCCATTTGTCCCCCCGCAACCCAACGTTCTCGCGTCACCGGCCACTTTTTCGCCGTTCGTCTCCTTCCAGCCGGACAATACTCAGGAATTGTGGGGTCCCGCAACCATAGGTTTTGCGCATTTTGTACAAAAAATAAAATCGAAGTAAACAGCGTACCATCAATAAGTTAAGCAACAAACGCGTGCAGCGCATTTCGCAAAAACATGGGCTTAATTCGCAGCAACCAAAACAGTCCTGCAGGTTGCGCGCACAGTCCATTCCTCAAAAGAGCGCAACCCTCTGAGCAGACATTTCAATTGTCCGCACAAAGAAATCGCCGCTGAACCACTTAGGGAATCTCTGCACGACACGAGTCTTGAAAGGGCACGAGTTTACTCGTGCCAAATTAGGCCAATAGAATCGTGGGCTTTAGCCCCTGAGGGATGGGTTCTTGTGCGCCCATGAGACTTGTGCAGAGGCTCCTTACCGCGTTCCGGCCGCCTGCACCAGCAATTCCACCGGCGGAACCGCCATGTCCAGCAGCACCGCCTGCGGCTTCTCCGCCTCCTTGAGCCAAGCCATGTTCGCCTTGACCGTGCCCGCATCCGTGACCTGGTGAGCGCTCAAATCGTCCAGCGCCGCTAGTCCTATCTGCGCTGTTTTAAACAGGTTTTGCGATAGCGGGACCAGCTCCTGCGTAAGTTCGGATTGCACCAGCAACGGTTGCAGTCTGGCATCGTTGTCGCGCCAAAGCACAAGCCAATCCCGAGCCTGCTGCCATTGCTCAGGCGTAGCTTTTCCCTGCACAATCACCTTGACAAGCTCGTTGAACCTGCGCCCCATGTCGCTCTCCGGTGGAACCGCATCCACCAGTCGATTCAGCGGCGTATCACTCTGATAATCCTTGAGTTGCCCCCGTTCGTAGCCCTCAGGAGGCTGCATAACAGCCGCCAGAACTTTAAGGAACTGGGGATCCTCAACGCCGCTCATCCGCTCCAACATCAACTGCGCAAAGTACTTATGTTCCATCCCGTAGTATTCAAGCTGCTGCGATACAACTGCCAGCCGCCTGTACATCGAATCCACGTCGCGAATTTCCTGCGGAGACCACAGCCGTTCCGCGATGGCCGCCGTGCGCGGCCAGATGCGGCTGTCAATGTTCTCCGGAGTTACAAACTCGCTCCACATCGTGGCTTCGCCGCCCAGTACGCGGGCCCTCTGCTCCGGGGTGAGTGAGGCTCCATCCCCGCTGAGCGGGTCAACCAGATAGTGTTGCGCCGCGGGCTGGTTCAGGTCGATGTAGTAGCCGGTGGAGAGGAGGCCGCGGTTTCCTTGCCTGGCGGCCAGGGCCAGAGATGCCTGGCCGCGCCAGGACTGTATCACCACATCCCGCGGCGTATCGGGCTGCAACACCTCGTCCCAGCCCTCCATGATCTTGTGGTGGCCCGCGACCAGCTTCTGCAGCCTCCCCGTAAAGTAGGCCTGCAACGCCGCATTATCCTTCAATCCGTGCGCGCTCATATATGCCTTGATGCGCAAGTTTGCGTCCCACTCTTTTCCATCGCACTCGTCGCCGCCGATATGGAAATAGGCATCCGGAAAGAGTGAAGTCATTTCGCCCAGGAACTTGTCGAGAAACTGATACGTCTCTTCCCGGGTTGGATCCATTGCTCCATCGAAAACGCCCCATTTGGTTACGATCTGGTACGGGCCGGGCGCGCTGCCCAACTGGGGATAGCCGACCAGCCACGAAGTGGTATGACAGGGCATATCGAACTCAGGAACCACGCGGATTCCGCGATCCCTTGCGTACTGAATCACTTCGGCGACTTGCTTCTGTGTATAGAAGAGTCCTCCGGAACCCTTTCCTTGCAACTCCGGAAACAGCTTGCTTTCCACGCGAAAACCCTGATCTTCGGAGAGGTGCCAGTGGAAGACATTCAGCTTGACGGCCTCCATCCCGTCCAGGCTGCGCTCAATCACCGGGACCGGGATAAAGTGGCGTCCGGCGTCGATCATGAGTCCTCGCCAGGGGAAGCGAGGCTCGTCGTCGATGGTGACCACGGGTACGCTGAAACCCTGGGGTGAAATCCTGACCAGTTGCAGGAAAGTCTGCAATCCGTGCAAGATTCCCAGTGGATTTGCGGCCCTTAGCTGCACGAGTGTGGCGGAGACGACCAGGTGGTAGGACTCATCTTCACCAAGCTGCAGTACCGGCTTATCGGTGCCGGCGGTTTGGATGATGAAGTTTGGCCTGTTGGCGTTTGTCTCACCAGAAAGCGGGATTCCGGTTTCGCGCGCGAGACTAACCTGGAACCGCCGCAGGCCAGACACGAGCACTGGATCGGCGTTTCCATCAAGTCCCATTCCAAAATTTCCGTCGATCAGGAACAGGCCGTCGCCCTGCGTCACGTGCGCGGGCATGGGCATCAGCGCCAATTCGGTTTTCGGCTGGGCGCCAATTGGGGATGCACATACAAGAACTCCGACGAGCGAAAGAACAACCAATGCTGGACGCAATCTCATAAACCCTTCAAGCGAGCATCTGCCGCAAATTTATCTGCTGCAAATCATGGTAATGGTACACGCTTCGGCTCCAGGGCCGCCCGCCCGGTTCGGGTTGTCCCATTGGGCAACGTAAAGTTCGGGTGCGAGCCTCTTCGCGAACCGTGCTGGGCCAACTGGAGACAAGCGAGAACTCGGTCACAGACGATCCAACGGGAACAGGCGCACTCTTGCCGGGGACCGTAGAAACACCGAGGACGCACGGTGCATCGTCATGGGATCCATATGCGCTTCAATCTATGATTGCCCGAGATTCGCAATGGTATTTTCGGGACCGGGCGCCGAGCTGATGGACTCGGCGCGAGCATGTGAACGGGGATGAGAAGCGTGGCCTGGGGAATGGGGAAACAAGATGAATCGACGGGAAGTTCGGGCGCAAATTGAGAATGTTGGCATACTGCCGTCGGTGCGTGTTTCGTCAGAGGAACACGCGCGATTTGCGGCGGAGACGGTGTATGCGGCTGGGATTCCGGTGGTCGAGATCACGCTGACCGTTCCCGGCGCGCTGAACGTGGTTCGTGACCTGGCAAAGCGATATCCCGATTTGGCAATTGGCGCGGGCACGGTTTTGGACGCGGACCTGGCACGGCAAGCGATTGACGCCGGTGCCCGATTTCTGACCTGCCCGGGATTTGTTCCAGAGATGGTGGCTTATGCGAACAAGGCGGATGTGGTGGTGTTCCCCGGCGCGCTGACGCCGACTGAAGTGATTGCGGCATGGAAGGCCGGTTCCGATTTCGTCAAGATATTTCCGCTTGCGCCTGTGGGCGGTGTGCAATACGTCCGCGCACTGAAGGTGCCGCTGCCCCAGATTCCGCTGATTGCGACTGGGGGCGTGAATCAGTTGACGGCGTTCGATTTCATTTTGGCCGGGGCGAGCGCGATCGGTGTCGGCAAGGAACTGCTGCCAAAGGAGTCTCTGGAACTTCGCCAGGAACAACGGATCCACGAGCTGGCGCGGCGATTTCTCACGATGGTGCGAGAAGCCCGGGCGCAGCGGGATGAAGACTAGGTCGGCGGGAGATGCGCGTGAGGGAAGGGTAATTTGTCGAGCCAAGGTATCTGAAGGTCTTTCCAACGATAATGGAGGACATGCGTAAGCAAAGCTGCTCGACCCCGCTCTTGTTTTGTCTCGTGTTGGTTTGTTCGCAGTCGGGAAGCGCCCAAAACACATCGGCCGCGACTGTGCCCGGAGAAATATCGGCAGACCTTGGCCCCTCCTCAGCGCTGATTGCTGTGAGCGGCCCCGATTCCAAGCCAATTTACGGTGCAAAAGTCACTACGCGCATCCAGTACGGGGTGTTCAGCGTGAAGAAACTCGATCTTGAAGCCTTCTCGGGTGCCGACGGACGAATCAAGATAACGAATTTGCCGGAGACCCTAAAGAAACCGATGTATATCCACATCACCAAGGATGGTAAGCAGGGAGTTGAGGAGTTTAAACCGGAGTTGAACTGCCACGCGACGTTCAACGTGCAGTTGAATTGAGATAAGCGGACTTTGAAGGACCGATGTATGGGTGCCGGAGATTCGATCCGAATGCCCCGAGCGATAGTGAGAAAGTGGGAATTTATCTAATATCCCGGGAGTTCCCCCGGCTTTGCCGGGGAGGCAGTAGAAGTTTGACGTTTCCGGGAGTCGTATCACCGGGGCGAGGTTTTTGCTTTTGTTCTTGCTTTTGCTTTCAACGGTTGCGAAGAGGCCCCTTTGAGGGGCCAGCAAACGTAATGCCTCCGGCTCTGCCGGAGGATAATTACTCAGTTAATTTTATTGGCGTCCCCGACAGGATTTGAACCCGTGTTATCGCCGTGAAAGTGGGACTGAGGCCATTTTGCACAGTTTGCAGTGCTTTGCAGGAATTCGCATAAATATCTGATTCTGAAAATAGATAACGCCAATTTAGTGCGGATGGGCTTGCACCCGTTTTGCTGGCTTTAGTCACAGCTTGGTCCCCGTAGCGTCCCCGGAATTTGGCGCGGAACTGCGGCCGTTGGGGTTGTTCGTTGGGTGGCAGATATTTCGGCCGCCAATCGCGCGGGCATTGGATTGACACCCCCTGCAATCTGCACACGACCGCGAACCGGAACTACGCTTCTACGTGAGATGGCTTCTTCCACCGCCTAATCCAGCCTGGCCATGAATTTGCATTGGCATGGTCATACTGGCGGCGAAGATCTAAATAGGTCGGCCAGTGCATACCTCTGGGTTTGTTTGGGAACGGCTCATACATACTTGCGGTTCCACCCATGCGCTCGCGGATTGCCTGGGCCTGCGCCAAAGCACGTTCCCAGGGTTGAATCCTCTGGCTGGCATATCCAAGCTGGTGGCAGTGCCGGCACGCGAAGGTGCCCCTGAGATAGAGAATCGCGACTCGCCGCCCGCAATCCGATGTGGGACAGCGGAACCATGCGCGCCTCCCCCCGTAGTTGCAAGAAACCCATTCGAGCATGACTGGATACCGCCCTTCCCGATCACCTTGATTGAGCTGCCCATCGGAATGGCGAGAATGATCTGGACGGGCTCCGGAAAGTGGGGTCCGTAAACAGTCACGTTTTGCTTGAGATCTTCAGGGAGCATTAAGTTTCAGATCGCTCTGGCCAAACTGATGTCGGGAGGTCGTTGCGGATTCTATCAGAGCTGGTGATTCTGAATCCTCGTCGGGCTGGGCAATTCCCAAAACTGGATTGAACCATCCATTGGCGGGGCCAGCGGCTCTGTTTCCTTCCGGAATGCCTTGTTTCGCGATGCTGACAACCCCGCCTTGCTGGATTGGCCGAAACGTACGCTCCATCACCGCGGAGATTTACCGAAGCAGGTTAGAGTCAAATCCCGAGTTGCGATCCAGTCCAGAGGACCGTTTTGCAATACCTCCAGAGAGGTACTATCGACTGTTCAGATCTCAATGGAGAGTGCAATAGAATGGCTACTCTTACCCGTGAACAAATCAGGAGGAACGCAGGCTATCTTCTTCGAGGAGCTGATCCCAGTGGAAAGGATCTGCGCAAGGAGTCTGCAGAATCCCGATCCCCCTTCCGCGCAACGATGCCAAGGGAACTGAACCTGAGGATCCCGCTGGCGCGCGTCGTACCAGGATTCCCTTGTCTCTTCTGTCAGTGGAGCTACGCCCGTTAGAAGTCTATATAGATAACCCAGCGCTAACTGAAAATGGCGCCGCCGCGTTTCTCGGTCTCACTTCCGATTGTCTGAAGAAGTGGCGGCAGCGCGGTCGGGGGCCGTACGATCAAGGTGGACCAGTCCGGTACGAGCTGAGCGCGCTGCAAGCCTACAAGGCGGCACACAGAGTGCATGTCAGCTCCAAGAAATGATTGATTCCAACTCGCCCATCGAGGATCTGCGCGCCCGGTGGCACACCCTTCACGATCTCGACCGGGCGCGAGAGATTTACGCGATACATCAAGCTGGTGTGAGCCTGCGGGAAATCGCAAGACACCTGAACTGTTCCCTGTCTCTTTTGGTTCGACTGCTGTTGGCAGCGAATGCTGCTGCGGAGGATCTTGCCTTGGCTCGCCAGATTCCAATAAGCACACGGGCGCTTGCACGCAGAGCCAGAGCTGGTGGGATTCGCGGCATTGCCCGTCATCCTGAGTATCTTGACTCGCGAACGCGAGTTACAGCTAAAATGACCGGAAAAGTGCTTATGATTCCATTGGGTTTACACGCCGGTCATCAGGAGCGAAAGGGGCCCCGAGCGTTTTTCCGCTCGGGGTGGTAAGTCGAAGGATCTGCTTCTGCATTTAGGACCCATCGCCGCAAACTTTGCCGGCAAGTACCCTAAAAAACTCCGGCCATATACACTTCGGCCGGACGCCGCTTTTCCCCATGCGAGCCGCACTCGGCCAGCACCACTGGCGATAGCGTGATCACCGGGCAATGCGAATGGGCCAGCACCTTGTACACCACCCCATGACGAGTGATGGCGGCGAAGGCCGATGCGCCCTGAGCCCCCAGAACAATGAGGTCGGCCTGCTGCGCCCTCGCCTGGTAAAGCAGTTCTTCGGTCGGATCGCCGGGTACCACAATCGTTTGAACGGAAAGGTTGTCCTGCAACTCCGCCGGAACAAGCGAGAGCAGATCCGCCTCAACCTGGTCAATGCTTCGTCCGGCCAGTTCCTCAGCGCGATCCTGCGGCCGAATTACATGCTGGAGCACCAACCGGGCCTGGTGATGGACGGCAAGTTCCGCGGCAAAGTCGGCCACCATATAGCTGGCTTCCTGCATGCTGACCGCGCAGAGAATGGTGTGGATTGCAAAGTTGCGGTACGTGCCATCCACCACATCCGGCCCCACAATGTACACCGGAACCTTCGCGGTGCGCAGCACTGCTTCGGCCACGGAACCGACCAGAAGCTTCCCGATAGGGCCTGGAGAATGCGTGCCCATTACCACCCGGTCAATCTCCCGCTCGCGCAGAAAACTTAGGATCTGGTCGGCCGGCAGTCCGGGCCGAACCACCACTTCGCAGGAAATGCCGGATTCCCGGACGCGTTGGGCCAGCGGTTCCAGTTGCTTCATTTCGGCGCGCGCGGCGGCCGCGTAGTCGTAATACCGGATTCCCGAGGTCTCCGACGCGGCAACCACCAGCGTGTCATAGGCGTGAAAGAGAATGAGATTGGCGCCAAACTCCGCAGCTTGCGCAAGAGCGAAAGCGAATGCCTTCTCGTTGGCGGGAATCTCGGAGGCGAAAAGGATGGTGGAGGGTTTGCTCCAGCCAGGCTTGATACCTGCAGCCATGGGAACCTCCTTGAGGTGCGGAAATACTTTGCCAGATTCGCCGTGCGCTTTACAGTGCCCGGCGGCACACCGGAATGTGATCAAAATCACGCCGCTCGGTTGCGGAAAGTCAGGCTCAAGCGACCAGAAAGCCGGGCTCTGCCAATAAAGACGCGGACCCCAGGGTCAGCGTTCATTGGATGTTGAATTGTGCTCCCTTTCCAAAAAACTGTCCAGCCCAATCCGGCATAGAGAGTGAATTGAGAGAGATCAAGTGATCCCAATCACAGCGCGGACCTCCCAGGAGTGGTGTTCTTGAGTGGAATCAAGGCGTTCCCCCCCCGCAGCACACTCCTTTTGCCACGGCCGCCGGGAATTCTTCAGGAGGCGATATGCAACCGATGCACAACATCCCCGCTCGCGGCGGATTGAACTACGACGAAGCACCATTTCTGGCTATCTGGGAAGTTACTCAGTCCTGTGACCTGGCGTGCAAGCACTGCCGCGCTGCAGCCCAGCCCATCGCCCATCCCGACGAATTGACGAACGCGGAGGGCAAGGCTCTCATCGATCAGATCGCCGACATGCATATTCCCATCTTTGTCTTTACCGGCGGCGACCCCATGAAGCGGAAAGACGTCTTCGAGCTCATCCGCTACGGCGCGGAAAAGGGGGTACAGGTGGCGCTTACGCCCAGCGCAACGCCCCTCCTCACCAGGGACGCGATCTTCAAACTCAAGGAAGCCGGACTCGTGCGTCTGGGAATTTCCCTGGACGGTTCGACTCCGGAGATTCACGACGCCTTCCGCGGATTGCCTGGCGCCTGGGCGCGCACTATCCAGGCCATTGAATGGGCCGGCGAGGCAGGACTGCCCATCCAGGTCCACACCACCATCAGCCGCCACAACGCACACGATCTCGACAGTTTATGTTCACTATTCGAGAAGCTCGCCATCGTCATGTGGAACGTCTTCTTCCTCGTCCCCGTGGGCCGCGGCCAGCTCGGCGATCTGCTCTCCGGTGAGGAATTTGAGCATGTATTCGGCAAGATTTACGAGCTCTCGCACAAAGTCAGTTTCCAGATCAAGACCACCGAGGCCATGCACTACCGCCGCTACCTCCTGCAGCACAACCTTGAAGAACGGCGCATGAGCCACGGCCATCCGGGCAGTCTGAAAATGGGCGCCGCGCAGGCCTATGAGCCAGGCGCGCCCACGGCCGATGCACCAACCCGCACTGCAAGCTGGGCAACCCGCCGGGTCAACGATGGCAAGGGCTTCATGTTCATCTCCCACGTCGGCAACGTTTATCCCAGCGGATTCCTCCCCATCCACGCCGGCAACATTCGCGAAACTCCGTTGGCCGACATCTACCGCAACGCGCCAATCTTCAAATCGTTGCGCGACACCAGCAAGCTCGAAGGCAAATGCGGCGCCTGCGAGTACAAGGAGATCTGCGGCGGTTCCAGGGCACGCGCCTATGCCGTCACCGGCGACCCGCTCGCACAGGAACCCTGCTGCATTTATCAGCCCAAAAACTGGGATCCGGAACTGGAGAATCATGCTGAAGCTTTCGCTTCGTCGATGCATGTACCAGACCCGGCGGAAGAAGAAATGGCTGCCCCGTTGGTCGCAATCTCAGGCTCCCGGGCATAAAATCATCCAGCCCTTTCCGCAATCGTCTGAGGCCTTCCGGTTGGCAAAACGGAAGGCCTCGCCCATCTCGACATGAAAGGCCGCCGGGGGAGAAATACCGCGCCATGTTCCACTCCACTACTTCATCGGCAGACAGCATCCACACCGTTTGTTACGCCGGTCACGACCAATGGCATTCTGTGTCACTTATGTTCGCGCACAGTTGTGCTACGATTTTTCGTTCAGGAGGGTGGATTCGGGTTGTGTTTTTCAATCTCCTTCCTCCCGATTACAGGAGCAGATTCATGCTGGGAAATATTTCGAGGATCAGCCTCCTCATCGCCTGTCTTTCGTGCGCTTCAGTCTTCGCAACCGCACAACAAGTGGTTCACGCCCTCATTGGTACTGTGAACGTCATCAACCCCAATGCCAAAACCATTATCGTGACCACCGATGACGGCACCCCGGGCAGCTTTGAAGATTTGACAGACCCCAAAGCGCACATCGCGATCGACAAGGCCCTTCGCGCCGACGCAACACCAGCCCAATCCTTCACCACCAAAGGCGCCAGCGCCATCGTCCTCTTCTTTGGCGAGGGCGCCGATCGAACCGCTGTCGCGCTGCGCAACCTCGGCGTCGGTCCATTCACCAAGAGCACGGGAACCGTCGTCAAGTTCAGCGGCAAGGATCATTCGTTCTCGGTAAAGGACGATGCCGGCAATGTGGAAGCCTTCAAGGTCACCCCGGAAACCGTGGCTGAAACCCGGTCGGGCGCCGTCGACGGCAAAAAGTTTGAGCCCGGCAAAGGGGATCAGGTGCGAGTCACTTCCAGTCTGGTCAACGGCAGCCCCACCGCCCTGTTCGTCTACGCCAACTGACGCCGCGTCGTCGCGCTGGCGTTCCGCAGTCTCGTACTGCGTGGCAGCGGCATGTGTGTCCTGCGCTCCGCTGCTGCGATTTCACAGAAACCGCAACAGCGAATCCGGATGTCTCTTCTTAACGCCGGCAAACCACGCACACGGCCAATAGAGCAGCACAACTACGCCAGCCCACATTGCGCACACCACGCCAAGCCCGTGCCCATAGGGCTCTCCGTCGGGCGGGTAATTCAAGAAGAATCCACCGTGGAAGAGCCAGCTCACCGGCTGATGACTCAGATATCCCAGAAGCCCCGCGGCAAGATGAATCACAAACAAATGCAGGATGTAAAAGAACAGCGGGACCCGTCCGTATGTCACCAGGATCGGCCCGAACAAGCCCCAGAATTTCGCACCTCCAATGGCCAGCAGAATCAGAATCACGCCCAATGTCATTAAAAGATACTGAAGCGAAGGCGGATACTTCTCCACGTCCAGAAACAGAATGATCGACTTAGATAATGTGGGCATCACATGCCAGTCGCCCGGAGTCGAGTGCGCCACCTCCGCGCCGGGATTGCCGTATGCATTCGTGGCCCGAAGCAAACTGAAAACCAGCAACGCGCCTGCCCCCGTAGCAAGCAGAATCCGGCGACTCCGCGCGGAACCGTTCTCAAACAGTGAGCCCATACTGAAGCCAAGCAGCGTCACGGCGCACCACGGAATCAGCGGGAACAAGACGAAAAGCGAAACCTCCCCGATATGCGCTCGCCCCGAGCGATGCAGCACAAACAACAGCCATTGGCCTGCGTGGAGAGCGGCCGGCTTCAAGCCGTCGAACAAGTCGTGCGTCGCAATGACGATGATAGCCACCGCCATGACCACGAAGCGCGGCAAATGCACGAATGCCGCCAGAAGAATCATCGACAACCCCAGGCAGCAGATGACGCCGAACATCCCCCACCCTGGATGGAACGTCCAGGCAAAGCCAATCACTGTGAACTCAAGCACCACCAGCCAGATGCCGCGCGTCACCAGGAACTTCGTCAGCTCCGCCCGCGAATGCTTCTGCCCGTAAAGATACGCCCCCACCCCCGCCAGAAGAAAGAACGCCGGCGCGCAAAAGTGCGTAACCCACCGAACCAGGAAGTAGAACATCCAGGTTTTGCTGATGTCTTCCGGCTCAAACGGAATATTGCACATGAAATCGCGCGTATGGTCCAGCGCCATCACCACTATGGCAAGGCCGCGGACAAAATCGATCGAGTCTATCCGTCGATAGCTCCGTTCCACACTCTTCAGGCTGGGGTTTTGAATGGGAGTCTCCACCTTCCGGCAGGATTCCCTCGAATTCTATCGTTCCTGGATCGCGTTTTTGAAGCGGATTCGCATATGTCGCCGCAAGCCAATTCCGACGATGCTCTCAGCTCTAGCCAAGCCTCGGTCAGTGCCCGACGGAAGCCAGGTCCACCTTGCCGCGGAACTTGCTGTAGACAAACACCATATATCCAACCGCCAGCGCCATCCCAAAACCCCACCACGCCAGACCCACGGCCAGCGTATGCGGGCCGGAGATCGCCCGCGCCAGCGTAATGTCGCGCTCCGCCCCGGTCGTGGCCGGCAGCAGCGTTGGATAAAGCCCCCAGCACGCCCCGGCCAGCATGAAGAACAAATACCCGCAGGAAGACAGGAACCCCCTCACCGGCTGCGCCTTGCGATTGAAAAACCAGATGCCGCTCAGCGAAGCAATCACGCCCACCGGCACCACAAATGTGAATGGGTAATTGAAGTAGTTATCCAGGCTCGCCGGCCGCACCGCAATCGTCGCACCCAGGCTAATCACAGTAATTGCAGCCAACTGCAGGCAAAGTGGGTTCACCAAGCGCCGCGCGCGGTCTGCCAGCGCGCCAGAAGTCTTTACCACGAGCCACAGCGCCCCATGCAGCGTCAGAGCAACCAGCGCCACCAGCCCGCCAATCACCGTGTACCAGTCCAGAATGCCCGGATGCGGCCCCGGCTTCCAGTCCGTCCATAGGGGAAGAAAGAAGTAGCCGTCAGCCTGCAGCGGAACGCCGCGCAGAACGTTGGCCAGCGCTGCGCCATAGAAGATGATGAGCGCCGCACTCGCCAGCCCAAATACTCCGTCGAGCAGCGCCCGCCATACGCCCACATCGATGTGATTGCGCAGTTCCAGGCTGATGCCGCGCAGAATCAGCAGCCACAGCACCATCATCAGCGGCAGATAAAACCCGCTGAACGCCGAAGCGTACAGTAGCGGAAACGCAAAGTAGAGCGTTCCGCCCGCTGCCAGCAGCCAAACCTCATTGCCGTCCCACACGGGTCCTATGCTGGCAAGCGTGGTGCGGCGGTCATTCTCCGTGCGGCAAAGAAACAGGTGCAGCACGCCCACGCCCAGGTCGAACCCGTCCAGCACCACGTAGCCCACAATCATCACCGCAACCAGCCAGAACCAGAGAAATCCAATCATCGCCAGTTTCCCCTTCTCTCTCCAACCAAGCTCTGTCAGTCGGCGTGCACAGCTTGTGCTTCTTCCGGGTTCCCCTCGGGCCCAGAACTGATCTCACGATAAATAAGCACGGTAAACAACAGCCCGAGCAGCGTGTAGAGTCCCATGAACCCGATCAGTGTGAACAAGCCATTGCTTGCGGAAACGGTATTCGAATACCCCTCGCTCGTCCGCATCAGCCCGTAGATCAGCCACGGCTGCCGCCCCAGTTCGGCGGTCATCCATCCCGCGGTGTTGGCAATGTACGGAAGCGGAAAACTCAGCAGGAGCGCCCACAGCGCCCAGCGCGCGGTATAAAGCTTTCCGCGCCACAGCAGAAACGCGCACACCAGCATCAGAAGCACAAACCACGTCCCCAGCCCAGCCATGATGTGGTACGCGTAGAACAGCAGCGGCAGCGCCGTCGGCCACTGGTCCTTTGGAATCTGGTCCAGGCCCTTCACCTCGGCCTTGGTCGTCCCGTAGACCAGGAAGCTGAGCATGTCGTTCACCACAATCGGGTTGTCGATTTCGCCCGTCTCTTCGTTCGGCTGTCCCATCAGAACCATGCCTGCGCCCGCCTCACTGTGAAACAGGCCCTCCATCGCGGCAATCGCCGCAGGCTGGTTGCGCGCCACATATTTGCCGGCCATGTCCCCAGTGGGGAAGATAATGGCGACGGATGCGATCACGCCGGCAATCACCCCCACCTTCAGAAAAATATGCGCGTATCGTGCCCGCCGACCCTCCAGCAAGTAGAATGCGCCCACTGCGCTCATCACAAACGAGCCGGTAACCACCGCGCCCACCATGTTGTGCATGTATTGCAGCAGCCCCCATGGGTTCATCAGCAACTGCCAGAAGCTCAGAACCTCAAACTGCCCATTGGGCAGCCGGTCATACGCCACCGGGTGCTGCATCCATGCATCGGTCACGATGATGAAGAACCCCGATATCCACGAGCCCACAAACACCATCACCGCTGAGAACCAGTGCGCCAGCTTCGAGATGCGCTTCTCCCCATAGAGAAACAGCCCTAGAAATGCCGACTCCAGAAAGAAACTGAAAACCCCTTCCATCGCCAGCGGCTGGCCAATCACGCCGCCCGAAACCTGCGAGAACCGCGCCCAGTTCGTCCCGAATTCAAACTCCATTGGAATCCCGGTAACAACGCCGAAAACAAAGTTGATGCCGAAGATATGCCCCCAGAAGCGCGCGGCCCGATCCCATGTTGCGTTGCCGGTCTTCAGCGCAACCGACTTCAGCACCACAATCAGTAGCGCCAGCCCCATGGTGAGTTGCGGAAACAGATAATGGAACGTAATCGTAAACGCGAAATGAAGGCGATGGATCAGCTCGGCGGTCATTCGGGGCCCTCCTGTTTCAGGCAATAATCGGGCGAAAAAAGGGAAGAAGCGCCCTGGAGATTAAGATCGCGGATAACAAACGATTATAGGCGCTGGGAATTGAGCGAGCCACAGCCTCCCATCTCGTCACAGGGCAATCGAATGAATGAATTCTGTCGGTAGGTTGGATTCATCTCCTGGCCAAAATGGACCGGTCTCGCATTTCGTCCCGGAGGGACGGTTCGAAAATAGCCCCGGATGAAGTTCGCCCCTGCGAACGCAATCCGGGGAAAAGGCACAACAACGAATTCCCCCGCCCTGCTTAGGGGCGGAACGAAAAGGCCCGAAGCTTCAACTGACCTTCAGGCGATTCTCTGCATTCAGCCAAATTGCGTGATCTAAATCACCAAAAACTTATGCGTCACGGGTTGATCCTAAGAGTGTAAAGGCGCATTCTCCCGATGTTGCCGCTCAGCCTGCGCGGGGCATCTGAGCTGAACTAAGATGAGGTGGGGTCGATCCATGCGGATAGCAATCATTGGCGGGGGCATTGCGGGGCTCGCCGCTGCCTTTGAACTCG
>Ga0302189_10002348_pt1 | contig 15194 bp, 10 predicted proteins | sample II_Bog_E2_2_FD_194551 | JGI IMG/M metagenome (GOLD analysis project Ga0302189, IMG submission 194551) | Peat permafrost microbial communities from Stordalen Mire near Abisko, Sweden - II_Bog_E2_2 | ecosystem: Environmental > Terrestrial > Soil > Wetlands > Peat | place: Sweden: Abisko...
GTTGACAAGGCCGGCTTTCGCATCGCCCTCAGCGCGGAAGTCGTCGAAACCGCAATTCCCGCCTACAAATGGCGCGGCTTCATCGATCACCAACTCCGCTGGGCTCGCACCGTTCGCGACGCCCGCCCCTGGGGTTACGCCGGACTCATCTTCACCCACGGCCTCGCCTGGGCCCTGTTCAACGTCATGGCAAGCGGCCTCAGCCCCCTCAGCCTCTGGCTCCTCGCCCTGAACTTCTTCCTGCGGCTCTCGCTTGCCATGACCGTCGGCGCCCAGGTCCTCGCCGACCACCAGGTGCTTCCCAACCTCTGGCTCCTGCCCCTCCGCGACCTCGTCGCCATCGTCATCTGGGCGTTCGGTTTCGCCGGCAACACCATCGTCTGGCGCGGCCAGCGCTTCGAACTTAGGAACGGCAAGTTGCAAAGAATCGGGGCGGTGCAAAGCTAGATATGCTATTACCCCTGAGAACGCCTTTGTGATGACTGCCAGCGGAATCGACGAGTGGCGTTGGCATTCGCATCGCCCACAATGCTATCGTGATTCCCAAATGCCCTTCGTAACGACCACCGAAACGGGCGCATCGATTCAGGGCCCCACCGCAACCCTCCTCTACGACGACTGGTATCCAGCTCTGCGGACAGACAAGCTCCGGCGCGGCAAACTGGCCACCGCCGTGCTGCTCGATATTCCGCTCGTCCTCGGCCGCCGCAGCGATGGCCGCGTTTTCGCCATGCGCGACAGTTGCCCGCACCGCGGCATTCCTCTCAGCTATGGTTGGTTCGACGGCAACCACGTTACTTGTCGCTATCACGGCTGGGAGTTCGAGCCCTGCGGCGGCCAATGCGCTTTCATCCCCTCGCTCTCCACCTTCGACAAGCTCGACGCCACGCGCATCTTCGCCACCGCCTATCCCTGCGAAGAGCGCGACGGCCATGCCTGGGTCTTCATCCCGGCAGCAGGAGCCGGCCGCAAAGCTGAAATTGCCGCTCACCGGCCGGTCCCGGAGCTGGCCAAGTTCGGTCCCCGCTACCGCGCCGCCCATCTCGCCGCCGATCTCCCCTGCAACGTCGATCACGGCATCATCGGGCTCATGGACCCCGCGCACGGCCCCTTTGTCCACCAGGCCTGGTGGTGGCGGTCGCGGGCCAGCATCCGCCAGAAGACCAAGCGCTTCGAGCCCATTCCCGAAGGCTTCCGCATGAGCGCCCACGCCCCCAGCGGCAACTCGGCGCCTTACAAGCTGCTCGGTGTCTACGGCCAGCCCATCGAAACCACCATCGACTTCGTCCTGCCCAATCGCAGGACCGAGGTCATCCGCTGCGGAGAAAAGTGGTTTTCTTCCCTCACCACCGTCACGCCCGTCACCGCGTCCTCCTGCCGAATCGACGTGATTGCCGCATGGAACGCCTTCTACCATGTTCCATTTGTCACGCCGATTGCCAAGTTTTTCGGCGCAAAATTCGTCCGCCAGGACCAGGTCACCATGATCCAGCAGGCAGAAGGCCTCCGCCACAACCCGAGCCTGATGTTGATTGACGACGCCGACAAGCCCGCCAAGTGGTACTTCGCGCTGAAGCAGGCGCGCCTCGACTCCACGACCACAGGTCTCACACCGAAACACCCCATGGACGGCCCCATCGATCTCCATTGGCGCAGTTAGTGTCGCGACTGGGTGATTTCGTATTCGCACCCACGAGTCTGCGTGCCCCAGATCTCGGTTTTGAGACCTGGGGAATCACAGATCTACACGGTCGCGATCCTCGGCTGCCGGAGGAGCATTCCTTGTCATTCCTATGCAGCAAAAGTCGCATTGCATGGGCCTTATCCTTGCGATAGAATCCTCGTCCATGTCGACCTATCTGCTTATTCATGGCGCCTGGCACGGCGGCTGGTGCTGGAGCAAAGTCGTTCCCCTGCTTGAAGCTGCCGGCCACACTGTCCTAGCTCCCGACCTGCCAGGCCACGGAGACGACACAACGCCCCCCGCGTCGGTCACGCTGAAAAGCTATACCGGCCGCATCTGCCAAATCGCCGCAGCCCAATCGCAGCCCGTGATTCTGCTTGGCCACAGCATGGGCGGCGTCGCCATCACGCAAGCCGCCGAGAACTGCCCGGAGAAGATTCGAGCACTCGTTTATATGTGCGCGTTTTTGCCGCGCAACGGCGACTCGCTCATGACGTGGGCGGCACAAAATAAGGAAAGCTTGGTGAACCCATCCACCACCTTTCCCGTGGCAGATGGAGTCATTGGATTCAGGCCGCAATATACGCGCGATGCTTTTTATGCCAACTGCACCGATGAAGATCAAGCCTTCGCCAAGTCCCGGCTTGTGGCCCAGTCCACCGAGCCATTCGGTGTTCCGATGCAAACCACGGCCGAGCGCTGGGGCCGCATCCCCCGCTATTACATCGAATGCGCATACGACCGTGCCATAACCCTCGATCTGCAACAGGCAATGCAAAAGCAATCGCCCTGCCAGCACACCTTTTCCATCGACACCGATCACTCGCCGTTCTTTTCCGCGCCGGAGCATCTCGCGGATATTCTCGCGCACATCGCAACGCTGTAAGAGGGGCGCCACTTAGTGCATTTTCGGAAATAGTGTAGTCCTGGATTTTATTGGTATCCCACCCTTTCCGCAGAAAAAGCGGAAAGGAGGAGCACGGAAGTCTACAGAAAAAGCGGAAATGCTCTAGATCCGCTGCCGGCAAGCGCGCGCCGCCGTCAGGTCATGTCTGGGCCGCTCAAGCATGCTGTGCAGCCATAGCGTCCGCAGCAACCTGAGAACCTGCCCAATAACTTGGGATTAGTGAAGGGTACGGGCTTCAGCCCGTACATCTCAGCCAACAAGTGGTTAGGCCTTACAGGCTGCGGAAAAAGTGCTGTGCTCGAACAAATTCCCCGTAAGAGATCGCTCAGGGGCTAAAGCCCACGTTTATTTTCAGCCACTTGCGGCACGACTGAAGTCGTGCCCTGTTACAAAGCCCTCGAAAATTCCGGCTGTAGCGAGTTTTTCCGCAGCCTGTAAAGCCGAAACCTATTTCGTTATTTGATGTACGGGATGAATACCGTACCCTTCAATGTGCTTGGTTCTTAGACAGGCTCTAAGGACGCCACGTTGGGGGTGTGAATTGTTGAACGGGTTGTCTTTCCGGCCAACAATTCACACCCCTTTCATCTGCTTCGTATATCCATGGATGGGTCCGGGGTTTGTTTCCCCAACTGCGCCGGACAGAGTTCGATCCCATTCATTGGAGCAAGAGCATGTCCGATTTGGCGACAACCCTCCCAGTGCGTCCGCCCGCTGCAGCACTCCTCGACAAGAAGATGAAGAAATCCCACGCCTTTATCAGCGGAGCCGTTGTCCTGGCGGCCCTGGCGATAGGACTTGGATTCATCGGCTTCAACATCTCTCAGGACTTCAGCAACGTGACCCTGGGCAGCATCTGGCCCTATGCGCTGCTCATTCTGGCTCTGGCAATCGCTTTGGGCTTCGAGTTTGTAAACGGCTTCCACGACACGGCCAACGCTGTGGCAACAGTCATTTACACACACTCGCTGGATCCGAATATTGCCGTGGTCTGGTCGGGGCTCTGCAACCTGACGGGTGTGCTCTTGTCCACCGGCACGGTGGCGTTCACCGTCATCACCCTTTTGCCGGTCGAGCTCATCCTCCAGGTCAGCGCGGGCGCCGGCTTTGCCATGGTCTTCGCGCTGCTCATCGCCGCCATCATCTGGAACCTCAGCACCTGGTGGTTCGGCCTTCCCGCCTCAAGTTCTCACACCATGGTCGGTTCCATCATCGGCGTAGGCGTTGCCAATCAGCTCATGAGCGCACATGGCAGCGGAACCTCCGGTGTGGATTGGGAACAGGCCACAAAAGTCTTCAAGGTCCTGCTGATTTCCCCGGTCATCGGTTTTGGCGCCGCCGCCATTTTGTTCCTGCTCTCCAAGTGGCTCATCAAGTATCCGGAGCTCTACGAGGCCCCCAAGGACAACGCGCCCCCACCGTGGCCCATCCGCCTGCTGCTTGTGCTCACCTGCACTGGCGTCAGCTTCTTCCACGGCTCCAACGACGGTCAGAAGGGCATGGGCCTGATCATGCTCATCCTCATCGGCACCGTCCCCACAGCCTACGCACTCAACCATGCCGTTACGCCGTCCCAGGTGCAGGACTTCATTGCCGCCTCTGAGCAGGCTGGCCGGGTTCTGGACCGGCATGTGGACAAGACCGGCATTCTGGGCGCCGACGCCCGCGCAGAGGTAACCGACTACATCCGCACCAAGCAGATTCAGCCCGATACGGTCTTGGCGCTGCGCGAGCTGGTGGAAGACCTGAACCACGAAGTAGCCCTGTACAAGGAGTTCAAGTCGGTGCCCCCGGGCCAGCAGACCAACGTCCGCAACGACATGTACGTGGCCAGCGAAGGCATCCGCCTGATGCAGAAGAACCACAACCCGGTCTTTACGCCGGATGAGAACGCCGCATTGGCCAACTACAAGAGCAAGGTGGACAAGGCGACCAAGTTCATCCCCACATGGGTGAAGGTGGCAGTGGCGCTGGCGCTGGGAATGGGCACCATGGTGGGCTGGAAGCGGATTGTCGTCACCGTGGGTGAAAAGATCGGGAAGGAGCACCTGACCTACGCGCAAGGCGCCACCGCCGAACTTGTCGCCATGGCCACCATCTTTGCCGCGGACAATTTCGGGTTACCTGTGAGTACCACGCACGTACTCAGCTCGGGCGTGGCGGGCACCATGGCGGCCAACCGCAGCGGTCTCCAGATATCCACCATCCGCAACATTGCGGCTGCCTGGGTATTCACGCTGCCCGCTGCCGCGCTGCTTTCCGGAACTCTCTTCTGGGTGTTTCGCCAGGTTGCCCACTAGGTCGAATTCGGCTGCATTTCAGGGCGTTCGCTACGGCGGACGCCCTTTTTTCCGCGCCTTGCACAACTCATAACCGCCCAATGGGCAGCGGGAAGGCTCCAGTTCCGGTACCATACTTGAGGTACCTATTGCCGAATGAGCCTTAAAGCAAAGCTGGAAGCTGTCATTTACGCCGCGGAGGAGCCGGTCACACTGGCCCAGCTCTCCGCATTGTTTGCCGCCGAAGCCCTGGAGTGGAAGGCGCGGCAGCAAGTCGCATCGGCCGCGACGGCCGCCGAGGAGGCGCCGCAGGCAGGTGAACCGCCGCCGCTCCTGAACGCGGCCTTCGACTACCTGGAGCTTGAACAAGGGTCCGAGCCGCAGGTTGAACTAGCCGGGGAACAAGCTGAGGCGCCTTCCGAAGAGGCCGCCGGACCCGGTGCGGAGCCACCCGAAGTGCCTGTCGCGCCGGAACCGGGCCTTGAGGCCAGCACGGAAGCCGGGGAGGCGGAGACGGAGCCCGAGATTCCCGCGGATTCAGAGGCGGAGGCGAAGCGGCTTGCCCGCCAGCAGGACCGCGCCGTGCGCGCCATTTTGCGGGGACTGCTCGAGGAGCTAATCGCCACCTATGCCAACGACGACCGCGGCATTGAAATCAAAGAGATAGCCGGCGGCTACCGGATGGCCACCAAGCCGGAATGCCACGACGCGGCGCGGATGTTTGTGAAGAGCCTGAAGCCTGCGCTGAAGCTGAGCCTGCCGGCGCTGGAGACATTGGCCGTGATCGCCTATAAGCAGCCCGTCACCGCGCCCGAGGTAAATGAGATTCGCGGAGTCGATTCATCTGGCGTCTTCGGCTCGCTGCTGGCGCGGAAGCTCATCTCCACGGCAGGCCGGAAGCAGGTGATCGGCCGGCCCATTCTTTACAAGACGACCAGGGAGTTCCTGCTTCGTTTCGGTCTGAAAGATGTGTCGGAACTACCGTCGATGGAGGAGTTCGAGAAGATCGCCCAGCTTGAATTCGAGGATATGGAGTCGGCCGCCGAAGGAGAAGCAACAACGGTGGTGGACGAAGATGTGAGTCTGGAAGTGGACGGAGACGGCGACGAGCCGTCAGAAGAAGCTGCAGCAGATAGCACGCAGGAAGCAACAAACGAAGGCATCGAACAGGAAAGCAATGAGACCGCCGCGATGGCGGCCAGCGAAGAACTTCCGGAGACTGAGAAGCCGGACAACCCCTCACCCCTCGCCGTTCCAACGGCGTTTGAAGCGGAGACAATCCCCGCAGAGGCCGCGCCTGCCGCGCCTTCCCCCAAAGAGCAGGCAGAAACTGAGACTGTCCCCCATGACTGATGAAAATCGGCCTGAAGCAAATGAAGAAGAGTCGATCGACGCAACCGAAACAGAAGTAGAAGACCCAATCGGGGATGAAACCGACGGCGAAGGCAACCCCTCGACAGGCCATGAGACGGAAGCAGAGATTTCGGCTGCGGAAGACGCCGCCGATGCTGTAACTGAGGCGGAAGATGAGGCCGTGACGGCAGACGAGTCCCTGACGGCAGGCGAGTCCAGGACCGAAGCCGAAGGCGAGGCCGACGCCGGGGAAGACGAATCGGAGCCGGAGTTCAAGCCCAAGGCTCGTCCCCCGGTCAAGCTCGAGCGTTTGCAGAAGATCCTGGCGCAGGCCGGCGTGGCCAGCCGGCGCAAGGCCGAGGAGATGATTGAGCAGGGCCGTGTGCAGGTCAACGGCACGGTGGTGACCGAGCTGGGCACCAAGGCCGACGCCGGGCGCGACCACATCCGGGTGGACGGCAAGCTGCTGCAAGGGGCGGAGCGCCTGCGCTACTTTGTGCTGAACAAGCCGCGGGGCTTTGTGACCACGGTCAAGGACCCTGAAGGCCGTCCTACCGTGATGCAGTTCTTCGACAAGATGCGCGAGCGGCTCTATCCTGTTGGGCGCCTCGACTACATGAGCGAAGGCCTGTTGCTGGTCACCAACGACGGCGAGCTGGCCAATAAGCTGACCAAGGCCTCCGCTGGGGTGGAAAAGACCTACCTGGTGAAGGTGGCCGGGATTCCCACCGAAGGCGAGCTGGACATTCTGCGGGCGGGCGTCGCCATTGAGAAGGGCAAGCCCGGCTCGGACAAGGTGCGTACTTCGCCAGCCCGCATCCGGCAGGTTCGCCAGGGCGACAATCCATGGTATGAAGTGGTTTTGATCGAGGGGCGTAACCGGGAATTGCGCAAGATGTTCGAGGAGGTTGGGCATTTCGTTGAGAAGATTCGCCGCGTTGGCTACGGGCCGCTGATTCTGGACCAGGAACCGGGGAATCTGCGCGAACTCGACCCGCAGGAGCTGGAGCTGCTGCGCAAGACCGCAGACGGCAAGCTGAAAACCCCCAAGGCCAAAGAGATTCGCCGGCGGAACATTGTCGACTCGCTGCCACCGGAGAAGCCGGCTTTCAAGGCGCGCGGAGAAAGGCCGGCCGCGGGACCGAAGGACTACAAGCCCAAGAGGTCATTCGGAACGGACAGGCCAGTTCGCGGCGGATCTGGTCCGGCCAAGTTTGGCTCAGGTCCGGCAAGGTTTGGACCAGGACGGCCCGCGGAGGGCGCGGCGCCTCGGCCAGCATGGAAGAAGGACGACAGACCCGCGCGGCCAACGGAGCGTTTCGCTGCTGGATCGACCGGCGAAAGTGCTCCACCAGCCAACAGGACTCATAGCGACAGGCCAACTTACGGTCGCACTTATGGTGGCAAGCCGCCTGCGGGCAAGAGCTACGGCGACAGGCCAACAGGAAGGACTTACGGAGCTAAACCAACTGGCGCCAGACCCTATGGGGACAAGCCAGCTTGGAAGAAGCCGGATATTGATCGGCCGGCTTACAAGCGGCCAGCTTCGCCAAGGCCGGAGGCAACCCGTCCCGCGCCGGAGCCGATTGAAGAACTCGGGCCAAGGAAGCCGTCGCGGCTGCACATTGAGCCGGTTCAGGACTTTGGGCGCACCGAGCGGCCAAGAGCGGACCGGCCCACTTCAAGCCGTGCCCCTTCCGGCTATTCCGGACCAGCGCGTTCAGGGTCCGGGCGCTCAGGGTCAGTTCGCCCAAGTGGAGGCCGTTCCAGTTCGTCTCGTCCGTTCCGCAGCGAAGGCGGCCTGGCACGTCCGTTCACGACCAGCAGCGGTAAACCACGCCCAGGTGGGGCTCGACCGAGCAGCAAGCCGGGTAAAGAAGACGGTCGCTCCTACGGTTCCCCGGCAGGACGCGGCGGACCACGCAAGGGTTCGGATTCCCGCCCGAGTTTCGGCCCAAAGCGGCCCTTCCGCAAAGATGAAGGAAGCGGTGCTTCCGCAAGCCGTCCGTCGCGGCCTTACATTCCGCGTGCGGAAGGCTCTGAAGGGTCCCGTCCTCGCAGCGAGGAATCGCGGCCGGAGCGTAGAAGCGGCACGGGTTGGAAACCGAAACCAAACCTTTCTGGGAGAACCGGGGGCGGCAAGCCAGCTTCCGGGGATCGTTCCAGGTCCAAGCCCGGTGGTTTCTCGAAGTCCGGCTACAAGGGCAAGCCCGGCGGGGCAAGCGGATCGGGAGCCAAGAGGTCTGGTCCGCGTCCGGGCGGCAAACGACACTAATACCGTGACCGGGCGATTTCGTAATCTGGCCCATAAATCTGGGGCACCCGGCTTGACGAGGTCTGTGGCCACCCACCCTTTTCACGATGAAACAGTGAAAAGGATGACCCGCCATCATGGGGGCGGGTCAAGGGTGGGCCACACGCCGGCATTGCGTTTTGAGGCTGTGCCAATGCGGGACGTTGCGATGGCGCTAGGCTAAAGATTTCTCTCTCGTCCTTTAAGAACTGCCGATACAGCGGGTAGGCCCCATCTTTTGCGAGAAGGGATGTTTTTCCCGTGTCTCAATTCCGCGATCTTCGCATTTCCCACAAATTCGCCTGCGCATTTGGCGTGGTGTGCCTGCTATGTACGACGCTGGGAACGGTTGCCCTTTTTGGTTTCCTGAAGGTCAACTCCGCCGTCAACACCATTGTGACCGATTCAATCCCCGCCATGCAGGCGCTTGGAGATATTCGCACGGCTGTGGCGACCGTGCGCCGCACAGATGTGCTCCTGTTGCTATGCGACTCACAGGAATGCACGGATCGGTACGTGATCAAGCGCAAAAAGTCCATTGCCGGCTACAAAGCCGCGATCGGCGAGTATGCGCCCCTGATCTCGCTTCCGGGAGAACAGGACCTATACGAAGTAATCCGCCGGAACACAGCGGCGTACATAGAGGCGAGCGACCGCGCCAGGGCTCTGACAGTGGATGGAAAAGCCGATGAAGCACGGCGGGAAATCCTGTCTCCCGCAGTGGTGAAAACCTATAATGTGGCCGCCGATGCGGTGGAAAGAGATGTTGCCCTGAATAATGCGACTGGTTCCCGCGAGGGGCAAAAGACGATGCGCCTGGGCCGCGGGATCGTGATCCTGATCTGCAGCTTCATGGCGTTCACGGTGGCCCTGTGCGCCGTGATTGGCGTGGTGCTTACGCGTTTGATCGCACCGCCCCTTCTGGCGGCAACGGCAGCTTTGGAACAGTTCGCCGGCAAGGACTTGACCGCCCATGTGGAAGTGCGGGGCGGCGACGAGATCGGGCGCCTGTCAATGGCGTTGAATACCAGCGTCGGCTCGATGCGCGATGTGCTGCGCATCCTGACGCGTAGCGCGGCGGCGCTCACCTCCTCGACAGAGGCATTGAGCGGGCACTCTGCCGAGATCAGCCACAACGCCATTGCCCAGTCGAGCAAGGCCAACCAAATCGCGGCTGCGTCGCAGGAGATGACCGCGACCATCGGCGAGATCGGCCACAACGCCGAATCCGCCTCCATTGCCAGCCGGGATTCGGCGACTGCGGCCAATCAGGGTGGCGCGGTGATGCGGGAGGCGGCCGCGACCATGGGAAAGATATCGCAGGCCAACAGCCTGGTTGCCGAAAAGATGTCCGCGCTGGCTCATGGCTCCGAGGAGATCGGCAAAGTGGTTAACGTGATCCAGGAGATCAGCGAACAAACCAACCTGCTGGCCCTGAACGCCGCTATTGAAGCCGCACGCGCCGGAGAGCACGGGCGCGGCTTTGCCGTGGTTGCCGGAGAGGTTCGCCGCCTGGCCGAGCGCACCAAGGGAGCCACAGAGGAGATAGGCGTCACCATCCGCAATATCCGCGAGGAAACGCGTCAAACCCTCGACCTGATGACGGACAGCCACACCGCGGTTGAGGCTGGCATGAGCGAGACGGCACGTGCGCGTAACAGTCTGGAATCCATCATCGAGTCGTCAAAACAGGTGGAGAGCCAGATCGATATGATCGCCGCGGCGTCCACCGAGCAGACAGTGGCATCGGGCGAGATATCCGAATCCGTCAGCCAGATCGCGCAACTGGCCACAAATAACTCCCGCGCCGCCGGGGACGCCGCCGCGGCCAGCAAGAGCCTATACATGCTGGCCAAAGAGATGGACGGCGTCATCCGCGAGTTCCGCATCTAGGACGGAACGCCGCCGGGCGGAAAGAGCCTAATCGAAGAAGGAGATCCCCCGGCTTTGCCGGGGTGGCAGTAGCAGTTTGACATTTCCGGGAGTCCATCCAGAAACTCTTCGACGTGAGCCGCCAAGCACACGAAGAGGAGAAACCGGATGGACGAGTATGCCAGCTTAAGCCATACGAAATGGGATTGCAAGTATCACATTGTGTTTATCCCGAAGTGCCGCAGGAAGGTGCTTTACAAGACACTTCGCCAACATTTGGGCGAGGTGTTCCGCGATCTGGCCCAGCAACGAGAGTGCAAGATCGAGGAAGGCCATTTGATGTCGGACCATGTACACATCCTGATCTCGATACCGCCGAAATACGCAGTGTCGCAGGTGGTTGGGTATATCAAGGGCAAGAGCGCGATCCACTTGGCGCGGACGTATGGAGAACGAAAACAGAATTATGTTGGCCAGCATTTCTGGGCGCGAGGGTATCTGGTATCGACAGTCGGCAGGGACGAGGCCGTGATTCGGGACTACATTCGCAACCAGGAAGTGGAAGATGAGCGCTTGGACCAATTGAACCTGTGGAAGTGACCTGCCACCGACAAGGTAGCTCAACGCAATCGGGGCCGCGTTAGCGACCCCGCTCAAGCCGCTTTGAGCGGCTCACACCGTAAAGCCTCCGGCTCTGCCGGAGGATATTTACTCCGAGGTCGCCGAGGGGCTCAAAAACGCGCCTTCAGGGCTAAAGCCCACGTTTATTTTCAGCCACTTGCGGCACGACTGAAGTCGTGCCCTGATACAAAGCTCTCGAAAATTCCCGCTGTGGCGAGTTTTTCGGCAGCCTGTAAAGCCCGGACTCATTTTGCTGCGTTTGCGGCACGGGACCCCGACCCTATAAGGGTGCCGCGGTATCCCGCCGTGCCCTTTCAAAACATCGACTGATTCAGAGGTCCCTTAGTCCCGCCGCTTCCAACTTCCAATCCAAATGAAATACAGCGAGGGATTCGCTGCTGCTGGATGAGACCAGTTTGCTCACGAATAGCGGTTTACCGCGTCTTTTCGAATGCGGACTACTCTCAGACTCCCGGAGCAGAGAATCGATGGCAACGGACGTGGTGAGCTACCCTCTTTCCCCGGCTGCAGGTGCGGCAAGTTTGGCGTGGCCGACTGCCAGGCCGACTGCAAGGAATGTACAATCCTTGGCAGGTATGGCTTCGACCACGACCATGGACGGAGGCAAGAGCGCTCAGGAGCGCATGCAGGCGCGGGCTCCGGAGATGGAGCTGATCCGCGAGGCGCAGGCAGGATCGCGCGCGGCCTTCGACGCACTGGTCAGGCAGTATGAGCACCAGGTGCTGCGGCTGGCCCTGCACCTGACCGGCAGCGAGCACGACGCCGAGGATATTTACCAGGAAGCTTTCCTGAAGGCCTACCGGTACATTGGGAACTTCCGTTTCGAATGTTCGTTTTACACGTGGATTTACCGGATTGTGACCAACCTCTGCCTGGACCAACTGCGGCGCCGGAAGACCAGGCGCGAGGATCGCGCGGTGGTGCTGGACCACTCCGGAGACGAGATCGATGTGCTGGCTTCCGTCTCCGACGACCGGTCGTTTTCCAATCCGGCCAAGGAGCTGGACCGGAAGGTGCTGGGGGCGCGGATTCAGGCGGCGCTGGGCAAGCTGACGCCGCGGGAGCGTATGGTGTTCGAGTTGAAGCACTACCAGGGTTTACGTTTGCGAACGATAGGAGAAATGCTAAGCACCACGGAAGAGACCGCCAAGAATACGCTTTTCCGGGCGACCAAGAAGTTGAGATTACAGTTGGCGGAGTTGCGGTAAAGCGCTTCAAGCAATTCCAAAATGGAATGCGGATTTTGTGAACGCGCGTTGAAGTTTCTTTTGAGGCTGGAAGGACGTTGCGATGAATTGTGAACTTGCACACGAGCGAATCGTGACGGCGGCATACGGTGAGCTGCCCGATGAGCAGCTTCATGAACTGGAACGTCACATGACGGCGTGCCCGGATTGCCACAGCGATCGGGAACAGTTGCTGGCGATGAAGATTCTTGCCAATGCGCTTCCGGTTGTGGAACCGCCCGCGAACCTTGTTGCGCGGTCGCGGCTGCGGCTTGAGGAAGCGCTGGACGCTCTGCCGCCGAAGCGCTGGTATGAGCGGCTGACGCAGCGAACGATGAACAATTTTGCCAGTCTGCAGGCCGCTCCGGTGGCTGCATGCCTGCTGCTGGTGGTGGGAGCGGGGGCTGGAATCCTGGGCGGCTACGAGTATGCGCAGAGCCGTGCGGCCCATGCGGCGGCTTTGGCGCATGACGTAAATCGACCACATCCAATTGACCAGCCGGCCGCGGAAATCACGAATATTTCGAGCATTGTGCGCCAGCCCAACAGCGAAATGGTCGAGGTCCGCTACAACCAGGTGGTGCCGCAGCAGATGGAGGGTTCGCTGGACGATCCGAAGATCCGCGAGCTGCTGATGCTGGCTTCGGAGAATTCGGCATCGGCGGGCGTGCGGGACGACTCGGTTGGCTTGCTTGCGGCTGAGTGCCGTGCTGGCCATAGCTGCCAGGCAGCCGGAATTCGCGATGCGCTGATGGTGGTGCTGCGTTACGACAAGAATGCCGGCGTTCGTCTGAAGGCACTGGATGGCCTGGAGCCCTACGTTGCGGCCGATACGCGCGTGCGCGACGCGGTGCTTGAGGCGCTGCTGAACGATACGGACCCTCGGATTCGCACCAAGGCGGTCGACATCCTGGAACCGGTGGAGGCCGATACGAGCGTACGGCAGGTGTTGCACACGGTGGCTAATTCGGACCAGAATCCTCACATACGGACGGTTTCGAGAGAAGTTTTGAGCCGGGTTCCGGAAATTCAGTAGACTTGCTAACACTGCCGGTGACTGCATCGTCAACAAAGAATGTGGGCCGGAGTCAAAGGAATGCGGGAGAAGAGAAGATGAAGCACTTTTTGAGGCCGTATCGCAGCGTTGGAGTCGTCGTGTTGCTTGGCATGGGCGCGGGGATGGCGGCAATTCCGCAGAGGGCCGCGGCACAGTCCACTGAGATTGTGGAGTTGCTGCAGGGAACAAATCCGCTGCTCCAGCATTCCAGCTCGCAGGGCTATTTGGGTGTGTGGATAGACGATGTCGACACTGAAAAAGCCCAGGCATTGAAGCTGAAGGAAGTTCGGGGAGCGGTGATCACGCTCATCGATCACGACGCACCCGCGGGCCAGATTGGCCTGCACGTGAACGACGTGGTGCTGCAATTGAACGGGCAGAACGTTGAAGGCGCAGAGCAGTTGCGCAGGATGCTGAAGGAGATTCCGCCCGGACGCAAGGTGAGCCTGGAGTTCAGCCGCGACGGAAATTTGCAGACGACTTCAGTGGAGCTGGTGGATCATCGCGCCATGGAGCACGATGTCTGGAACAAGCTGGGAAACAATGGCGACGTGTTTGCGCAGGGTCAGGGAATGGGCGTGCTTCCGGGCGCGGGGGACGCGTCGCTGCCGGGGATGTTCCACATGCCGATCTGGGGACCGACGCTGAACGTAGGGGCGATGGTGGAGCCGCTGACCGGGCAGATGGCCGAGTACCTGGGGGTTCCGAGCGGGCTCATGGTGAAACAGGTTGCGCACAAGAGCGAGGCGGCTACCGCGGGGTTCAAGGCCTTCGACGTGATCCTCAAGGTGGGTGCGGATGCCGTGACCACCATGTCGGATTGGGATCGGGCGCTGCGTTCGAATCAGGGCAAGCCGGTGCAGGTTACGATTCTGCGAGATAAGAAGCAGCAGACACTGACACTGCAAGTGGATTCAAGGCATAAGACCGGGGCGCTGGAGATGGAAGAGGTGTTCCCGGTCGGCGATTGCCAGATGGTGGCGGAGTTGGAGCCGCAGGAATTGGAACTCTTCGCCAAGGATAATGCGGCTGCTGCAAAGATGATGCGGGATCAGGCGCTGGCGCTGAAAGGCCAGATAGGTGCGATGGTCGACGGGAAGATCGGCGCCCGGGAGGCGGAGGAGTTCCGCAAGCAGGCTGAAGAGCTGAGCAAGAGCTTCAAGGCTGACAGCTTCAAGATTGACCAGAAACAGATGGATGAGTTGAAGCAGCAAATGGATGAGTGGCAGAAGAACTTCAAGCCTGAAGACTTTCAGCTCAAGATCGATCCGAAGCAAATGGACGAGTTGAAGCAGCAAATGGAGCAGTTCCGCAAGGACTTCAAGCCGGAGGATCTGCAAATCGCGCCCAATTGAAGTTCTTTGGACTCAGATGAAATGAAAGCAGCAAAGAAGGGCGCCGGAACGGCGCCCTTTTTGCGTTTGCGGTAGAAGCTATTTGGCGCTGAGCGGCTGAATCAGCACTTGAATTTCCTCTTTCGTGTCGTTGGCCGCGTCGGCCGAGGAGTAAACGGTGGTCAGTTTGCCGATGGGCAGCGTTGGGGTGACGGTGTATTGATGGTTATTGATAATCGGATGCATGTTCACCCGATCCCCCTCCCCAGTGGATACTCCTCCCGCGTAAGTTTGCGTGGAAATCCTGAGGCCTAGATAGACGGAATCCGCAGCTTTACTGAACTTGATAAAATCGACATCCGTGTTGAGCTGTATGTTTTGGGCATCGTTGGCGCTTGTCTTAACGGGAACGCGGCTGTCGTCGCGAATTGATGGGTTGTCTGCATCGGTGGTTGCCACCAACGTGTAGGTTTTTTGCATGGTGGTCTTGCTTCCATCCGTATTTTTGAAGGTGATTGTTATTCGGTACGGCTCATGGGGTGGAGTC
>Ga0302189_10002349_pt1 | contig 15193 bp, 16 predicted proteins | sample II_Bog_E2_2_FD_194551 | JGI IMG/M metagenome (GOLD analysis project Ga0302189, IMG submission 194551) | Peat permafrost microbial communities from Stordalen Mire near Abisko, Sweden - II_Bog_E2_2 | ecosystem: Environmental > Terrestrial > Soil > Wetlands > Peat | place: Sweden: Abisko...
CAAACAACGAAAAGAACCCCGAACGGGCTGTGCTATCCGGCCCGCCAAGCAGAAACACGGCCTTGGTCCGGGTCTCAGATTTGGATTCCCAAAAAGAAACTGCTTTCCGTGGAGCTTGCAAGTTGTCGATTCCACAAGAAAACTGCTTTGATGCGGATTTCGCTGCGCCCCTGATATGGAGTGACCTGTCAACCTCTGCACATCGATGGGGTTGTTCTTGTCGTTGTCTTTGCCTTTACCGTTGTTCGAGGACAGGGCAGGCAGCAGACGGGGCAGGTTTCAGCGACGATTGATCCGTCTGATATTCGCGGGTCGGAACCGCATAATCTTGATCCGACGAGGGCGATATCCAGCCACCGCGCCTCCCCGAGCCTTCCAACCGCAAAGGTGATCTAATTCGGATTCTCGAACACCAAGTCGGCGTCATCGAAGTCGAGGCCGTGCTTCCGCAGGTTCGCTTCGCGCTTGGCTTCGTCCCATTCGTACACCGATTCAGTCTACGCTCATGGAAGGATGAACGCACCCCTGAGCGGCTTTGATTGCCGTCAAACCGAAAAGCTGAGCATAGTGGATGACTATGGATACTGCGGTTTTGGTTTCGATAGTTGCTGCCGCTTCTGGCGTGATCGTTACGGCTGTCAGCTATTACCTCACCAAGAAGAAGGAACGGGAAGCAGACTGGCGAAAATACAAATTTGAAAAGTACAAGGAATTTCTGGTCTCAATGAGTGGAAACCTCGCGAGATACTCTACACCAGACAGTAGAAGAAGATTTTATACGGCCTGCAATGCACTTCATCTGATCGGCTCTAAGGGAGTACTTCTCGCACTCCACTCGCTAATAGCAGTCGCTGGTGATCCTAGTCTCTCCAATGATGCCCATGATGCCCTCTTGTCGAAGCTGATTTGGGAAATCAGGCAAGACGTCGGAATCCCAGGGACACCCGATGCATCGGAGTTCTCCGCACGCCTCTGGAGTGCTGGCCAAAAATCGACGAGGCTACAGGGCACTCAGTTCAAAAACATCGTCCGATAGAGCGTATCTCGCTGCACCGGCTTGAAGCCGGCGTCACGGATGATGCGGCGCAGTTCTTCTTCCGTCGTGCAGTTACTCGTACCCGCGGCTCTCACCACGTTCTCTTCCAGCATTACCGAGCCAACGTCGTTGCCGCCGAAATGCAGCCCTAACTCCAGAACCTTTAATCCCTGAGTTACCCAGCTTGCCTGCACATTTTCAATGTTATCGAGATAGAGCCTTGCTATAGCCAGCACCTTCAGATATTCGACTGAGGTAGCTTCTTCCCAGCCGCGGCCGCCAAGGGCCGTGTTTCCCGGCTGGAAGCTCCAGGGGATAAAAGCCGTAAAGCCGCCGGTCTCTTCTTGCAGGCGGCGAACCACCTCGAAGTGGTTGATGCGCTGCTCGAAGGTCTCGCCCACGCCAAACATCATGGTGGCCGTGGTTCTCATGCCCAGTTGGTGCGCGGTGCGGTGCACGCTGACCCAGTCCTCGGTGTTGCACTTGATGCGGGCAATGCGTTTGCGCACATCGTCATCCAGAATCTCCGCGCCGCCGCCGGGAATGGAATCCAGGCCCGCGTCACGCAGGCGGACGATGGTGTCGCGCAAGCTCAGGTCTGAGTACTTGGCAATGGCCAGCACTTCGGAGGCAGTGAGGCAATGCAGCCAGATCTGCGGAAAGCGCTGCTTGATGCCGCTGAAGAGCCGCTCGAACCAATCGATCTTGAGGTCGGGATGAATGCCGCCTTGCATCAGGACGCCGGTGCCGCCCATCTCCAGGGTCTCCGCGATCTTCTCGTGAATCTTCTCGAAATCGAGGATGTAGCCTTCCTCCGAGCGCGGTCCTTTGAGCGGCCGATAGAAGGCGCAGAAGGTGCAGTACTCAGTGCAGAAGTTGGTGTAGTTGATGTTGCGATCAATGATGTAGGTAACCACGGCCTCGGGGTGCAGGCGGCGGCGAACTGCATCCGCCTCGAACCCCAAGCCGATCAGGTCAGGGGAGTGGAAGTGGTCGAGGGCCTGTTGGCGGGTCAGCGGCATATCCTCGATTCTATCAAGACAAGGCTTTCCGGCTTACGGATTCGCGGGCGGCTTCGGCGCCGGCTTCGCCTTCTTGGGCGGAGCCGACACGCCCATGCTCAACAGCAGGAAGCTGAATCCCTTGCGCAGCGAGTCCAACACGCTCATCGTTCCAATTCCTTTCCATATCTCGGCCGCTTCCCGTCTATCGAGCGGCGGAAATGCGCGGAGAAACCTATTTCTTTTCCGCGGCAATCGCCGGCTGTTTCGGCGATGGGGCAGCCGTGACGGCAAGTACAGGAGTGGCAAGGCCCTTACCACGCAGGATATCCAAGACGGCAGGAGGCAGCGGCTTATCGGCCCCGGCAAGCAGAATGCTTACCTGCCACATCTGGGTATCGGTCAGCAACCTTTTGAAGGCCGGCATTCCCGTCAGCCGAATGCCGTTCGACACCTTCCAGTAGGTCACGCCCGGAGGGTCGTCGCTTACGCCCACCACATCGTTGTCGGAGTGTTTTTCCCACAACTGGGGCGCATCGGGATACATACGAACGCCGAAGGACGAGGACTTGCCATGAAAGCCATGACAGACGGCGCACTGATCCCGGTAAACCTGCGCTCCAGCCATCATCGTGCCTCCATCTGCAGGCACAGGCGATGTGCTGACCAGTTCCCGTTCGATCCGCGCATGAAGCGGAATCCCGACGATCAACCGTTCCAGGGGAAACGGAGGATCGGCGGCTGCCACTGGCACGCGGCCAAAATTGAACCAAAGGAGTACGGCGACAGGCACCAAAATCACTCCAAGGACAAATCCAAGGAAACCTCGCATCGTTTTGACAGCCTCCGTTTGTGTTCATCCTAGAGCATTGGCGCACTTCCGCGTCCGAAGCATGGTTAATTCTTTTGTCAATAGAAATTTTTAGCTGGACAAATGCCGCCGGATTTGGCAATGTTTGGCCCATGCCGCAACGGCATCCGCCGGCGTCGGCTATTCCCTACGCACCAACAAGGAGATCCCCCATGGCAGATCACTCGAAGATGAAACTGGGCCGCAAGGCCATCAAAACCGACACCCGAACCCTGGCGTTGGCCAACTACCTGACGCCGGCGCTACCGCCCCCGCCTCCTACCGCCGACTGGACCAAGGGCATCGCCAGTTGGGGCATGATGCTCAACGACAAGCTGGGCGATTGCACCATCGCCGGATGCGGCCATGCCGTGCAGGTGTGGACCGCCAATACCGGCAGTGAGGTCACCGTTCCCGACTCGGCAGTTCTCGCGGCCTATGAGTCCTGGGATGGCTACAATCCAGCAGACCCATCCACTGACCAGGGCGGGATCGAACTCGACGTGCTGAACGACTGGCAGAAGAATGGATTTGCCGGCAATGCCCTGCTGGCCTTTGCCGACCCCAAACCCGCCACGCTGGTGGAGGTTCACCAGTCCATCGCTCTCTTTGGCGGCGTCTATATCGGCCTCGCGCTGCCGATTACTGCCCAGAATCAGGATGTGTGGGATGTGGTGCCCCACGGCGGAGCAAACGCCAAAAAAGGCAGTTGGGGCGGGCACTGCGTCTTCGTGCCCAAGTACGACCAGAACGGCTTTACCTGCATCACCTGGGGGCAGTTGAAGACCATGACCCTGGCCTTCTGGAAGGAATACTGCGACGAGGCGCATGCGCTGCTCAGCCAGGACTGGCTCACAGCCAAAGGCGCCCCCAACGGCTTCAACCAGGCCCAGCTCCTGGCCGACCTGAAGGCCATCAAGTAGTACAAAAAGCGGCGAATCGGCAGGATGCGCGTCCAAAGCTATGCCGGCTCAAGCACAAGGCTCCCCCCAGGTGGTTTAATACCTAATGGGGGGAGCGCTGCCTGGAGCGGTGGTGTGCTTCCGTAATCCCGTGGAGGAAACCCGATACCGATGTATTCTTTTCGTCGCATTGCCCTTCTACTTGCGCTGGTGTTGCCAGCCATGGCCGCTGTCCAAGCCGAAAGCCCGAGTTCGAGCAGCAACCCAGAAACCCAAGCTGAGAGCCAGGAAACCCCGAGCCAAACTCAGGCGCAGCAGCCTGCGGCAGCCCGAACCCAGCCGCAAGTCAGCGTGCAGGCCCGCATCAAGGCCCGCCGCGAACAGCGCCGCGTTGCGGCAATTCACGATGTCTACGGCCACCTCTATGAGGGGTATGTCGGCGCTGGTTACCTGCGCTTCACGCCCGGCGCCACCCTGCAGCGTGTGAACGAATACAACTGGGATGGCGGCTTTACCAGGTATTTCAGTGAGCGCCTGGGCGTCACCATCGATGGCAGAGGCTACTACGGCAATCCCTTCATCCGCCCCACCCAGGGAACGCCTCCGGCAGGGAGTGTAGGCCTTACAAAGCCCACGATCAGCCAGTATGCTGTCCTGGCCGGACCTACCTATCGCTTCTACCTGCAGCCCAAGTACTCGATCTCTGGCCGCGTGATGGGCGGGTATGCGCAGGGCAACTTTACCGGAGACACGAACGGGTATGGAACCCTCGGAGTGCTCTACCGGGACGCAAAGACCTACGCCGCCAGCGCCAGCATCCTTGGCGAATACAATCTGACTCCGAACATTGGGCTGCGCGTGGCGCCTGAGTATTACCTCACCGGTTTCGGCTCGACCATGCAGAATAATCTCGGCTATACCGCCGGGATTGTATACCGGATCGGCAAACGGTGACGAAAGGCAGTGAATAAGTGAAGGAGTGAAGGAGTGAACGAGTGAACGAGTGAAAAAGTGCTGGCGGCCTTGACGAGAATGCTTTCGTCAAGGTTACCAGTCTTTTCTATGCGCGATCGATGATGCCGGCCTTCGGATGTGCCGGTTTTTCTTCACTTCTTCACTTCTTCACTTCTTCACTTCTTCACTTCTTCGCCTTTTCACTTCTTCACTTTTTCACTTCTTCACTGCAATATCGGAATCCCCGCAATGCGCTGCTGCCACTCGGCAGGACCGGTTTGATGCACGCTCGTGCCTTTGCAATCTACTGCCACCGTCACCGGCATATCGCGCACATCGAACTCATAGATGGCCTCCATGCCAAGATCCTCGAACGCCACCAGGCGCGATCCGACAATCGCTTTTGAAACCAGGTAGGCCGCACCGCCCACTGCCATCAGGTATACCGCGCCAAACTCGCGGATGGCGTCAATGGCGACAGGCCCGCGTTCTGCCTTACCCACCATCCCAAGCAAGCCCGTTTCGGCCAGCATCTGGCGGGTAAACTTGTCCATGCGCGTAGCCGTTGTAGGTCCCGCCGGGCCAACCACCTCTTCGCGCACTGGGTCTACGGGGCCGACGTAGTAGATAAAGCGGCCGCAAAAGTCCACAGGCAGCTTTTCTCCGCGGCTCAGCATGTCGGTCATACGCTTGTGCGCGGCGTCGCGGCCTGTCAGCAGCTTGCCGGTCAACAGCAGCACCTCGCCCGGCTGCCAGGTCGCAGCTTCCTCTCGCGTCACCGTATCCAGGTTCACTCGCCTGGCCGTCGAAACGTCATGAACCAGCTTGGGCCAGCTCTTCAGGTCGGGCGGGTCAAGGTAGACCGGCCCGGAGCCGTCAAGCACAAAATGCGCGTGGCGCGTAGCGGCGCAGTTGGGAATCATGGCCACGGGCAGGTTGGCGGCGTGGGTAGGGTAGTCGCGCACCTTCACATCCAGCACGGTGGTCAGCCCGCCCAGCCCCTGCGCGCCAATGCCCAGCCGGTTCACCTTGTCGTAAAGCTCAATGCGCAGCTCCTCGGCACGATTCGCGGCTCCCCTGGCGATCAGCTCCTGAATGTCGATGGGGTCCATCAGCGATTCCTTGGCCAGCAGCATCGCCTTCTCCGCCGTGCCGCCGATGCCGATGCCCAGCATACCCGGCGGGCACCAGCCCGCGCCCATGGTGGGCACCGTCTTCAGCACCCACTCCACCACTGAGTCCGAGGGATTGAGCATGATGAACTTGGCCTTCGCCTCCGAGCCGCCGCCCTTGGCCGCCACCGTCACCTCGACCGTCGCGCCCTTCACCAGCTCCACGCTCACCACTGCCGGCGTGTTGTCTTTGGTGTTGGTCCGCTTGCCCGCTGGATCGGCCAGGATCGAGGCCCGCAGCTTGTTATCGGGGTCTAGATAGGCGCGGCGCACGCCCTCGTCCACCATCCGCTGCACATCTTTCGCCTCTTCGCCTGGCGCAGCCTCAAAACGCGCATCCATGCCCACTTTCAGAAACGCGGTCACAATCCCCGTATCCTGGCAGATGGGCCGATGGCCCTCGGCGCACATGCGGCTGTTGATGAGAATCTGCGCAATGGCATCCTTGGCCGCCGGCGACTCCTCCAACTCGTACGCTTTGGCGAGACTGGTGATGTAGTCCACCGGGTGGTAATAGCTGATGTACTGCAACGCGCCCGCAACACTGGCGATGAAATCTTCCTGGCGGAGGACTGTCATGGATTGAGCTCCCTCGGTATTCCGACGACTCTAGGGTAACGGATGCGAGGGACCGGTGGCACCCTCATCTGGGTTGGAGAAAGCTACTGAGACCATGGAACCCGCCCAATTCTCGGTTTTGAGACCTGGGAAACCCATTGAATTTGAGGTGATCATACCTGATCCACCCGCCCGCTCTGTGAAGCGCATCCAGGTTTCCAATGCGGGACCTGGGGTGCCCATTATTGTTACTCAACCTTCACCGTGGGGACCTGAGCCACCCGCCGGATCAGGAGAAGTGTTTTCTCTTGACATCCCCTTTTATAGAATCCGCCCTCATCTAATGAGGACAGATGTCGCGTAAGAGGAAGACCAGCCTGCCAAGCTCTGTGCTCTCCCAGGTGCCCAAATGCGAGGCACCTGGGGCACCCATCTTTGGTGGTTATGCTCAATGCTCCCGAGAGCCGAGCCACCCGCCCCCAAACACAATTAGAACGTACAAACGTAGTAGTGTCCTAATAGATGACTTACCTTACCTGCACAATCTTCCCCAAACCCGTTTTCTGATTCTGGTGGCTGTGTGTGCTGATTCATGGGTAGGGCGATTTGATCAGACTTATCGTGGATTAGAAATGTGTTAGGTCCACCGGCGAGCCCTACAGACCAGTCGAACACTTCAAAGTCTTTGCCGTCTGGTTTTGAGGAAGAACCCAGTTGACCCGCTCCAAACCCAACTGTTAGCCCAAGGTGCACGCACTCAGCGACCCAGTTGATTGGCGACCAAAGTAGTACGGGCCCTATCAAAACTAGAAAGACAGAAGCGGCTCTGCGCAGGTGACTCATTGCGACAAGAACCCCGATCACTATCAACAGAACGATACCAGCGACCGCGCAACCAAGCATCAAGATGGTTATAGTCAACAAGTTCCACAGCCCAGGAAGTCCGCAGACGAGCGTGAGGATAAGGACTACCCCTAGTGACGCGAAGGTGGGCCAGAATATCCATCGGTCTATCTTCACTATCCCGGGTTTACGATCTTCAACCATTGTCGTTATACCGACGGGCGCCCCAGTTCCGGATTATCGGACCGGGACACCCCTGGCTTCAATCCGTCCTGCCTTATTGCTTCTGCTCTGCCGCAGCGCCCGGCTGCTTGGGCATGGGAATCGTAATGTCGATCGCTTGCGGCGAGCCCAGCTTCAGCTCCTCAAGCCCCGGCTTGATCTCAGGCCCGTTGCCTACCACCAGCACCGCCAGTTTCTCCGGGTGAATGTACTTCTTCGCCACCATGGAAAGGTCGCCTAGAGTTACCTTCTCCAGCGCAGTCTTGTAAGTCTCCAGATAGTTAGCCGGATAGCCATAAAACTCCAGCCTGACGCTCTCTGCGAGCACCTTTTCCCTGGTGTCGTAGCGGAAGAGGAACGAGTTGAGGATGTTATCTTTGGCGCGGTCCAGCTCCACCTGCGTAAACGGCCTGGCGTTCAGCCCGTCGAGCTCGGCCAGCGCGGCCTTGGTGGCATCCACCGTGGAAACGCTCTTGGTGAGCACCACCACGCGGAAGGTGGCCGGGTGGTCATAAGCGAAGCTCATGCCGCCGCCCACCGCATAGGCCAGGCCAAGCTCGGTGCGCACCTTCTGGAATAGCCGGCTGGCAAAGCCGCCGCCCAGTATCTCATTCATCATGGCAATCGCAGGCACGTCGGGGTTGCGGCGATCCGTGCCGAGGCCCACAATCTCCACGTTGGATTGATTGACATCTTCCTTGTCGATGAAGGAGAGGCCCGGCTTGGGTCCGGCAAACTCGTCGTGGCGCGCCGGCGCGGGCTTTACGGGCGGCAGCCCTTCAAAGGCCGCGCGCAGCTTGGCCTCCATGGCAGCGGCATCGAAGTCGCCGCTGACGGCCACAAGCAGCTTGCCGCCGACCGTCCGGTCGTGCCAGGCCTTCAGATCATCCACAGTGACCGCGCCGATGGTCGCCAGTTCCGGATGCCGCGCATATGGGCTGTTGGCGCCATAGACCAGCTTGGCTGCCTCGCGGTTGGCAATCTCTTCTTCATCGTCGTTGCGCCGGACAATTCCAGTGGCCGCCTGCTGCTGGGCCAGTTGCAGCTTTTCCGGATGGAACTTGGGGTGCAGCAGCAGGTCCATAGCCAGTGAAAAGACCTGGTCCGAGTCGCCCTTGAGTGAATCCCAGGAGACCGCGGTCGAGTCATCGTCGCCGGCTGTCTCGATGTGCGCGGCCTTGGCTTCAAGCAGATCGTCGAGGGCGTCGCCGTCCATCTTGGCTGTGCCGCTGGTCCGCCACGCCTCGCTGTAGAGGCTTACCAAACCGGTCTTGGCCGGATCCTCGTCGCGCGAGCCGCCCGGAATCAGCACCGATCCAGAGACAAAGGGCAGTTCATGATCCTCCTGCAAGAAAATCACGATGCCGTTCTTGAGCTCGATGCGCTTGGGCTGCTGTGGTTTGAAGTCGTGCAGCTTGGGGATGGGGATTTGTTCCCATGGCTTGGCCTGCTGGGCGTTGAGTTGCAGTGGGAAAAGAAGCGCAGCAATGAAAGCGCAAACGATGACGGGCTTTAGCCTGCCAGTGGAATTCGCATCAATCGTTTGCATTCCCTCCGGGGCTAAAGCCCGCTTTGATTTTGCGGCATTTACGGCACGACTGAAGCCGTGCCCTTTCAAATCCGAGAGTCGCATAGTCTGTTGCAAAAGGCTCTTCATTTCGCGCCTCCATCTTTCTTTGCGGTCGCGGCTGGAGCCGCCGTCTCAATCCACCCTTCGGTGCGGTTGCTGTCAACAAATACTTGGTTGGCTACCTTGCGAATGTCGGCCTTGGTCACTTTGTCTACCCGGTCGAGCTGCTTGAATAGCTCGCGCCAATCGCCGTACCGGGTCTGATACTGGGCCAGGGAGTTAGCCAGCCCCTGATTGTCGGCCAGGCCACGCAACAGGTCAGCGCGGGTGCGAGTCTTGTACATGGCCAGCTCGTCGTCGGTCACATCGGCGGCCTTGAGCTTGTCTATCTCTTTGTGAAATGCGTCGCGCATCTCCGCGGGCGTGTGCCCCGGCAAGGGAACCGCGTAGAAGACGAACAGGCCCGGATACTTGTCGCCTGGATAGGGGCTGACGCCTTCTGCGGCGGCGGCAATCTGCTGGTCGCGAACCAGGCTGCGATAGAGGCGCGAGACCCGGCCATTGGACAGGATGTCGCTGATGGCGTCGTAGACCGCATCGTTGGGATCGCGATAGTCAGGCCGGTGATAGCCCTCAATGTAGATGGGCTGCGTGGCCTCGCGAATCGCCACCGTCTTCTCGGCAAACTGCTTTGGCTCGATGGTGGTCATCTCCTCCGGCTTGGGCCCGGCTGGGATGCGGCTGAAGTATTTTTCCAGCATCGGCAGCGACTCCGACGCCTTCACGTCGCCCACCACGGCCACCACAATGTTCGCGCCCATATAGTACTTCTTGTGGAATTCCATGGCTTCGGTGGCGTTGATCTGGCTCACCTCGCTCGGCCAGCCGATGCCGCTGCGGCCGTAGTTGTGGGCCACATAGGCTGTCGCCAGGAACTGCTCGAAGAGACGGCCCTCGGGGTTGGAGTCGGTGCGCATGCGCCGCTCTTCGTTCACCACATCGCGCTCTTTATAGAATTCGCGCGGCACGGTGTCGGCCAGGCGGCTGCTCTCAAGCCACGCCCAAAGTTCCAGGCGGTTCTCAGGCATCGACCAGAAGAACATGGTGTCGTCCAGGCCGGTTTCGGCGTTCAGGCCCTCGGCTCCGTTGCGTTCGGCCACGTCTGTGAACTGGTTGGGGATCACGTACTTGTGCGCCTCGGTCTGGGCTTCCACAAAGGCTTTCTTCAGCTCGACCAGCTTTTGCGGATCGCGCCCCACGGCCTTCAGGTACTCGGCCTCGTAGGCGTCGTTGGCTGCTTCCACTTTGGCCAAGGCCACCTTTTCGGCGGCGTAATCCGTGGTGCCGATCTCGCTGGTCCCCTTGAAGGCGAGATGCTCGAACATATGCGCCAGGCCGCTTTGGCCGGACGGGTCGTTCACATCGCCTGCGTCAATAAATGTGGAGTAGCTGAAGACCGGCGCATCCGGCCGCTCGCAAATGATCAGGGTAAGGCCGTTGGGCAGCACCTTGGTCGTGATCCGCTGCTCGAAGCTCTTCAAATCCTGGGCTTGCGCGCCTGCTGTGGCCAAGACCACGGCCAGCAGCGTCAATGTCCCCCTCAAAAGCCAGGAAGAATTTCTGCTTTGCATCCGATCTCCTTGTTCGAGAGGCGTGAAACGGCAACCCCCGCACACTTCCAAGCTAGTGCCCACGACCGGAGGGGGTCAAACCGGCGCTGCAAACGCGTGGGATGAATCTTCATTTGGCTGGCGGCACTCCCGCAAAATGCCGGCAGAAGAGGCTTTGTAACAGGGCACGACTTCAGTCGTGCCGAAGATGCGAGAGAAAATCGCCTGGGCTTTAGCCCCTGTGGTATTTGTTTTCAGCTATTTGCAAATTGACAGCGGCTAAAGCCGAAATCCGATAAGGGCCGCAATCGGCACGACTGAAGTCGTGCCCTGTTACAAAGCGAGATATTCCTAATCAGCAACCTGCGCAAGCATTTGCCTGAACAAGATCGATATTCATGCTGCTCGATTTGACTTCGCATTGTGTATAGTGTATTAGTGTACTAGACACTTTTGATGAACCTGCGCATCAACTTCGCTTCTGGCGTTCCCATCTATCAGCAACTGATGGAGCAGATCAAGCACGCCGTGGACACGGGAGCAATCCGGGGCGGCGAGCAGTTGCCGACCATCCGCAAGATTGCCGAGGAGTTGACCATGAATCCCAACACAGTGGCCAGGGCATACCGCGAGCTGGAGCATGAGGGGTTCATCGAGGTGCGGCATGGGTCGGGAGCCTATGTAGTGGAGCGGGGCGCGTCTTCGGCGAAGGCTGCCGGGCTTCACAAAGCGGGGGAAGCTCTGCGTCCGGCGATGGAGCGCGGGCTGGCTCTCGGTTTGTCTGAAGAAGAACTTCGCCGGGTTTTTGAAAATGAACTTGCGCGGTTGCAGGATGGCGCGGCCGCGGAACGGAGGCGCAATTGAACGACTTGATCATAGCCGCTGACGGCCTTTCCAAGAGTTACGATGGCAAGCCAGCTTTGAGGAGCCTCCACCTGGAGGTTCCGCGCGGCTCGATCTGCGGCTTCCTGGGCCGTAACGGCGCGGGCAAGACCACCACGCTGAAACTTCTGCTGGGGATGCTGCGGCGGGATGCGGGAAGCATCCGGCTGTTTGGCGAGCCGGTCCATTCGGAAGCGTCCTCCATTGCGGCGCGACGCCGCCTGGGCTTTGTCAGCGAGGACAAGGATCTCTACCCATTCATGACCGTTGACCAGACGATCCGGTTTACGCGCCCATTCTTTCCCACGTGGCGCATGGATCTGGAGGAGAAGTATCTCGATCTCTTCCAGTTGCCGCGCAAGAAGGCAGTGCCGAAGCTATCAAAGGGAATGCGCACCCAGCTCATGCTGCTGCTGGCGATGGCGCGCGGGGCGGAACTGCTGATCATGGATGAGCCTACCAGCGGGCTGGACCCGGCGATGACCGAAGACGTGCTCCAGATTCTTGCGGATTTGGCCGCCAGCGACGGCACCACGGTCTTCTTTTCGTCACATCAGTTGGCGGAAGTGGAGCAGATTTGCGACCGAGTTTGCATCATCGACCAGGGGCAGGCGGTGATCGATGGAGAGCTGGACGACCTGAAATCCGACTACCGGCGGATTCTTCTGGTCTTCGATGGGGTGCCACCGAAGGAGCTGGCCGGCCTTCCGGGCATCGATCATCTGCGCCAGCGCGGACGGACCGCGTCATTGCTGGCTCATGGCGATGTTGACACGCTGGTAGAGCGAGCGCGCGAGCTCGGCCCGGCATCGCTGGAAGTGCGGTCCGTAACGCTGAAAGAACTGTTTCTGGATCATGTGAGGGGGGAGTAATGCTCTGGTACAAGGCTTGGCTTGAAACTCGCTGGCGGTTTGTCTTTATGGTCGGGTCGATCCTGTTGATTTGGCTCACGCCTCTATGGCTGCCTTTTTTCGGGTTCCGGCTGCCTCAGGGCATTCCCGCTTCGAAGATATGGATGGGCATTCACCTCGGCTCGGTAATGCTCTACATCGTTGCGGCGAACTTTCTGGCTGGCTCCGGCGTCAACAGCCAGACCACATATGCCGCGACATCGGGCTTTCACGGCTCCATGTTCTTTACGCTCTCCCTGCCCGTTTCGCGGCGGCGGTTGCTCTTTGTGCGCGCCGGGCTGGGCGCTCTTTTAACGAGCGCTCTAGTTGCGATTCTGGCGGGGTACACGCTCTTCCAGAAGCCGGGAGGCGCGAACATCTTCGAAGCTCTGGAGTATATCGTTCGCTCAATCGCTTGCACCACTGCCGTGTATGGCTTTTCGGTGCTGATGGCCTGTGTACTCGACGAGATGTGGCAGTTTTATGCAGCAGGTTTCTTCTGGATGGCATTCTTCTTGGTGCAATCCAGAGCCTCCTTTGTAGCTTGGATCAGTCCTCTGCGCGGCATGAGCCTATTCTCGTATCCGTCCGCTGCGCCGTTTCCCTGGGCTCCCATTGTGGCGTCGCTGGCGTTTGCCGGCGTCTGTCTGTGCGCATCGGTGCTCGTGTTGCAGCGCAAGGAATACTGATTGCATTCGCTGTTTCGGCGGGCGCTAGAAAAACAGGCTTCAGCGCCCACGCATTCTTCGCAATATCGTGGAGCCGCCGCTCGATTCTTGATACGATTGAGGCTCCATGGTGCAAAGCCTGAAAAATCGCCGCCGTTTCAACTCGCTCTTTCGGGCGGTGATCGAAGTTGGGTTTATCGTCTTTCTCTTCTATTCCAATTTGTTGATGGGCGAGTTCACCGCCTCCAACGGACCAGGCAAGAGCATGGCGTTTGCTCTCCGCGACATTATTACCAGGACGAACTTCGCCATCGCCATGATTTCCGCATTGATCGGATATGTGGTGTTTGAGTACTTGCGCAAAAAGCTTTAGGAAGACTATGGACAAGTTCCTCTGGCGCAGCAGAAGCTCCTTCAGGGGCTAAGGCTCTGTTGGTTCATGGCGGATTTGCAAGTTTCTCACGAAGCATCCTCTTGTTCTCGCCCTGGATGCATTTGGCGACCCGGTCGATTTCGCCACCTGTTCGGCTCCACACCACACCTGTGCTTCATCCATAGCTTGCCGGAATCTTGCCAGAGATCCCTCCGAGGCCTGGCATCCCTGGCTGCGCAACTTCAGAAGGCGACTTTTGGCCTCCACCAGGAGAATCACGGGGCTTTCGAATGCGTTCCTCGGCTCGATCAGTCCCAGTCCATCGCAGCAAGGACCATAGCGCGGCCAGAATTCTGCCAGTTGCGGCATGAATGCACTCAGGCCGATTCTTTCGAGGGACCCGCCGTCCTGATATTCGCGGTAGGCCGACCGAGGAAGACCTCCGATGGCAGGTATCGGCGCAACTCGCCGCACAGGGGGCACGTGACGGCGACGGACTGGAAGGGGAACTCATCCCGGCCAGAGGACACGTAGCGGCGGCATTGCTTACACGTAACCACGAAGGTCTTGCGGCCTGAGGGCGTCGGGAACATGGAGACATTATAGGCGAATATGAGGCGAATACGCGGGGTGTTTTTATAGCGACTAGTTGCCGCAATAGTGACGCAATAATCACAATATAGTTGAAGAGTTCACATAAGTGATGTATATATCACTCATGCAGACTCTTGCGGAACTAGGAGAGGCAGTCGCGGCAAAGCGCAAGGCTCTCAAGTTGAGCCAGAGCGAGGTCGCCAGCCACACTGCGCTCACGCGGGAGACTCTCGTGCGCTTTGAACGGGGGCAGCTATCAGAGTTCGGCTCACGCAAGCTGCTGGCTGTCCTCGCTGTTCTTGGGCTGGAGATAAGCTTCACCGAAGTCGGGGCGGCTGGCACCCTTGATGAGTTGCGCCGAGAGCGGGGTGGAGTATGAAGCTGAATGTCCACGTCCTCGACAAGCACGTCGGCGTACTGGAGCAGGTCGGCGACTTCCGCTGCGTTATGGCCTACACGCCGGATGCAGCGCCTGAGAACCTCGTCTCGTTGACGATGCCCGTCCGCACCGAGTCCTATCCGTGGGACGACGAACTCCACCCCATCTTCCGCATGAACCTGCCCGAGGGCTACCTGCTGCAAGTTTTGCAGGAGGAGTTCGGGCCGCACATCGGTGCCAGCCCGGTTGCTCTTCTCTCGGTCATTGGGCGCAACATGGTGGGACGGCTGAAGGTTGCTCCACCGGGCGCGGTGCTCGATGAACCTGCCAAGCCGGTCGAAGTGGCAGAACTGCTGAAGGGTGATAACTCCGAGGAGGCGTTCTCCCAGCTTGTTCGTGAGCACGCAAGAAGCGGCGTCTCGGGCGTGCTGCCGAAGTTCCTTGATGTGGAGAAGCAGAAGATGGCAGGGCTGGGGAAGCATCCCAAAGCGACTTTGCTGACCCACCGGCACATCGTCAAGGGCTCGTCCTCGCGGCTCCCGTTTGCGACGGCCAACGAGCATCTTTGTATGCAGGTTGTGGCGAAGGTGCTGCCCACGGCGAAGACTGAACTCTCCGAGGATGGCAACGTACTCGTGGTGCATCGCTTCGACGTGGACGAGAGCGGCAAGCCTTTCCGCGCTATGGAG
>Ga0302189_10002360_pt1 | contig 15139 bp, 10 predicted proteins | sample II_Bog_E2_2_FD_194551 | JGI IMG/M metagenome (GOLD analysis project Ga0302189, IMG submission 194551) | Peat permafrost microbial communities from Stordalen Mire near Abisko, Sweden - II_Bog_E2_2 | ecosystem: Environmental > Terrestrial > Soil > Wetlands > Peat | place: Sweden: Abisko...
AGGGTGGGGCGCCCAGTTTTAGTACAACAACAAGCGGTCAGAGACCTAGCCGTTTAAGCGTACAGGCTTCAGTTCGCACGTTAAGGCCGAATTTGGTCTCCGGCTCTAGCCGCTGAAGGATTGCAATCTGCTTGAAAAACTCCCTCAGCGGCTAAATGCCACCCCACCGTACGTCCACTATCGCTGAGGCGAATTCAAATCAGCGGCCACTACCTCAAATGGCCGCATCATATCGTTATCTTCATGTTCCAGCATGTGGCAATGAAACACATAGCGGCCAGTATAGCCTTCGAATCTAGCTATGATCGTAAGCACTTCTCGTGGGTTGACGGTCGCCGTATCCTTCCATCCGGCCTCGTTTGCCGCTGGCAGGCGTGGTATTCCCACAAGTTCCAGGGTACCGTTTCGAAGAGACATGTGGTTGAATCCCTGGCGTTGCAGGATCTGAAATTGCACCAGGTGCAAGTGCATCGGATGTGCATCTTCGGTATTGTTGATAAATCGCCACTTCTCAATGGAGCCCATTTTCACAACTTCCGTGACTGGGGCGTCGTATCCCTTGCCATTGATTTGTGTTCCCACTGACCGTCCTTGTCGATCCAATCCCTCTGCCAGCACGAAATCCCTTGTAGCGATAGATTTACTCTCATCCAGCCTGGCGAGGGGGATCGCCGGTGGCAGGTTAAAAGATTTTCCCTTGCCGGAGATCGGTAGCGTCACCCGGAACTGCATCAACTCATACAATGCCAGATGGTGCGGCTTGAGCATGTCCCATCCCGGAAATGGAGCTGGGGCGTTGTTAGACAAGGTGACGATCTTGCCTTCAAGGCCGGAGAAATCGACGATCAAGTCGGCGCGCTCGGCGGGTGCGAGCAAGAGCTTGTTCAACGGAACGGGGTTTGCGAGAAAACCGCCGTCGGTTCCGATCTGGTGAAAGGATACAAGCGATGGGATGTCCGTTGGACTCTTGGCAAGATTGAAAAAAAGATTGAAGTACCGGGAGTTTGCGCCGTTCAGCAAGCGCAAACGATAGCGGCGCGGTTCGACTGCGAGATAAGGGTAGATGGCGCCGTTGACTACTGGAAGGTCGCCGAATAACTCAGGGGCCCAAAGACCTGGAGGAGGCTTCTGGCCATCGTCGAACGTGGGAGAGTAAACGAGCTGTCCCTGGTCGTCCAGCGTGCGATCCTGCAATAAAAGTGGAATCTCGTAGTCGCCTGAAGGCAGGCCCATGCTGCGCTCAGCTTCGTCGCGCAGGAGAAAGAATCCTGACAAGCCCGCGTATACGTTCAAGCGTGTAATGCCTACAGCATGATCGTGATACCAGAGTGTCGCGGCCGCCTGACTATTCGGATAACGATAGACCGCCGAATTTCCGGTCGCAAACCACCTCTCAGGCAGCCCATCGCTGTCGGATGCACTGCGCGAACCGTGAAGATGCGGAACCGTTCTGACTGCGGGAGCCGGCGACATTGCGCCATGGATGCGGGGGTCGATGTCAAAAATATGCCGTGAGGGTAAATGATTCTCCCACTGAACTACAATCGGTGTCCCCCGCAGAGCTTCGAAAGTTGGACCGGGATACTGTCCCTCATATCCCCACAGCTTCGTGGGAGGAAGCTGCGAATGCATCTGTTGTGTGAATTCCAACATGCTAACGCGATATTGGACCGCGTCCTTGCCTGTGCTTTGAGGTATCAGTCTTTTTGGAACAGGCAGTGGATCGATATACCGCTCCAGCTCGCCTGGCTTGCGGTGGGCCGGCAGGCTCGTTGAAGCGCCTGCATCGACACCATGCGCCAGGGCCAGCGCTGGTACAGACGCAACGCACAGCTTGAGAAAGTCGCGCCTATTTTGTGGATTCATTCTCACCTCATGATGAGCCAGGCAAGCTCGGATCGCGCTGCAGGATAGCATTCCCCGAGGCCACGCTCCGCGGCGCCCAAAGGGATGCGCAGCGAACCACTGTGATTCAATCTCCAGCCAATAGTGATTACTACAGACGATAATTCGTGCGCTGCCACTTCAACACTTGAATCTTACTCCACTTTTCTTCCAATCCTAGAAGCTGCGGTAGTGTCCTATTTCCGCGTTGCTGAACTTCGCCGCGACACTTCTTGCCTCATCCGTTGAGTTCTTCCGCAGCATGTAAGGCCGAGGCCAAGACTCGCACTTCATGTACGGGATGAATCCAGTACATGAAGGGCACATAGTTTCCGGACAGGATCTCAGGGGCTGAAGCCCATGATCATTTTCAGCTTTTTGCGGCACAGGACCCAGAGGGTACCCCGCCATGCCCTGTCAAAACCATCGGATTAACGATTCGTTGTCGGGGGCGATAGACACCTGTCGGCTGTCAGCTTTCTTTCATCAAGGCCGCCATCAGCTCGTCCCTGCGCTCGTTAGCCAATGCATCGGAGTTGTCCAGCACCCGCCTCCACACAAACACGGCGCCCACAGCAAGAAGAAGAAAGATCGGAACCGCCAGCCACATCCTCTCAAGAAACCAGCACAGCGCGAAGACCGATGCGCCGACGGCCAAAACTCCCAGTTGAACCAGCAGGCTGAGAAGTGCATTGGCCTGCGAACCGCGCTGGCGGGAAATCCGGCCTGGATTCACGCGGTAAGGCATCTTGATGGAAAAAATGTTACCCGCGGCCAGATTGCACGGCAATGAAAACACCAGCCACGCTCCCGTTGCCGCTACCACTGCAGGGTCCGGAATCCCAAGCCGGAAGGCGGCGAGCACAGCGGCCACAACGGCCACCACCGCAAACAGAAGGGCGTGCAGCAGGTTCTTGGCCAACAGGACCGTCCGGATGGGTGTTGGTGAAAGAAAATACACCTGAATCCCCGCTCCCTCGGTGCCCAGATTGTTGAAGAATACCTGCGTGAATCCGAGTTGGGCGTACACCATGCAAATCGGGAGCGCCAGCGGGAATACCGGACCCTGCACAGCACCGTTTTTGAGGAAGACGGTTGAAAAAACCAGCACCAGCAGCAGCGGCGCGCCAATGGCATAGAGCAACGGCAAGGTCCGCATCAGCGCCCGTACATCCTTCTCGATCACGGCGGCTATGGGCCCGGAGCCACCCAGCATCCGCGCGCCCACGCGGTCGAGACTTTCCCTGCCCGAGGCGCTCAGACCCGCGGAGGCCTTGCTGCTGCCCATCGCTGACTTGGCGCGGCCGGGAGCTGCACTCAGGCTTTCGCCACGGTACTCGGACTTGAGGCGAACCGCGAGGATGCCGCCAGCCAGCGCACCATAGAGCCCTAAAACGCCCAGCAAGCCCATCCCTGCTGCCGGATTCTGCTCAACGGATTCGCGCAGCGCCTGTGCGGCCAGGCCCGGCGGAAGCCATTTCTGCACGGCGTTGGCCTGTTGCAAATACGGCTTATACCGCTCCTTTGCCGCTTGAAGCTGCTCCGCCTGTTGCTGCGAGTGGCTGCGGCCCGAGTGCCTCTTCCGGTAAATCGCCGGATTCATCAGTTGCAGGCTCAACAGCGCCACCATGAACACCGCGCCCAGAATCTCGCGCGTCTTGCGCTGCCGCAGCCAGCGCTCAATCCAGGCAAAAATGGCCCGCACCAGCAAGACGTTGAATGCCGCAAACGCCGCCAGCGCGAATGTGGTCCACGGCAGCAGTTCGGGCCGCGCAACTGCGACACCAATCCACATGCCGAGGCAGCTTACCGCACCCAAAATTGTCGAAACATCGAGCAGCCCGAAGACCAGGTAAAGCAGATAATACGACCCGAATCGCACCGGAAAGCGCAACAGAATCCCGAGGTCGAATTGTTCCTGATAAGAGGCCAGCATTACAGGGATCATCTGCCACAGGAAGCAAAGGACCCAGAAGAGAATTGGTAGAAATCGCCACTCGGCTTCGGAGACAAGGTAGTAGGTGGCGATCCCCATGCCCGTGCCAAGGAGCACCCCCAGGAAGGCGTAAATCATCCACGCGATGCCGGTCGCGCCCAGATCGAGAATGCCGTGAATGGAGCGCAGTCCGCTGCGAAACATCTCCCAACGCAGCCTGAACATGGCTCCGTACTGTGCCCGCGCCAATGGCCCGAACATGCCACCGATGTCAATGGCCGCCGGCTGGCCCGTCCCGCCAGAGCCAGCGCCCACTAGGTCAGCCATGTCAGCTCCTGCGCCTGCTCCTGCTGCCCGCCTGCCCCAACGATGGCCAGGAATATCTCTTCGAGTGTGAGCCGCTGCTCCCGCTCGGCGCCAGGGAGAGTGGAAGCCACACCGGCGCGCAGTTCCTCAAGCGAACCGTTGGCTACCAGTCGCCCCTGGCTGATGATGGCCACGTGACTGCATAGGCGTTCCACGATTTCCAGTACGTGCGTGGTGAGGAAGATGGTGGCGCCGCGATTGATCATGCCCGTCAACATGGTCTTCAGCATGCCCGCCGCAATCGCGTCGACGCCCTCGAACGGCTCATCGAGAAACAGTACCTTCGGCCCATGAATCACCGCCGCGGCCAGCGCCAGCTTCTTCTGCATTCCATGCGAGAAGTCCGTCACCAGCTTTTTGGTCTCATTGGCCAGTTGCATGAACTCAAGCAGTTCCTGTGTCCGCTGATTCGTGGTCTGGCGGTCAAGGCCATACATGCGACCAACAAAATGCAGATATTCGGTCGCGGTGAGTCGCCCCATCAGAGCCATGCCCTCCGGAACCACGCCGATCTGGCGTTTCAAATCGAGTGCGGAGGCTCCGAAGGGACGGCCCAGAATCTCGACCGTGCCTGCGCTTGGTTCCAGCAGTCCGGTGAGCATTTTGATGGTGGTTGACTTGCCCGCTCCGTTCGGCCCCAGAAAGCCGAAGAACTGTCCAGACGCCACGCTCAGCGTGACATCCTCAACCGCGGTCAATGCGCCGAAGCGCCGCGTGAGTCCATGCGTTTGAATCGCAGCATTTTCCATGTGCGGCAAGGATAACAACATTTGGATAGAGAACAAAGCGGCACGGCAGTCCAACCTACCTGGGCAGCGGAGCTTGCGTCGAACGCCCTGGCCCCGTCAACGTGTCCGCACGCCCCATGTCATCCAAACGGTGCTCTACATCGCGCACTCCGAGGTCCTCAGGAAACAACGCCCGGTACTGGCCAATCAGCTTGCGCGCCTTCGCGGCCTGCCCATCCACCGCGTATTGCTGCGCCAACCTTGCCGTCAGCTGGCCCGAATAGGGATACCCGGCCAGCCCTTTCTCGAGCACTCCCTCGGCCTCCTGCCCACGGCCAAGGTTCTCAAGCGCAGTGGCCAGATTCAGAAATGCGATCGGCTCTTCCGACCCATTCCCGATGGCCAGCGCGAAATCCTTCGCCGCCGTGGCGTTGTCTTTGGTCTGGGCCATTGCAACAGCGCCCAGTGACGCCAGCACGGTGGGGTTGCCGGGGGTCGACTTGCTCAGCTCATTGAGCTTGCGGAACCACAGAGGCCACAGGCTCGGATCCTTGCGCGCCGCGGTGAAATAGGCCTCCAACTGCGCCAATTCGGGCAGGCGCGCATCGGGTTCGCCAGCCGGCCGGTTCATCCACAACAGGCCGGGCAGGTCAGGCTGCGGTTGCTCAAACGCGACCTCGGGGAGCGGCTGGCCGGGGTAGCGCACGATGCGATGCTTGGTGTCATTCGAGTGCGCAATGCCCGCCACCGGACGCTTCTCCATGTGGCATTCCACGCAATAGTCGGCCGCTGCGATGCGCTTGCTGTCGTCGGGCTTCAGCGTGCAGCTCTTCACGGTATGGCAAGTCAGGCACGCGGCGCGGTAGGCCGCCTTCTCGTTTCCCGGCGTTGCCTCACGATGAATGGAGTGGCAGGTCGAACAGGTCAGCTTTCCATGACTGGCCTGGTAACACTTGCTTAGTTCCAGCGTTGAGTTCTTCCACCAGAGAGGTTGTTCCAGGCTGCCGCGAATGGGCGGATTGGTCTCAAGGCGATTGGCTTCCTCGCGCTGCTCCGGCTTGATGGGCCGTTTCACGATTGCGATCGTATCGGCGAGCGGAGTTCCAGGACGATAGTCCAACTCGCTCTTGCCGGGATAAATCACCTGCGCGTCGCCTGCCTGGTGGCATTCTTGGCAAAGGTCGTCGGCCAGGCGCGGCGAGAGCTTGGCGGGATTCACGATGGTCGTATCTACTTCGTTGGCCGCGAGCACACGGCCTTTCTTCGCCTGCATTTCCTTCACGTGTAAAGCGCCCGGGCCGTGGCAGCTCTCGCAGCTCACTCCCAGTTCGCCGAATCGGAAGGGCGGATCCTTGAACTTGCCGTCGCGTTTGGCCACAGGGTCAGGCTGGCCGTTGTGGCATAGCAGGCAGCCGGTCGTCATGACCCGCGTAAAACCAACATCGTCGGCCACGTAGCCGGGCGAGAGCTCCCAGGTCTTCGAGTGCGCATAGTAACTGAGCGGGGCCTGGAAGATCCACGGACCTACCTGAAAAAGATAGCTGTACCCGACACTTTCTCCGCCCGTCACGTAGTCGATCTTGTGGGCAACCTCGTAGGTCTTGCTGCCCTTCTTGTCCTCTTCGTAGGCGCTCTGGTAGAGATCGCCGTCTTTCTGGTAGACGGTGTAGTGGCGATTGTTTTTTGGGTTGAAAACAGTGACCGGTTTGGGCACGCGCGCCAGGTCGCTGGGGATGTTCGCGGGGGCCATCGATTGGCCGTGCGGCGAGGGCATGTAATCGCGATTGATCTCGGCGTGGCAGCCGGATTCTCCGCAGCTTTTCGAACCCACGTAGGCCACCGATGGGTCGGTATTGCGAAAGATGCTGTCGCTGGCGCTCTTTGCCGGGTTCTGTGCGCGCAGGCTGTTCGCCGCCAGAAGCAGCGCCGGCAGCGCCATGCACAGAACTGGAAGAACAGACGGAAAAAGGGCGTTGATGCGGTCGTGACGCGGCATGAAGAATTCAACCTGGAGCCAGAACAGACGTGCTCTCTTGGCGGAAATGGGGCGCGTTCTGCTTCGCGACTGGCCGCCTCAGTGTAGAGCGCGCTACTATCTCAAGGCAAGGAGACGGCCAAATGTACGAGAAGCTGGAAGGCAGAGTGATGTGGGAAAAGACAGACCAGGGAATTCACATTGGAATCCCGGTGCGCCGCGGTCCGTTTGCGGCCGTGTATGGACCGCTGGTTGCGATTTGGCTGGTCGTTGCGACCATCCGCTACTGGAAGCTGCTGGCAGGGCCCCACCCGGAAGATATCAACTTCACCCTGCAAACGATCGCCATAGGCATTTACTCAGTTGGATTCATCTACTTCGTCTGCTGGCTGGCGTGGACCTCGACAGGCGAAACGGTTGTAACTTTGAATCCACCCGAAGTAAAAATCCAGACCTGCGTTTTCGGCGTTAATCTCAGCACACGCACACTGCAAACCAATCAGATAAACCGCATGAAGTTTATCCCGCCCTCTCGATTTGTTACGCAGCGCTCGGTTCTGAATCCAAACTCAAGCAGGATTCAGTTCCTTGTGAATGACCGGCCGCAGAGCTTTGCCAAGGGAGTTTCAAAGGATGAAGCCCGCGCGCTGATCGACAAGATGCTGCAGGTTTATGAATTCCCGAGGAGCTGGTTTTAAATCCCGCACTCAACCTTCGCGTAACTTCATTCCCCATCGGAGTTACATTCATCGGCCATAACTTGCGCTAGCATCGTAGCCAGGAGCGCACGATGCTCGATACGCTGGTCGGAAGACTGAAGTGGGAACGGAGGGAGGATGGGATTCGTGTGGAGATGCCTGAACCGGCTTCCTTCGCGGATATCGTGGCAATTGTCATTGTGTCAGGGACTCCGTTCGTTGTTTACGGTCTTTTTGGAGGATTCGACGATCCGGCACGAAGCTGGATCTTGGAGATGGTTGGCGCGGTTGCGTTGTTTCTGGCCATACCCCTCGTCACGGAGCTCGTGGGGCGAAAGAGGCTTGTGATCCTGACCTCTGGCGCCCTCACAGTGACGACCTCCCATCCCTGTGCGGAGGGTCGCACACAGTTGACCTACACCGTTTGGAACCTGCGTTCAAATCCGCGCGTCTCCTTGACGGGGAAAGAACACCCTGAGCAAACCCAAGTGGAGATCGACAGCACTTCCGGGACATGGACAATCGGCTCAAGGCTCACCGAGGCTGAGGCCGAAGCGTTGATGTCGAAGATGATGGAGGTCTTCGCGTTTCCCGAATGGATGCCGGCTTACAAGGCGGCGGTAAGCACAGAATCTGTGCCATTCAGCGGCTGATCTAAAGATTTTCCCAAACATCTGGATCGATATGAGCCTGATTGAGAATGCTGCGCAAGGTTCCAACAGCAATCTCGTGTTTTCTGGGGACGATTGCAGTATTGACGATCGATCCGTCACGCCTGACGAACTTGATGTGGCTGCCCTTCTGGGAGGCTTCCGCGAATCCAGCAGCCTCAAGCCTGCGCTTAACCTCTCGGAAAGGCTGCGGGCTAAGCCGACCCAACTTCGACCTCGATCAGGCGGACCTTTGGTGGCCGCGTAGCCTGAGGAGGCTCAAAGTAAAGATCGAGCGCTTCGCGGAGATTATCGAGTGCTTCCTCTTCCGTCTCGCCCTGGCTGGCAACGTCCAATTCAAGGCACTGAGCGACGTACCAATTCTCTTCCTTCCAAACAGTCGCGGCGAATGTGCGCTTCATGCCTCTATTCTCGCACGGTTTCAGGCTCTCCCAGTGGATCGTTCTCCCGGTCCGTCACATCCACAAGCGCCGCCAGCCGCGAGGCAAGCACCGGCTTCCAGCTTCCCTCCGGCGCGCGCCAGCCCCAGTTGCCCGCTCCCACCGCCGGTGTATTCATGCGCGCCTCCGAGCCGAGTTCCAAGATATCCTGCGCAGGAACTACAGCGACCTCGGCTACACTCGCAGCGGTGGCGCGAATCAGCGGCCAGACCGGTCTTCCGCCAACGGGACCCACGAATGCCTCAATGGCGCTTCGCGTGGCAGCGTCGGCGGTGTTCCACCAGCCCTGCGTTGTGTCGTTGTCGTGGGTTCCCGTGTAGGCCACGGTGCCGGGCGTGTACTGCTGAGGCAGGTGCATGTGCGCGCTCTTGTCGCTGAATCCAAACTGTATTACTTTCATCCCCGGCAGCCCCAACTCCAGGCGCAGCGCATCAACCTCGGCTGTAATCAGGCCCAGATCCTCGGCTACCAGCGGCAGAGGGCCCAGCGCGGTTTCCAACGCGCGGAACAACTCGAGGCCCGGCGCCTTGATCCATTTGCCGTTGATGGCCGTTTCTTCATCCGCAGGGATCGCCCAGTAGGCCTCGAAGCCGCGGAAGTGGTCAAGCCGGACAATGTCATAGAGCTCGCATGCCCTGCGAATACGATCGATCCACCAGTCGAAGCCGCTCTGCTCCAGAACATCCCAACGATAGAGCGGATTGCCCCAGCGCTGGCCTGTGGGCGAGAAATAGTCGGGCGGCACACCGGCGATGCGCACCGGCTTCAGTTCCTCGTCCAACTCGAACAGTTCAGGATGGACCCACACGTCTGAAGAATCCATGTTCACGAAGATCGCCACATCGCCCAGGATGCGTATGGCGTCGCATGCGGCAGCCTTTCGGAGGGCATTCCACTGACGCGCGAAGGCAAACTGCAGAACCTGCTCCTGTGCCAGCGCACGGCCATGTTTTGCAGCAACCTGCGCCAGCGCGGCCGGTTGTCTCTTCCTAACAGGCTCCGGCCACGCCGTCCATGCGCCGGTGTTGTATTCCCTGCGCAGCACTGCATAATACGCATAGTCGGTCAGCCAGCCCGCTTCCGCGCTGCAAAACTCCTCGAATTCCGCCCATTGGTCTGCCAGTTTCGCATCGTGCTGCGCGCGGTCGAGAAAGTTTCCAGCCGCCTCGTGCAGCAGCGGGAGCTTTCTCCCTTCCACCACGCCGAATTCCACATTGCCACCGCGGCCGGTCAGCCCGGCGATGCGCTCGACGGCAATCCAGCCCCAGTCGCAAAGAAGCTCAAGGCTGATGAGATATGGGTTGCCCGCAAAAGCCGACGAACCTGCGTAGGGCGAATTGCCGTAGCCGGTTGGGCAGAGCGGTAGCACCTGCCAGACATGCTGTTTGGCCGCGGCGAGAAAAGCCACGAACTCGTGGGCCGCTGGACCCAGGTCGCCGATGCCCCCGTAGGAAGGCAGCGAGCTCACGTGCAGAAGAACTCCGGACGAACGTTTGAATTCCATATGACCATTATCCGATGCAAGACCGGCCACCGCGCGATGCCACCCACTGCCACCCGGTATAATCCGTGTGTCCGGCGGAACCTGCCGCAACTTCTTCCGAAAAATCCGAGGCATGACTCCCTTGAAAATTCGTTTTGGCCGTTTCGTTTCCTTCCTGTTGGTATCGATACCAGCGTTCCTGGCTCCTGCCGCAGCGTCGGCACAACAAGTACAACGCTCGCCATTGCTCTTGTCCACCGGCTGGCAGTTGCAGGACGTGGCGAAAGTGCCGGAAGCCGGGGCTGAAGTTTCCGCCGCAGCCTTCAAAACAACAGGTTGGTACACTGCCACCGTTCCCGGCACCGTGCTCACCACGCTGGTGAACAACCACGTCTATCCTGAGCCGCTCTACGGCGAGAATAACCGTCCCGAGACGATTCCCGAGAGCCTGGCGCACACCTCGTACTGGTATCGGACCCTGATTGAAGTTCCAGCGTCCTACAAGGGCCAGCACATCTGGCTCAACTTCGATGGCATCAACTATGCCTCCGCAGTCTGGATCGACGGAACGCAGATTGGAACGACGCGCGGCGCATTCGCACGCGGCATCTTCGACATCACGGCCAACGTGAAGCCGGGACAGAAGGCCGTGCTCGCCGTGCTTGTTTCCCCGCAGCCCCATCCCGGCGTCTCTCACGAACACACCTTGCGCGATGGACTCGGTAAGAACGGCGGCGAGACTGCTATCGACGGAGCCACCTTCCTCAGCACCATCGGCTGGGACTGGATTCCCGCCATCCGTGACCGCGACACCGGGATCTGGCAGAAGGTATTTCTCTCCACTACCGGCCCAGTGGTTTTGAAGAACCCGCTCGTGACTACCGATCTTCCGTTGCCACGCATCGACTCTACCGATATTGGAGTGCAGGCAACCGTGGAGAATGTCACCGACAAGCCGGTCACAGGAGAGATCTCAGGCGCCATCGGAGACTTCAGCTTCGGGCGTCCCGTCACGCTCGCACCGCATGTATCGCAGATGGTCTCCTTCGACGCAAAAGAGTTCCCGGTGCTCCATGTGGACCATCCGCAGCTCTGGTGGCCAAACGGCTATGGACCGCAGAATCTTTTGAAGCTTCATCTGAGCTTCAAAGTAAACAAGCAGATCTCGGATGCGCAGGAAGTCACGTTCGGGGTTAGAAAAATCACGTACAGCGTTCCCGGCACTGACACCCTGACGATCAGCGTGAACGGCGTTCCGATTTTTATTCGCGGCGGCGACTGGGGACTCGACGAAGGCCTCAAGCGCATCCCGCGCGCGCGCCTCGATGCCGAGATTCACATGCACCAATTGGCCAATGTCAACCTCATTCGCAATTGGGTTGGCCAAAGCACTAGCGAAGACTTCTACGAACTCTGCGACAAGTACGGCATTCTCATCTGGGATGAGTTCTTCCAGCCCAACCCCAGCGACGGCCCCAACCCGACCGATCTGGAAACCTATGTCGCCAATGTGCGCGAGAAAATTCTGCGCTTCCGCAACCATCCCGCGATCATGTTGTGGTGCGCGCGCAACGAAGGTTTTCCGCCTCGGGAGATTGATGCGGAGCTGCGCAAATTGATGGCCGAACTCGAACCCACACGGCGCTATCAGCCCAGTTCCACAGATGGAGCAGGCGTGCGTTCCGGAGGCCCGTACTTCTGGCGTACCCCGCGCGAGTATTACAAAGTCACCGACGACTATTTCAAGACTGAGACCGGCAGTGTCTCCGTGCCTACGCTCGAATCCATTCATGGAATGATGCCGAAGAAGGACTGGGAGACCATCACCGACGATTGGGCCGAGCACGACCTGGCCAAGGGAGCTTCAGGCGGCGACTGGTACCCTGCAGTCCTCGCGGCGCGTTATGGCAAGATCGCCAACCTCGCTGACTTTGTCCGCAAAGCTCAGCTGATGAATTACGAAGCCTACCGCGCCATGTACGAGGGGCGCAACGCGCAGATGTTCCATCCAACGACCGCTGTCATCACGTGGATGAGCCACCCTGCGCAGCCCAGCTTTGTGTGGCAGCTCTACCACTACGACCTCGAGCCCAACTCTTCGCTCTTTGCAGTGAAGAAAGCCGGCGAGCTGGTACATATTCAATACAACGAAGCGGATGGCGAATTGCAGGTCATCAACAATCTGCCTGAGGCTCTCTCAGGCGCCACTGCGCATGTCTTCATTTACCACCTCGACGGATCGCTGGCTTCAGAGTATGAGGACAAAGTGACTGCGCCGGCCTCGTCGGTCACCAATCTTGGCAAGGTCAAATTCCCCGAGTCGCTCGCTTCCACGCACTTTCTCAGGCTCGATTTGCGCGATGAGAAGGGCAAGCTCGTCTCGTCGAACTTTTACTGGCTTGCTCAACCGGGTTATCCCGACGTTCTCACCGATCTCGAAAAGATGGCCACGGTCACGCTTGAGGCGAAGGTCGAACGCAGTCTCGCCGGCGGCGAACAGGTTGTGACCGTGACGCTCCATAACCCGACCAAGAGCATCGCGCTCATGACGCATCTGCAACTGCGCAACAGGACGACGGGCGAGCGCATTCTGCCGGTCTTCCCAAACGATAACTACATCTCGCTTGTCGGGAACGAAACCCGCACCATCATGCTGGAAGCGGAAGCGAGCGCGTTCAACGGAGAGGACGCGCTGGTCGTCGTCGACGGCTGGAATGCCACGGTCGCTCCCGTGTCAGCGCCAGGCGTTTCCATCGCCCCAAACGTCGATGCACAACCAGGTCACTGGCCCAATACTGGGCTGCCCTTCCAGACGACGAATCTGCGGTAGTGGAGTGTTTCGGAAGTCCATTGCATTTCCCAGACGCAGAGTTTCATGCGACGAGCAAACCAAAAGCGGGTCCTTCGGCTCCCTTCGCTGCGCTACGGTCGCTCCCTATGAACAAGGCCGATTGAGGTTCGCGGTTTCCCACCCTTGCGATAGGAAAAAAGTCGCAAGAACGGGGCACGGAGCTATTGTTGCGAATCGAGCACGGGGTTCATTGCAAGCGTAACTCGCTGGAAGCGAGTTGGGCTGCTCAAGGATGACAGGTTTGCTGTGGTACGAGCTTTAGGAGCGGAACAAGCCAGAGAACCGAGAAAAGCCCGCAACTCTTGCAGTTGCGGGCTTCCCATTTTCAGTCAGATCCAGATCGGGTTACATGCCCGGAATCTGCGGTCCCTTTGTCTTGGCATTCATCCTGATCCGATTGTTCTTTTTGTAGTCGGCCATGATGCCGCTGAGAAAGACGTTGAAGGCATCCGAACGCCGCTGCTCCAGAAGCTGGTCGCGCGTCTGATCGAAGTTCTTCGCAATCTCGTCCGAAGTGGGCTCTTGCTTGTCCACCAGCTTGGCCACCACACCATTGCGCTCCGTGTCGATTGGCCCACTGATGGCTCCGACCGACAAATCGAGAAGCTGCGGGGCCACCTGCGCCACCTGGCCGAGATCGGGAACCTGTCCATCCGGACCCACCAGGTCGCTTGTCTTCACCGTCGCGCCTAATTCTTTGGCAGCCTTGGCAAGATCGTTCCCGGCCTTGGCCTTGGCCGCCAGTTCGTTAGTCTTCGCGCTCAGCAGTTGCGGCAACAGCTCGTTGCGATCGTCGTCGAGCACGTGCGCTTTCCAGTCGGCAAAGGCCGGCGCGTGCGCAGGCTGAATGCCGGTGACCTGGAAGATGGCATAGCCCTCGCCGGTGGGCGCGGGCTGCGGCGGATCGCTCTGCTTGGATTCAAATGCCTTTGCAATGACCTGCGAGCCGTCAGGCAGCGCGGAGATCACGCCCTGCTTCCCAACCGGAGGCGTAGTCACTACTTCAAGACGATGTGCGGCCGCTGTCTTTTCCAGGCCATTCTTGATGGCCTCAGAGGTTAGAGCGTGCGCGAAGCCTTCCTCCGCGGCTGCTGCCTTCTGGCGGAACAGCGTGGCTTGAATGGTGGGCAGCACCTCGCCGATGTCCTGCGAATGCGCCGGCTTGCGCTCTTCCACCTGCACAATGTGATATCCGAACTGGCTCTTCACAATCTGCGTGTCGCCAATCTTCTGGGTGAAGATGGCCTTGTCGAATTCCGGAACCATGGTGCCGCGCTGCGCAAAGGGCAGTTCGCCGCCGGAGTCCTTGCTGCCTGGGTCGTCGGAATTCTGCTTGGCCAGGTCGGCAAAGTTCGCGCCGCCCTGAATCTGCTTCAGAAGCGCCTCTGCCTTGGCCTTGGCAGCGGCATCGGCCTTGGGGTCCGAACCTGCATCCACCTTGATGAGGATGTGCCGCGACCGCGCCTGCTCCGGCGTCTCGTACTCGCTCTGGTGGGCGCCAAAGTACGCTTTGATCTCCTGCTGCGTAGGCTGTGGAATGCCCCCCGGGAGGTCGCTCGGCGTAAACGCAAAATAGGTGATCTTGCGCTCCTCAGGAACGGCTGAGGCGTAACGAGCGGCGTTTTTCTTGAAGAAAGCTTGAAGGTCGCTGTCGGAAGGATTGATTCCCTTGCGCAAATCGTCCGCGGAGATCACCGCGTAATCGAACTTGATCTTGATGGCGCCCTTGCGGTAATTGTCGCGAATTTCCTGGTCGCCCACCGAGACCCCGCCCGTGATAAACGCCTGCAGACGCCGGATCATTATGTCGTGACGTACGTCCTCTTCAAACTCGGCAACCGACATGTTGAAACGGGTGGCTACCATGTCTGTGTACTTGTCTTCACCGATGAACTTGCCGCCGGGGAAGAGCACCTGGCCGGCTGAGCCGGTTTGCAGGTATTGGCGCACATCGTCGGGGGTGGCGCGAATGCCGAGCCTCTCCGACTCATCCAGCAGAACCGCCTGCTGAATCAGTTGCTTGCCAACCCGGTCCTCAAACAGCCCAAGAATCATCGGGTTGTCGGGATAGCGCTGCTGCTGCAACTGCGTCCGCGCCATCTTTCCA
>Ga0302189_10002363_pt1 | contig 15130 bp, 11 predicted proteins | sample II_Bog_E2_2_FD_194551 | JGI IMG/M metagenome (GOLD analysis project Ga0302189, IMG submission 194551) | Peat permafrost microbial communities from Stordalen Mire near Abisko, Sweden - II_Bog_E2_2 | ecosystem: Environmental > Terrestrial > Soil > Wetlands > Peat | place: Sweden: Abisko...
TGTTGCTGAACGATTTCCTGGCTGCCGACGACAAACTGAGCGCTAGCTATCAATCAGCCTACTGTGTTTACGTGAAAGAGAAGTTCGACTTCAAGTCGGCCGACAAACTTGTTCGTGGGCAGGACCGTCCCCCCACTGATCTCTTTGACAAGGTGGTTGCGGAGCTCAATGCCAGGGTAGTCACCTTGACTGCCGCTCAACATGCCGCAACCCTTCGCCAGCTTAAGATATTGCTCATCGTGGTGGGTGCACTCCTCGTCCTGGATTCCTATGTCTATTGCAGCGTACTGCTCGGGGTTCTGAGGCGCCTTGCTCAGCTCAAAGGCGTCTCTGATCGTCTGGCTAGGGCAGACATTGAAGGGCTCTCGATTGACATCTCGGGCAATGACGAGATTGGCGAGATCGGCGAGAGCATGAAGGGCGTCGCAGCGGCGATTGAGGAATTGTTGGCTATTCCTTCACACTAACCAGGGTGACTTGAAACAAGGAGAATCAAGATGGGTATTAAACTGAAAAGCCGATATGAAGAAGTGGGCAAAGAGTTGGGCCCGCAGGGGCGCATGAAATTGGCGATGCTTACTAAAATATCCTCGGTCAAGGCCGCCGAACTTGAAGACTCTCCTGAGAATCTGAGACTGGTTGATGAAGCGATTGATCAGCTTCGTAAGGGACTGTGAACCCGGAACAATCGATTAGTCCGCCATGTTCACTCTCTGCAAAGATCCGGTCCGCGACCAGGCTCTTGGCGATGAACCGCACCGGCAGCTGTGCCATCGCCACCCTTGCTCTTCAGAATTGGACATAACCTGAACTTGAATGCCCGCGGTCAAACGCAACATTTTGAGCGAGTCCGAATGCTGCTCAGTCGGGGGAGTCTTTGGCGCTACTGTTGGATGCCAAGCTCTAATGTGGGGATTTGAGGAGGATGTTGCTGGAGGCGAGCCACCAGAGCAATGTCTGGGCCAGTGGATCGAAGGTCGCTTGCGGCCTCTGAGCGATGCAGCCCCAATTCACCGCCTCGGTCGAATTGGTGGCATGCCTGAATGAGACGGTGCAGACGCTGTCGCGTCGTTGCATTCGACTCGATCCAGCAGGTCAATTCGATTGCGGCAGCAAAGCAACCATGACCTTGACCGTGGCCAGCAAGTGCTTAATCTCGTACCACATTTCGTCACGACCGTCGTGGACCGTCAGCAATTCAAGTTGGCGCGACGCGTCGGTCCCGACGATAGCCTGTAACTGATTGAAGTTATTTTCTTGTCTCCGTTGGACGTGGCGCGAAGTGCGCCCATCACAGTTAGAGCTCTGTGGTGCGGGCTTCTGGTTGGGTTGACCTGTGACAAGCAATGCACTCAAGGCCTTGATCGTGACCACCAAATGAGTGATTTCGCGCCGCATCTCATCATAGCCGTTCCCGAGCGTGCAGCGTTCACGTTGGCACGATTCACCGACTCCAACCATTAGATGTAGCTCGTCGAGACCGTTCGTCAGTCTCGGCTGGGAACTGCAGGCTGCTGCAGTTAAGTTGTCTAGGTTCCGCATGGATGTTCTCGCTTTTCTCTCTTTAAGCTTGGATTCTTGCCCTTAACAAATGCTCTTGCCTTGCGCGCACTGGAAGCCAGGATGGATCCCGCTATTGTGCAAATCGTGCTTTCCGCGCTTAATGCCTTCCTCGTCGCGCAAAAAGCCTTTAACTTTCTTTCTGATGACCGTGATGGTCTCCAGTGCATCCGGCTTGGGTCTCTTGTTTCCCGAGCTCGGGCTCAAATGGCTTGAACCAATCGAGCCGACTCCTTATCGGCTGGATGTGTGCCCTGGTTTAGCAATACTCTCGCCAAACTTGATGAATCGGTCCAGCACTGGCCGGGCTTGGGCGCTCGTCACGAGAAGATCGCGGACAGCCGCATGGATACGGTCGACAGCTGCGCCGGTAGTCCCAGCGCTCGTCTTCATCCGGTTGTTCGACGACCATGGTGGCGTTTGCCTCAAAGAGCAGAATCTCGCCATTCAGATTGATACCAATGTCGATGCCGCCATAGTCAAGGCCGAGCGAAGCCTGCACTCGCCGCAGTGCCTCCATCGCGTTGCTACCCAGCACTCCGGACATATTGGCCAGGAAATTCGCCTCTTCGGCGCGGTGGTCGTCGCGATCTGCCATGTCAGCGCTGAAGTAGTGAATCTTCCAATCGTCCGAGATGGCCAGATGTAGCGGATAGAGCTGTCCACCAACCATCATCACGCGGTACTTGCGCGCGCATCCGTCCGCGCCCCGAGCGTCGAGATATTCGATCGCCAGCACTTCAGCTTCACCCCTGGCCGACCCGGGGAGCTCAGCCACCGCAGATGCGAGCACTGCCGCCGACTCCACCATGACAAAATGCTTTCCCATGTGGAACCCCGGGGTCCGCAGAAGTAGTGGGTAAGTGAACCCACGTCCGGCAAGTGCGGCTGGTCCATCCGGTCCAACCAGCTCTGCGTGCGGGAACATTGACGTTGCTGGAGCAATCAGTCCCGGCAGCTTACCCAATCGGTTTGCATTCTCGCTACGGCCCGTGGCTCGCACCGCAGCTGGGGCATTCAGAACCGGCGCTGTGGTAAATGCAAGCAACAATTCGGCCGCAGCCAGCGCTTCTGCAGCCTGATCGAAGTCACCAATTCCATTGATAACTAGTTGGTGCGCCGGCAGCGGAATCTTCGTATCGTAGAAGTCCGCGACCACTACATATGTCTCAAAGACGCGGTCGTCGAGGAGCTTCTCGATAGGCGTATTGCCGCCCGTCGAAGAAACAAGCAGCAGCACCTTGATTGGTTGCGAGTCTCCCCGATAAATGGACGGGAAGATGTTTTTTTGCCCAAAGGCCCTTCGTTGATGCAGCTTCGCGGCTTCCGGATCGCCGAGCCGGGTAAGCGCATAATACATCCCTCCATGAGCCTGGGGAAAATCCGGATCGATCCGAAGCGCTGCTTCGTAATGCGTGCGCGCTTCTGCTGGTTCGTTCTCTTCAAGCAACACGCTACCCAGGTTCACCTGACAGACAATATCTTCTGGGTGGTACTTTACCGCTTCGCCGTAGACCATTTGAGCGGCTTTGCGATGCCCAGTGGCAACAAGCAGCTTTCCGAGCCCAAAAAGGTTTGGCAGGTGAGAGGGCTTGAGCTCAACTACTTTCAAATAGTCGACTCTTGCATCGGAACTGCGCCCCATCTCGGCAAGCAAGCCGGCCCGCTCAACCCGCAGAGCGACTTCAACGTCCTTCTTCATATCTTTTTTTGTGTCGAGTTGCGTATCTAGGAGCCGCACCCTGGCATTTCGCTCGAGCCATGGCTGCCACGTGCTCTCCGCCTGTTTTGCAGGACGCGCAGTAAGCCGTAAAGCCCGGCCCGCGGCCAGCGTCGCCTCAACCAGTGTGTCCATTTCGACGCGGCTCGTCCGATGGTTCACTATTGCCGCGCGGATCGACACGCGACCTTCGATGAGAGTTGTAGAGGGTGCGACCGTACCCGATTCCTGCAGCTCGATGACGATCTCGCGATTGAGCCGGTCAGACAATTCGTCCATCGCCGAATCGTCCAGAGTTGCGAAGCGATAGCGGAAGCACACAATATTCAGCTCGACGGATGCCATCAGCTCCAGCTCTGGCGATGCGAGAATGCGGCTCTCCAAGTAGCGAGCTAACTCGCAAGTGCGATTGATGACCGCTCCGATCGCGTTCATGCCGTAGACCTTTAGTGTGGCCCAGGTCTTGAGGGCTCGAAAGCCGCGCGAGAGATCCGGGCCTAAGTCGCAGGGCCATGGTAAGCCGGCAGACATCCCTCGTTCCTCCCGGCTGAGATACGCGCAGGACGAGGCGAATGCCTGCTTGTGGCGCTCGAGGTCGCGCACCAGGATGAAGCCGGCGTCATACGGTACCTGTGCCCATTTGTGAAAGTCGAATGCGAGTGAGTCGGCTAGCTCGATTCCTTTGAGCCGTGGCGCCAACTCCGGGGACAGAATGGCAAGCGCTCCCAAGGCTCCGTCAACGTGAAACCATAGCTTGTGCCTTGCGCAGAACTCGGCAATGCCGGCAAGATCGTCGATTGCGCCTGTATCGACTGTTCCGGCGGTCCCTACAACAAGAAACGGCGTAAAACCCGCAACTCGATCCGCGGCGATGACATTTTCGAGTGCTAACAAATCAATCCGCTCTCGCCTATCCATTGGAACGAGCCGCAGAGCCTCGCTTCCCAAGCCAGCAAAATCAAGCGCGCGTCCAATGCTTCCATGTACAGCCGTTGAGGCATACGCGGTCAGCTTCTGTGCGTTTTGAGCGATGCCGCGACGGCGAACTTCGAAGCCGAGCCTGGCGTCCCGTGCCACTACCACCGCTACGAAGTTTGCCATCGATGTGCCGGTGACAAAGAGTCCGGTCGCTTCCGCGGGAAAGCCGAAGAGTGTGCGCATCCAGCCGGTGACCTGGTTCTCAACTTCAAGTGGAATTTGATCGCGGCCGCCCACATTCGCGTTCAAACCTGCGGCCAGCATCTCCGCAAGCATCCCCACCGGAGCCCCTCCACCCTGCACCCAGCCCAGAAATCCAGGGTGGGCGTTGCGAGCCGAGAACGGCAGAATCGATTTCATGAATTCTTCATGGACCTTTGCCAGCGCGGTGGGCTCCGCCGGAAGAGCCGCACGAAAATGCGCCCGTACTTCGTCAGGGATCGTTTGCCAGACAGGACGTTCGCGGATCGTTTCCATGTAACCCAGCATGTCGTCGAGCATCTGGTGGGCCTGTTCGCCAAAATCGGCCCAGTTGGCCGGGTCTAGGCATCCGGCTGCTGCTGGTGCTGTCAAATGGGCATGCGCATCTGCTTCGCCGCTGCCGCTCATCTGATCTCGTATTTCTTCTCTTTTTTCCAGAAAGCCCCATATCGGCTGCGTACACGAAACGTAGCCTCTCTACCGCTCTACGTGCAATTGGGACGCCATTCTTCTCAGTGCGTTCGGTTTGTTGACAGTTAGAGGGCGTCGCAACCTCTGAGCTTTACGTCGACGGAGAAACCAGTCAAGTGTTTGAGCAAATACTTGCCGGAAATATCCTCAATCATGGCTGACGGGTTAAGGCAAACCCATGCAGCCCTGCGTCTTCTCATTCAGCTCTAATCTGACCGTTAGTCCACGACGAAGCGGACCATTCGCCCGACGGAGGCATTGCATGCGTCCTGTTTCAGCTTCGGCGCACTAAAAATAAGGCAATTCCCTTTCCGAAGTGGCGGCGGACCATCTCGACATGCAATGTGCAAAAAATAGACTTGAACAGATGGGGATCAGCTGCCGATAGTCGATCTGACGCAAAGTCGATTCGAAATCGGAGGAAGGAATCATGCAGATCGCCGCCATTTCACAAATCACTCCGTCCACAGCGGGTTGGGCCACGGTGCCACCTCAATCCAAACTCGCGACTTCTTCCCCTTCTGCGGCTATTTCGAAATCAGCGCCGGCGGATGTCGTCACCTTCTCTGCACCTGCCAAGGCTTCGTCGCCTTCCGCGACCTCTCCAAAGTTGACGACAACAGTTCCTTCCGGTCCGCCTGCACCCGCCAAGACCACGTCGCCCGCAGCCGCTCCGCGAACGGTGCCCGCATCTTCCTCCAAGTCTGCCAGGGCTTTATCATCCCTGGCGCAGGCTCAAGACTCCCCAAGCAGTAGCCTGGTGACGACGCTCGCTGCGTCCTATTCCACAACTGTAGCGGGAAAGAGCTACTCAGGTAGCGTGGAGGAGTCGGACGGAACGTATTTAGCCTCTGTTCCTAACGTGCCGGGAGCCAGCGCGAGTGGATCGAGCGTCGAATCCGCCGAGAACAATCTCAATGTTGTATTGGATACTCTCGCCTGACAGCCTTGGATGCCAGTACGGACTCGTAAATGGATTTGCTTGCAGCATGCATGGTTAGCCGCTCACACAGATCGTGACAAGAAAGAAAATAATGTTCGCAGAACAAGTAAACTGGACCGTCCCACCCGATGCCGCAGGCCAGCGACTGCGGCTGGGAAGCCCTGCCAAAGACGATGATGGCGAGGCCGCATTCGCTCTCGTCTATGAGACGATTCTGGGCCTCTCCGATGAAGATACTCCTAAGACGGGAGAATCCAGCAACTGGCTTGATTCGAATGCCGGAGTCAGCCTGTCTTCTCCCTCCGGTTACTGCGAGCCAGATGATGCAATGAACGCAATCTTCAGTGCTGGAGGGAACTCCTCTGTAAGCAACGGCCGCATGAGCGAACTCAATCTGGGCTACCACGAAACGCAATACTCCGGCAGCGGCATGGGCCGCCTTATTTCTCAAGGCAGGGGAACCCAAGTCGGCCCCATCCCATCGCAAGGCGCAGAATTTCAGGCAATACCCGCAGACTTAGCAACGCGGCCAAACGGAAATCCTGGGGAACTAGCCGGAACCGATGGCATCCTTGTGACGCCGTCAAGTTCCGCTGGAGGCGTAGACAAGAGCAAACTCTCTGATTGGATGGATGCTCACGCGCTTTCTCATTCCATCCACCATTGCGCTATGTATTGCCGCCTTGGGATGGAGGCCGCCGGCCTGAACACCGGAGATCGTCCTGAATCAGGGGATGCGGGTGACTACGGCCCCTTCTTATTGAGGCACGGGGCGCAAACGGTGCCGCAGGATTCCTACGTTCCTCAAGTTGGAGACGTTGTGGTGTTTGATAAAACAGACCAACATCCAAATGGCCACATTGAAATGTACGACGGCAGACAATGGGTTTCGGATTTTAAGCAACATAGTTTTTCGCCCTACCGGGATGCGACGAGTACACCTCCATTTACGATCTATCGACTGGCGTAATGTCCAGAGCCGCGCAAAGGTGGTCAGCCCGAGCGGAGATATGAATGCAATAGGTATCGTGCTGAGCCGTCGCTTACGAAGGATCCACCGAGGCCCATGATGCCGAAACCGGATATCTGTTTCGCGGCGAAATTCGGGACATAAGACTGATCGGATGTTCGCAAGCCAGCATCTTGTCGAAGTCAGCGGTGCTCTCAAACGCTGTCAGACCATCGGCTGGAGTCAGATGGGTTTAACATTCCCGTGTCGTCTCGCGCCTATATGCATTTTCACTCCCACTTTCAGCTGCGCGGGATGGAAAGGCTTGGTGATGTAGTCTACTGCGCCCACTTTGAACCCTTTCGTTTCGGCAGCCACTTCACCTAAGCCGGTGATGAATATGACCGGAATTTCTTTCGTTTGATTGTCTGCTTTCAACCGCCGGCATACTTCGAATCCATCGATACCTGGCATCATTGCATCCAGGAGAATCAAATCTGGCATATTGCGGCCAGCAGACTCCAGGCCAGTCACGCCGTCGGATGCAAAAATGACCTCGTAGTCTTTCTCCAAGGTGGCGGCAATAAACATTATTTCCAGGTACTCGTCATCGACTAACAGGATGCAAGGTCGTCGCCTTGAAGGTGTGAAAGGTGCGACACCGGGCAATTGCAGCGAGGATGTATTGGGCGATTTCATCAAAGGTGAGGCACCGTTAACCGGGCTTTGGTTCCGAGCTTCAAAGACGGCGATATCAGGAAGGCGCTGTGCCATAGGGTTCCTCGCAATCATCATCGGCACAATTCCGTTCGTCGTTCACTTTGGCAGGGATACAGTTCAGGAAGGCCTGCTATTCATTTCGCTCCATTACTGGCGTGAGGACGTTCGCATCCGTTAACACGCCACCAGCGCGCGACGCCCCGTGACAGCCCGCAAGAAAGTGAAATTGGATAAATAAAACGAAAAGAATAGTCAACAGTTTGCGCTTATATGCCGATAGTAGGGACGCACTGTTCGCAAATTAGAGTACCCGGCCATTAGAAGCCGACGTTCGCGCGGGTACGGCAACTGCTTTCTGCGGGCCAATGCGACGTCCAGTAAGCAGAACACTTGAATTGCGTCCGGAAACTCGGTGGCCGAGACTGCAGCCGATGAGGTAGCGGAAGATGACTAAAGAACAACGGCGCCACGCTCGCATTGAATGCACGGGCGATGCCGACGTTCAAGTGGTCCCAAGTGCGTCGCGCTGCCCTGCCAAGGTCGTGAATCTAAGTGCCGGAGGATGCCTGCTTGTACTGAAGCAGCCGCAATCCCTCACACAAGACACGGTCGTCGAACTAACGTTCACTATCAACAACCTACTCTTTCGAGCGCCCGGGCAGGTAAAAGCAAAGCGATCGGATACTGTGATCGGCTTTCAATTCTCATCGCTCAGCGATGGTCTGCGAAGACAACTTGAGACGCTGCTTCAGCAGCTGATCGAGTGCCTTCCAGCCAGGAGTTCACTGCGAGGATCGGGAGAGCAACGACGTTACCCGCGTATTGAGTGCACAGGTCCTGCGGCAGTCCAAATCGCGGTAGGTGAGGAAAGCTGCCCTGCCACAATCGTAAATCTCAGTCCGGGGGGATGTCTGATGCATTTGCGGAAGCCGCAACGACTCTCACAAGACATGCTGGTTGAGTTAACGTTCGATATCAACCACCTTCCATTTCGAGTGCAGGGCCAGGTAAAAGCAATTCGAACGGGCACCGCGATAGGCTTTCAATTCCCCCACCTTAGCGAGAGAGTTCGAAACCGGCTCGAAGATTTGATGAAGGAGCTTATGGAGAACATTGTGAGGCGTCAGGCCGCCCGCAAAAGAACCTGACCTAGGGACTTTCGTTGAGCGTATGTCTTATGGGAATAATCAAGGTAGAATCGTTCTTGCTCACCCTCCCAAGTTTTATTTATTGGACGTATTCGGCCGCTTTGGGCAAGCTCTGAGAAATTAGGCCACGTTCCTCAAGAAGATGCTCTAACCCATCAAGAACAAGGGGATCCCACCACCCTTTTCCCACTTCTTCCCTCATCGTTCGAATTGCGTCGGTGCTTGACATCGCGCATTTGTATGGTCGAACTGACTTTAGAGCATCGTATACGTCGACAACCTGCAAGATCCTGGCCGTAATGGGAATGTCGTCTCCTCGAAGCCCGTCCGGGTAGCCGGATCCATCACGTTTTTCATGATGATGCCGGATAATCGGCAGAGCCAGGCGAAATGATCTCAGTGGGGCACAGATACGCTCCCCCACGGCCGGGTGCTCGCGCATCAGGCGCCATTCTTCGCTGGAGAGCGGACCCGGCTTGAGTAGCACCGCATCCGGTATATTGATTTTCCCAATGTCATGCACCACCCCAGCGAGCCTGAGTGCCGATACCTGCTCCGCATTGAGTCCCAGATTTAGGCCTAAGCTCATAGAAAGGGCGGAGATGCGCTCACAATGACCATGCGTGCCCGGATCCCTGCCTTCTATGATTCGAGCCAGCATGAAGAGAACGGATTCAGCTCGCTCTAGTTCATCGGTCCTGTGCTTTAAACGTAAAAGCGATCTGACACGCGCAAGCAACTCGATCCGATCCACGGGCAGAGTCAGCAAATCGTCCCCGCCGGAGCGGATACTCTCGATGCGACTTTCCTTATCGGACAGCGCTGTAACAAACACGACAGGGGTCAGGTAGATTAAAGGATTTGTTTTGATTTCGCGGCAGACTTCAAAGCCGCGCTTACCTGGCATCATGATATCCAGGAGAACGAGATCGATCTGCAATTCATGCAGCGCACTGAGCGCATCTTCCCCGTTTGCAGCCGTTATAACATTGTGTCCGTCATCAATCAGAGTATCCCGAAGAAACTCACGGTTGGGAGCCTGGTCATCAACGACCAGGATGGTGGCTCCGGATGTTTGTGCCGCTGACTGTTCCATGCCTCCCCACTATCGGCACGCGCCATGTGTTGCGATAGGAAATAATGGAAAACCTGAGTTTGCTGATCGGTGCAGTGAAGCAGGTCCAGTCCCAGTCGCGCTCGACATCCTCAAACGGTCGGTAGCTTTGCCGGAGTGTCGTCTTTGATTGCATAGTCGCTTCAGTACTTCGTTGAAATGAATCCTGTTTTGAGCCGATAGAAGGGCAGCATGAATGACCAATCCAGCCCGGCAGGCAAGAGTGTCTTCAATCAGGGCGCAATTGGCTTGATGCCGTCGATTATGGCGCTTCGACCCACCGGTGGTGGAGGGATTGCCACGGCAAATACCATTAGAGATTCATTCGAAATGGACTCGCGGGTGTCAAACTCCGCACAGATGCCACATATTGAGGTTCCCGTCCTTGTATTGGCACGCCCCAGCATCCTGGTGGTCGATGATGAGGTCTTGTACAGGGAATTGATTGCCGACATCCTGGGAGACGAGTACGAGATTCTACTCGCGCCTAGTGGCATGGCAGCGTTGGAGATTGCGTCAAACAAGGTTCCTGACATAATCCTGCTGGATGTGGTGATGCCGGGTATCGATGGATACGAAGTCCACAAGCGCTTGAAAGCCGATCGTCGAACCTGTGAGATCCCAGTCATCTTCATCAGCGGGCTGGGCGAAGTTGCGGATGAAACGAAGGGTCTGACACTGGGCGCGGTCGACTATATCACCAAGCCCATCAACGCCGAACCGGTAAGAGCGCGAGTGAAAACGCATATCACGCTCAAACTGGCGCAGGACAAGTTGACCGAGTTGGCTGAAACCGATGGTCTGACGGGCCTGGCGAACCGCTCTCACTTTGACAAGATGCTGGCCTATGAGTGTGCCCGGCATATGCGATCCAAAAAGGAATTGTCATTAATCATGCTTGATATCGATCATTTCAAGACCGTAAACGACACCTACGGCCATGTACGCGGCGACCAATGCCTCCGGGAGATTGCGCGAGCTTTATCCAAAGCCCTTCCCCGCACAACTGATCTCGTGGCTCGCTATGGCGGCGAGGAGTTCGTCGCGCTTTTGCCTGAAACATCCCTCAAAGACGCCGTGATGCTCGCCGATAGAGTCCGGAGTTGTATAAGTGACCTTGAGTTGCCGCACCCAGACTCAAACACGGGGTACGTCACTGCCAGTCTTGGCGTCGTTAGCGGCAGGCTTCTTACTGGCACTTCGATTATGGACGTCGTCCATGCAGCCGACATCGAGCTCTATGCTGCCAAGGCTGGAGGCCGCAATCGTGTGAGTTCTCGTGCGATAGACAGGTATGGGCTGACGCACTAAAGCAGCCATGCCCGTAGTTCGAGGCGGAAATTGGAGGTGAGGCCGGCCGGGCGAGCGCCGGTATCGCCTGTCTGGCAGAGCTTACAACCAGAAGTTTCCGCAAATTGCATCGGTATCCCCAAGAATCTTCAATCCTCTCTCTGAAATCACTCCAGAAAACAGTCGATAAGGCCCCATGAGTAATAATCTCGGCCCGGCCGCTCGACTGATTAACCGCATACTCCAGGACAGATTGCCGGCCATGCCGCGCCTGGCTGTGACGCTTCCGATCGTCGCCATGGCGATTCTGGCATCGACGCTGGTGTTCCGGGTTGAGTTACTCAAAATGGCCCCGGAGCGGATCGACCAAACATACTACTTGCTGGCAAGCGTTACCTGCCTCCTGATCGCGCTTGGGATTGGCATTGTTATTTTCTTCAGGCGCCACCGGAGACCTTCGGTATTAGAGGCGGCCAAAGAGGCAGCTCGGCGAAGCGATGAAGACTTGCGGCGCATGGTTTGGGGAGTCAGGGATTACGCAATCCTGATGCTCGATCCCGAGGGCCGGATAGTCACCTGGAACGAAGGCGCGGAGAGGATCAAGGGGTATCGCGCCGAGGAGATCATAGGCCGCAACTTTTCAGCGTTCTACCCGGCGGAAGTTGTAGCGCAAGGCAAACCTTTACTAGAACTAAAGATCGCGACGGAAAAGGGACGCTTTGAGGAGGAAGGCTGGCGCGTGCGCAAAGACGGGTCCCAGTATTGGGCCAGCGTGGTCATTACCGCGTTGCGCGATGAAAATGGCCGTCTTTCCGGTTTCGCCAAGATCATTCGAGACATCCCCAAACCAAAAGCGACAGAAAAGGCCTTCCTCACCGCTGAGGCATTGCGGAAGGCGATTTTCAATAGCGCCAATTTCTCGAAGATTGCAACCGATGCGAAGGGTATCATTCAGATTTTCAACGTTGGCGCTGAGCACATGCTGGGCTACAAGGCCGAGGACGTAGTGAACAAAATCACGCCCGCCGACATATCCGATCCGCAGGAGATTATTAAGCGTGCTCAATCGCTCAGCACAGAACTTGGCACTCCGATTGAACCCGGCTTTGAAGCCCTGGTGTTCAAGGCCTCCCGCGGCATTGAAGACATTTATGAGCTGACCTATATTCGAAAAGATGGCAGTCGATTCCCGGCGGTCGTGTCGGTCACAGCCCTGCGCGATGCTCAGGGGGAGATCATCGGCTACCTGCTGATCGGAACGGACAATACGGCTCGCAAGCAAGCGGAAGAGGCTCTGCTCAAGACGGGGGCTTTGCAGAAGGCAATCTTCAACAGCGCCAATTTTTCAAGCATCGCCACGGATGCGAAGGGCGTCATTCAGATCTTCAACGTCGGAGCCGAACGCATGCTTGGTTACGCGGCTGACGACGTGGTGAACAAGATCACGCCCGCCGACATCTCCGATCCGCAGGAGCTAATCGCACGTGCTGAATCGCTTAGTGTAGAGCTCGGAACTCAGATTGCACCGGGCTTCGAAGCCATGTCATTCAAGGCGTCCCGCGGCATTGAGGACAACTACGAGCTAACGTATATCCGCAAGGACGGAAGCCGCTTCCCAGCGGTCGTGTCCGTCACCGCTTTGCGTGAAGCTCAGGACGCTGTGATCGGCTTTCTGCTGATTGGTACGGACAATACCGCTCGCAAACGAGCGGAAGCGGCGCTGCTCAAAGCGGGAACATTGCAAAGCGCCATCTTCAACAGTGCTAACTTCTCAAGTATCGCCACCGACGCAAGCGGTGTCATTCAGATCTTCAACGTAGGCGCCGAGCGCATGTTGGGCTTCAGGGCCGAGGACATGTTGAACAAGATCACCCCGGCAGACATCTCGGATCCACAGGAGCTGATCGAGCGTGCGCAAGCGCTCAGCGCAGAACTCGAGACACCGATAGCACCCGGATTCGAGGCCCTGGTTTTCAAGGCTTCACGTGGTATTGAAGATATCTACGAGCTGACCTACATTCGGAAGGATGGCAGCCGGTTCCCAGCCGTCGTATCCGTCACGGCCCTGCGCGATGTCCAGGGTGAAATCATCGGTTATCTGCTGATTGGCACAGACAACACGGCTCGCAAGCGGATCGAGGAAGAGCAGAAGCAACTTGGTCAGCGGCTGCGCGATCATCAGTTCTATACTCGCTCCCTTTTCGAAGCTAATGTCGATGCGCTGATGACCACCGATCCGGGCGGAATCGTCACCGATGTCAATAGGCAAATGGAATCGCTCACCGGCTGTACTCGTGACGAGCTGATTGGTGCACCGTTCAAGAATTACTTCACTGATCCGGAGCGAGCCGAGGCCGGCATCCGTCTCGTGTTGAATGAAAAGAAAGTGACTGACTACCAGTTGACCGCACGCAACAGAGACGGCAAGAAAACCGTGGTGTCTTACAACGCGACCACCTTCTACGATCGAGATCGGAAGCTGCAAGGAGTATTCGCCTCGGCGCGCGACATTACTGAGCGAAAGCAACACGAGGATTCGTTGCGCGAGGCATCCCAAAATGCCGAAAGGGCTAACCGCGTCAAATCCGATTTCCTAGCTAACATGAGCCACGAGATCCGCACGCCCATGAACGCGATCATTGGCATGACGCGCCTGGCCTTGCGCAAGAACCCGGATGCAAGTCAGCTCAACTATTTGACGAAGATCGACAATGCGGCTCAGTCCCTGCTGAGCATCATCAACGATATCCTGGATTATTCGAAGATTGAAGCAGGCAAAATGCAATTGGAACAGATAGCGTTTTCGCTCGACGAGGTGCTGAACAATCTCAATGACATCGTCCGCGAAAAGGCAGAGCAGAAGGGCATCGAGATTGTATTCTCGATGGCCAACGAGACTCCGCACTATCTGAAGGGCGATCCTCTTCGGCTAGGGCAAATACTCATCAACCTGGTCAACAACGCCATTAAGTTTACTGAAGTGGGCGAAGTTATCGTCGAGGTGAAAGTCGATGAAGGGTCAGGAGACAGGAGACAACTCAGGTTCTCGGTTCGTGATACAGGAATCGGCATGAGTTCCGAGCAAGTCTCAAACCTGTTTCGGTCGTTCAACCAGGCAGACACGTCGACTACACGCAAGTATGGTGGGACGGGGTTGGGACTTGCCATCACCAAACAACTGTGCGAATTGATGCAGGGTACCCTGGAGGTTGAAAGCGAGCCTGGCAAAGGGAGCACATTCCTCTTCACTGCAACCTTCTGCGTGGCTGCAGCCGGGTTACCTTTAAAGGCAGGGGCACGAAAGCGCGATCTGCTGAATAAGACAGTTTTGATTGTCGATGACAGCGAGAACGCCCGCGATGTGCTGATCGAAATGCTGCATGCCAACGGCTTTGGCGCGAGAGCAGTCCCGTCGGGTGAAGAAGCACTCTCAGCAATTACCCTTGCATCGGAGGCTGGCCACCCGTTCGATTTAGTTCTCATGGACTGGCGCATGCCTGGTATGGATGGAATTGAAACTTCCCGGCGAATCAAGGCTGATTCTGCAACTTCCCGCTCGCCAGCCATATTGATGGTTTCAGCATTTGAGCGCGATGAAACAACGAGCGGCAAGGCCAATCATGAGTTGGAGGGTTTCCTCGTCAAACCCGTGAACGAGTCACTGCTCATCGACAAGATTGCTACTATTTTCGGTGTCAAAAACGACCTTTCGAACTCAGATTTGCGGCCTGCGCCTGGATACTTTCCCGCCGAGTTGGCAGGTCGTCGGGTACTACTGGTCGAGGACAACGAGGTAAACCGGGATCTCGCCACCGAATTGCTAGGCGATCTCGGTATTCTCGTGACGATCGCGGTTAACGGTCGCGACGGAGTAGATCGAGTAACCGGAGAGCCGTTCGATCTGGTGCTGATGGACATCCAAATGCCGGTCATGGACGGATTGACGGCAACAAAATTGATTCGCACCGATGATCGCTTCGTCAATCTTCCGATCCTCGCCATGACGGCCCACGCCATGAGCGGCGACCGCCAAAGA
>Ga0302189_10002370_pt1 | contig 15109 bp, 10 predicted proteins | sample II_Bog_E2_2_FD_194551 | JGI IMG/M metagenome (GOLD analysis project Ga0302189, IMG submission 194551) | Peat permafrost microbial communities from Stordalen Mire near Abisko, Sweden - II_Bog_E2_2 | ecosystem: Environmental > Terrestrial > Soil > Wetlands > Peat | place: Sweden: Abisko...
GGGGAGCCCATGAGGGAGAGCCCAGGGGCGCGACAATGACCACGCTGCAGCTCGGTCTGTCCTATGGCGGGGCCACCATCGTCGCGCTGTTCTCCGGCATTCCGATCGCCTTCGCGCTCGGCGCCGTCGCCACCTTGTTCATGCTGCTGTTCATGCCGGCGGCTTCGCTCGATACCATCACGCAGAACGTCTACGAGGAGCTGGCCAGCATCACGCTGTTGACGATCCCGCTGTTCATCCTGAAGGGCGCGGCGATCGGCAAGTCGCGCGCCGGCAAGGACCTTTACGACGCGCTGCATACGTGGCTGTCTCGCGTGCCGGGCGGCCTGGGGGTCGCGGTCACGCTGGCCTGCGGGCTGTTCGCGGCGATGGCGGGATCGAGCCCGGCGACGTGTTCGGCGATCGGCAGCTCGGGGATTCCCGAGATGCGCCGGCGGGGCTATTCGCCGGGCTTTGCCGCTGGGCTGGTCGCGGCCGGCGGCACGCTCGGCATCCTGTTGCCGCCGTCGATCGTATTGATCCTGTACGCCGTTGCGTCGGAGCAGTCGCTGGGACGGCTGTTCCTCGCCGGGCTTGGGCCGGGCCTGCTGCTGATGACCCTGTTTGCCGGCTACGCCATGCTGCGCTGGCGCCGGGAGTATCACGCCGCTGCCGTGGTCGCCGCGTCCGGCGGCCCGGTCGGCGAGATCCTGCGCGACGAGCAATTCACCATGGCCGAACGGATGGCAGCCCTGCCGCGCGTGCTGCCGTTCGTGGTGCTGCTGACCGGCGTGATGGTCGCCCTGTACGGCGGCATCGCCACGCCGAGCGAGACCGCCGGACTCGGTGCGGTGCTCGCGCTGGTGCTCATCGTGCTGGTGTACGGCGCGTGGCGGATCACCGATCTCAAGCCGATCTTCGCCGGCACGGTGGGCGAAGCCGGCATGCTGCTGATGATCATCGGCATGAGCCTGCTATACGCCTACGTGATGAGCTATCTGCACATCAGCCAGGGCGCCGCGGGCTGGATCGTGTCGCTGCATCCGTCGAAATGGCTGCTACTGATTTCGATCCTGCTGATGGTGGTGGTGCTGGGATTCTTTTTGCCACCGGTGTCGATCATCCTGATGACCGCGCCGATCATCTTGCCGCCGCTGAAGGCCGCCGGATTCGATCTGGTGTGGTTCGGCATCGTGATGGCGGTGGTGATGGAGATGGGGCTGATCCATCCGCCGGTGGGGCTCAACATCTTTGTCATCAACCGCATTGCGCCCGATATCGGGCTGGCGCCGATCATCTGGGGCACGCTGCCGTTCGTGATGCTGATGGCGCTCGGCGTCGTGATCCTGTCGGTGGTGCCGCAGATCGCGATGTGGCTGCCGGACCTCGTCTACGGGGCCTGATAGGAAGACCCAACGGGGCCAGATGCAGCGTTATCCGCCAACCGCCGCATTGGCGGATGACGCAGCGTGCATCGGCCCACGGTGGCGGGGGACTTCCAGCACGCCGATGACTGGCGGGAGTCGTGATCCTGTCGGCATTGCCGCAGAGCAGCAGCTTGGGTCGCCGAAGGGGCCTTGGGCGTAGCGCAAGCCGACTCGATGGATTTTCGAAACCGGGCCGGTTCCCTCGGCCATGATGGAGTTCCTGGGAGATTCGTCCAGAAAATCGTCGTTATTCCTAAATAGCTATAATCCCTATAATTAGACGCTTATCGTTGAACTGTACACCCATTGCTACGCCGGGTCGCGGTGAAGTTACTTTTGCGGTGGCGGTGATGATTGATTCGGGCTTTATTTTACGCTTAGCTATAACAAACAACAATCTAGGGGAGTAATAATGTAGTTCACATTATTGCAAGCGCGGTTGCGCGTTAAAATGAAATGATAGCAAACAATAGTGGTCTGTGCTGTCATTAATTTCGGATTGCATTGCCTTATGATGCATGGTCTCGAAGCAAGGCCGGTTGACCCAATCAAGGAGAACAGTATGTGCACAACGCTTATGCTCACGGCGCAGGACGGGGCTGTGGTGAGTGGTCGGACGATGGAGTTCGGCTTTGATCTCAAATCGAACGTGTTGGTCTTTCCGGCCGGAACACCGATGACCGGAACGCTCCCGGACGGTGGCCCGGGCATCAGCTATCGCACAGACTACGGCATGATCGGCGCCAATGCACTCGGTTACGACGTGATCGTGGACGGCATCAATGAGAAGGGGCTCTATTTGAGCATTCTCTACTTCCCGGGATGCGCCGAGTATGCGGACGTGACGTCCAAGTCCGTGAATGCCTCCAGTGCCATGGCGCCCCACGAGATTGGCAACTGGGTGCTCGGAACCTGCGCCACGATCGAGGACGTGCGTGCCAGGATCGGGACGATCGTGCTTGGCAACACGGTGGTGCCGGCTTTGGGCGGACCGGCACCCATTCACCTCATCGTCCGCGATTCAACCGGAAAATCGTTGGTGGTAGAGCCGCTGGAAGGCAAGCTGAAGGTCTACGATAATCCCGTCGGCGTGATGACCAACTCGCCTCCGTTCGACTGGCATCTCACGAATCTTCGCAACTACAACGGTCTGAGGCCCGAGAACGTCAAGAACATCTTGCTTGGCGGCGGCCTGGAACTCCCACAGATGGGACAAGGGAATGGCTTGTTTGGTCTGCCCGGCGACTCATCGCCGCCATCGCGGTTCGTTCGTGCGGTCGCCTACGCGCAGACCGCATTGAAAACCGCCACTGGTCAGGACGCCGTGCTTCAGGTTTTCCATATCATGAATACATTCGACATCCCGGTCGGCTCGGTCCGCGAAATTATAGAGGATGACCACGAAAACAGCCCCCGGTCGGTGCACAACGAGGTCGAGGACGAGGTCGAATTCCATTGCGACTACACAAGCTGGACAAGTGCTGCCGATATCACGAACCGACGCTGGTACTTCCGTACCTACAACGATCAAACCATCCGGGTGGTGGACATTGGCAAGACCCTGGAGGCCGCGAAGGGGCTGCCGGTCGACAAATCGTTGAAACCCGGAGCGCCGCTAATCATTGCGATGGATTCGAAACAGCCCGTCGTCGACACTTCGACCGATTTCTTGCAGCCCACTGCTCTTTAGCCAGAGTCCGTCGCCCGGACAGGAGGGGCGGCGCGGCGTTCGAATGTGGTCCGGTCACGCGCCTGGGCAACGGGCTCCCTGTCCAAATCCACTTGCGCGGAGTGGGACGCGCACCGGTTCGATCGCCCGCCAGCGGGCCAGGCGCCAGCAGGCTCGGGGGCGCTGTAGCGGCAGCGTCCCCCGTTCTTGCGTTACGCCGTCGGCTTGTAGGCGCCGACGCCCACAATGTCGTCGCCCACGCGGATCACGTAGGAGGTCTTAGGTTCCTCCTTCTGCGTGGTCGGGTTCACGATCGAATAGTTCACCCAGCCGGTATCCTTGGTCGCGAGGAACTCTTTTACGTAGCTGCGGTCTGATATGTTCTTGCCGACAAGGGTGGGATTGCCGGCGAGATACAGGCCAGCCGAGTCGATGACGAAGACGTACAGATCGGCCTTGTGCCATTCGCCGCCGGGGGTGTTGAAGGCCTTGATGGCCGCATCGGCACCGTTGGATTTTACAAAAGCGGCGGCCTTCGTCGCCAATTCCTTGGCTTCCTCGGGCGTGCCCCGGGTCTGGGCGAAGCCGGCGGCCGCGAAGCCGAGAACGAGAGACAAGGCAAGCAGACTGCGTCTGAGCAACAGCATCATTTCCCCCTCAAGTTTCCGGACTGCACATGATTGCGCATGTCCGTGGCAGAGCGGCCGGCGGATCACCCGTGACGGGCGCCCCGTGGCCGTTCGGTCATCGCGCCGCGAACTGAACCTTGCCGAACAGGTTTTCGCGTTCCTGGTCGGTGATGTCCGCCCGGCGCTGTTTCTCGGCCAGCACCTCCACCCCACGCTGGACGGCGGGGCGTACGGCGATGACGTCGTGCCACCGTTTTACATTGGGATAGTCGCCGAGGTCGATCCCCCGCCGATCCGGGTTGCGGACCCAGGGGAAGGTGGCAATGTCGGCCATGCTATAGTCCGGACCGGCGAGAAACGCGGCCTCGCTTAGCCGCCTGTCGAGCACGCGGTGCAGCCGCTGCAACTCACTGGTGTAGCGCTCGATCGCGTACGGGATCTTTTGCGGCGCATAGCGGGCGAAGTGGTTGTATTGCCCGAACATCGGTCCCACGCCTCCCATCTGGAACATGATCCATTGCAGGCAGGCGTAGCGGCCGGCGGGATCGGCGGGGATCAGCTTGCCGCCCGATTTCTCCGACAGATAGATCAGGATGGCGCCGGATTCGAACAAGGCGAACGGCTTTCCGCCGGGCGCGCCGAAGGCGGGGGCGTCATCGACGATCGCGGGGATGCGGTGGTTCGGCGTGATCGCCAGGAATTCTGGCTTGAACTGCTCGCCCTGGCTGATATCGACTGGGACCACTGTGTAGGGGAGGTCCAGTTCCTCCAGCGCGATATGCACCTTGTGTCCGTTCGGCGTCGGCCAGCTCCAGACTTCGATCATGAGGGCTCTCCAGTGCGGTGTCGGCGTCGCCGATGTGGGTGCGTCAGGCGGACGCTGCCAGCGAGTCGATCGCCGCCTGCACGCCGCCCGGCCGGTGCGGGATCGCCGCGGCGCGCAGCCCCAGTTCCACCCCGCCGAGCGTGCCGATCAACTGCAGGTCGCCGAAATCGCCCAGATGGCCGATGCGGAAGACGCGGTCCTTCAGGATGCCCAGCCCGTTGCCCAGGCTCATGTTGAACCGTTCCAGGATCAGGGCGCGCAACGCATCCGCGCTGTGTCCCTCCGGCAGGCGCACGCCGGTCAGCGACGCCGAGTGGTGGTGCGCCTCGGCGCACTGGGTCTCCAGGCCCCAGGCATGCACCGCGTGCCGTGTGGCCTCCGCGTGGCGGGCATGGCGGGCGAATACCGCGGGCAGGCCTTGTTCCAGCAGCATGTCCGCCGCTTCGTTCAGGCCGAACAGCAGGTTGGTGGCGGGCGTATAGGGGAAAAAGCCGATCTTCGCGGCCTCCAGCATCGGCCGCCAGTCCCAGTAGCTGCGCGGCAGTTTCGCGCCCTCGGCGGCCTTCAGCGCCTTGCGGCTGACCGCGTTGAACGACAGGCCGGGGGGCAGCATCAGCCCCTTCTGCGAGCCGGCGATGGTGACGTCCGCGCCCCATTCGTCGTGGCGATAGTCCATCGAGGCCAGCGAGGAGATCGTATCGACCAGCAGCAGGGCAGGGTGGGGCGCGGTGTCGATCGCGGCGCGCACCTCGTCGATGCGGCTGGTGCAGCCGGTCGAGGTCTCGTTGTGCACGACGCAGACCGCCTTGATGCGTTCGGCCCTGTCCTCCGCCAGCGTCTGGGCGATCGCATCGACGTCGGCGCCGCGGCGCCAGTCGGTCTCGATGACGATGGGGTCCAGCCCCAGCCGCTCGGCCATCTGCTCCCACAGCGTGGCGAACCAGCCGGTGCGGCACATCAGCACGCGGTCGCCTGGTGACAGCGTGTTGGTCAGGGCTGCCTCCCACGCGCCGGTGCCGGAGGCCGGGTAGATCACCACCGGCCCCTTGGTCTGGAAGATGACGCGCAGCTTGTCCTGGATGGCGCGGGCCAGGCGGGCGAAATCGGGGCCGCGATGGTCGATGGTAGGGGCGGCGATCGCGCGCAGCACGCGATCGGGGACGTTGGTGGGGCCGGGGATCTGCAGGAAGTGCCGGCCGGCTTGGTGGTGCGAGTGGGTCACGCAAGGTCCTCCCAGAGGGGCTCGCTGGGGGCGGGACCATAGCCCGGCGGGGCGGGAGCGCAAACGGGGCGGGCGGGATGGGGGCTGGGCATTCCCGTCCCTCAGTTACACGAAGGCCGGCCTCCGGGGTGCAGAATGTTCTTGATTTGTTCGAAGGCTCCCCGCTAGAGTCCTTTGGCTGGCTCCAAAAAGGGGTTTGTCCGATGAAATGCACGACTTGCGGCGGCTGCATGCAGCCGGAGACGATGGTTACGGTCTTGCGGGTGCTCGGCAGGACACGTTCCGTTGCCCGACCCGGGTGGTATTGCTGGACCTGCAAGGTCAGCCAGAGTCTGTCAGGGAACCCTCGGACCACCGAGCGCTCCCGAGCGCCGAGCGCAACGCTGCGGCGGCTGGCCACTGCGGTTTCCGTCTGGTCACCGACGCTGCCGCGCTCGTTCGCACGGGGGGCGCGCTGGTCGTGGTCGGGGCTCTGAGCCAGAACACGGGCGGCGACGAGCAGGTCAGGGCCTCGGCCTTGATGCCGCGCCGCGAGGGCGGCGAAGGTGGGGGCGACCGCATCTGACATCGCACGATCGCCTGTCCATCATTCTTGGATGTCCCGGCGTTATTGGGCCCCCGGAAACCGCAGCCCTCAGGCAGCCCTCATGCGCATTCGCGCGCCTCGCCGCGCGCAGGTTTAGTGGTTACCATCTCGTCAGCCCGCAGGATTCGACCGATTCATGCCTGATGCCTCTGCCACGATCGCCCTGTGTGACCCTCTCCTCGCCCGGCGCCCGGCGCGAGAGACTTCCGGCGAGGTGCTGTTCTCCCCCGCCGACCGTGGCCGCTACACCACCGACGCTTCGATCTAACAGGTGGAGCCGATCGGGGTGATCGTGTCGCGCAGGATCGATGAGGAGCAAGATGGCTGAGACCCGCATTGAGTGGACCGACGCCACTTGGAACCCTGTCGCGGGATGCTCGATCGTTACGCCAGGCTGCACCCATTGCTATGCAATGGAGATGGCCATGCGACTCGAGGCAATGGGGATGGAAAAATATGCGAGACTAACCCAGAAGACAGGCAGGCGCACCGTCTGGAGCGGTGTGGTGCGGGAAGATCGCGACGCGCTCTCAATCCCGCATCGATGGCAGAAACCACGAAAGATTTTCGTGAACTCGATGAGTGATCTGTTCCATGAACGGGTTAGCGACGAGTTTATCGCTGATGTCTGGCAGGTAATGCGTGATACGCCGCGGCACAATTATCAAATTCTCACCAAACGTCCGGAGCGTATGGCGGCACTGTTTGCTACGCGGATAGGCGACGTGTTGCCCAACGTCTGGCTTGGAACCAGCATCGAGAATGCTGGAGTCGTTCACCGAACCGAGCATCTGCGCCAGGCCCCCGCCGCTATCAGGTTCATCTCCTTTGAACCGCTCATCGGATCGGTCGGTACGGTCGATCTCGAAGACATCCATTGGGCGATCGTCGGCGGAGAAAGCGGAAAATCCGCCCGTATAATCAGAGAGGAATGGATCGACGAAATTTACACTCAATGCCTCGCGGCGGGCACGGCCTTCTTCTTTAAGCAGTGGGGAACATGGGGCAAGGACAACAAGAAGCGATCAAAAAAAGCCAATGGACGCGAGTATCGCGGCCAGACATGGGATGAGATGCCGGTCACTTCTCAAGTGTCTGCGGGACTTCTGTAGAGCGAGAGTAGGCGAGGACGCAAAGTGGTCGATAAACCGTACGAATGGGCCGATGGTGCAAAGCTTGAAGAGCATTCGAAGCGCAAGCATAAAATTCTGCGCGAGTATGTCTTCGATTATATTACTATTCGATGCAAGCTGCCACAGCAAGAGCGCTTCCGTTTGGCCATTGTAGACGCTTTTTCCGGCGGTGGACGGTATCAATGCGGAGCGCCAGGATCGCCACTGATCTTCATTGGGGAATTGAAGCGTGCCATCGAGTCAGTGAATACCCATCGAGCTGTTCAGGGACTTGCGCCGATCGAGTTGGAATGTCTTCTGATCTGTAATGATGCTTGTCACGACGCCGTTGAGTTGTTGAAGACGTACATTGCGCCGATGCAGGTGGACATCGTGGAGAACTGTCCAAGACTGCATCTCCGTGTGGAGTACCTAAATGAACTCTTCGAGATCGCCTATCCAAAAATCAAAGATCTTCTAGAAAGAGGGCGATATCATAACGTTTTGTTCAATCTGGATCAGTGCGGTGACAGTCACGTCGAACGGAATACAATTATCGATATCATGCGCTCTTATCGTTCTGCTGAAATATTCCACACCTTCATGATAAGTTCGTTGTTAGCATTCCTTCAAAAGAATCAGTCGGAATGGCTGCGAGTGAGACTTAATCATCTTGGGCTTTTGAGCAATGACATCCAGGCGCTCGATGTGCTCATGAGCAAGAATGATTGGCTGGGGGCTGCCGAGAAGATCGTCTTCGATGCCTTCCGCTTATGTGCGCCCTATGTCAGCCCGTTCTCGATAAATAACCCAGGAGGGTGGCGGTATTGGCTAATCCACTTCGCCAATGTCTATCGGGCAAGGCAGGTTTACAACAACGTCCTCCACGATAATGCGAGTTTGCAGGCCCATTTCGGTCGTTCTGGGCTCAACATGTTGTCTTATGATCCACGGCATGAGGAAGGCACGCTCTACCTGTTTGATGGAAATGCCAGAGCTTCCGCGAAGGAACAGCTTTTGGGCGACATCCCGCGCTTGGTAACGGAATTGGGTGATGCCATACCCGTCATGGACTTCTACGAATCCATCTACAACATCACGCCGGCTCATGCGGATGACGTCAATGCAGCAATTATCGAGAATCCGGATCTTGAGGTTATTACGCCGGTCGGTGGTGAGCGAAGGAAGGCGAATACGATTGGCGTCAACGATGTCATCAAAGTGAAAAAACAACGCAGCTTCTTTCCGATGTTCCTGAATGCTGCGGTAACGAGTGGCAGTAAAGAATAATCGCAATAGGCCGGCATAGCCATGCTCGACGCCACCGCCACGACCGCTCTCGGCGCCCCCCGACTCGCCAAGCGCCTGGCGCGGGAGACCTCGGGCGAGGTGCTGTTCTCGCCCGCCGACCGCGGCCGCTACGCCACCGACGCCTCGATCTACCAGGTCGAGCCGATCGGGGTCTTCGTGCCCCGCAGCGTCGAAGACGTCGCCGCCGCCATCGCCATCGCGCGGGAGCACGGCGTGCCGGTGCTGGCGCGCGGGGCGGCAACCAGCCAGTGCGGCCAGACGGTCAACCGCGCGCTGGTCATCGACTGCTCCAAATACCTGCGCCGCATCCTGCACGTCGATCCGGACGCCCGAACCGCACTGGTCGAGCCCGGCCTGGTCCTCGGCCACCTGAACGCCGCGCTGCGCCCGCACGGGCTGTTCTTTCCGGTCGATCCCTCGACGCATGCGCGCTGCACCATCGGCGGCATGGCGGGCAACAATTCCTGCGGCGCGAAGTCGATCCGCTACGGGCTGATGGCGGACAACGTGCGCGCGATCGACGCCATTCTGGCCGACGGCTCGCGCCATCGCTTCGGCGCGCTACCCGACTCCGTTGCCCCCGCACCGAGCCGGACGCCGCCCGACACCGATGCCGCCCCCCCGGCCCCGATCGCCGCGCTGATCGAACGCCTTCACGCGCTCGGCGCCGGCGAGGCCACCGAGATCGCCGCACGCTTCCCGAAGCAACTCCGCCGCGTCGGCGGCTACAACATCGACGCGCTCACCCCGGCCGCGCGCGACGCGGGGCGGGACAACCTGGCGCGGCTGCTGGTCGGGTCGGAGGGCACGCTGGCGTTTTCCGCCGCGATCGAACTTTCCCTGGTCCCGATAAAGCCGCGTAAGGTGCTCGGCATCTGCCAGTTCCCGACGTTCCGCGCCGCGATGGCGGCGGCGCAGCACATCGTCACGCTGGACCCCGAGGCGGTGGAGCTGGTCGATCGCACCATGATCGATCTGGGCCGCGCGATCCCGCTCTACCGCGCCACGATCGACGCGATGCTGATCGGCGAACCGGATTCTCTACTGATTGTCGAGTTCCACGGCGATGAAACCACCCCGCTGTTGGCGAAGCTGGCGCAGCTTGATGATTTGATGGCCGATCTCGGCCTGCCCGGCGCGGTGGTGCGCGCGACCGACTCCGCGTTCCAGACCGACATCGCAGCGGTGCGCGAGGCCGGGCTGAACATCATGATGTCGATGAAAGGCGACGCCAAGCCGGTGTCGTTCATCGAGGACTGCGCGGTGAATCTGGAAGACCTGGCCGATTACACCGAACGCCTGAACGACGTTTTCGAAAAGCACGGCACCAAGGGCACGTGGTACGCACACGCCTCGGTCGGCTGCCTGCATGTTCGGCCGGTGCTCAGCATGAAGGACAAGCGAGACGTGGCCACGATGCGGGCGGTGGCCGAGGAATGCTTTGCGCTTGTGCGTGACTATAAGGGCTCGCACAGCGGCGAGCACGGCGACGGCATCGCCCGCAGCGAGTTCAACGAGACGATGTTCGGACCGCGCATCGCCCGGACGTTCGAAGCGGTGAAGGACACGTTCGACCCCGCCGGCCTGTTCAATCCTGGCCGTATCGTCCGGCCGCCGCGCATGGACGACCGCGCGCTGTTCCGCTACGGGCCGGACTATGCCCCGGTCGCCGGTTTCACGCCGAAGCTCGATTGGTCCGACCATCCGGGTCCGCTTGGCGGCATGCTGGGCGCGGTCGAGATGTGCAACAACAACGGCGCCTGCCGCGCGTCCGATCCGGGTTCGATGTGCCCAAGCTACCGGGCGACGCGCGACGAAGAACACCTCACGCGCGGGCGGGCAAACACGCTGCGGCTGGCGCTGACCGGTCAGCTTGGCGCCGACGGCATTGCCTCGGACGATGTCGCGGCGGCGATGGCGCTGTGCGTGTCGTGCAAGGCCTGCCGGCGCGAATGCCCCACCGGGGTGGATATGGCGAAGCTGAAGATCGAGGTGCTGGCGGCGCGCGCCGGCCGCCATGGCGTCGCGGTTCGGGACCGGCTGGTGGCGCATCTGCCGCGCTACGCGCCAATCGCCGCGGCATTGGCACCGGTGCTCAACCTGCGCAACCGCGTGCCTCTGCTGCGGCGGTTGGCCGAACGCGGGCTCGGGCTGTCGGCGGCGCGCAGCCTGCCGGCCTGGCGGCGCGATACATTCCGCGACGATGAAGCCGCATCGGTCGCGCCGGCGAATTCGCGCGGCGAGGTGCTGCTGTTCGCCGACACCTTCAACCGCTGGTTCGAGCCGGAGAACCTGCGTGCCGCGCTGCGCGTGCTGACCGCCGCCGGCTACCGGGTGGAGGTAGCCGGCGGGCAGGGGGAGCTGAACCAGCGGGAGCAGAACGCGGGGCAGCAGAACCCAGGGAAGCAGACTCACGGGAAGCAGAAGGGGAGACCCCTGTGTTGCGGCCGCACCTGGCTGGCGGCCGGCATGGTGGACCGGGCGCGCGCCGAGGCCGGGCGCACGCTGCGTGCGCTCGCCGGCGACCTGCCGGTGATTGGGCTGGAACCGTCCTGCGTGATGACGCTGCGGGACGAGGTCCGATCGCTGATGCCGGGGCCGGCTGCGGACGCGCTGGCCGGCCGGGCGCTGCTGTTGTCCGAGTTCCTTGCACGCGAAAACCCGCCGCTGGCGCTGCGTCCGCTGGCCGCGACCGCGCATGTTCATGGCCATTGCCACCAGAAATCGTTCGGCGCCTTTCCGGCGGCGATCGCGATGCTGGGCATGGTGCCGGACCTGGACGTGAGGCCGATCGAGTCGTCCTGCTGCGGCATGGCTGGCGCCTTCGGCTACCAGGCGGAGAGCCAATCGGTCTCGCGGGCCATGGCCGCGTTATCATTGCTGCCGGCAATCCGTGCCGCCGCGCCCGAAGACATCATCGTGGCAGACGGCACGTCGTGCCGTCACCAGATCCTGGACCTGTCAGGCCGCGCGGCGGTGCATTCCGTGCGCCTGCTGGAGCGCGTGCTGGCATGACCACGCCACCGTGCGACGCATTCGGCTGCTGCGCAGCATGTTCGCCAGCCGCGCCGATTCCCGCCGAATTTGCCGCATGAAACGACGGTCCTCGCGAGGCTCCCCTGCCGATTGATCGCCTCTCCCCCGGTTCCTGCTGATCGACGCTCCTTGACAGGATCAGCCTGGCTGCTTATGGATCGTAACCGCAACGGCCGCCCGCGACGTCAGGACATACTGATGAACGCCCTCCCCGACGAGCCGACCCCGGCAGGCCGCGTGCGCCCCGTTGCCGGCCGCCGTGCGGCCAGCCTCGAGATCCTGCTTCTGACCGTCTGGGCAGCGCCGTACCTCCTGATCACGGCTGGCCGGCTCTACCGATCGACGATGTTGTTGCAGGTGAGCTACAATGAGGGCTGGAATGCCCTGCACGCCGCATCGTTCTTTCATGGCGGGCCGCTATATTACCCATCATCCGGACTGGTTTGGAACAACTATCCACCGCTCTCGTTCATCATGGTGTCCTGGGTGATGCATATCATTCCGGATGCCATATTTGCCGGGCGTGCCTTGGCCGCTGCTGCCATCATCGGCATCGTTGCGCTGATCATGCTTATTCTATCGACGACCGTGCGCAGCGGTCGGGTGGCGGCGGTGGCAGGCGGCCTGACGTTTTTCAGCTATATGACAATCCACGATCGGGGCGCCGGTGTGGATGATCCGCAGGTCTTGTGCATCGCGGTGCTTCTGCTTGGTCTCTATATCAAGCTGCGGCTTGGGGCACGCCCCGCGGCCGACATCCTGTCCGCGCTCGTGATGGCTGCTGGGCTGTTCATCAAGCATAATTACATTGCGCTGCCTTTGGCGCTCGGGATCTGGCTGCTGATTTACGACCGCAAGGCCGCTCTGCGGTTCATTGCGACGGGTCTTGCTGCCGGGTTGTGCGGCCTGCTCGCCGCCTGGATAGCCTTTGGACCGGACTTCTTTGCCAACCTGCTTGCGCCCCGATACTGGTCCCTGGCGCTCGGCGCCCGCCAGGTGCTGGATTGGCTTGGGCCGCTCATGCCACTCCTGATCCTGGCGGCCATTCCGATTGCGCTCTATCCGCGCGATCGGACGATCCTGCTGTTCGGTGGCTACGGCATCGCCGCGTTCGTGGTCGGCTGCCTGGTCTCGTTGGGGGAAGGAACCAGCGGAAGCGCCGTGTATGAGGTCGTCATCGCGGCGTCCCTCGCGATCGGATTTCTCCTGGCGCGGCTGGGCCAGCCCCCCGCGTTGCCGTACGCCTATTTGCGGGTATGGGTCATTGTGGCCGCGGCGCTCTCGACCGCTCTGACGCCGGATCTTTATGCCACCAAGGACGTCTTGCTGCTGCCCTCGTGGCTCAACGTGCAACGCCAACGCGAGAGCGAAACCCTCAAGGCTGTGCGCTTCATCGCCGCCCAGCCAGGGCCGGTGCTCTGCTGGACGCCGGCACACTGCTACTGGGCGGGGAAGTCGTTCGAGCTGGATTGGTTCAACTTTGGTCAGGCTGTGCAGATGCGGCAGAAGCCGCTGAGCGATCTCACGGATCGGATCAGGTCCGGATACTATAGCTCGATCGAGTTGTTCGGCGGCGGGGAAGACCAGAATATTCCCGCCGAAAGGCGTGTCACCGTCTGGCCTGCCATTCAGGCGGCGGTGGCGCAGACCTATCGCGAGGTACCGGTGAACGACGGCCCGTCGTCGTTCTGGGTGCGCAAGGCTCCGGGCGAATGAAGCCTGCATCGGCGATGGTCCAGCGGCAGCCCATTTGGTTCGCAACCATCTGAATGACGCGAGCAAGTCGGTTTCGGACCGGCGGAGCGACGCATCACGCACGCTCGCGCGGACATTGCCACTCAGCGGACCATCTGCCGGACTTGCAACTGCCCGCGCGGGCAAGTCCCCCTGCGGCGTATCCCACTCGCTCGGTTCATCAACCTCTCCGGTCTGCGCGTCCGGTTCCTGACAGCGACCCGTGCCAATGCCTCCAAGCAGCCCACTCGCGACACTTGCCGGTTTCCACGATCTGGGCCATTTGCGCACCCATGACCCCATTCGCATGGCTGCTTGGCCTGTTCCTGCCGGCCTGCGGCGCGGTCGGGGCTGCCGGCCTGCCGGCCCCCCTGCCGGCCCCCGTGCCGGTCCCCCTGCCGGCCGATGTCGCCCTTATCGATCGACCCGCCAAACCGACACCGCGTTCGCCGCCCCAGCGGGGTTCAGCCCCGCGCCGGATATCATCACGCCGCTCCACCCGGTGTCGGCGGAGCGCCTCTCGCCGCGTCTACGGCCGGCCCGGCCGCGGCTTGCACCGAAAACGCGTCGAGGCCTGGCCTGCCGCGCTGCAAACGAAACTCCCCATACCAGCGAAAGATACTCCCTGATGCGCGGTCTCAGCCCGTTCCTGAAGGACGCCTGGACTCTCACCAAGCCGTATTTCTCCCGGTCGGAGGAGCGCTGGTCCGCCCGCGGGCTGCTGCTGGCGGTCGTCTCACTCAGCCTGGTCCAGGTCGGGCTGTCGGTGGTGCTGAACTACTGGCGGCGCGAATTCTACAACGCGCTGCAGGACAAGAACTGGAGCGCGTTCTTCGACCTGCTGTTCATGTATCGCCACACCGAATCGGGTCTGATGCCGGGCTTCTGTGAGATCGCCGTGCTGTTTATCGGCGTGGCGGTGTATTCGGTCTACCTGAACCAGTGGTTGCAGATCCGCTGGCGGACCTGGATGACGACGCGGTTTCTGGACGAGTGGCTGGCCGACCACGCCTATTACCGCATCAGCCTGACCACCGACCGGCCAGCGGTCGGCAGCGACAACCCCGACCAGCGCATCGCCGAGGATTTGCGCGACTTCACCGACAACACCCTGTCGCTCGGGCTCGGCCTGCTGTCCAACATCGTATCGCTGGCCAGCTTCGTGGGGATTCTCTGGAGCCTGTCCGGCGCGGTGCAGGTGTTCGGGATCACCATCCCGGGCTACATGGTGTGGGTCGCGCTGGTCTACGCGGTGGTCGGCACCTGGTTCACCCATCTGGTCGGCCGGCCACTGGTTGGGCTGAGCTTCCGCCAGCAGCGGGTGGAAGCCGATTTCCGCTACGCACTGGTGCGCTTCCGCGAAAACATGGAGGGCGTCGCGCTGTACGGCGGCGAGGCGGAGGAAAAGGGCACCCTGCTGGCACGCTTCGGCCAGGTGGTCGGCAACTGGCGCGCCATCATGACCCGGACGAAGCTGCTCAACACGCTGACCACCGGCTACGACCAGGTGGCGGTGATCTTCCCCATCGTCGTGGCGGCGCCGCGCTATTTCTCGGGTGCGATCCAGCTCGGCGGGCT
>Ga0302189_10002378_pt1 | contig 15076 bp, 12 predicted proteins | sample II_Bog_E2_2_FD_194551 | JGI IMG/M metagenome (GOLD analysis project Ga0302189, IMG submission 194551) | Peat permafrost microbial communities from Stordalen Mire near Abisko, Sweden - II_Bog_E2_2 | ecosystem: Environmental > Terrestrial > Soil > Wetlands > Peat | place: Sweden: Abisko...
CCGGGAGCAGTTCTGGACTCTCACCGAAGCCCGCGTGCTAATCGAAGATTACCGCAGGGAGTACAACACCTTCAGGCCACACAGTAGGCTGGGCTATCTGAGCCCCGCCAGCTTTGCGGCAAGGAAGGCGCATCATCTCCGTCTCCACTCGGCCTACGGCCTCCCTGCGTCGGAGATGGACAACACAACACCAACCCACTATAAACATAATCAACCCCCAAAGACTAACTCTCATGTGGTCCAACTTCCCGAGTCCCGTCAGGGGTCTTGAAAACTACGCGCTGAGAATCGCGCAGCGAGCCCTGCGAAGTGAAAAGAAAGCTTTCGCGGAACTAATTCTAGATGACGTTAAAACCAGAAGCAAACTCCCTCCGGAGTTGAGCTAATCCAGATAGAGAAATTCATTAGATGAAAACTCTCATCACCGCAGATCATCATGGACGAGAAGGGTGACAACGGTGGATTGCGTCACAGCAACTCGATGCCTAACTGATCGCGGCCAATCATGATCAGTATCTTTAGGCATGATTGGTTGCCGTCCCATAACTGACTCTGAGATCGCTTCATTGCTTGGTTATCTAATTGATAAAAAGCAATTTAGGGAAAAATCTCTTATAGTTCTTGGGTTATGAACAGGACTTCGCCTGGGGTGCTGCCTATCACTTAGGTTAGAGGACGTTGCGGTGCGGGGAAAGGTAAAGTATCGCATCAAGGTTCGGCGAACTAAACCAAATGGCAAACGCGCTGATTCTGAAATGCCGCTACATCCTGAGGCAGTTGCTGCTCTTCAGGAGTATCTCGATATCCGAGGTGGCCTTGTCGGCTATGTTTTCAAGGGGCCTACCTCCAAAAACAAACTCAGCCGAGGCTATGCCTATACACTCATCAAACGGGCTTTCGACAATGCAGGTCTGCACGGAGGAAATGGGAAGCTTGGTTCTCATACACTAAGGAAGATTTTTGCCCGTCTTGTGGATAAAGCATTGGATCACGATCTCATTCGGATCAATTACGCTTTAAGGAACTCTTCAATATCTAGAACGATCGCCTACCTATCCTTTAAGGAGGCGCAAATTGATGAGGCCATTCTTTCGATCTAAGAATGAGCGTTGCTCTTAAAAATCATGCAGGAAAGTCTCGGATGGGTATTTTTGCCAAAGTAGTGGGAATCTAGGAAGATTTCGTCACAGCAACCCAAATTGCTCGTGATCGCAGGCGATCACCGATCGCCTGTCCGCATGCGTCCGTTGATCGAGATATCCTGCGAGCGCAGTGATAAGAGAACTTTTAATTTTAGTCCTGTTATTATCCAACTGATTATTAGTGCTTTATGTCGATATATGCTAGTGGCCGGGATACAGTCTAGGACCTTCTGGAGCTGAAAATCATCTAATGGGGTGCAGCCTCTCATCTTTTTCTCAAGATACGAATGATCCGGCCGGATTTAAACCCAATTGATCCCTCCAGAATTTATTTTCATGGCCGAGGGAAAAAGATGCCTCCATCCCTTGACCGAGAATAGGGGGCTCATTAATGATCTAATGTGAACACTACAAAACTCAATTACACCCCGGTCGGAGCACTCTATTGGATCAAAAAATTCCAATCGGAACGCCTCTCACTCAGAAAATTCACGGCAAAGTATCCCGAAGGGCCCTCGGCACCGACCCTCTGCCGCATGCTGAAGCGCTACAAGGAGGGCGCGGGAGAAGCTGACAAAAAGCCGTCTCTCCTGAACGACAGCCAGAAAGCCATCCTGATTTTTCTGGCTCCCCTAGAAGGTCTCCCGAGGAAAAAGGGCGGCCTCACAACAGCGGAAATCGCCTGTTTGGCCCTCTTTGGAAGCGACGATGATATCCGTTTTGCCGGCGACAACAAGTTGCTCCGCTCCACTCTTGGCAGGGGCAAACCTGGGCAGCCAGTGCGCCTGAAAAGGAACGAATACAACCAGTGCAAGGCCTACCTCAAAAGGCTCAAGACTGGGTACGTCTGGGTGAGTAACGGAGTCAAGACAGCCTTGCAAAACTGTTATCTTGTCTCTGGGTGTGGCAGCCGGAACCACGGCCACGTCTGTTCGATCGACGAGTACGTGATCCCCAATGTGCTCTTGGATTGGGGAGATGGAAGGCCTCCCTCTCGCGGATCACGCGTGATTGTGATCACCCAGGAGGGGCCGATCTCTCAGATTCGCGCCGTGCTCCTGATTCGAGGAGAGCCGTGTGAGGCGGACTATGCCACTGCCGTTTGGATCGCGACCTACAACACTCAATCGCTCACAACACTGCCCCCATCGAGGATTTTTGTCCTCATCTCTGACAATACAGGCGCAGCCTCCGACAATTTCAACGATTTTTGCAAAAGTATGGGGGTCGTCCACCGATGGGCTAGAGCAAGGCTGCCCCATGCAAAACGGGCCGTCGAAGCCGCAAACTACATTTTGCAGCGCCGTGGCATTCCCTCACTCCGCTCCTTTGATTTCGTTTCTTACTCGCCTCAAAGGGGTATCATTAGCGTTTGCTCTGCCAAGAGCTACTTTGATTCGGTCCTGCTGGCAGCGTACGAGTTCAACCGGGAGTGTCCCAAAAACAGTGGATACAACCGCGCCGAACTGGCACAAATGCAGCTCCAATTTTTTCGCTTCCCGCTGGACGCCGATGGACTTGGTATCCCGAAGCCACTTCTCCGCCAAGTCGTCCTTGTCTCCGAAAACGAGATCCTGACCACCGATTGCGCAAGATTCCGCGTGCAGGGATCAGAGTCCCTGCCCAATGGTCGCTACCTGGCCATGCGCAGTATCGCCCCAGAGTGCGAGCAGCTCAATCTGATCACCGATGATGGCATTTACACCGCAATCAAGATCCAAAAAGGAACCATTTTCCCATGAACCCGATCAAATCACTTTTTCCAGCTCAGCTTTCAAAAGACATCGAAAGACAGCATTTCGCTTCGAGTTCCTCGGGCAAACTCCGCCATCTAAAATTCCAGAACCCCTTTTCGGTCAAGGTGTGGGAGAGGCAGCTTCGTCTCTTGATGCGCTCCATAGATCCTAGGGGAGCCCTGATACTCTCCCCAGGAGGCGAAGTTGGTCTCCATCAACTTGCCTGGGATGCACTGACAGCCCAACGAGTCACCCCTCGGGGCAACCTCAACCTTGGACAGACATCTAATACTGCTGGATCCGCATTTGCCAGAGACCTTGCGCGCTCATCCATCGGTAGTCTCCTCATCTTAAATCCCGAGCAAATGAACGATGGCGAATGGCGATGGTATATCACCATGAGCCAGACTCTCTCACTCTGCTCGAAGCCACCACATCCCTCGATCCTTTTTATCTCAGCACTCGATGCCTCCGTCATTTTTAACAAGCCAAGAATTTCATTGCGCCCTGCTCCATCCTGCCAGTGTGTCGTCAAACCTGAATTCAGCAAAAGCGAGGCAGAGAAGTTCATCAAACTCAATATTCCCCCGGCAAAAACCCTCCCCTCATCTCTTAATCCCGATAGCAGCGAGCTCTTGAGGGGCAAAACATTCCCGATTGCGATCGCCGAGTTAATCGAGTCGGTCACAGCAAAACAACGTGCTATCGAAGACCAAATTCTCTTCGATATCCTCTACAAACTCCCTCCCTACTCCATGTTCTCGGGAATTTGCATGCAAGAAACGTGAAACATTATTGAGCCACTTTGGCACTCATTTTACCCCTTTTTCAGCCTCCCAACTCCCTCCTCTCTCTGTCGGACCCTCTCCTTTGACGCGACGTTTCCCGTAGAGTGTCGCGTGGAGGGTAATTACCGACAACCAGACCGGCAAACGCATCAGCCTGGGGAAGATTTTCAGCGATGAGTCCGAACAAATCTTCCAAGCCAGGAACACCGCCGAGCGTCAGCCCCACAGAACCACACTGTTATAAACCATGTGAAGAAGGACCGCTGGGGCAAGGCGCCCTGTTTTCTTAAAGAGAAGCGCATTGGACACCCCCACAAGAAAGACTGGCAGCCAGGAGATCAAGGGATGATAAATTGCAAAAAATGCAGCACTTCCAAGAATTGCATGCCAACCACCCCACTCTCGATCCAAAGCCCTGAAAAGGAGTCCTCGGAAAAGATATTCTTCTGCAAAGGGTGCCAATAATACGGCAACAATGGTGTAAGAGATTTTTAGATTTGGGTAGTTACCCATTTCCACCTGTGCCTTGTGGATGATTTCGGCAATCGATGGAAAATGGAGTAGCCCGGCGATGTATCCGCGAGCAAGTAGACCAAGCAGCACACCTCCTACTGACCCCGAAACCAAAGCGAAAATAAATGCTCTCCCCCTAGCCCCGTCACCACACCAGACGGAATTTGAGCGATCCTTTGAATCTCTAGTATCCTGCCAGCACCAGATTTCATGAGCTGAAACCCCACGCACACTCAGGAAATGGGTTAAAGCCCCCGAAACAATCACAGCGCAAAGTCCGTAAACAATCGGGAGCACAATCGCAAAATTCTCTCGTCCATAAATGCCTAGTTCGATGGCGCTAATAACAGCTCCCCCTTCAACCAGAATGCTGATTCCGATCATCGCATGCATCAGTGTCGGAGGGTAAGGAAGCCTTTCTGACCAGGGATCGTAGAGATAAGGCAGTCGAGCCCGCAGATTTTGCCACATTGCGGCGCCTGTCATGTAGGAGTAAACAATCCCCATGATTGCGACATGCCATTGCTGGGTTAAAACACCGATGGCGAATGTCATCATGCCAAGTGAGGCTGCCCATTGGCGCCCCATAGGAATCTTCTCCTGTTCGCCCGAGGAGGAAGGAACCCGGACTAAGGTTACGCTCTTCTGAGCCATGCTTTGCCCGAAGAAGAACCAACTAATTCCTACCAACAGAATTTTCCAACTATCTGAGGGAAAGATAAACACAGCATAGAGAAGCACCAAAGCCACAATACCTGTAGAGATCATCGACCAAAGCCATGCCTTGGCTTTCAGCAGGCTCTCCAGTCCCTTTGGCCATGTCAGTGAGATCCAGAGAGCAGTCCCCTCGGAGGCAAGTGATTTTGGCCCCAATACCCATAGGAAGTAGGTCCCAAAGAGGATGCCGACACCACAGAGATAATTCCAGGCACCCTGAGCATGACTCAATACGCCCCGCAGATTAAACACCTGATAGCCTGCAACAGTCAGTGGGATCAGGATGGTTTGAACGATGGCACTACGATCTCTGATGAACCAGAGGAGCTCCTTGCGGTAGAGCGGCTCTTTTCCAAAACGGGTTTCATGATTTTTTTCCGAGGGTGGTGCTGAATCGGCATGTCCGAAATTACCACTGAGTCCTTGCTGTGCTCCCCAGATACTGAAGTAAACAGCTCCGATGATCGTGATCCCGGCAACCGCCCAACAGATCAGCATTCCTACCTTAAAGGAAAATGATCCTCCCCACTGTCCAAGAAATAATCCCAGCCAGGGCCAGGGAATGATAGCGAGCGGCTCAAGAAACCTGCCTACAGGAAGAGCCATTGTGTGTATCGTGATGCCAGCGATGAAAAAGAGCATCAGTGAGGCGTAACCAAGCCAACTCATGATCCCCATGATCGCTCCCCGTGAGCGTGGGGCAAAACGAAGGATCACGCCTATCTCTAGGGCTTTCCCCAAACAAGCAGCGGCTATGGAAATAGGAATCCCAATGAGGATTGCGGCAGCAACTCCCAGGCCGCCGCCGTAGATCAGCCCGTAAACAAAACCAACGAAGATTGGTGCAGTCCAATAGATGGGATTGGCAGCTATCGGAGAGAGCATCTCTGCCATGAAGATCGCCCCAGGGGTAACGGGATGACTGAACAGCCACTCCCACATGGGATGTCTTCTCCGTTGAAAATCAAGCTCAAGCCCCTCCCCTTGAAAGATGATCATCACCACCCACCACAACAGGGCAAGAGAACCCATCATTGCAGGAAAGACGCCAGCCTTGGGAAGTGCGCTGAGGTTGTGTGTAATCGATCTTTCCGACACAAGATCGTGACTTCCATGCGCAGCCACGGAACTCCTCAACGAGCTCTCGATGGATTTTTCCGTGCCTCCGACTTCTTGAGAAAGATTCGATGCCTCATGGTAATAGTTGATCGATTGATTTTCCCTTGCGTGTGAAGCGGCAGCATCTGCCTTTTTAACCTGATCAAGAAAGGTATCGCTCACCACGATCTTCCCATTACGTTCAGCCTCCATGCGTTCACCTGCCAGCACGGCGCTATTAACCACATACGCAGCAACGGCATTCAAAAATGTCATCAGCAGTATCGGCAAAAGAATCCCAAACCGTGACCAATTAAGGGTCTGCTTTCTCGCGCGATTGTTGAGTAATTCCTTTTGACGCTTTTGACGACCAATAGCTCGCTTGCGACTTGCCCCCAGAAGCAGCCCGAGAGTGCGCCAGAATGGCAACGAGGAATTCTTAGGCGCTGTGCTACTCATGACTGCAACGGACGAGCAGTCAATTTTAGGAAAATTTCCTCTAAATCCAATGAGGCGCCATACTCGGATTTGAGTTCATCCAACGATCCTTTGGCGACAACCTCGCCTTCGTTAATGATGATCGCGTGAGAGCACAGCTTCGTCACATGATCCATCAGGTGAGTGGAAAATAGAATCGTCTTCCCTGATCGCGACTCCTCCTTGATGAGATCGTAGAAGAGGTGAGTCGATTCCACATCCAGCCCGTTTGTCGGCTCATCCAGAATCAACAGCTTTGGTTCATGAAGCATGGCGAGCAGCAGTCCCAGCTTCTTTTTCATGCCGCGAGAATAATCCTCCGCGTAGTTGTTAATATCCTCTGCCAGACGAAGCTTCACGATCAAGGGGGCAATACGCATCATCGTTCTGCCGACATCCAGACCATGCATCGCCGCACTCAACTCCAGAATTTCTCTTCCCGATAAATACGAATAGAAAACTGGTTCGTCCGGGAGAAATCCTATCAGCCTTTTAACATCCACTCGTTTCTCAAAGGCATCATTTCCATCGATCAGCAACAGGCCTCTGGATGCCCTTAGAATCCCCATTAAGAGTCTGAACAAGGTGGTTTTTCCAGCGCCGTTAGGGCCCAGTAGACCACAAATCTGCCCCGAAGGAACCGAGAAGGAGATATCCTTCAAGGCAATTTTTTGTCCGAATGATTTGGTAACTTTTTCAATGCGCACCAAAGCATCTTTCTTTGAAAGATGTTCCGCCGATTCCACTGGTGGCAGGTTAATTGTGGAAGAGGGGGATGAATATTCGTTCATTGGGGGAATGATCTCTGCGATGAGTATTCATTCGCTTAACACATGGCAAGGGAGAGATCTGGTTAAATTGAAGAAAAATCAGTTAAGGTCAGTTCTATCCGACCTCTATCATCCGAGATAACCCTCCCTACCGATACCGATTTCCATGTACAAGAATCCTATTGGCGTATTGCTTCCATCAATCACAAACGGACACCAAAAATCCGCTTTTTCCACTACTTTTCGACTACAGGCACCTATCCATTCAGTTTCTATGGGGAGCAACGATTGTTGATGTCATGGGCCTCCTCCCCTACCCCAGATGCAACCTATTCCTACATTTGTTGCATCGTCCCTACTTCACCACCCAGCTCTCTGGAGCACACCGCGAGAGTTCCAGAATGCCCATAAGCACTGATCTAGGATTTGGAATCTCTGTCAAGATGCTGTGTTTCGTGTGTCAGGTAGACCGCGACGAGGCTTAGCAGTGCGGAAGCGCTGAGGTAGTAGCCGACGGCATGGAGGCCGAAGTTCAAGGCGAGCGAGGTTGCGATATAGGGAGCGAGAGAGGCTCCCACAATGCCCGCCATGTTGAAGCTCGTTGACGATCCCGTGTATCTGACGGCCGTCGGGTAGAGCTCGGAAAGGAGTGTGCCGAGCGGACCATAGGTCATCCCCATCAGGGAGAAACCGATGATCAGGGTCGCAACAACTCCCCATGTTCCCGCACTCAAAAGAGGCCCCAGTGCGAATCCAAAAAGGATGATGAACAGCGAGGCAGCGATCATGATTTTCCGGCGTCCCAGTCGATCCGCAAGACTTGCTGACAAGGGGATGGTTCCCGCGAAGAAAAGCACACCCACAAGCTGGATCACCAGGAATTCATTGCGATGATAGCCGAGATGAGTGACTCCCCAGGAAAGACAGAAGACCGTCAGCAGGTAAAAGAGCACAAAGGTTGCCACGGCAAGGAGAGTTCCTAGAACGAGTGCCCGTGAATGTTCCTTGAAGAGGGTGACGAGGGGAATCTCGACGCGCTTCTGTTGGGCGATCACTTGGAGGAAAGCCGGCGTCTCCGTGATTTTCAGCCGAACATAGAGACCGATCAGCACAAGCACACTGCTGGCGAGGAAGGGAATTCTCCACCCGAAGGAGAGGAACTGTTCATTGCTGAGATGAACGGATAGGTACAGAAACAACCCTCCCGAGAGGAGGAATCCCACCGGGGCTCCGAACTGGGGGAACATCCCGTATCTGGCACGCTTGCCGGGCGGTGCGTTTTCCGTGGCCAGCAGGATGGCCCCTCCCCACTCTCCACCGAGCCCCAGTCCCTGTCCGAGGCGACAGAGGGCGAGAAGAATGGGCGCTGCAATCCCTATGGCGGCGTAGGTTGGCAGGAGACCAACGGCGACTGTCGAGAGTCCCATGGTAAGCAGAGCAGCCACGAGGGTGGCTTTGCGTCCGATCCTGTCGCCAAAATGGCCGAAAATGGCCGAGCCTACAGGGCGGGCAAAGAAGGCAAGGGCAAAGGTGGCAAGTGATTCGAGTGTTGCCGCCGCGGGCTCCGAGGCGGGGAAAAACAACTTCGGGAAAACGAGTACCGCGGCCGTGGCATAGATATAGAAATCGAAGAACTCGATCGCTGTCCCGGCGAGGCTGGCGAACAGGATTCTCGCCGGTGAGTTTGTAGAGGAGATATCCTGCTTTTTCATGAAGGTGCACAGGAGAACATCGGCATCATCCCTTTGGCAAGAATCAGATTCCACGACGGGCCGTGTTCGTGAAAATGGTCACACCTCCGGGTCGTCGTGCGCACGAGACGATCCCGGCTTCCTGCCTGCGGAACTTGGCGTTGAGCGCTGGGGGGATGTGTTCCCACTTGAACATCCAGCTCAGCATCTCGGAGGACTCAGCGGTGGCGAGCGACGCTTCCATTGATTTGATATTGCATACCACCGCTCAGGTAATTAAACACATGCCGACTGGAAAAATCCGCAATCGAAAACTTATGAAAATTCAAAAAATTGCTTTAACATTCACTGTTTTAAGTTTGATCAGTATTGCGGGAGTTCGCGCCCAGGACACATCGGCTCCCTACTCGATACCATTGCATGAATTTCAATTCACCAATGCTAATGGATATGTACAAACGGACTATACCATTGATGTGGGTGTTAATGGCGGCGCGCCTCGTCCCTATCTTTTTGATACCGGATCAAGCGTATTTGAGGCTGTCGTGGGTAACAGTCCCTACGATCTTTCACCTCCTGTTCCCGGAGTCACCCCAGTAGCCACAAATTTTCAATATAGTTACGAAACAGGAGACGGATTCGAAGGGACACTTGTCGATACATCCGTAAGTTTTTATGCGACCCTGGATACAAACTCATTTATCACCAATTTAACCACAGCGGCTGGCAGCACGAATGGAATCCTGGTGAATGCCATATCCAATCACCTGATCTCAAACGCTGTTGATACTAACTACTGGCCAAGTATTGAAACAAACGGAGCGCCAATTTACGACACTTTAGCGGGAACTTTCGGTGCGGGCACCTTTCTCAGTTCCACAACTAATGGCATCATAGGAACTGCAACGAACTTAACGTATGGCGGTGTTCTGGGGCAGATAACAACCAGTGGATACATTGTCTCGCTCAATTCATCAAATCCAACGGTAACTGTCGGATTGAATAGTGCTCTCATCAATCAGTTTACGAATATCGTTTCAGCCAATCCTTCAACAAATCCCAATGCCCTAGTATTCCCCGGATCAGGCACTGCCTCTTTTGACGAAAAAGAGCTGAATGTGAATGAAACAATCTCAGGCTCCAACACAGTAAACGGCCTTAATGATTTAACCACAAATTCCACAAGCGTTCTGCTCGACACCGGGACAGGAAATCTTAATACAACCAATGATTACGCGAATTTCTACTCAAATTCAGATCATATAATTCCCGGGAATAACTTTTCTGTTGTTTCGACGAATGGATCCTCGATTTTGTCAGTAACGACGACGACCCCCGATCAAGACCTCTCCACCTCTGTTTCGTCTTCAGAAAGAACTCTGGGAATAGCGGTCTTTCTAACGAACAGTGTGCTCTACAATCTTCAAGATACGAACCTTGGATTTACAACAGCAGCTGTAAACGCGGAATCTGTTCCAGAGCCCTCGACCTACATTCTCTTTGGCCTCGGTGCGCTCTCGTTGGTGATCGCTTCCCGGAAAAAGCTCTCCTTTAGCAAGTTGAAATTGGCGCAAAGCGAATCCCATCAGTGATCGTGTACCACAAACCTTCTCCTTGATTGAAAGTGAGGGGTTAAAACTGCAAGGAAACATTCATCGCTGTGGCTGATTCTTCTCGTCGTCCCCCTCTTCTAGTGATGCGACAAAACCCCAATTGGGTTGAATGATCACGATCTGCGCATTTCCCTAATTTCCGTTCATTTTAAGGAAATCTGATCCAGGGAGCTCAGGATGATCTCTGGTCTCTTCCCATAGATCTCTATCTTGCCGGTAACGGCGATTTGCTTTCCTTCAAAAGTTGCCAGCGTATTGCGGGAGATTTTTGTTTCTGGAGCGCAGAAAACCGTAAAAGGCTCCTTTGGATAACGTCCTCCCATATCCAGAAAGGCTTCTCCTGAAATTTCACGAAACTCTTCCACCCGTCCGGCGACCGTAACCCTCTGGCCGAGATAGTGCTTAGCCTCTCCAGGGGAAATGGTCTGGGCGTTTAAGCTCCCGCAGGCGGCCAGGAGTAGTATCAGTAGAAGAGCGCGTCGCTTCATTTCTTGCTCTTATACCACCGCAGCTGAGACGTCCATGGAAGTTATCGGCCACGTCTGCGAGGATCTCTGCCCTGCAGTCATAGCGTAGGACATCGGAAATCACCTGACCCTCCAAAGGGGCTTTTGAGAGCGCTCCTTGAAGCTCCTAGTGACCCACGGGGCTGATGCGCCAGAGCGTTCCGTTACCATCCTCGGTAACAAGCAATGAGCCGTCATGGGCAACCGCCACACCGACGGGTCGTCCCCAGACACTTCGGTCATCGAGCACAAAACCAGTTAAGAAATCATCGTACTCCCCTGTAGCAATCCCGTTTTTAAGACGCACCCGCACCACCTTGTATCCCGTGCGAATACTTCGGTTCCAGGAACCGTGAAATGCTGCAAACATCTCTCCCTGGTACTCAGGGGGAAAAGCTGCAGAACCATTGGAAGAAGGATAAAAAACAGTCCCCAGTGTGGCCGAGTGTGACTGTAACAACACATCGGGGACAATCGTCAGACCTGCAAGATCAGGTCTCTCTCCGGCATGACGGGGATCTTCATGTCCGCCCATGTAATACCAGGGCCAACCGTAGAACCCGCCCTCCTTCACACGCGTGATGTAATCAGGCACCAAATTATCTCCTAGTCCGTCGCGTTCGTTGACCGACGTCCAGAGATCACCCGTCTCCTGATTGACGGAGAGGACAGATCCGTTGCGAATGCCGGTCGCAAAGGTGTGAAGTGGCTGCTTCCCTTCGGGATCGGTTACCAAGATATCAGCCCGATTGGCCTCGCTATCCCAAGCGGCTCCTCTCCCGTGATCGGCCTCCCATTGCTGGATTTCCGCACTGCTTTTCTTGCTGAGATGTTCGGCAATATTGGACCCGGAGCCAACCGAGATGAACAAGCGCCGACCATCTTTAGAAAAGGCAATGTCCCTCATGCCATGTCCGCCGCCACTTTGAGTTATCCGAGGTACAATGATCTCAGGGGCACCCCCCGCCTTCAGATCTCCGGAATGATACGGAATGCGCACCACCGAATTGTTATTTGCTAGATAAATCCACTGCGGTTCACTCCCAGCAGGGTAGAAAGCAATGCCGAAGGGATGGTCCAGACCTTCTGCGAAGATCTGGTTTTCGGAGGGCTTGTCGGCTCCATCCGCTGCACGCAGAACCCTGATCCGATTGGCTCCAGTTTCCGTAATGAAAATATCGCCGTTTGGTGCCACCCGAACCAACCTCGGATTCACAAATCCCGAGGCAAATTCCTGAACCTGAAACCCCTCTGGAACCGACAATTTTGCACCGGGGGGCTGCTTGACCACTTTCGGCCCATTACCAGAGGAAGTCGTGCTAAAAGGCGTCGGTAAATCAGCGACACTGAAATGGTGTTGCAACCCCGGGGTGGCGTGGTTCCAGTCATTGGGATCTGTGGAGATCACCTGCTTTTGCGGGGTTGCTTCCGGGACTGCCACCACACCGGGGCTCATCTTTAAGGTCTCGAGATAGGCGATGATATTGTGACGATCCACGGGGCTAGAAATCTGAATCGGCATCGTTGTCCCCGGCACGAGAGCCATAGGGCCTGAGAGAAAATGATCAAGGCTTGTCTCATCCCAGACGATGCCGGATTCGCTCAGGGCTCTGGAATAGTTAAAGTTCGGACTGCTTCCGGCAGGTCGCCCAAACACACCAACAAGGCTTGGTCCCTGCTTCACGATAGGAGTGTTGTCAGCTCCAAGGGCATCCGCATGGCATACCACACAACTTTGTTGAAAATATGCTTTTCCTGCCGTGAAGTCACCAATCTGAGATGTCTGAGAAACACCATGTGGGACGCTTACAATAGCAAAGAAAGCAATGAAGCTTTTGACCAGCCAGGGCATGGGATTTTTCATGGGGCGGCTTGAAACTGTATTCTTATAAGTAGCCTCTCCTGAAAGAAAGCATGATCGAGTCCCAGAAAGTGATCCCGATTGCGTAGGAAATTCGGTGGCCGAGAGTCAACTCGGGCGAGTCATTGGAGAGAGTGTTGTCTGATGACGATTGCTAGGAAAACGCTGCCGCTTTGAGAAGCTAAGGAGTAGATAAAAAGGGCGGCGGCATCAGCCTGAGATCCTTCTCCCGGTTCTCTCTGCCTGCTCTCCGAGTTCCATGGCAAGGGCAACCAAGGCTTCTGAATTCTCCAACCCATTGAGGAATCGCTTTGGAATACCAGACAATCCGACCTGTGCTCCGATCAGAGCACCAGTGAGGATAGCGCGCGCTTGATTCTGCCCACCGCCGTTGAGGGCGTGAAGGACTCCCTCTTCAAAGTCACCGGCAAATCGAGAGGCAAGGTAATAAGCCGCCGGAAGCTGGTGGTAGATGGCGCACGGCATTCCATAGACGATGGAAACCTTCCAAGCCGGTTCTATCTGAATGCCAGGGTCAAGAACTGCCTCCGCGATGTAACCGGGGGTCAGGAGGGCATCCGGCGATGAAAAGCTGCCTGCACGCGCAGGTTCGGGATTACCAAGTTTTGGAGGCTGGAGATTGCCGCTTGTCACAGCAAGAAAGGGAAGATCCCCGCTCTTTACCGATCTCATGAGTTTGTCGGAAATCGTTGCGTCTAACGGATGTCCCTGAACGAGCAAGGCAAGGACGCAGCAGTAGGCCGTGGTCATCGCCACGATCGCTTCATCAGCCTGGGTCAAAAGGCAGTTTGAGGAGACCGATTCGGCCACCTCGGCGAGGGATGTTGCATAGCGGGCAGCGAGGATGAGTGCCCTTTCCGCCGCCTCGGTCGTGTCTGCCTGCCCGCCGGTTTCCTTCCAAGATAGTTTCTGTTTCACCCTCCTATTCCAAGCTCCCCTAATCGATTGGCTGGTATATCCACCAGGACCGTTCATCGGCGTCCCATCCAGAAGTGGAAAGAGATCCTCGTCCAAGCGCCTGCAAAAGTCTTCCTCCTTGTATCCCTGATTTTCGACTACGGACCGCAGGAGCATGGTTGTGATGATCCCCGCTTGGGAAGGTTGACCAGCTTTGAGTCCTCCATGGTAACGATCAGGCTTGGGATCGGTGTAATCGGTAATCCAATCACCATAGTCCTTCCGCATTTCGTCGAGGTCGTAATACCAGTGCGGCCCCAGAGCCAAGGCGTCTCCGATCAGTGCGCCCATGACGGCTCCAGCTGCCCGGTCTTTGAGTGAGGTTGATGCATTCATGATGATCGCGCCTTTGTGGATTCCAGATCAGAGTCCAGCCACCGCAGAAGGTTGGCTACATTCCAAATTGAGCAGTAGAGATTTTGGTCGGCCATGGGGGTGAGATTTATGGACAACTAACGGATCACCCTAAGTGTGACGAGTAGGGAATGGATGAGGCAACCAAGTGCTGCACATCACATCCACCGAAGAGGCCGTCGGATGTTTAAATTTTAAGACAGGCTCCTATCCGCAGTAACCCACTCGGGTAAGGGTCTATCCCTAGTATTTTCGCTTTTGGAGAGATTTACCCAAGCCTTGCAAGATCGGAAGCAGAGTAAGGCCCTGCGAGAGCTTTTCTTTTTGGCGCAGTGATTTTAGATGCAGAGCAAGGCCTCCAAGGGAAGCCGTATATCTTATACTGCGAGCGCAGTAGAACACGGCGCAGCGGTATCGGGCATACCGCAAGCGAGCAACAACACAGCTCTGCGCTAAAAGCGCAAGCTCTCCTCCTACAATAGTAGGAGAGCGGGTGCTTCGAGGAGCTTCCTCAACGCACCCATATACTCCGCGGCTACCGCCCCATCCACGACGCGGTGATCGCCACTGATCGTGATGGTCATGCGGCTGCCGATCTCGATCTCATCGCCATTAACGACCGGTTTCTTGACGATGGCTCCGATGGCCAGAATGGCGGCCTGAGGGGGATTCACGATGGCGAAGAACTGCTCAACCCCGTAGGCGCCGAGATTGGAAACAGTGATCGTTCCGCCGACATATTCCTCGGGCTTGAGCTTCTTGTCGCGGGCGCGGGTCGCGAGATCCTTGACCGAGGCGCTGATCTGCTCGAGCGAGAGTTTCTGGGCGTCGC
>Ga0302189_10002379_pt1 | contig 15073 bp, 12 predicted proteins | sample II_Bog_E2_2_FD_194551 | JGI IMG/M metagenome (GOLD analysis project Ga0302189, IMG submission 194551) | Peat permafrost microbial communities from Stordalen Mire near Abisko, Sweden - II_Bog_E2_2 | ecosystem: Environmental > Terrestrial > Soil > Wetlands > Peat | place: Sweden: Abisko...
TCAGAACGGTTTCGGCGGTCCAAAGCTCGCGTCCGTATTTGCAGGGGGTGTCTTCTCTCGAAGACTTGCAGGGGAAACTTCCCGGCGCAAAGTCAGAAACATGGGGTCCATATCAGAAGACAGTTGATGAGATTGGCGATACTCCAGTCAAGGGACCGGGCGGCGAGCCTACTACAATCAAGGCTTTGGAGTCCGAGCGCAAGCAACTGTCTGCTCTCAATCGTGGCTTGAAAACCGGGAACCCTGAATCTATGCAAGTTGCCCAGCAGAAGGGAATGAGTCAGGCTGAATTGCTTGACCGTGAGAAAGCGGTACAGGCCGCGCTCGACCCGCGCTTGCAAGAGGCGGGTATTGACCCGCAAGCAATCCGGCAGCAATTCGGACAGTTGAAAACCATCGAGGGGCGCATAGCGGGGAGAAGCACACTCGCAGAAAAGCCACAACCTTATGGGTTTGGGAAAATGGCAAATCTCAGCATTGAGCATCCCTTGCAAGCTCCCGCTCAAATACTTTCTGGCGCACGTGATCTTGTAGCTGGCCGTCCACTTTGGAGCGGTAAGCCCACAGATATTTCATTGCGAGAGGCGTTCCGTCCGGGCGGGGAAAAGCCGAATTTCGGCGAGTTCAAACCGGGCGCACCAATTACTTCGGTTCCTCCGCTGTTTGCGGCAGATCGCGGATTGGTGCGCCCAACTGAACCACTGGCGGCTCCCGATTTTATACGGAAGCCTAAGATCGACACATGGACAGGAAGGAACCAATGAAGCGCATTGCCATACTGACCGCCCTGATACTTGCCGCAGTTTCCGCCTTTGGGCAGGCTGCACGAGTAGACATCCCCTTACTGACTTCCGGGCCGAGCATTCCGATAACCGGCGGTCCATTGCCTCAAGCATTGTGGGTTGCGAACTCGCTTGTCTATGTTTGCACACATCCATCATCTACGCTGGCAGCTTGTCAAGCGGCTCCGATCACAACCTACACGGATTCTACAGAGGGGACGACGTGCCCATCGACCGAGCAGATGGTGCAGCTACCTGGGAATACTTGTACTGCATCATCGGGAGTGACCGCTAACGTGGGATTCTGGTATGGCGATGGAGTGTTTGATTATTGGATTGTGAGCAGCTACGGAACTTATGGTCCATTTTCCGGGAATAGCTCAAACTTCCCATCTTCCTGCGGAAACCCTATAGGAATCCCCTGTGGCGGCACGGGCGCGACCACGGCAGCAGGAGCGCTGGCGGAACTGGGTGGCGTGTCTATCACTGGCGCGGCGTTTACCGGCCCGGTAAGCATCAACAGCACGCTCTCAGTTGCCAACCTAACCAGCATAGGCCCGCGCTACGATGTAACCAATCCGCTATATGGCGCGGTGGGCAACGGCAGCACAGATGACACGGCGGCGATTCAGGCTGCGTTCAATGCGTGCTTCAATAATGCCGAAGCTCCTTTTGGCGGAATTATTGAGTTGCCTGGGCCTCATACCTACGTCATTTCTTCGACCATCAACGCTTGGGATGGTTGCCAGATCGAGGGAACTATCGGCAGCTCAGCAGGTGGCTATCAGCAACCAGAGATTCAATGGAACGGTCCCGCTGCCGGTGCTGTCTATGCCATCACGGCGGTGACTACAGGCACAGGCTTAACTCCGACAGTCAGCAGCCCTTACATCGCGGGCCAGACGAATAGGCAAATGCCATCTTATGCTACCCTCACAGCGACTAACACAGCAGCCGTTGGGAATTGGGTTTACATCCAAGGGTGTACCAGCACAGCAGGTCAGCCGCTCAATCACACAGTGGCACAGGTTTCCGCTGTAAATCTTTCTTCCAGCAGCATTACTGTCGGCTTGCCATTCCAAGTTGCAACGCTCTCGGCGTCTGATTCCTGCACAGCGACTGTTACCAACGTCGGCATAGCCTACGACGCGCAGGCTCGATACCAGCAAGCCAATACCAGTTTTGTTATAAGTAGCAATAGAGCACTAAGCAACGCTCTCGGCGTGGGCATCTATTTTGGCTCCCGCGTGGATACAGGGACGCGCGTCTGGAATGTGCAGGTTAGTGGCGCAAACCTCTATGCATACTACTTCGCTGGTGGTGGAATCAACGTGGACTTTGATAAAGGCTGGCGCGCGGATGCTATTGGGGAAGGAGCTACTTACTGGCGAGTTACGGGGTCGGACAGTGTAGATATTTCCAACGGCACCACAGACAACAATAGCTCCGCAGCATCAACCGAAGGATCTTCGATGGTGTTTGATGCTGGCGCTTGCGGCTCACTCTATAATAACTATTCCGCCATCATGACAACTAAGCACCTAAAAATTGAGGTCAACAAGGGCCTCAATCCGGGTATGGGAGCAATCACCTTGTATGACTGCCCAACTAACCCAAGACCGGGACAGTTGCAGATCAACGGCGATGGACTATGGATTGCACCTTATACAACGTCAATAGCAGGAGTGAACATCTCGCCTTTTGCTGTGATTCCGCCGAATGACTTGGCCATTGAAGTGAGCCTCTTAAACAGTATCATTCCGGAAGGAAATCAGACGACCAACTTCTCGCCGCGCTGGCTGGGAATGCCTTACGCGCAGAGTTTTGACAAGGCTGGTTACGCAGGAGTGATGCCTGTTTTCAGTTATATGCCGCCTCTAAATACCGCAAACTCAGCATATGGTCCGACCCAGTTTTTGAATGATACAAACTTCGCTGGAATTACATGGGCATATAGTACCCGCGCATCGATGATGCTCTACTCGGACACTGCATTTGCGGCGCTTCCGAATGGAACATCGTTGGCCGCTGGTCAGCTTATCGCTCCGCCCTCGTACTGGTTAGGAGCCAACGGCAAGCGGTACGCTCAGCAATCGGTTTATACGGCAGGAACCACAGGAACTCTGAACGGAGGGGCAACAACCTGCACGAAGCCAAGCTCAGGCGCGGGAACATTGCAATGCAACACCGCCGCAGGATTGATGCTAGGTCAGTATGTAACGTGGAACGGCCTCAGTAACCAAATCGACAAAATTGACGACACGGTAGACTCCGCAGCGCAGGTTTATCTCCAGACCAATCCAGCAAGCGGATCGAATCTGCCACTCACATTCACAGCTCCTGTGCTTGGGCCGGAGATGCAGCTTCCGACGAAGAGCGCGGCTGCTCCCACGACGCTGGCATGGTCACAAGGGGATACGGAGCAGAACTCAGGGGCCACGGCGAATGGAGTTGCGGCGTGGGTAAATGTAGCGGCCGGTACGCCAGGAACATGGGCCGGAATTCCGCTGGGAGATAGCAGCGGGCAGATCGCGGTATCTCAACTGGCACCCGCGTCTCTTCAGGGCACAGATACAAAGGTGCTAACGGCAGGAACAGTATCCGGCACAGGAATTACTCTTTGCACAGATGCGAATGGCGGCGCGACAACTTCAGGCTGTAGCTCTGGCTCATTTGTGACGAGCACTCCACATTGGTTGCAATACCTTGGAACCGGCGCGGATGGATCGTATGAGTACAGTTCGACGGCAAGCTGCACAACCGGCCCGACACACTGCGTAATCAACTGCACTTCGTCAGCTCCCTGCAATATCACGAACGGCGAAATACTTGCTACAAGTTTCCAGATAGATTCAGGGGCTTATGTCTACACCAGCATTGTCAGCAGCATGGGGTTTGTGGTTCATTCGCAGGGCGCGTGCAACCTCTACGGGACCATGCTTTTGAATGGGGTCAAGAGCACTTGGCCGAATACTAACAAAGGGATATGTGGTGCAAGCTCTGGCGGCTCCGGAGGTGGATCGGCTGCTGGTGCGAGCGGGGTAGCAAGTTATCCAGCGACAGCGGAAGCTGGCACTGGGCAGACCAATGGCGGTGCAGCCGGTGCATCAAGCGGCGGCAATGGAGGTAATGGCGCCTCTATCGCATCTCAGCTTCAACGGGCGTTGGCAGCAGACGGAGCGGGCGGACTGGATGGGCTATATTTGACTGGCGCAACCGGAGTACAAGGCGGCAGCACGGGCGGCGCGGGCGGTTATGCGGGGCAAGGACTGGTGATGTCTTGCGCTTCGATCAACGGGACTGGCGGCGTGATCGACCTCAGCGGAGCCTACGGGATGCCTCCGGCTGCAAACTCGACCGGAGCAGGCAGCGGCGGGGGCGGGGGCGTCGGGATGCTTTCTTCTCAAACGACTGTTTCGACGTGGCCGACGATCTATGCGGCGGGCGGACCGGGTGGATTGGTTACAGTGCCGGAGGCTCTTGGAACGTCAGGCAGTTGCACGACGCAGCCGAAGGCGACGCTGGGAGTGACGAGCGGGGCTTTGAATGGCACCTGCACGGTGGTGCAGGCGGGAGCGGGATGCGGCTCGGGCACGAACGTCACGTTCAACGTGGTCGGTGGAGGCGGAACGCTGGGCACCGGGACGGTGAATCCGACCTGGAGCGGCGGGGTGCTGGCCTCCTGCACGACGACGGCTGGTACTTCCACGGGCTACACGGCGGCAACGTATACGACGGCGGGCACCGGCGGAGATGGCGGGAATGGATGGTACGTGGAATTTGCGGGGTGGTAAGCAAAAGCGGCTTGGAACGCCGACTTTCACTCCCGATGAAACGGCTGGTTGGGTTCCTGGTTTCCCACCCTTGACGCAAAAAACGCGTCAAGGATGGGGCACCCAGCATTTGGGGCGCAGTGTGTTTGTTTGGCCGTAATAGGCAAGCGAGCCGGGTAGCACAGGATGACAGCCTTTTGCGAAATGTTCCTATCGGGCCGGATCCATCATTTCGCCAATCCGGATGAAATGGGGGATCCGTGGCGGAAAGAACGGAAGGATGCGCGGCTGCCGCAGAGGATTGGAATTTTTGCCCGGAGGCGCTGAACAGGGAGGAACTGGAGCGGTATGGGCAGATTCTGGATGCTCGTCCGGCGAGCCTGCATGGAAAAAGCGTGGGGATGGCGCTGGCCGCGCAGCTTCTGAAGGTGAGGATGCGCGAGGGCAAAACGGCGCTGCTGAAGGCGAATGCGGCGCAGCGGGCCTTCGAGCGGCGGCGAGGCGAGCGGAACATTGTGCTGAAGGCGCGGCAGATGGGGCTGACGACCTGGGCGGCGGCGCGATTTTTTCTGAAGACGATCACGCATCCGGGGACGCTGACACTGGAGGTTGCGCATACGCAGGAGTCTGCCGAGGAGATTTTCAGGATCGTACACCGGTTTCTGGACTGGCTGCCGGAGAATCTGCGCGAAGGGATCTTGCGGACTTCGCGGGCGAATGTGCGGCAGATTGTCTTTCCGGAGATCGATGCGCAGTACCGGGTGGTCTCGGCGGGCGACCGGAATGCGGGGCGGGGATTGACGGTGCAGAATCTGCACTGTTCGGAGCTGGCGCGATGGCCGGGAGACCCGGCGGAGACGCTGGCGGGGCTGCGAGCATCGCTGGCTCCTGGAGCGGAGCTGATTCTGGAGTCAACGCCGGACGGAGTGGGCGGATGCTTCCACGAGGAGTGGCGGAAGGCCGGCGAGATGGGGATGGTGCGGCATTTTTTTCCTTGGTGGATGGAGCGGCGGTATCGGGCGAAGGCGGTGGATGCAGGCAGCCTGACGGACGAAGAGTGCGATCTGATGGCGCGGAAGCGCCTGAATCTGGAGCAGATAGGCTATCGGCGGCAGATTCGGGCGGATTTTCGGGGGCTGGCGCGGCAGGAGTACGCCGAGGATGAAGAGAGATGCTTTTTGGCCAGCGGGGATTCGGTCTTTGAGCTTGAGGCGATTGAGGCGCGCTTGGCGGCGATGGCTCCTCCGGTGGAGGTGCGGCTGAATGGGGAGCTGGAGGTTTGGCTGCCGCCGCTGAAGGGCAAGGAGTACCTGGTAGCGGTGGACCCGGCAGGCGGCGGAAGCGAGGGCGACTACTCGGCGGCGCAGGTGCTGGAGATGGAGACGGGATTGCAGTGCGCGGAGTTTGCCGGACATGTGGGCGGGTTGGAGCTGGCGCGGCTGGTGACGGCGCTGGCCACTGAGTACAACCGGGCCTGGCTGGTGGTGGAGAGGAACAACCACGGCAGCGGAGTGCTGGCTCTGATCGAGTCGGTGTGCGGCTATGGGAAAATCTACCAGCAGGGGGGACAGGCGGGCTGGCTGACGACTTCGATGAGCCGGCCGGCGGCACTGGGGCGGCTGGATGCGGGGCTGGTGGAGCAGCCGGAGCGCTTCCAGAGCCGGCGTCTACTAGCCGAGTGCCGGAGCTTTGTGCGCATGCCGAATGGCGGGAGCGGGGCTCGGCCGGGGACGCATGACGACCGGGTGATGGCGATGGCGATCGGGCTGGGGGCGCGGGCGGAACTGCTGGGAAGGGCGAGTCGCTAGCTCCTAGCCTCCAACTTTCAGCTGCTGGCAAGTGAGAGGCCGGTTGAGGTTGGTGGTATCCCACCCTTTTCGCAACGAACGCGAAAAGGATGGGGCACGGAGCATTTGTGGCGCATCCGGAGAATCGTTTATTGCAGAAGGAACAGAGTTTGGGCTTTGAGCTAGAAGCTGGAAGCTGTTTTTCTGGGTCTGAGCGCTTAGAATTCGATAAAGGTTGCAGACGAGGCGGGGGAACGAAGTTGGCGGTTCTGGCGGTGCAGCAGATCCGACGGATGCGAGGCGGCGCGCAGGGCCAGTTGATGCTGGGCGCGGACGGGCACGTGTACGTGGTGAAGTTCCAGAACAACCCGCAGCATACGCGGGTGCTGGCCAACGAGTTTCTGGCCTCCAGGCTGGCGGCGGCGGTGGGGCTGACGGCCGCGGAGACGGAGTTGGTGGAGGTCTCCAACTGGCTGGTGGAGAATACGCCGGAGCTGGAGATGGACCTGGGCAAGACGCGGGTGCGCTGCCAGGCGGGATTGCAGTTCGGGTCGCGGTTTGTGGGCGGGCTGATGCCGGGCCAGGTGGTGGATTTCCTGCCCGAAGAGCAGATGACCGAAGTGAGGAACCTGGACGAATTCGCCGGGATCCTGGCGCTGGACAAGTGGACCGGTAATGCGAATGGCCGGCAGGCGGTCTTTCAGCGCAAGCAGCGGGAACGGCGCTACCGGGCGGTCTTTATTGACTTTGGGTACTGCTTTCACGCCGGGGAGTGGAAGTTTGAGGATGCGCCGCTGCGCGGGGTGTATTACCGCAATGATGTGTACCGGGAGATCAGAGGATGGGAATCCTTTGAGCCCTGGCTGACGCGGCTGGAGACCCTGGCGGCGGAGACGGTGTGGGCGGCGGCCAGCGAGGTTCCGCCGGAGTGGTACGGCGGCGACCTGAGTGAGATGGAAGCGCTGGTGGAAAAGCTGCTGGCGCGGCGCGGCCGAATCCGGGAGCTGATTACGGGGTTCGGGAAGACGGGGAGAGAGCCATTTCCGAAATGGGTGGAGATGAGGAAAAAAGGGGAAGAGGGTTGGAAAGAGGAGCGGTGGGGGACTAGCATGAGAGTGAATTGAGAGGCAGCTATCAGCCTTCAGCTATCAGCCTTGGAATTGGACAACATCGGCAAGCTGAGGGCTGAAGTTTGAAAGCTTACATCGATGAGTAGCAACAACCAGCGGCGAGCGTGCGAGTTTCAACTGCTTCGGTATGTGCCGGATGCGGTGAGGAACGAGTATGTGCATATCGGGGTGATCCTGCGCGAACAGCGCGGCCTCCAAACGAACAGTCCGGCGGCGGCCGGGCCTGAGCCTCCTCTGGTCCGTTTTACCCGCGACTGGCGGCGGGTGCGCTGCCTGGACCCGGAGGCCGACACCGCGCTGCTGGAGGGGATGGAGAGCGAACTGCAGAAGCGCTTCGCGGCCGATCCGGAGGGGAATCTGATGCGGCTGCTGAATGAATCGCTCTCGCTGAGCGTGCAGATGACCGAGGCCAAGGCCTATCTGGCGGAGAGCCTTCCGGCGGGGATGGAAGAGCTGATGCGGCTGTATGTGGAGCCGCCGGCTCGAGAAAGAATTCCGCGGCTGAGCGGACGCGCCGGCATTCAGGCGAAGATGCGGACGGAGTTCGAACGGGCCGGGGTGTGGGAGCTGCTGCGGAAGAGGATCGCGGCTTCGGAGTACACGCGGCCGGGGGATCCGCTGCGGATTGATGTTGGTTATCGGCCGAATGGGGTGATCCGCATGTTTCATGCGGTGAGCCTGGAGCCGGGCGTGGAGATGGCCAAGGTGCTGGCCTTCTCGGCGGCGGGATTGCGGGCCGGGGTGGAGCGGGTGGAAAAGGCCAGCCTGGAGCTGACAGCCGTGATTGAGCCAGCGGCGCGGCTGGGAGCGAGCGACGAGGAACCGGAACGGTTGGAGATGTACCGGTTTGGCGTGGAGACGATGGAGGAGCACCAGATCCAGGTGCTGACGACCTCGGACCTGGGGCGGGTGGCGGAGACGGCGCGGCGGGAGCTGCGGGTGTGAAAACGCAGCTAACAGCTTTCAGCTATCAGCTATAGATTGACAATGAATAGTTACAAGTCAAAGAAAAAAGTTAGCTGGAGTTTGCAGATAGTTTCTGGACTTTGTTGTAGGATTGGTTTTGTGAGTGAGAAGCTGGTATCTGCGGGCGGATAACTTCCAGTCTTCAGGTGATAGCTCAAACGGATAACTGTTAGCTGAAGGCTGTTAGCTGTCAGCTAGAAAAGGCATGGCTCTTTCCGGGGCCGTGCCTTTTTGTTTTTGGGGCGGCGGGAAAAGGAAGGTGCGCGTGAAGGTAGGAGAACAGTTGCGGGAGATCTGGCGGCAGGCGACGGGGAGCGGCCGCGAGCCGGCCAGCGCGGGAGGGTTGGAGGCGAGGGCGGAGGCGGAGCGCAGAACGCTGGCGCTGCCTTCGATTTTGAGTCCGGTCCAGTTTCCGGGCCAACTGCTTCCCAAGCCGACGCCGATGAATCTGCGCCGGTTTGCGGAGACGCCGGTGGTGCGCCGGGCGATCAACGTGATCAAGGACCGCATTGCGGCGATGGACTGGCAGGTGCGGGTGCGGCGCGGCGTGAAGGCGGGAGAATTGGACTTCGCGGAGCGCAAGCTGCGGGCGCTGCGCAGGACGCTGGAAGAGCCGAATGCCTCGGACAGTTTTCGCACTTTGATTGAACAGGTGATCGAGGACGCGCTGACGGGCGGATACGGGGCCATCGAGATGGAGCCGACCGGGGATGGGGAGCGGCCGGCGATGCTGTGGGCGGTGGATGGGGCATCGATCCGAATCAATCCCAGGTGGGATGGGCAGCCGGAGTCGCCGCGGTATGCGCAGACGCTGCCGGGACAATTGGAGTCGAGCGCGATCGATTTGCGCGACGATCAGTTGATGTATGTGCGGATGAATCCGCGCAGCTTTACGCCCTTTGGGCTGGGACCGCTGGAAGTGGCCTTCGAGACGGTGAATCAGTTTCTGAGCGCGCACCGGTTCGCGGGCAAACTGGCGGCCAATACGGTGGCGCAGTATGCGCTGTGGCTGAACGAGGCGACGCCCACGCAGCATGACCGGCTGATCCGCTGGTGGCAGGACGAGATCGAAGGAACGGGGCGGGTGCCGTTGATTTCGACCGAGCAGAAGCCGGAGGTGCTGCGGTTTGCTCAGGGGACGGATGCGGATATGCGGCTGGCCTGGCAGGAGTTTCTGATCCGCATGGTGGCCAACGCATTCGGATTGCCGCCGCTGATGCTGGGCCTGGAGGCGGATGTCAACAAGTCCACAGCCACGGAGATGACCGATGAGGCCTTCCGCGGGGCGATTTCGCCGTTGGCGATGCTGCTGGCCGGGCACATTACTCGTGATCTCTTCGACAAGTGCATTGGCTGGCGGGAGTTTGAGTTTGTCTTCAACGAACTGAATGCGAGGGACGAGGAGACAGAACTGGCGGTGCAGGTGCAACTGCTGCATGCCGGTGTGTTGACGGTGAACGAGGTGCGGGCCATGCGTGGGCTGGGACCGCTGGGGCAGGATGGGGCAGTGCAGTTGACGGGCGAAGCGGCGAGGGAGCAGACAGGGTAACGGAATTCAGCCCGGCCGCTGAGTGAAAAAGCATTGGCCGGGCAAGCGAAAGCAGATGGGCGGAGAGCGCATGCGATTGGAAGCGATGGCAGTAAGTATTCCCCAAATGGATGGGCACCCGAACCGGGTGGCGTTCGAGGGGGTATTAGCGATGGTGAATGCAGCCAGCGACAAGGCGCCGGCGGGGGCGCGCGGACACCGAGTGATGCTGATGCGCGAGGCCGCGGAGAAGGCGCTGCCCTCGCTGCTGGGCATGGCAGTGGACTATCGGCCGGGATGGGACGGCCACGACGCGCGGCGCAAGATCGGGTTGCTGACCGAGGCGGATATTGTCGGGCAGCGGCTGGTGGTTCGCGGATACCTGTATGCGCGGGACTTTCCCGAAGTAGCGGGGGCAATTCAGGCGCAGTCGCCCGAGTCGATGGGTATGAGTTATGAGTTGGCCGACGCGCGGGTGGAAGATATGCGGGCCGAGGTGTGGAAGCTGACCCGCGTGACCTTCACTGGAGCGGCAATCCTGCTCCGGGAGAAGGCGGCCTACCGGGCCACGAGCTTCCGCATGGCGTGTTAGCGGAACGGTATGCGGCCAAATCAGAAGGTTAGCAAAGAGGCTTCGCAATGCGAAGCCTTTTTTGTTAGCAAATCAGCGCGGTAAGTACGAGCCAAACAGTCAACAGAAAGGAGTGGCATGGAAAAGGAAGAGAGAGAGATCGCGGAGCGGCTGGAAGCCGCGACGAACCTGCTAGAGCGGACGCTGGGCTGGCTTGAGGAGCGGCAAGGCGCCTTGAGCGGCGAAGTGGAACGGATTTCTGCGACCGTCGAACAGAGCCGGCGGGAGGCGGAACTGGCGGAAAAGCTGGCTTCGGCCGAACGGGAACTGGCGGAATTGAAGGCTGGGTCTGCACAGAATGTGTTGAGTCCGCTGCGCAGGACGCTGCCCTCGACAACCAGCGAGATGCTGGCCAAGCACGGCATCGGCGAGGGTCCAGTGGACGTGCGGACCCTGGATGCGGCATTGGCCGGATTGAGCCTCGAGCAGCGCATCGCGGTCAAAAGCCAACTGCTGCGGGCAGGCGCAATCACGTAAAGGCAGCTTTCAGCTTCTAGCTACTAGCTTCTAGCTAAAAGCTGGGGAGACTCGGTCAGGATGATTGCAACAGACCGGGACAAGCGGCGAGAAATCAATTCGGGAGCCAAGAAAAACCCGGAGAATACTCTGCCGGAAACGTGTAAAACCACCGCTCAGATAGAAAATCTGACAGCTAGAAGCTAGTAGCTGGAAGCTGTTCTTCGAGCAACGACAGGCCCCATGGAGGGGGCGGAAAGAGCCTATGAACGCAACCTTTGCAGACATTCACGCGGCAGCAGATTATATCGGGCCTGGCGCCATCGAAGTTCCGTTGTATCAGACCGAGATTTTCGACATCTGCCGGCGTTCGAGCCCCTTCGGGCAGCGCATCAAGCAGGTACCGGCGACCGGGCATCCGTCGCGGTTCTTCGAGGAGACGGCGATCCCGAATCCGGGAACGTCGGGCTTCGTCAATCCACGCAGCATCGTGCCGGTGGTGGTAAGCCCGACGCGGGTGGAGCGGAGCGTTCCGCTGAAGGCGATCGTTTCGCAGATCAATTACAACCTCTTCGACATCGAGCTGGGCGACCAGCAGAAGCAGTTCGCCTATCTTCAGGCCAAAGACCTGGTGGATACGGTGAGCGGCGTGATGGTGGCGCACGATGTGGCTCTGTGGAACGGCAACGACACCAGCCTGAGCACGCCCACGACCACGCAATACATGGGCGCGATCGGACAGATTGCAGCCGCCGGCGGCCTGACGACAACCATCGGCACCACGGCTTCGATTGTGGACGGAATCAAATCGGCAGTGGCGCAGATGGTGGCCAGCAATGGCTTCCATGTTCGGCCCACAGCGATCTACGCCAACCCGGTGCTGCTGGACCTGATTGACCGGGAAATGAAAACCGAGTTCAACGTGGTGCTGAATACCGACAACATCACGGGTGGAGTCCGGGTGAAGATGCTTTCGACGCAGGCGGGCGATCTGCCGCTGATTCCGGATTGGAGCCTGGGTTACACGGGCACGCCGGGATCGGGCACGGCGGTTCTTCCGGCCTACATCGTGACCGAGGATCTGATCGAGTACCACTGGCTCGGCGATCCGACGCCGCGCATCTTCCAACTGGGGCTGCCGAACTCGCTGGCTTACCAGTATGTCGCGGTCAAGTTCGGCGCCATCGTGGTCAAGGGCGCCAACTACGCGCATTACCAGGTGCTGGTGGACCGGTAGATGGAAACCAGGGACTGAGGGACTAGGGACTAAGGGACTAGTCCCTCAGTCCCTAGTCCCTGTTTTTTGAAAGGAAATGGCATGGCATATCTGCAGCCAGTGGATTACCCGAATTATGGATTGCCGGCAGGCACGACGGCGGACTGGATCACGGCCGCGACGGCATTGATCAACAGCTACTGCAGGCGGCCGGACCTGAACGTGATCCAGTACACGGAGCGGCTGCGGCTGGTGAGCGGAGCGCAGACGGTGTACCTGAGTTATTTGCCGCTGACGCCGCTGGGATCGGCCACAACGCCGATCATCAGCATCGAAGGACGCTACACGAGACCGCGGCGCGGAGAAATTCCGAACGAGGCGTTGTTTGAGATTGCGCTGGCATTTTCTCTGCCGGGGCAGTGGACGGCGATCGATCCTAACTCCGTGGACTTTGACCCCAACACCGGGGAGTTGACGCTGCCATGGAATGTGCTGGGGCTGCCTTACAACGAGGTGGCGGTCACTTATACGGCCGGCCTCGCGACGATTGGCGACGACGTGAAGACGGCGTGCGCGCAGATTGTGCGCAATGCGCAGTCGACGCCGGCGCTGAACGCGAGCAAAACCAAGATCGACACAATGCAGATGCAGTATTTTTCGAGTTCGCTGGTGGACGAAACGGTGCAAGCCTGGCTGCGTCCCTACATTGCGAACAGGCTGGGGTGAGTGATGAGCGATACGGGGGCGCGCAACCCAGTGGGAGCGCCGCGGATGCTGGCCGATGCCCTGCTGCGAAGCGTGGCAGGAACCACGGCCCTTCTGCGGGTGACGGGTACAAACACGGATACCAGCCAATCTGAGGTGGGGCTGGTGGCAACGACTTTTGCCGAAGTGGTAGTTAGCCCGGTCGTGATGCGCAAGCTGAGGCCGGACTGGCAGGAGCATGGCGAGTCAAAGTGGGAGCTGCTGGTATCGGCGACCGGAGTGCAGCAGCAGGTGAATGCGCTGGACCTCGAATCGGTCCAGTCTCTTTTTGCAATGACTCTGGCGGTTACGGTGGCGGGACAGGATTACCTGATTGAGTCAATTGCTGCCAACGAAGCCTTCGGCCAGGTATATCTCTACCGGCTGCTGTTGCGGGAAGCGCGTCAGCAGGCGGTGTAAGAGCAGGGATCAGGGGTCAGGGATCATGATGCGCAATCAATGGCCGAAACCGAGTTTCCGACCCAATGGCGGCTGTTTGTCAACGAACATTGACCCGGAAAGGTGAATGGGAAGCAAGGGAAAGTGATCAAGGAGAGGTTTTACTGATCCCTGATCCCTGACCCCTGATCCCTGTCTTCTTATGCAGAATGCGAAAGACTCGTTTTATATGGCGCTGCGCGCGCGTTTGGCGGCGATCAATCCGGAGCGGACGATCCTGCTGCGTAACGCAGTGCGTCCCGGGATTTTGGTGGAGGAGGCCGAGGCTCCTTTCAGTCAACTTCCCAGCGACGTGTTTGTTCTGCGCTGGCTAAGCCTGGGCGTTGATTTGGATCTCGGTTCCACGATGGTGGCCGAGCAATGCGAGATGATCTATCAGACCTGCGGAACGCAAAGCTTCGGTGGGCTGGACCGCGGCCGGTCCTTAAGTGAAATGGACGAGGAACTGGCGGCAATCCTACAGCCTTTCTATACTCCCAAGCTCAATTACACGACAACGCCGCCGGCAGCGATGCTGACAAAGGTGTTTTGGGATGAGCCGGAGTTTGGACCGATCGCGATCCAGCGGGACCAGCTGAGCCGTTCCGCAAAAGTTATGGTTTACAGCTACCAGGAGCAGGGGGAGTAAATGGCGACGACTTGGTATTCGGCTCCCGCTCCGGTGGCGCGGCGGGTTCGCGGTTATTTCGCGCCGGTAAACCGGGCGGCGCAGACGCCAGTGCTCTTTGATCCGTCGGAGCAGGGCGGTTTCAGCCTGGAAGCTCCACCGGCTCCGTGGATCAGCCTGGGATGGATTCAAGAGTTTACACGCAAGCCGGGAAGTAAGACCGCCGCTGTGTTGACGGGCATTCCGGCTAGCACGCTGGAGCAGGTGCGCGAGACTCTTGAGGCGCAGGTTAGCTTCGAGTTTCTAAGCTGGACTAAGCTGACCATGGCTTTGGCCACAGGCTCACAGCACATGAATCTGCTGGCTCCCGCAAGTGGCGCAGCCCCAGGCGCGGATGGCGCCCAGGCAACTACAGCGGTAACGACACTTAGCGGATCGACTGCGAGATTCGTAGCATTGGCCTCGACCGACGCCGCAACATTCTCGGCAGGCTCGATCATCGCGCTGGACGCGGATTACACGGGGCAGACCGGCTTTGTGGGTACGCCGGTATCGGGAGCGTATGTGCGGCAGGCACTGACCGATGTTAACTACATCCGGCGCGTGACCTTCAACGTAGCATTTGTATCGCAGGTAACTTCGGCCGGGCTAACGCTTGCCGGTCCTTTGCCGGGCGGTGCTCCGGCGGCCGGATCAAAGTTACAGGCAGTCAGCGGATTTGTGGATCGCGAAGGCGGCTGTTTTTATCAGGAGTGGTCGGCGTTGTTTGTGATGGAAGGCAGCCAGGGAGAGCGGATCTTCTTCCACTATCCACGCCTGCAGACCATGGCCAGCGCGCAAGAAGCCGCATTGCCGCTGGACAGCAAGAATACGAGCGGGCTGGCGCGGGTCTTGCTCAAAGGACAGTTTCTGGCGCTGCCCGTGACCGATCCACTGGATGGGGAACGGATTGTCTGTTACCGGAGCTTCTTACCCGCGGCGAACGCACTGGTAT
>Ga0302189_10002390_pt1 | contig 15034 bp, 14 predicted proteins | sample II_Bog_E2_2_FD_194551 | JGI IMG/M metagenome (GOLD analysis project Ga0302189, IMG submission 194551) | Peat permafrost microbial communities from Stordalen Mire near Abisko, Sweden - II_Bog_E2_2 | ecosystem: Environmental > Terrestrial > Soil > Wetlands > Peat | place: Sweden: Abisko...
TTTCTGGGTGGACGAGCGCTGCGTACCGCCCGACGACCCCGACTCAAACTACCGCATGACCCGCGAGGCGATGCTTGACCTTGTGCCGCTGGCGCCAGAGCGGGTGCACCGCATGGAGGGCGAGCTGGAGCCTGATGCGGCCGCCGCGCGCTACGAGTCGCTGCTGCGCAATGCGTTTCGGCTTGAGGGCGCTGATACGCCACGGTTCGACATAATCGCGCTCGGCATGGGGCCTGACGGCCACACCGCATCGCTGTTTCCGCACACCGCGGCGCTTGGAGAGACTGGCCGGCTGGTGGTGGCTAATCATGTTCAGAACAAAGACGCCTGGCGGGTGACGCTTACCTGGCCGGTCATCAACCAGGGAGCCAGCGTTTTCTTCCTGATTGGAGGGGCTGACAAGGCAGAGATTCTGAGCCGGGTGTTCACCGGACCGCGCGATACCGACACATTTCCCAGCCAGCTTATTCGACCCGCGAGCGATATACTTACTCTGATTCTGGACAAGGCTGCGGCCGCGCTGTTGCCCGCCACTGACGGGACTGGGCGCGGCGTTTTTGAGAGGAACGAATGATTCTTGCGGGCGATGTAGGCGGCACCAAAGTTCACCTGGCACTTTACGAATTTACTGACGGCAATCTGAAGCATATTCGTGATCATCAGTACCCGGCCAAGGAGTACTCCGGCCTGGAAGAAATTGTTAAAGAGTTTGTTGTCAGCGAAAAGGTGACGTCGGCATGCTTTGGGGTGCCCGGACCTGTGCGCGACGGACGCCTGCGGCTCACCAACCTGCCCTGGACCCTGGACAGCCGTGACTTGGCGAAAGATCTCGACATTAACTACGTTTTTCTGATCAACGATTTGCAGGCTAATGGTTACGGTATTGCCGAATTGACCCCGGACCAGATCTGCACGCTGAGCGAAGGCGATTCAAGCCAGATCGGCAACCGTGCGCTGATCGCTGCCGGCACCGGGCTGGGCGAGGGTTTTCTGGTTTGGGACGGCCGCCATTACACGCCCTATCCATCAGAGGGCGGGCACACCGATTTTGGCCCGCGCAACGAAGATGAGATCGACCTGCTCCGCTTTCTGCAGCAAAAATACAACGGCCGCATCAGCCACGAGCGGGTGGTGAGCGGCATGGGGATCACCAACTGCTATAACTTTCTTCGCGAGGTTCGCGGGCTTGAAGAGCCTGCATGGCTGGCCGAGCGCATGGCGGCCGAAGATCCCAACGCCGTGATCACCGAACTGGCGCTCAAAGCCAAGAGCGAGATCTGCGAAAAGGCTCTGGACATGTTTGTCTCGGCCTACGGCGCCGAGGCCGGTAACCTGGCGCTCACGACTCTCTCGGTCGGCGGACTTTACGTTGGCGGCGGCATTGCTCCGCGCATTATTGAGAAGATGAAGGACGGCACCTTTATGAAGGCGTTTACCGACAAGGGCCGCTTGAGTCAGTTGCTGGTGAACATGCCGGTGCGCGTGATTCTCGAGAGCCGGACAGCGCTGATTGGCGCGGCTGCTTATGCTGAGGCGCGCGCGGCGGAGTTGAGTGGTGTGTCTCCGCGGGCTGCTTCGGTCAAATTCTGATCGAGGATCTGCACGGTTGGTTGAGGTTAGTGTTATCCCACCGTAAACGCCAAAAGCGCGTTTAGGATGGGGCACCCACAGCCTACTGGTTGGTGACTGGTTCCAGCGCGATCTCGATCTTTCTTTCGATTTGGTGTGGTTCTGGCGGGCCGCACTGCGTGAGGGCCTGGTCGTCGCAGGTGCGGTGGATGGTCTTCACTAGGTTGTCCATTTTGCCGGCCAGAATCTTTCCATCGGCCAGGCTCACGGTCAGGTCAACGGTGAAGTTCTCCTGCCCCACGGCGGCGCCGAACTTGCCATCCTGCTGCTTCACCACTTCAACCCAGTTATTCGCGATATCTCCCACGGGTGTTTGCATCCATGCGCCCGGCATGGGAATCTGCGGCTTCACGGGCGGCACATGCTTTACTTCGAGCGTTGCCGTGCCCGTGGCAGCGTCAACCGATTTCAAAGTGAAATCGAAGTCGATCGAGCTTACGCCTGTGATCACCTGCGTTCCGTCGGCCCACGAGCTAGGCGTGCCCATTTTGAAGTAGTAGTGATCGCCTGGTTTCTTCACGAAGCCCATCATTGAGGGCAGCCACAAGTCTACGTAAAACGTCATCAGGTCGGTGATGGGCCCAATCAGTTTGGGATCGACCTTGCTGAGATCCGGAATCGAAGGTATGAAGCGGGGATCGAGCGAAAGCTTCTGGCGGAAATCGGTCATCGCCGGCGCCATGGTGTACGGCTTGCCGTCCGACGTCATGTCGGTCCAGCGGTATTCTTCAAACCAGGCGCCGTGGTCGTTTTTCTTCACCGTTCCCTCGGCGCGCAGCGTGTATTGCCATTTCTCGTTTATGCCGGTCATTTTGTAGACCAGCGTTTCACCGTCTTGATAGTGGCGGTGCAGTGGGTTGGCGGGTACCGGAGACGCAGCGGGCGCGGCGGAAGCCTGCGCGCCCAGCCACGCGGGTGAGGCGCAAAAAATCAGAGCGAGTGCGGCGAATTCTTTCTGCATATAAAGCCTCCAGAGACTTTGCTGGCTGACTCGCACGGATATTTGTGGCGCTACTTCGCCGCTTTTATCTTTTCGGCCGCAAATTCCCGGTAGACTTCGCACTGTGCGGCGCGCATGGGCTTGGTGCTCATCACGCCGTCGCCGCTTTGGGTGAACTGCATGTAAGTCCGCGCTGTATGTAAATCGGGCCATAACGGGGTCGAGCTGCCGTTGGGATTGCCGTTGCGCGCGAAGTTAGCCCAGTAAGTTTCAATCATCTCGGCAAGTTTTGTGTCGACCTCGCCAAAGGCGCCCGCAATGTTGCCAGACTTCGGAAAATATCCCCACACGTAGGGCAGATCGGAGGAGTGAACCGCGCCCTGCGCCTCCTGCCCGGGAATCGCGTGATCGAGTTCATATTCGTAAGTCGGGTTCTCAGCCCCGGCTTGCCATAGCGCCTCGCTGGCGACGGGGCAGTGGAAGCTGATGTCGGCTGTCCATTGTTGGCTGGCAGTGCCATACAAGGGGTCGGTCGGCTGATTCACTTTTCCCTGCGCGTCGGGAGTCAGTCCGTAGACAGCCTTCACTTTCGCGGCCAAACTGCCGGCCTGGCGATCAATGTCGTTCAGCAACTGGTCGGTTGGCATGGCGTTGCCGAATTCCATCGACGTGGTGCCGATCAGCAATGGGACTCTTGCCTCCTGGCCGGCCGCAAATACTTTATCTGGCCGCTCGCGAAGCACCCATCCGTCAACATCGGGGCCGACAAAGGGGAATCCCATAGCGCGACGGCCCAGCTTCTGAATCAGGTCTTTCGCGCTAATCTTGCGCGCAGCGGCAATGCCCTCTGCATCCGCCGGTAGATTCAGCGCAGCAATTGACTCAACTCCGTTCTTTTCCGCATCGGCCAGCGCCGGCACGGGAGAGGTGGAGACTGCGCCACTTTCGCAAATCGCTTTCTGGAAGAGCCCGATCGCAAGCGGCGATGTCATCAGCATTCCGGTATCCATTGAACCGGCCGACTGACCGAATACAGTGATGCTGCGTGGGTCGCCGCCGAACTTTGCAATGTTGTCGATTACCCAATGCAGAGCAAGAATCTGGTCCATCAAGCCGTAGTTGCCCGATGCGTGATGCACCGATTCGCGGGTGAGTTCAGGATGCGCAAAAAAGCCGAAGACGCCCATGCGGTAGTTGATGGTTACCGTGACCACGCCGTGGTTGGCGAGGGTGCCGTCGTTGTAGAGCGAGCCCCCGCCCGATCCGCCGACATTGGCTCCGCCGTGGAGCCAGAACATGACAGGCAGCAACTGCCTTGCCGGCCAGACTGGTGTGACGACGTTCAGGTAAAGGCAGTCCTCGCTGCTATCCGCGGCGTCTGTCTTGTTCCAGTCACCGAGAACGGGCTGTGCGCAGGGTGCGCCATACTTCGAGGCATTGCGAACGCCGCTCCACGGCTTGGCGGGCACGGGCACACGCCAGCGCAGGTCGCCCACTGGCGGTTCGCCGTAGGGAATGCCGAGGAACTGCGCGCCTCCGCCTGCGCGCGGCAAGCCGCGAAGCTGGCCAGTGGTGGTGGTGACAACTGGTGCCTCGGGATGGGTGCTGGGAGCCTGAGCAGGAATCAGCCCAGGGGTCGACGCGATAAACGAAACGGCGAAGACGCCGAATACAGCGACGAATTTGCGGTCGGTTTTCATGGGTGATTTCAACCTTTTCTTGCACGAAGCTGAATTTTACCAGTGCCCGTTACGCAAGGCTGCAACCGCCGCCGTATTCTGTGGATGCGGCGACATGAGCTTCAGCTACTCCATTGGCGCCCGGGTGTACTCCTTTGCCAGTTTGCGCGAGCTGCTGGCTAAGGCCACCCCTTTGCGCAGCGGAGACGTGTTGGCCGGCGTTGCGGCTGCCACCGCCGAGGAACGCGTTGCCGCGCAATTCGCCCTTGCCGATCTGCCGCTGGCGCATTTTTGCGACGAGCAGGTTGTGCCTTACGAGACGGACGATGTAACGCGGCTCATTGTCGACACGCACGACGCCGAGGCATTTGCGCCGGTGCGTTCGTTTACGGTGGGCGAACTGCGCGACTGGCTGCTGAGTGACGAGGCGACGGGTGAGCGGATTGCTTCGCTCTCGCCCGGTCTCACGCCTGAGATGGCCGCAGCAGTAAGCAAGCTGATGCGCGTGCAGGACCTGATTGCCGCGGCTCGCAAGATTCACGTGGTCACGCGCTTTCGCACAACGGTGGGGCTGGCAGGAAGGCTGAGCGCGCGATTGCAGCCCAACCATCCTACCGATGCGCCCGCGGGGATTGCCGCGGCGATTCTGGATGGGCTGCTGATGGGCTCGGGCGACGCGGTTATCGGCATCAACCCGGCGGCTGACAACTTAGAAGGCACAACCGAGCTCCTGCGCATGATCGACGCCCTGCGGCAGCGTTTCAGCATTCCCATGCAGAGCTGCGTGCTGGCCCATATCACTACGCAGCTGGCGGCTCTTGATGCGGGCGCGCCCGTCGATCTGCTCTTTCAATCGATTGCCGGGACGGAGGCCGCGAATCGCAGCTTTGGAGTTTCTCTTAAACTACTTGCCGAGGCGAATGAGGCGGGCCAGGCATTGCACCGCGGCGCAGTTTGTGCCGACGGCTGCGTTGGCCAGAATGTGATGTACTTTGAGACCGGGCAGGGCTCGGCACTTTCGGCGGGTGCGCATTATGGGGTCGACCAGCAGACGCTCGAGGCTCGCGCCTACGCTGTTGCGCGGCACTTCAATCCCATGCTGGTGAACACGGTGGTGGGTTTCATCGGGCCCGAATACCTCTACGACGGAAAACAGATTATCCGTGCGGGACTTGAAGACCATTTCTGCGGTAAGCTGCTCGGCCTTCCCATGGGCTGCGACGTTTGCTATACCAATCACGCCGAGGCCGACCAGGATGACATGGATACGCTTCTGACGCTGCTGGGCACGGCGGGCGTGAACTACATAATGGGCGTGCCGGGCGCCGACGATGTGATGCTGAATTACCAGAGCACCAGTTTTCACGACGCGCTGTATCTACGGCGGGTTCTGGATCTGCGGCCCGCGCCCGAGTTTGAGGCGTGGATGCAGGGCGACGGCTTTGCGCGGCTGGCGCTCGAAGCACGCAATCCTGAAGGGCTGCCTGAAAGGTTGCTGACGGCATGAGCGACGATGAACGCGACCCGACGCCGGTACTAGATACAAACCGCCTGCGCGCACTTACGCCGGCCCGCGTGGCGCTCGGCCGCACCGGGGTGAGCCTGCCCACGCGCGCGCGTCTCGACTTCGACCGCTGCCACGCACTGGCGCGCGACGCTGTTCATGCGCGGCTCAACTCGGCTGCGCTGGCAGCGGAAATCGAAAGCGGCATTCGCCCGGAGGTGCTTCAGTTGCACTCGGCGGCGGCAAGCAGAGCAGAGTATCTGCAGCGGCCTGACCTGGGCCGCAGGCTCAATGAGGCCAGTCGCGCGGTTCTGGGTGATCAGCCCACGGATGGAGTGGACGTGGCTTTGGTTATCGCCGATGGGCTGTCTGCATTGGCCGTGGAGCGGCACGCCCCGGCGCTGCTGAACGAACTTTTGCCACGACTTTCGGACTACCACCTTGCCCCGATCTGCATTGTGGAGCAGGGACGAGTAGCAATCGGCGACGAGATAGGCCAGGCGCTGAATGCGCAGATTACAGTTGTGCTTATCGGCGAGCGCCCGGGGCTAAGCTCGCCAGACTCGCTTGGCGTATACATTACGTGGGAGCCGCGCTTGGGCCGCGTGGATGCCGAAAGAAACTGCATCTCGAACATTCGCGCAGAAGGTTTGAGTTATGCGCAGGCAGCGGGGCAGCTTGGCGCGATTCTTGGTGAAGCGCGGCGGCTCGGATTGACCGGTGTTGAGCTGAACCGCTCGCGTGAAAAGTCGCTATGCGGAGCGGGAGATCACGAAGGCGTCGCTCAGGGGCTAAAGCCCAGATCATTTTGATGGCGATTTTCGGCACGACTAAAGTCGTGCCCTGTTACAAGGCGCCTGTTTCCTGAGCCTGAGCGAGTTTTTCGGCAAGGGGTGAATCCGCAATTGCTTTCACTTCAGGAAGGTTAAACCGTGTATCGATTGCTGGGCCGTTGGTTGCTGCGTTTGATTCTGGCGTTCGCTGTTTGTTTTGTGGCGGCGTGGGTCGGCGATTTTACTCTCTTCGAACTGCGCGGCAAGCCCACCTCAACCGTCACCGTCAGTCGCTACATGGGCGTTCCGCTCAAGGGCCAGAAAGAGGAGTACGACTATCTCGGCACTGCCGATGTGCCTTGCTCCCGCTCGCTCTTTCCCCAGGGCGGCAATGATCCCTGCTGGCATTTGCGCCGCAATCCGAATCAGTGGGAGAACTTGTAGGCGGATGCCGTGGGTTCTGCGAAGTGGATGTAGCCGGAAACACGCGGTTTGCGCGTCACAACCGCCCGTGACGCGAATCACGCCCCTGAATTCAAAAGCGGGACTAGCATCGTTGAATCTTTGCTAGAGGTGCAACCCTATGTACAGCCGCACTCAAAACGACAATGGCAGCTACAACACCCGCTGCCTCGACTGCTTCATTACGATTGCTTCCGCGGTTGAAACGGAGCGGGAGCTGGACCGGATTGAAGTGAATCATGTTTGTCCGGAGAAAGCGCTGTCGCAACTACTCGCCGAACGGATCAATATAACGACGCACGCAATGCGGAATTGATCGCTGCCTTAGGCTTTCGCAAACCTGGATCGCAGGCGCTACTGTTTTGATCCGGTTTCGAGTAGAACGAAGGAATTTCCGTCTTCGTCCCGCACAAACACAATCTTGCCCTGAAGCGTTGCGTTCACCCCCAGCTTTTTGAGCTGGTCGGCAGCTTTGCGAGCGTCGGGCACGGGGAAAAGGATTTGTGGCTGGCTGGCCGCAGCAGCCCGGCTAAGCTCCACGCGCATGTACGGCGCTCCAGGGGTGGCCAGGTGAACAGCGTTGCCCGATTGTTCGGTCTCAAATCCCAGGCCGGAGTAGAAGTCCGTCATTACACCTAGTTCTCGCACCGGCAATACAAAGCCAGTAATGGCGTTTGAGATGCGGCCCGCGCCCAGGTGCTGCCCGCTGTCGAGCGTGTAACGCGAATCGGGCACGTATTGCGTAAAGGCAATTATGTTGCCGCTGGGATCTTTCACGGTGAAAATCAGGTTGCCGGTGTCCGCTTTTCTTACCGGCGTAGGCGAAAGGCCTGCAGATGTGTAGAACTTTTCGAGGGCATTGGCGTCTCCAGCTTCAAAGCAGACGTGCATCCAGCCGAGCGGCTGCTTGGGGTCGGTTCGCGAATAGACTTCAACGAACTGGCGGTCGTTGATCTTCACAAACACTTCGAGCGCATTCGGACCCTGCGTAGTTGTAAAGGCCTTTTCGAATCCCAGTTTGCCGAGAAAGGCTACTTCCTTGTCGACGTCGCTTGCTCGCAAAGCAATGTTCGCAATGCCTGTAATGCCGCTACCGGGCGCCGGTGGCTGCGCAACCACGCTCAAAGTGCCGGCAAAAAGAGCCGCGCCGGCCGCAATTAGAGTCAATCGCAATTTATTCATTCCGCACCTCTATAACATCTTTAAGTTTTGATGCGGCCTCAGGCCCCTATTGCCTGTTCTCTAGTGCCTATTGCCTGCTTTTTCACCGTGCCAGCCAGCCGCCGTCGACCACCAGGATGTGTCCGCTGATGTAATCGCTGGCGCTGGAGGCAAGAAAGACCGCTGCGCCGGCCAAATCTTCGGGAGTTCCCCAGCGGCCTGCGGGAATGCGGTCGAGAATTTGCACGGAACGCACGGGATCTTTCTGCAGCACGGCCGTATTGTCAGTGGCCATGTAACCGGGCGCGATAGCGTTTACGTTTACGCCTTTGCCTGCCCACTCGTTGGCAAAAGCCTTGGTGAGCTGGCCCACTCCGCCCTTGGCAGCGGCATACGAAGGCACGTTGACGCCGCCCTGAAAAGTGAGCATCGATGCGATGTTGATGATTTTTCCATGGCCTTGCGCCAGCATGTGCCGGCCGGCGTGCTGCATGAGGCGGAAGACGCTGGAGAGATTGACCGCAATCACCGTCGCCCAGTCTTCTTCTGGGTGGCTGACGGCCGGGGCGCGGCGAATGGTGCCCGCATTGTTTACCAGAATGTCGATAGAGCCAAAGTGGGCCACGGTTTCTTCAACTAGCAGCGCGCAGGCTTGGGCGTCGCCCACATCGCCAACCAGGCCGAGTCTCGGCACGCCCAGCACGGCAAGATGTTGAAGCGTGTCATCGGGCATTCGGCTTGAGCCGTGCACGGCCACGTTTGCTCCGGCTTCAGCCATGGCGAGCGCAATGCCGGCGCCAAGCCCGCGCGATGAGCCGGTGACGAGCGCGGTTTTACCTTTGAGGTTGAATCGATCGAGAATCAGGGTGCGGTCCTTTCAGATTGTTGAGCTCAAGTCCGATTGTAAGCAATCGGCGACGGGCTCGTTGCCGGCGAGCAACGAGCCCATCACGAGCAAAGGGCCCATTAATCGATGACCTCGACGCGGCGGCGACGGTAGACCGTATGACTGCCTCCACCCCAGGCGATCAGGAGCGCGATTACGTGCAGCAGGAACCACATGGTGATGCCCTGGTCCTGGTATATCCAGAGCAGGATAAGGATGCGGGGGATCAGTAACGCGACGATGGCCGGGATAATGCCGACCGTCGACGGAATGAAATGGGGAATGCTGTGCTGGAACCATGCGACGGCGATGGAGATGCGCGGCAGGAAGAGCGATAGCACGAGAAACCAGAAGGGAATTTCGTGGATAGGGAGAGTGAGCGAGAACTTCATCGAAGGATCCTTTCGTGCGGCTGAGGCTTCGAATAATGACTCTTTATCCGGTTCTCATGCCGCCACTTAGGAATTCGATGCGTAAAAGCTGAGTTCCGGGCGCCCGGTCGCCCACTCGCCAACTAATCTGAGTCTCAGCGGGCCTGCCAGATCGAATGAGCTGCGCTACCCCATCCTCGCCACTTCTCTAAGCTGGTGGGCAACAGCTTCGAGAAATGTCTCAACGCTCGCGCCTTCCGGAATCGTAAGACCGCTCTTGGCGCAGATTGCCGCCGCGATCTTCTGGGCCAGCACGGCTCGCACGCTGAGTTCCATATCGAGCCGGCGGGCGAAAAAGCCTTCAAGCACCTGCAGGTCGGTGCCGGTGAGTTTGGCAAGAGAGGGAGTGGGCAACACCACGCTCAGGTGTGGCGGCGCCATGGGCGAGTTCTCAGCCGCCGGCAGCACAAATGTTGAGGCGGTAAATGTGCGGTTGCCCATTTCGCCCCAGTGCGGAGTATCGATCTCGCGGTCGTGCACCACCAGCGTGCCGGCAACCATGTCGCCCAGACGCTGATTCTGCTTGCTGAGAAAGATGGAGATAACTCCAACTGCGTAAACGCCCGGCAGGTAATCGACGAACCGAACCAGGTTGCGTGCCAGCGACTCCAGAAAGCTCATGGCCCGGCCGGAGCGGTGAATCACGCGGATTTTGACGGCCCGCTTGCCGGGAGTCCGGCCGTTCCAAAAGGCTTCGAATATTGCAAAGTAGCCCCAGTTGGCCAGGAAAATGAGGATGAAGACGAAAGCCATGATCCAGTTTTCAGACCAGTGCGCGAAAACATGCACTGCCGCAAACACCACGATGAGAATCAGGGACAGGACAAATCCGCCGACAATCAGAATCAGATAGTCCACCAGAACGGCGATAAAGCGGCTGCCGATTCCGGCGATCGGCATCTCGATGGAAACGAGCTCGGGTGTGTCGATGTTAAGCTGGTTTGAAATCGGATCGACATTCAGGCTCATGGCTCAGATTCTCTCAAATCGCTGGCTTGAAAAACGGCGCCCTTACTGGGAGCGGCTTTCGAAGCTGCTTGCCCAGGCCGGCTCCGGCGGCGTTGGCCAGTTGACGCGCGCTGAATTGCAAGAGACCGCGTTGCTCTACCGCCAGGTGGCCAGCGACCTGTCAACGCTGCGCCAGGATGCAACTGCGCGCGCCTACGCGGACCACGTCAATCAGTTATTGGCTCGCGCCCACAATATCATCTATTCCACCCGGCGGACCAGTTTTCTGGGATTGCTGCGCTACATGCGCGACGGCTACCCGGCCGTATTCCAGCGGAATATGCGTTACGTGATTCTCTCACTGCTCATCACCCTGGGCGGCGCGGCACTGGGCTCGGTGCTTACCCTGGCGCGGCCGCAATTCATGCGCACCATGCTGGGGCCGCAGATGGTGGCCACCATCGAGCGCCACGAGATGTGGACACATTCGGTCGTCGCGGTTGCGCCCGCCGCCACCAGTTGGATCATGACCAACAACCTTTCAGTTTGCTTTGTCACTTTTGCGGGAGGGATCACTTTTGGCGCGCTTACGCTTTTTTCGCTTTTCAACAACGGAATGATGCTGGGCGTGATCGGCGTGGCCTGCCAGCAGCACGGCATGGCGGTTGACCTTTGGAGTTTTGTTGCGCCACACGGCTCGCTCGAACTGCCTTCCATCATTCTTTCTGGCGCGGCCGGCCTGCGCCTGGCGCATGGGGTCGTTTTTCCGGGCATCTACCGCTGGCGCGATTCCATTGCGCTCGCGGGCGCCGAGGCGTCGCGCTTGGTGGCCGGCATTATTCCGCTGCTGGTGATCGCCGGCAGTCTTGAGGGATTTTTCTCACCGTCGGGCGCGCCGGTGTGGCTCAAGTTCACCGTGGGAGCAATGCTGTTTACGCTGCTGAATTTGTGGCTGTTCAGGCCGCTGGGGGAAGGAATCGGCGCACATGACCGCGAGACCAGCTCCCAATAAGAAGTTGCTCCCGTCGGCAAATCGGGGCAAAATCAAGCAGAAGTGCATTTATGCAGATTTATGAAGCCAATCTAGCCCCACCGAGACAGACGCTGTGGATCAAAGCCGTGGTAGCGATCTCGTGTGCGGCGCTTTTCTTTTGTTTACGGTTTGGATGGAGTCTCATCCGGCCGCCTGACTATGAGCTCAACATGTCTCTTGCGAGCCGCGCGATTGACACCGCGATCATGAGCCTGATCTGGGGCACGCTAATGGCTTTTCTGCCTCGACGATGGTTGGGAATGTCGGGAAATTGGCAGGTTGCTGTTGATGAGGATTCAATCGCATCTTCGATAGTCCACGGGGACACGCCCAACTTCCTCAAGTCCAAAAATATGGTCCACAAAGGGAAAATTCGTTCCATTTTCGAGGTCAGGGGATGGAGGGGCAACCTCAAGGGGATTGGCATTTCAGAACGCAGCGAATTGGTTGCGAAAATGACGGCATTCGTCTTCGTGCCGGCGGCGCTGGACGAGTTTGACGATGTGAGACTGCTCGCGGAAAGCTGGAAGGCACCTGGATTAGATCGCTAAACGGTGCGGTATCCAATGGCTGGCGCCGCACGTCAAGTTGTCCGCCTAGGACGCGAACTTGCTTCGCCGCGCCGCCAACTCGTCGGCAATCTGTTGGTTCTTCTCGCGGGTGATGGGATAGAAGAACATGCTTACGGCCGCGGCAATAAAGGCCAGGCCCGCATACACGCTGGCAGTAAGCAGGATCCCTGACTGCGCATGTGCCGTTTGCACCTCTGCTTTGGATACGAATCCATATGCGGAAAGCAACCAGCCAGGAATCGCGCCGCCCAGGGCCAGCCCGGCCCACAAGGCAAAGACCACTGCGGATGTTACGGTGCCGCTGGCGCGGCGTCCGGTCTTCCATTCGCCGTAGTCGGCCACGTCGCCCATCATTGACCAGATAAGCGGACCTGAGAGGCCGAAGGCGAACTGACGCAGAATCTCAGCTGCGATGATCGCGACTGTCGCGGTCGACGGAATGACAAACAGCGCCGCGCTGAACAGGCCGGCCAGCGTCATGCTGGCGATAAACAAAAATCTCTTGCCCATGCGCTTTGTTACCCACGTTGAGCAAGCGACGCCAACCAGCAGCGAGGCCAGGCCAAAGCCGTTGAACACCGAAAAGATATCGACGTTGCCTGAAACAAAACGGAAGTAGGGCAGCATGACGCTGCCGCGCACCACGATGGCGGCGAAATAAAACAGCGTGGCCATGAACAGCACAATAAACGGGCCATTGGCGAAGAGGTCTGACAGGTCTTGAGTGAGCGAGGATTGCTGCTGCGGGTTTGGCTGAATGCGCTCCTTGGTTGTGAGGAACGCAATGATGAAGAAGACGACGCTTAACACCGACAGCAGGCCCATGGTGAGCTGATAGCCGAGCGCGTCGTTACCGTGACCGAAAAGCCGCACCATCGGGATGGCGAGGCTGGCGATAATAAAGCCCGCGGAGTTGGCCGCGATCTGACGGTACGTTGCGATGCTGTTGCGCTCGTCGGGATCGGAGGTCATGACGGCGTTGAGCGACGCGTACGGCACGTTGTTCACCGTGTAGATAAGGCGCAACAGGAAGTACGTCACCCACGCGTACACAATCTTCGCGCCCGGGCTGATATTTGGCGTGGTGAAGGTGAGCACGCATATAACGCCGAAAGGCAGCGACGTCCACAGCAGCCATGGCCTGAACTTGCCCCACTTGGTGTTGGTGCGGTCGGCGATGACACCCATCACCGGATTCAGGAACGCGACACCGAGCCCGATAACCAGGGTCATGGTTCCGGCCTGCGCGGCGGTCAGCCCGAAGGTGTGGGTATAGAAATCCAGTTGCAGGGCGAGCAGGGCCTGGAACACGAAGTTAGCCGCCAGGTCACCCAGGCTGTATCCGAATTTCTCCGCAAAGCTAAGCGTCTGCTTCATAACCGCCTCATCTCTTTCGGGCGTGCTGAACTACTTGTTTACCACCAGCTTCAGTTTGGTCAGGTCCTTGTCGCGCGACGATGTGCCGACCATGATGTCGAAATCGCCGGGCTCGACAACGTACTTCATATTGATGTCGAAGAACTTGAGCGATGCGGGCGTAATGTCGATAGCGACTGTGGTGGTTTCGCCCGGTTTGAGCCACACTTTTTTGAAGCCCTTCAGCTCCTTCACAGGCCGCGTTACCGTGCTGACCACGTCGCGGATGTAAAGCTGTACCACTTCAGCGCCTTCGCGGCTGCCGGTGTTGGTTACTTCAACCTGCACCTGCGTCGAGCCGTTGGTGGCGATTCGTTTCTTGGTCAAGCGCGCATTCTCGAGCTTGAACGTTGTGTAGCTCAAGCCATAGCCGAAGGCGTAGAGCGGCGACACATCGTCAAACAGGTAGCCGCGGCGTGCAGAAGGCTTGTAGTTGTAGAACACCGGCACATGGCCCGCCGAGCGCGGGAACGAGATGGGCAGCTTGCCGCCGGGGTTGTAATCGCCAAACAGCACATCGGCAACCGCGCGGCCCGTCTCCTGCCCGAGGTAGAAGCACTCGTAGATAACCGGGACCTGCTGCTCAAGAAGATTGACTGAGAGCGGCCGGCCGTTGAACAGGAACGCGATGACCGGCTTGCCCAGCGCGAGCATGGCCTTCACCAGTTCTTCCTGGCGTCCGATGAGGTCAAGGCTGGTGCGATCGCCCATGTGCTGCAAATTCCACGCCTCGCGTGAGGTCTGCTCGTTGCCGCCGATGGCCAGCACAATTACGTCGGCCTTCTTCGCGACTTTCACGGCTTCGGCAATCTGCTTGCGGTCCTCTGCGGGATCGCTCGCAATTACCGCGTCCTGATTCCACGATCCACCGATGGTGATCTTGCAGCCTTCGCTGTAAAGCACCTTTACCTTTTTGCCGACCTTCTGCTTGATGCCTTCGAGCACCGAGATATCGCGCTTGGGCACACCGCTGTATCCGCCCAGCAAGCTGCGATCGGCGTTAGGACCGATCACTGCAATGCTCTTGATTTTTGTCAGATCAAGCGGCGCAAGATTGTTTTCGTTCTTGAGCAGTGTGATGGATTCGTGCGCGGCATTTAACGCCAGCTCGGTGTGCTCGTCGCAGGCAACCACGCGATCGGCTTCATCGATATCGACATACGGATCGTCAAAGAGACCCAGCTCAAACTTCCAATACAGCATGGGCGCAACCAGCTCGTCGAGCTGCTTTTCTTTGAGCGTGCCTTCCTTCACCAGCTTCACCAAATGCAGATAGCAATCAGGATCAGGCAGCTCAATGTTCACGCCCGCTTCTACTGACAGCCGGCAAGCTTCCTTGCTGTCCTTGGCCACAAAGTGGCCGTGCGTGTCAGGCCGGTAGCCGAGTTCCCATATCGCGTAATAGTCCGAGACGATGAACCCCTTGAAGCCCCACTCCTTGCGCAGCACATCGCGCAGCAGCCACTTGTTGGCATGCGATGGAACGCCGTCAATCTCGTTGTACGAGGCCATCAGCGTTACCGCGCCGGCCTCGCGCAGAGCTTCTTTGAATGTGTAGAGGAAAGTCTCCTGCAACACGCGCATCGAAACGTTGGCCGGT